>Ga0209172_10000878_pt1 | contig 74626 bp, 78 predicted proteins | sample LarsenN4metaG_FD_184113 | JGI IMG/M metagenome (GOLD analysis project Ga0209172, IMG submission 184113) | Hot spring sediment bacterial and archeal communities from British Columbia, Canada, to study Microbial Dark Matter (Phase II) - Larsen... ... | reverse complement strand
CGCCGTGCCTCGGTGTCAGTGGCCACGACAGTGAGTTGCATGGCCGGCACCTCGCAGAGGACGAACCGCCCGGCCTCATTGGCTCGCCCGGCCCGCTGGGGTTCCCGTCCGGGCACCTGCACGTCTATCCGCGCGTGCGGCACCGGAGCGAGGGTCGAGTCGCGCACCACGCCCACGATCACTCGGCGATCGGGGCGCCGGTCGTCGTGGCAGAGCCGGCGCACCACCACCGATTCCGGCGGCACCACCAACGTCACGGTCTGCCGCACGCCGTGGGCCAGGATCACACGCTGCTCGTCAGCGGTGATCCCCAGCGAATCGAGCCGCGGATGTCGAAACGATACGCCATAGTCTCCAGCGAAGGGGCCGGCGATCCCGAACCGGCCGAGCTCGTCGCTCACGGCCTGGTGGTCGGTGCCCGCGATCGACACGATCGCCTCGGAAAGCGGGCTCCCTCCCCGCGAGGCGTCTATCACCCGACCGTCGAGGACCGCCGGGGCGGCCCTGTATTCCACAGCGCCGCCAGCGGATTGAATCATGGTCACGATGCCGCCCCCCTCTCGGTAACCGATGACCCGGGGCGGCGGCCGGCGCAGGCCGCGGCTTCGCCGCGGCTCGACGCGCGGTATTCGTAACCACCAGTGTCTTACGATCCAGGGGCCGAACGACAGTCGCAGGAAGTCGACCCGCCCGCCCGCGGAACGGTCCCGCAGCCTGGTGTAATGGAACTCGATGAATCTGAGCTCCAGCGTCTGCCGCTCCAACCACAGGACCCCCGCGATGTCCGGCACTCGGCGCCGAGGCTCGGGCTCGAAGGACAGTCCGACGAGTCCCGGGTATTGAGCCCCACCGTCGAGCACGTTGAAGCAGTGCGTGGCGAGGAACGGATCTCCGAGCAGCACTTCGGCGTCAGGGCCCTGGTAGTCCACCGAATCGCCCGGCGCGGCCACCACGAAGCCGTCGCGAGCCAGCTGCTCGGCGGGCACGCTTTGAAACGGCCGCTGTGCGAAGCCGGCCCACGCCGAGTCGCGTTGGGCGAGCACCTGTCGCCCCTGCCGGGGCAAGGTGCGCTCAAACCGCTCTACCGTGTAGACCAACGTGCTCTGGTCCTGGGCCCACTTGACCGCCGACAAGGCCTCGCGGGCTTCTTCCCACAGCTGTGCCACCGCGGCCGCGGCTCCGGGTTTGGCCCCGCACTGCGGCTGCCCGCGGACGACTACCGCCGGAAGCTCGACCGGTACCGCTTCCACCTCCAGGCGGTACTCGGCAGTTTGACTATCGGCCAACGCCAGCGGCGGCGATTCCGAAGGGCGAAAGCCGATGCGTTTGGAGCGCAGCCGATAGACTCCCGCCGCGGGCGCCTGGAGCAGGAAGGTTCCCCCTATCCCCGTGAGGGTGCGGGCGACCTCCAGGCCTGTCTCGTCGAGGAGGGTGACGAACGCCCCCTGGATGGGGTGGCCGGTCCCGCGATCCGCGAGCAGGCCGCGCACGGCCTGGGCGTCCAGCGGCGCCGAAGACCACACCAGGGCGAGGGTAACCAGGGCTGCCGGTCGGTCCATGCGGTCTGCAACTACAATGGCATGGTTCCGGCATGCCGTCGAGCCCGCGCCGGTGGATCGCGCTGTGCGTAACCCCGGGTGAGAGCCACGCAGCCTGTTGCATCCCGACGTCCGGTGGTACCATGATCTGTCGCCGAACCCTGAGCTGATGCGTGTGACCCAGGAACCAATCGTCCAGCGTTTGCGCGAGCACGCCATGCTCGGTGGGGCCCCGTTGAAGGAACTCGAATGGCTGGCCGCACACGGGGAGCTGCAGCAGTTCCCCGTAGGTGGGGTGATTACTTCGCGGTCGTACGGCCCCGTCGAGTACCTCTACATCCTCCTGGCCGGACACGTGGCGTTCTACTCGGACCGGAGCCCGGGGAAGCACCGGATCACGGAGTGGCGTGGGGGCGAAGTGACGGGGGTCCTTCCGTACTCCCGCCTGACCGTGCCTCCCGGCGAGGCCATCGCCGAGGAGCCGACGGAGGCCTGGCTCATTCACCGCCAGCACCTTCCCGAGCTGATCCGCGAGTGTCCCGAGGTCACGGCTATCCTGGTGCACGTGATGACGGATCGTGCCCGGCGCTTTACCTCCGCCGACCTGCGGGATGAGAAGCTGCTGGCGCTGGGCAAGCTCGCCGCTGGGCTGGCCCACGAGCTCAACAATCCGGCGTCCGCCATGGTGCGCAGCGCCAAGTCGTTGAGTGATCTGCTGGCCCAGGGGGAGGCGGCGGCTCGCGCGCTGGGCGCTCTGGGGCTCACCCAAACGCAGTTGGCAGGGGTCGACGCGGTGCGCGAGGCTTGCCTGGCCGCGCCGGTGCGCACCTGGTCTCCGCTGGAGCGGGCCGATCGGGAGGACGCCCTCCAGAGTTGGATCGACGCCCACGGCGCCGACGTGAGCCTGGCGGCACCACTGGCGGAGACGGGCGTGTCGCTCGAGGTGCTGGAACGCCTCGCGGAGGCGGTGCCGACCGGCGCGCTGGACGTCGCCCTGCGGTGGATCGCCAGCGGGTGTGCCACCCGCAGCCTCACCCAGGAGATCGAACGGGGAGCCTCCCGCGTCTTCGAGCTGGTCTCGGCGATCAAGGGATTCACCCAGATGGACCGCGCCATGGCGGTACAGCCGGTGGACGTGGGGAAGGGAATCCGCGACACCGTCATCCTGCTGCGTTCCAAGGCGTCGTCCAAGTCCGTGAGTCTCACGGCGGAGGTGGACGCGGACTTGCCGCCGGTGCAGGGGGTGGGCGCCGAGCTGAACCAGATCTGGGCCAACTTGATCGACAACGCCCTGGACGCCGTGCCCACCGGCGGGCGCGTCGAGGTCACGGCCCGACGGCAGGGGAACCGCGTGGTGGTGGAGGTGATCGACGACGGCCCAGGCATTCCCGCGGAGATCCGGGACCGGGTGTTCGACCCCTTTTTCACCACCAAAGAGGTCGGCAAGGGCGTCGGCCTCGGGCTCGACATCGCGCGGCGCTCGTTGGAACGGCACGACGGCGAGATCGACGTGGAGTCCCAGCCAGGGCGCACCGTGTTTCGTGTCCGGCTGCCGGTCGAGGGCATGCGGTCCAGCGGCAGGTGGTCACGGTCCGCCACCCGGATTCAGATTGAAGAGTCAGGCGAGCGAAGGAGCTAGCTGATATGCCATTCTTTCGTTGCTCCATCTGCCGGGAAGACGGCAGCATCTGCGCCGAGGGCGTGACCGTCTCGCTGGAGCAAACCGAGCGGGACGGTACCACCCAGTGGTACGGGACCGTTTCGGCGACGCAGGAGGTGGACCTGGCGGCCGGTCAGCGCTACCGCCTGGTGCTCTCCGACGGTCGGGGTGGGGATTTCATGGTCCGGCGAAATACCGCCGCCGACGGAGCCAGTCGGGCCATCGCCATCCAGGGCATAGGCCCCCTCAAATAGATCAGCCCCCGGCCCCGGCTTCGGTGGAGGGCGCCGCGCCGTGCGAACGCGCGTCTACCTGCGCGATGTCCGGAATGCCTTGCGCCGCACAGGGACTTTCGGCGCCGGCGTGCTCGCCCAGGAAGACGTCGGCGGGGCGCTTGAGGCGCCGGAGGGAGGCGATGAGCGGCAGCGCCAGGAGGGTCGCGAGGCCGCCCGCGACGTAGCCCTGCTCGATGGACTGGGCCCGCGACAGGTAGCCCAAGCCGGTCTGCCCCACGATCCCGCCGCCGTTGCCGAACAGGGAGTCGAACGACACCACCGAAGCCCGCTCGGTCGACGGAATGCTGTGGTGTAAGTAGGCCTGTTTCACCGGACCGGCGATGCCAACGCCAGCCCCCAGCAGGACGAAGAGCGCCAGAGCCACCCAGAACGAACCGGCGAGCCCCACGCCGATGGCCGCCACTCCCTGGAGGCCCGCCGCCCACAACAGGAGCGTGGTCCGGTGACCGCAGAACCGCGAGACGAAGTCCACCAGCGCATTGCCGAGGATCATGGCGCCGGCCATGACCGACGCGGCTGCCCCGGCGGCCCAAATGGCGTCTCGCCCCAGCAGGCGCAGGAAGTACGGCTGCCACGCGTAGAACCCCCAGTACATGAAGCCCATCTGGAGGAAGGAGCAGAGCATCAGGAGCCTCACCGGGCGTTCGCGCCAGCCGTACCGGATCGACGCTTGCGCCACGCCGGCCATCTCCCGCGGCACCTCCGCCAGGCGAAACGCCCGCGGCGAGAACCCGAGATCCTTCATGGCCGCCAAGGCGACCACGAACGCGGCCGCCAGCAGGGCCGCCCGGACTAGATAGGGGAGCCCGAGGTCGAGGTCGCCCAGGAAGCCGCCAGCGAGGGTCCCGGTCAACATGGCCCCGCCGGTCACCATCGCACCGCGGGCGAACACCCGATCGAGGCTCTGCGCGGATCCCGTGCTCTTGAGCCCGTCCACCAGCCAGGCTTCGACGGCTCCGGAATAGAAGGTGAAGCCCAGCCCCATGATCACCGAGACCAGGGAGAACGCGAGCAGGCCACCCCCTACCCGCGCGACCAGGACGTCACCCACGGTGGTCAGCGAGAGAATGGCCACGCTCAGCAAGAACGAAAGCCGCCGGCCGGCGGTGTCGGCCAGGACCCCGGTGGGAATCTCAAAGGCCACCATGCCTGCGGTAAACGCGGCGTTGGCCACGAACACGCCGAAGATGTCGAGCCCGGCGTCGAGCAGGAACAGCGTGTTGACGCCCCAGATCAGGGCGGCGGAAAGCGTGAACAGCCCGGCGATGGTGAGATAGGTGGCAATGACGCGGCGCGACTCTGGAGGGCGCCTCACACCGTTTCCAGGTACTTGTGAACCATGCCGACGGCCGCGGACCCTTCTCCCACCGCCGACGCCACGCGTTTGGTGGAGCCCGACCGGACGTCGCCGGCGGCGAAGATGCCCGGCACGCTGGCCTCCAGCAGGAACGGGTCGCGATCCCGGTCCCATGACTTGGGCCGCTTGCCGCCCCGCAGTAAATCGGGGCCGGTGACGATGAAACCGCGCTCGTCCCGCTCCAGCAGGCCGGCCACGATCTGCGAGCGCGGGGTTGACCCGATGAAGATGAACATGGCTTCGGCAGGCAGGGTTCGGGCTCCGCCGGTCTCGGGGTTCTGGACCTCGATTGACTCCAGTCGCTTGGCCCCGTTGGCCTTGAGCACCGCCGTGTGTGGCAGCACCTGGATGTTCGCCGTGGCCTCGATCCGATCCACCAGGTACTGCGACATCGAGGCGCGGAGCGACACTCCGCGGACCAGCATGGTCACCTTGCTCGCATACCGTGAGAAGAGCATGGCGGCCTGACCGGCGGAATTGGCGCCCCCTACGATGAACACTTCCCGGTCTCGTAACGCCGCCGCCTCGGCCAGGGCCGCACCGTAGTAGATGCCGGCCCCCGTCAGGGCCTCGACCCCCGGGGCGTCGAGCCGCTGCACCTCCATGCCGGTCGCCACCAGAACGGCATAGCAACGGAGGTCCGTGCCGTCCTCCAACGTCACCACCCGATACGGGTGCTCGGCTCGGACCCCGGTGACTTCTCGGGGAGTCACCACCTCCGCCCCGAACCGGCGCGCCTGAGTGGTGGCGCGGCGGGCCAGGTCGGCGCCGCTCAGCCCGCTGGGGAATCCCAGATAGTTCTCGATCTGGGCGCTGGTGCCCGCCTGGCCCCCGGTGGCCTGGCATTCGACCAGAATGGTGCGCAGCCCCTCGGAGGCGCCGTAGACCGCCGCCGCGAGGCCGCTCGGCCCGCCGCCCACCACGATGAGATCGTAGAACGGCTTGGTGGCGGCGGTTTGAAGGCCGATGCGTTCGGCCAGGTCCCGCGCGCTGGGCTCTACCAGGATGGAGCCGTCGGGGAAGAACACGACGGGAAGCCGAGCCAGCCCGGGACTCACGCGTTCGACCAGCGCCCTGCTCGGCCCGTTCGCGTCCAGGTCGACCCATTCGTACGGCGTCTGGGTGCGCGAGAAGAAGTCTTTCACCGCGTGGCTGTGCGGCGACCACCGCGACCCGGCCACCCGGATGCCGAGAAAGGGAGGGCGATAGGTGGCGGACCAGGCGCTCAGCAGGTCGTCCAGCACTGGGTAGAGGTGCTCCTCGGGCGGATCCCACGGCTTCATGAGATAGTGGTCCAGGCCGATCGCGTTGATGCCGGCGATAGCCACTTCGGTATCGGCGTACGCCGTGAGCAGCACCTTGCGGGCGTCGGGGTAGAGCTTCTTCGCCTCGGTAAGGAACTGGGTGCCGGTCATCTTGGGCATCCGCTCGTCCACTACGAACAGGGCCACCGCGTGATTGCGGGCCTTGAGCTCGCGCACGGTCTCCAGGGCGCCCAGTCCGGAATCGGCCTTGAGGATGCGGTACTCGGCGCCGTACTGCCGCCGGAGATCCCGCTCCACCGCGTTCAACACGGAGGGATCGTCGTCCACCGTCATGATTGCCGGCTTCACTGTCCCTGCGCTCCTGTGGCTCGAGCCCTGCCTCGGGCACGCCGACGCTTTCGGCCGAGGGGCTCCCGCCAGGCCCGGCCGATGTGCCGGTCGAGCGCGTTGATCCTCAGCTCAGCACCAGCGTAGGTATGAATGTCGGCGCCTTCCGCGCCTTGGTCGCCTGCTCGAACGCGTACGCGATCCTGATCAGCACGGGCTCGCTCCATGCCCGCCCATAGAAGGAGATCCCCATCGGTAGCCCGAAGTACCACCCCGCCGGCACCGTGATGTGGGGATAGCCGGAGACCGCCGGGAATTGGGAGCTGCCGCCCCCGCCGCCACCACCGCCCAGCGTCACCAGGTCAACCAACCCGGCGGGGCCGCCGGACGGCCCCATCATGGCGTCCAGGCCGTGCTTGTCCATGGTAGCGTCGATGCCCTTGGCGCGCGTGAGTTCGATGCACTTGGCCCGGGCATCCAGGTAAGCCTGATCCGTGAGGGGCCCCTTCGCCTGGCAGGCGATGAACGTGTCCTGGCCGAAGTAGGGCATCTCGCGATCCTTGTTCGCCTCGTTGAAGGCGATCAGGTCCGCCAGCGTCCGGTACCTCACGTTGGCCGGCATGGTGGAGAGGTAGGTGTTGAGGTCGGCCTTGAACTCGTACTGCAACACCTCGCGCTCGTTGGTGCCGAGTTGGCCAGCGGTCTCGATCTCGGCCGGATCCACCACCTCGGCCCCGTGATCGCGGAGGACCTTGATGGCATCTTCGACCAGTTGGTTCACCACGGGGTTGGGGCCAGTGCGCCGTTGGACGCCGATCCGCGCGCCACGCAGGCCGTTGGCGTCCAAGAACGCGGTGTAGTCCGGCGCGATGTGGCCCGCGGACTCCGCCGTTGCCGGGTCGCGTGGGTCCACGCCGGTCATCGCGCTCAACAGCCCCGCCGCGTCCGCCACGGTCCGGCACATGGGCCCCGGGGTGTCCTGGCTGTGGGCAATGGGAATCACCCCCGCGCGGCTTACCAGCCCCACGGTAGGCTTGATGCCCACGATGCCGCAGGCATTCGACGGGCTGATGATGGAGCCGTCGGTCTCGGTGCCGACCGCCACGGCGCAGTAGCTCGCGCTGGCGGCGACCGCGGAGCCCGAGCTGGAGCCGCTGGGGCTCCGGTCCAGCACGTACGGATTCTTGCACTGCCGGCCGCGCCCGCTCCATCCGGACGACGAGCGCGAGGAGCGGAAGTTGGCCCACTCCGAGAGATTGGCCTTGGCCAGGATCACAGCGCCGGCCGCGCGCAGCCGCTCCACCAGGAAGGCATCCCGCTCGGCGAAGTTGCCCTCCAGCGCCAGCGACCCCGCGGTGGTCTGCATCTTGTCACGGGTATCGATGTTGTCCTTGATGATCACGGGGATTCCGTGGAGAGGCCCCCGCACCCTCCCCTGGCGCCGCTCCGTGTCCAGTTGCTCCGCGATCTGGAGGGCGTCGGGATTGGTCTCCAGGACGGCCCGCAGGGTGGGCCCCTGGCGATCCAGGGCCTCGATCCGACGGAGATAAGCCCGGGTGATCCCTCGCGACGTGAGCTTGCCGCTCCGCATGCCCTCCTGCAGCTGGGCTACGGTCATCTCCGCCAGCTCGAACGCTTGCTGCTCGGGGGGGAACTCGGCGGTCGAGGGCGCGCGATCGCGTCCCAGGGCCGGCAGGGCGCCTGCCGCCGCCACGGAACTCAGTTGGACGAATTCACGACGAGACAGCGATGGGTCGGAGTGGCTCATGACGACCTCAGGTGAGGGCGAGGTGAGTCTAAGATGGTTGGGAGAGCGGGAGTGACGGAAGGGGCGAGCGCCGGTGGGTCCCGGAAGGAGCGTCAGTGCGGCGGGTATTGCCCGAGGGACAAGGGCGGGTGCAAGCACTGCTAGCGACTGAAGGGACCCACCGGCGCTCGCCCCTTCCGCCGTTCAGTCTCCCGCGGCGTATGCGCTGTGCACGAACGGCGCCTCCTGCAGCACCGGCTCCTTCTTGCCCCACAGGGTGAGGTACCACTCGCGCGCGGCCGCGATGATCACCAGCACCACCACCACCATGAACCCGATGGCCAGGGCGGCGTTCAGATAGTCATTGAAGATGAGTCGCGGCGCCGAGGGATCGGTGCTGCCGACCAACGAGCGCGCGTGGGAGAGGAAGCCCAGGCGGGGATCGGCGGCGAACACCTTCTGGAGGCCCGCCGTGATCGTGGCCGTCGCCAGCCAGGCCAGCGGAATCAGCGTGACCCACACGTAGCGGGCCTTCCTCATCTTGATGATGATCGTCGTGGCGACGGTCAAGGCGATCGCGGCCAGGAGCTGGTTGCTGATCCCAAACAGCGGCCACAGCGTGTTGATGCCGCCCAGCGGATCCAGCACCCCCTGCACCAGGAAGTAGCCCCACCCGCCCGCGATCAAGGCGCTGGCCAGCACGTTGCCGGGATACCAGGACACCTCGCCGAACCTGGGCCAGAGGTAGCCGCCCAGCTCCTGCGCCATGAAGCGGCCCACCCGGGTCCCGGCGTCGATCGTGGTGAGAATGAAGAGGGCCTCGAACAGGATGGCGAAGTGGTACCACAGGGCGGTGAGCGCCTCACCTCCAAGCTTGGACGACACGCCGGAGAAGATCTGGGCCATGCCCACGGCCAGCGAGGGGGCGCCTCCGGTGCGGGAGAGCAGGGTGGCTTCGCCCACGGCGTTGGTGAGGTCCGTCATCTGTTGGGGCGTGAGAACAAAGCCCCAGCCCGCGATGGTCTGCGACGCCTGCTCCAGCGTGGTTCCCAGTAGCCCCGCCGGCGCGTTGATGGCGAAGTAGATCCCCGGGTCCAACACCGTGGCCGCCACCATCGCCATCACGCCGACGAAGGACTCCATCAGCATTCCGCCGTAGCCGATCATGGGGACATGTGATTCCCGCATGACCATCTTGGGCGTCGTCCCCGAGGCCACCAGCGAGTGGAAGCCGCTGATGGCCCCGCACGCGATGGTGATGAAGGCGAAGGGGAAGAGCTTCCCCGCGAAGATGGGCCCGGTGCCGTCCACGAATTGGGTGACTGGCGGCATGTGGATGGGCGGAAGGACGATGAGAATCCCGATGGCCAGGGCCACGACCGTGCCCACTTTCATGAACGTGGACAAGTAGTCCCGCGGCGCCAGCAGCAGCCACACGGGCAGCACCGAGGCCACGAATCCGTAGGCGATCATCCAATAGGAGATCGTAACGTCCTTCAACGTGAAGAACGCCCCCCACGTGGGATGCTCGGCGATGAGTCGCCCGCCCCAGAGCGCCAGCAGCAACAGGCCCACGCCGATGAGGGTCGCTTCCAGCGTCTTGCCGGGCCGGAGGGTGCGCATCCACCAGCCCATGAGCAGCGCGATCGGGATGGTGCAGGCCAGCGTGAATGTGCCCCAGGGGCTGGCGGCGAGCGCCCGGACCACGACCAGCGCCAGCACCGCGAGCAGGATGATCATGATCGCGAGGATAGCGATCATGGCCGCGATCCCGGTGACCTGGTTGACCTCCTCCTTGGCGATCTGGCCCAGGGACTTGCCGTTGCGGCGGACCGAGGCGAACAGGATCACGAAATCCTGCACCGCTCCCCCGAGCACCACGCCGATCACCAGCCAGAGCGTGCCCGGCAGATAGCCGAACTGGGCCGCGAGCACCGGGCCCACCAGCGGCCCCGCGCCGGCAATGGCGGCGAAGTGGTGCCCGTACAGCACCCACTTGTTGGTGGGCACGAAATCCCGGCCGTTGTTGAGCCGTTCCGCGGGGGTGGCGCGCCGGTCGTCCAGCTCCATCACCCGGCGGCCGATGAAGCGCGCGTAGAAGCGGTAGGCCACCATGTAGGTGCAGACCGCGGCGATGACCAGCCAGGCGGCATTGACGGACTCGCCCCGGTGGAGGGCCAGCACCGCGAAGCCCACCGCGCCCGCGGCTGAGATGCCGACCCACAGAAGGCTCGAGAGGAGGAGGCTGTTCATGGGTACACAGAATGTGGGCTGGCCTCCCGGTCGGCAACCCTGGTTGCCCCTCGGCCGTTTCGAACGTACGTTCGGTGCTTCACTGACCAGGCGGGATCGCCATTCCGTTCCACTCTGGGCCCATCTTCGGGGAGGAGCGCGGCCGGGCCTCGGGCGCGGTCGTGGCCCCGCGTGAGAGCCCCCAGCGGGTCGAGCCCGGCGAGATGAAGGGCAACGTGGCGATCGTGACCGGCGGCGCCACCGGGCTGGGCCGCGCCATCGCCCTGGACTTCGCCCGCCGCGGTGTGCACGTGGCGTTCAATTACGTGCTGCTGCCCAATCGGGACATCGCCGCGCAGGCCTTGCTCACGGAGACGGCGCTCCGGGGCCTGGGGGTCGATGTGTATTGCGCGGTGTGCGACGTGCGCGACGCCGAGGCGGTGAACCGGTTCGTGGAAACCGCCAAGGCGGAGCTGGGGGGCGTGCATTACCTGGTCAACAACGCCGGCATCGCGCACGACGGCGCCTTGTGGCGCCTCACCGAAGAGGCCTGGCGAGAGGTGCTCGACACCAACGTCACCGGGGCGTTTCACTGTATCCGCGCCGTGAGCCCCACATTGCGCAAGCAGCACTATGGGAAAATCGTGAATGTCGCCTCCCATCAGGCGTACACGCCTGGCTTTGGCATCGCCAACTATGCGGCCAGCAAGGCCGCGCTGATCGGGCTCACGCGCTCGGCGGCGGTGGACCTGGGCGCGGCCAACGTCAACGTCAACGCCGTGGCCCCGGGCTTCGTGCGCACCGAGATGATCGCCCGGCTGCCGCCGGAAATGATCGAGCGGGCGGAGAAGGAATCGCTGCTCGGGCGGGTGGCCGAGCCGGAGGACATAGCGCGCGTGGTGACGTTCTTGTGCTCCGAGGAAGCTCGTCACATCACCGGGCAGGTGATCGTGGTGGATGGCGGGCTTACGCTGGTCTAGGACCTCGCCTGCGCCAGAGGCTCGCGCCGGGCGTGCATCCCAGTCTGTTCGCCCGCCGACCGTCAGGCTAAGTTGCCAACCCTGATGTCGCCGACCCACAACCCGGCCGCGTGGTGGGCGCTCCTGCTGGCGGCGGCCTGCGGCGGCTCGCCGCCCGCAGATACCACGCCTGCTCCCACCGCTCCGCTCCCAACCGCCGGCCTGGCAGGCCAACGCGTGGTGGTCTACCCCCTGACCCTGGTCGCAGCCGACGACCGCCTCGGCTGGGCTGCCGCGCTCACCCCGCGCCGCATGGCGCTCGACCGAGCCGACTCGCTGCTGGGCGAGTCGCTCACCGGGCGCGCTCCCGAAGTCCGGTGGGTGCTCCCGCCCGCGGTGCGTCTGGCGGCGCGCCGGGCCGCGCCCCTGGCTCCGGACCCGGACCAGATGGGGACGTCGTTTCTGCGGGGAGCACGGCTGCGGCAACTGCCGGAGCCGCTGTGGAGCCAGATGCGGAACCTCACCGCGCTGGCGGGCGACCGCTACGCGCTGGTCCCCGCCGGCCTGCTCTTTCTGCCCGCCCCGGATAGCGGCGGTCGAGCCGAGCTGACGTTGGTCCTGGCCGACGTTCGCACCGGCGCCGTCGGCTGGCGCACCGTGGCCCACGCAGTGGGAGACGACCCCTGGGAGGCGCTCCAGCGAGCCCTCAAGGCGTTGACGCCGGGTTTGCCGTGAGCCGGCGGGCCACGCTGATCCGCGGCGATGGGATCGGCCCCGAAATCACCGCGGCCACGCTCTCGGTCCTCGAAGCCGCAGGTGTCCGCATGGACTGGGATGAGCAGCTGGCGGGACAATCCGCGGTCGAGGAGACCGGGACGCCGCTGCCGGATGCTCTGGTGGAGAGCATCAGACACACCCGGGTGGCACTCAAGGGCCCGCTCGCGACACCGGTGGGTAGCGGCTTCCGCTCCGTCAACGTGGCGCTGCGCAAGGAATTCGACCTCTACGCCAACGTCCGGCCCGCCAAGTCCATTCTGCCGGGCGGCCGCTACGACCACGTGGACATCGTCCTGGTGCGAGAGAACACCGAGGGGTTGTACATCGGGTTCGAGGCCACGATCCCGATACCTGGTGAGCCCAAGGCGGTGGCGGAAGCTGTGGCCGTCGTGACGCGGCGGGGCTGCGAGCGGGCGGTGCGCTACGCCTTCGAGTACGCCGTGGCCCACGGCCGGAAGAAAGTGACCATCTGTCACAAGGCCAACATCCTCAAGGCGGTGAGCGGGTTGTTTCTGGAGGTGGGGCGGGAAGTGGCGCAGGAGTACGCCGGTCGCGTGGCCGCGGACGACATGATCATCGACGCCTGCGCCATGAAACTGGTGCTCGACCCCACGCCCTTCGACGTGATCGTGACGACGAACATGTTCGGGGACATCTTGAGCGACGAGATCGCGGGGCTGGTGGGCGGGCTGGGGTTGGCGCCGGGGGCCAACATCGGTGAGCGCGCTGCTATCTTCGAAGCGGTACACGGGACCGCCCCGGACATCGCCGGCAAAGGGGTGGCCAATCCGTCGGCGCTGATCTTCGCGGCCTGCATGATGCTGGAGCACGTGGGCGAGCCGGACGCGGCCCGGCGCATCCGGCGGGCGGTGGAAGACACGCTACGCGAGGGAACCGTCCGCACCCGGGACCTGGGGGGTCATGCTTCGACGCAGGCTTTCGCAGACGCCGTTAGTCGCCGGCTTGGTTGAGCACGAGTGCCCGCGGTGCCACCGCGCGGTAGAGCTGCCGTTCGGGACGCTCTGCCCGAGCTGCCGCAAGCAGATCGAGCAGCGGGCCAGTCGGCTGGGACACCTGGTGGCGGCGGTGACCACGGCGGCGCTGGCGATCTATGCGCTGATCCGCATGCCGGCCGACCCAAGGGCTCGCCTGATGACGACGCTGGCCGTCGTGGTGTGGTACGTGCTGGTACGGCTTACGGTCCAGCGGGCGGCGCGGGAGCTGCTGCCGTGACGATCAGACGAGCCTGGGGATGAGCTTCAGCATCGTCCATCTGGCCGACCCGCACTTCGGCCGCGTGGCGGACCTGGCGCAGCTCGAGGGCGTCCAGGCGCTGGTGCCGGACCTGGAGCCCCGCGTCATCGTCCTGGCGGGTGACCTGTCCCAGCGGGGGCGGCACGGCGAGTTGCAGGCGGCGCGCGCGTTCGTGCGCGAGCTGGAGCGCACCGCCCCGGTGTACGTGATGCCGGGCAACCACGACGTGCAGTGGTGGTGGCGCCCGTTCATTCCGTTCGGCTCGGCGGCCAAGTACCGCAAGTACCGGACCTACTTCGGGCCGACGCTCGCCCCCACGATGGTGTTCCCCGATGCCATCATCGCCGGCGTCCTGACCTCCCACGGTGTGGCGTGGGGTTCCCTGACGCTGCGCTTGCGCGATATCGCGGTGAAAGGCCACCTCCCCAGGCGCGAAGCCAGGCGGGTGAAGGCCCTGTTCGACGCCGCACCGCCGGAAAAGACCCGGATCCTGGTGGTGCATCACAACGTGCTGCGGGGCGATATCTCGGACCGGATGGGCCTCGCCCGCTGGCGTCAGGCGCAGCGGCGGATCGTGAACTCCGGCGCCGAGGTGGTGCTCTGCGGGCACGACCACCAGGAGAAGACCGAATTGCTGGCGGGGCGCGTGGTGGTCTCCTGTGCGGGGACCTTGTCCACTCGCTCCCGGGGCGATCGGCCGGCCGTGTTCCATCGCGTGGTGATCGAGGAAGACGCCATCCAGGTGGAGTTGTACCGGTGGGAGGCCGGCCAGCGGGCGTTTCGCCGCTCGGACGTGCATGCGTTTGCGCGGGTGAGGAGAGCGGGAGAGGCGGCAGAGGCGGCAGAAGGGGTGGAAGGGGCAGACGGGGCAGAAGCGGCAGACGGGATCGCCGGTTCTGCGGCGCCCGCGCCCTCGGGCGCCCCTCCGGTCGTCTCAGCAGAAGGTCCAAGTTCGGAGTAAGCGAGTTCCCCTATGCCATTCCAGGGCGTGGATTTCTACGATACCGAGTCGCTTCTCACGGAGGACGAACGGGCCGTGCGCGACACGGTGCGTCGGTGGGTGGACGACGAGGTCATCCCCGTGATCGGCGAGCACTACGTGCAGGGCAAGTTTCCCCTGCATCTGGTGCCCCAGATGGCGGAGCTGGGCCTGTTCGGCGCCAATCTGCCGGAGGAGTACGGCTGCGCCGGGCTCAACAACGTCGCCTACGGGCTCATCATGCAGGAGCTGGAGCGAGGCGACTCGGGGGTGCGCTCGTTCGCCTCGGTGCAGGGCGCCCTGGTGATGTACCCCATCTTCACATTCGGGAGCGAGGAGCAGAAGCGACGGTGGCTGCCCCGGCTCGCCAGCGGCGAGGCGGTGGGCTGCTTTGGCCTCACCGAGCCGGATTTCGGGTCGAACCCCGGGGGCATGATCACTACGGCGCGGGAGACGTCGGACGGCTGGGTCTTGAACGGCGCCAAGATGTGGATCACCAACGGCTCCACGGCGCAGGTGGCCATCATCTGGGCCAAGACCGGCGCGCTGGATGACCCGAAGTCGATCCGCGGTTTCATCGTTCCGACGGACACCAGGGGGTTCTCGGCCAAGGACCAGAAGGGCAAGCTGTCGCTTCGCGCCAGCGATACCAGCGAGCTGGTGTTGCAGGACGTCAAGGTGAGCAAGGACGCGCTGTTGCCCAAGAGTGGGGGCGTCAAGAGCCCCCTCATGTGTCTCACCCAAGCGCGCTACGGGATCGCCTGGGGCGCGGTGGGGTCGGCGATGGCCTGCTACGCGGAGGCGGTGAGCTACGCCAAGGCACGCGTCATGTTCGACCGTCCCATCGGCGGCTTCCAGATCCAGCAGGCCCGCCTGGCCGACATGCTCACCGAGATCACCAAGGCGCAGCTCTTGTGCATTCAGCTGGGCCGCCTCAAGGATCGGGGCGCCGCGACGCCGGAGCAGGTGTCCCTGGCCAAGCGGAACAACGTGGACATGGCCACCGATGTCGCTCGGGAAGCCCGCCGCCTGCTGGGCGCCAACGGCATTCTCGCCGAATACCAGGCAATGCGTCATCTCGCGAACCTGGAGAGCGTGTACACCTACGAGGGGACCCACGATATCCACACGTTGGTCCTGGGGCAGGCGATTACCGGGCTGGATGCCTTCCGTTGAGAAGCAGACCAGCAGCAATCGGCAGGCAGCAACAGCAGTCGGCGCTCAGCGCGGACTGACGGTCAATCAGACCTTGAGTGCCGATTGCTGAGTGCTGAGTGCGGCCTCACCGTCGCCAGAGTGCCCGCTCGGTGAATCGGTCGAGCACGGAGTCCGGCAGCATCCGGAGGAGTCTGAACCGCAGCTTCCGCTTCACCACCACGATCCGCGTCTTGGGCCGCCTGGCCGTAAGCGCCTCCAGCACCGCCTGCGCCACGGCACCAGGAGGTAGTCCGCGGTTTACGCCCGCGAGAGCCTGATTTCGGATCAGGGGGAGGATCGGGGCGTAGGGGGTCTCGCGGTAGCGGTCCAGATCCTCTTCCCGAATCTTGTCCCAGATGGGCGTGCGCACCGAGCCCGGCTCGATGACAATGACCTTGACACCGCTGGCCAACAGCTCGCGGCGCAGGCTGTCGGATATCGCCTCCAGGGCGAACTTCGAGGCACTGTAGGGGCCGCCGAAGGGCATGGCGATCCGGCCGGAGACCGAGCTCACGTTCACGATTCGTCCGGATGAGCGGCGGAGCTCCGGGAGGAAGGCTTGGGTCACGGCGACGACCCCGACCACGTTGACCTCGAGCGCGTGGCGCAGTTGATCGAGAGGGAGAAACTCGAGGGGGCCCGCCGCCGGCACACCGGCGTTGTTGACCACCGCCACCAGGGGCCTCTGGCCGAGCGCGGCGCGCACCGTCTGCCGGGCGGCGGCGATGCTGGCGCCGTCGGTGACGTCCATGAGCACCGGGGTTATGCCGTCAGATCGCAGCGATTCGGCGTCGCTGGTACGGCGAACGGTTCCAAATACCTCATACCCGTGTGCCAGCAACAGCCGTGCGGCCTCGCGTCCGATACCGGTGGACGCTCCGGTGACCAACACTCCGCCTCGCATCGCGTGCTTCCTGTCGTAGCTCGAGGCCAATGCTAACCGGGCGTGGGGCCGGGCTACCAGCCCTTCCGTCGCCGGCAGGGGCTTCGTATGCTCTTTCGCCACGGCGGAGAAGCGGCAGAAGCAGCAGGAGCGGCACAAGCGACAGCCCGTGCGGCACCCTCTTTTGCGCCGGGACGGCCGCGCATCCTGACTCAACTGGAGGAGCGGTGTCGGTTGCCAGGCAGTATTGGCTCATGAAATGCGAGCCCGAAGCCTACACTATCGACGCGTTAGCTCGTGACGGCACGACGTCATGGGAGGGCGTGCGCAACTTCCAGGCCCGGAACTTCCTGCGCCAGATGCGGGTGGGAGACCTGGCGCTGTTCTACGCTTCCAACGCGAACCCCTCCGGCGTCGTGGGCGTCATGGAGGTGGTTCGGGATGCGTATCCAGATCCGCTTCAGTTTCAGAAAGGCCACGAGTACCACGACCCCAGCAGCCGGCAGGAGAAGCCCAAGTGGTACACCGTGGACGTGGGTTTTAAGGAGACGTTGCCCCAGATCGTCTCGCTGGACACCATGAAGCGCGTCGCAGGTCTCAAGAAGATGATGGTGGTGCAGCCGGGCCGGCGGCCGTCGGTGCAGCCAGTGACCAAGGAAGAGTTTGACCTAGTGATCTCGCTTGGACGGGGAAGGCATTGATGAAGGGACGACGAACGGCGGGGAGTGCCGCGCCGGCCGAGTTGCGGTTGCTCCTGCGACTCATCGATCAGGGCTTCGATCATGCGGCCTGGCATGGGCCCACGCTGGGCGGGGCCATCCGCGGCCTCGGCGCGAAGGAAGCGGCGTGGCGGCCGGGCGCGCGCCGCCACAATGTGTGGGAGATCGTGCTCCACACGGCGTATTGGAAATACGCCGTGCGCCGGCGGCTCACGGGCGGCGATCTGGGAGCGTTTCCCAGGAGCCCCAGCAACTGGCCGGCGCCGCCGAGCGTGCTCGACCAGCGACACTGGCGGGCCGACGTGCGCCTGCTCAAGGAAGAGCACCGCCAGCTGCGGCGGGCGGTTGCCGCCCTGTCCCCCGGTGTGCTGGGGCGCCGGCTGGGCAAGACGCGGTGGACCACGGCCGATATGATTCACGGCGTGGCCATGCACGACCTCTACCACGCCGGGCAGATTCAGCTCCTCAAGCGACTGCGGCCCGGACGCTAGCGCCGGCCGAACTCCCGCGCGGGCGGCGGGTACCAAAGCGAACTATGCCTCGTCGCTGGTCGGCCACACCGCTCGCCTTGACCATGGCGGTGGGTTGCGCCGCGGGTGCGGACACGGGAGGCCCGGATCCCGGATCCGTGGGCCTCGACACCCAGATCGTGGTGACCGGTCTCACCAATCCGCTCTACCTCACCGCGCCGCCGGGCGACCCGCGGCTGTTCGTGGTGGAGCAGGCGGGTCGCATCCGGATCGTAACCAATGGGTCGCTGCTGGCGGCCCCGTTTCTGGACATCAGGGACCGGGTGCTCGCCGGCGGCGAGCGCGGGTTGCTGAGCGTCGCCTTCCATCCGAGCTACGGCACCAACGGCTACCTGTACGTGGACTACACCGATCTCTCGGGCGACACCCGGGTCGAGCGCTACCAGGTGAGCGCCGACCCCAATGTGGCGGACAAGGCCTCGGCAAGGTTGATCCTGTTCGTGGATCAGCCGTTCGCCAATCACAACGGGGGCCTGGTGCTGTTCGGCCCGGATGGGATGCTCTACGTCGGCCTGGGAGACGGCGGCAGCGCCGGGGACCCGCAGGGGAACGGGCAGAACCGCGGCGCCTTGCTGGGGAAGCTGCTCCGGCTCGACGTGGACCGGGGCGATCCCTACGGCATCCCGGCGGACAACCCGTTCGTGGGCCTCGCCGGGGCGCGCCGGGAGATCTGGGCCTACGGCCTCCGCAACCCCTGGCGCTTTGCCTTCGACCGAGAAGCGGGCAGGCTCTACATCGCCGACGTGGGCCAGAACCGGCGCGAAGAAGTGAACGTGGCGCCCGCTGCCGCCGGGGGCCTCAACTACGGCTGGAACATCATGGAAGGGGACGAGTGCTACAGCGCTGCGACCTGTAACCGCACCGGCCTGACCCTGCCGGTGCTGGCGTACGGGCACGCCGACGGCTGCTCGATCACCGGTGGCTACGTGTATCGCGGGCAGGCGATGCCGTCGCTCCGAGGCCATTACTTCTACTCGGACTACTGCGGCGGATGGCTCAAGAGCTTCCGTTATGACGGGAGCGCGGCCGCGGACCAGCGGGACTGGGGTTTGAGGTTGGGCAGCGTAACTTCGTTTGGGGAGGATGCGGCCGGCCAGTTGTACGTATTGTCCGCCAACGGCAACGTCTATCGCCTGGTGGCCGGCTTGCGGTGATCCCATGGAGTCCTGGCCGCCGGCGCGGCAGTCCGGTCTGGAAGACGAATCCAAAGCGCCGCCGGATGCGGCCTTCGGCGGCACCTGGACGTACGAAGTCGCTGCGGTAGACGGCGGCAGCCAGGTGACAATCACGGAAGATGGCTGGGTGGCGAACCCGCTCTTTCGCTTCCTGTCGCATACCGTGTTCGGTGTGCACGGAACCATGGACGGGTACTTGAAGGCCCTGGGCAAGCGCTTTGGGGAGGCCGTGACGCCGGAGCACGTTAGGTAGCCGTCGGCAATCAGCAGGCAGCGTTCGGCAATCGGCATTCAGCTTACACGAGGCCGTGGTGCAGCGGGCGGGCGTGCCTTGCAGGGTTTGCCGGCCGGTAGCGGCGGGCGACCTTGCTGGCCAACTCCTGGCGGGGTAGGCGGTTGCCTGCCTCTTTCTACCGGATGCGGCGGCGGGCAAGGGCAGCGAGTGTTGGAGGATCGACAGGAATAGCTCGCTGCTTACTTGCCTGTTAAACGGTGCACTACGGGCTTCCGTAGATACGATGTGACGGGTCGCTGGCGGCGAAGGTCCTTCTAAGTGTGGGAACCCAACCTCTAGTCGTCGCTGTCGTTACCTGCGCCGGTATGGCCATCGCGGCGTGCGCCACTGAGCCCGGCGTCCTTCTTACGGGGCAATGGGGCGGACGCGGCGTCTTCCTCGACGCCCGGCAGTCGGAGGTTCAGCTGGAGTTCCCATGCATGCGAGCGGCGCTACCAGAGCTGCGGCTGGACTCAGCGGGCCGATTCGAGGGCACGGCCTGGATCACGTGGCGCTCATTCGGCTGGGATCCCACAGCCCGGCTCCGGGTTGCGGGCGAGGTGAACGGTATGGACATGGCCCTGACGGTAACATACACATCGAAGAGGTACACCGATCCGGAGCCGGAGCACTATACGCTGCGGCTCGGAGCCACGCCTGACTTCTCTGGGATCGGCTGCCTCTTATGAGTGCCATTCAAGGCCCACAGGACTCTCTCGACTCGAAATGGCTGGCTAACGCATATTGGGAGCCGCTCCTTGCTGAGGTCCAGGGCGATTCGACACGTCCATGTGTAGCAGCGAGGGGCGCGCCCTCAACATGCGTTAGGCCACTCTCGCAATACGCTTGGTGGTGAACCGGACCCGGATTCCGGCGTGCCCAAACATGGCCACCAGGGTATCGATGCTGAACCGCCCGATCTTACCACGCACCAAGTCGCTCACCCGCGGCTGCGACACGCCAAACAGCTTGGCGGCCCGAACCTGCGTCAGGCCACGCGCCTCGATCAGCTTGGTCAGCTCGATCATCAGGTCTGAGCGTACCCGGAGATTCTCAGCCTCCACCGGGCTGAACCCCAGATCCCGGAAAACGTTTTCGTGTCCGCGACGGATCTTCGTGCCCATAATGCCTCCCCTACTGCAAGCCACGTTGCCGCAGCACTTCTGCCAGGCGCTTGCCTGCCAGCTCCAACTCCACCAGTCGGATGCGGCGGCCCTGCTTCTCGAAGGCGTGCAAGACGTAGACGCCCTCGGCGAACTTCGCGACGTAAATAACTCGGTGCTCCTTCGCAGTGTGAATGCGGATTTCGTAGGCACCGTGCCCGACCGTCGCCAACGGTTTGAAGTCAGTGGGCATCAAGCCTCGCTGGACACGCCGCAACTGAAAGCCGGCCTCGCGCCGAGCGTCCGGCGGGAACACTCGCAAGTTGTTGAGCGAGGAACCCACCCAGAGCACTGGCTTGGCCGCCATGACCCAATATATACGCAGTTATATACAGCGCAAGAGTTGCCTAACCCAGCGCTGAAGCTGACGGCCTGCCGCGACCAAGGAAGAATTGCGTTTGCCCGCCGGCCGGCATCACCGGTCCGAGCCGTCCTCCTTGCGCCCAGCGAGCAATCGGCCGCAGCTTAGCGCCAGGTCGTTAGCCAGCAAGGCGCGGCCCCCCGGGTCGTGGGTTGGTGACAGGGGTCCAGATGAAACCGATGTTCCTCGCATACCCCAATCCTAGCCCTTGCGTTGGCGGCTTGTCGGAGCCCAGCGCCCTCGGACCTCGAAGGGCCTCCGCCGCCGACGATGACATCAGGCCCAGGGCGGGCGACCGCTGGATGCGACTCCGTGCGAGATACCACAAGGTCCGTGGTTACCTCGCGCGAACCTACGTCGCCGTGCACGCTCGGCCGGCCAGCACGCGATAGTTCATGAGCTCTGGTGCCTGCTGGCTAACCAGCCTGTGTCGGCGGGCGTGAACGCCTTGAAGGAAGTTGAGGTTGTGCGCTTATGGGCACATGTGCTGCCGAGCGGCCGACTCGCCGGCGGCAGAAACGCAGAGCGTTAGTGGGCTCCGGCAGGAGACCCGATATGACTACCATCGCGACGAACACGGACGACCTGAGGTTGGAAGCAGCGCGCATCGCCTTCGCGCTGATCCGCTTCGAGGAAGTTGCGGCCCATCCAGCAGGAGCGTCCACACCGCCAGGCTCGCTCAGGGTCGGGACCGAGGAGTATGTCTTCCTGCCGTCGTGGCGCGCAGTTCCCCGCAACGAGGTCGAAACGTTTCTCGTAGGTCTCCCGTCTCCGGCCCTGCTCGCGCCCACCACGAGCCGCGGCGTGGTCGCGCTCATGCTATTGCACGAGCTAAGTGGCGACCGGCGACGCTGGGCCGAGGAGACCCTGAGCAACTTCGCCGGGGGGCTTGAGGAGATCGGCCCCCGGCTCGGCTTGTCGCCCACGTCGCGCATTCTCCTCGAGTTTGACGAGGAATCTCACGTGTTTTCGTTTGCCGGCGTGCGCGAATGGACCCAGCAATTCCCCGTGCGGGTGGGGTGGAGCATCTGGTCGCTGGAGGGCGACGACCGCGCCGACGCTCGCATGATGCTACGGCGCAGCGATGGCCGGCCTTTTCCGGGGCGGTCGTGTCTAGTGCTGCACATGCACCGCCCACACGAGCCTGAGAGCGGAGCCTCCTAACACCGATCTTCGAAGCTCCTCGGCGGCCCGTACAGGTATGCCGTGACGTCAAGGGGCGGCATGACAACGCGTTGCACCGTCGCGGCTCACCGTCCGGACCCTGCGGCTAGTCCAGCTGTGGGCCTCGATCCGGGAGCACCTGCGGTTCCGGGCACCGGTGTCGACGTACATCGAGGCCTGAGTCCGCGAGGCATCCGCCCACGGACCGTGGGACGGATCGTGTCTGCCTGCACCGGCGCGGCCAGGGCCGGTGCGGCAATCGCCTCATACCTCCTGCCGCGGCGACCGGTTGCCATCCCCTGCCAGCGCGTCTAGACTCCCGGCGGGTCGAGCGGGTTGAAAGGTCGCACTCATGGCGCTCATCATCGTTCGCAAGAACGGGCCCTACCGGGTCCACGGGCCAATAGTACTCCAGGATCACGAAGGCAAGGAGATCTCCGTTCCAGGCGAAGTGTTCACGCTCTGCCGGTGCGGCCACTCCAGCACCAAGCCCTTCTGCGACGGCACGCATAAGCGGATCGGCTTTTCGGACGTCAACCCGGACGCCAATCCGCTGCCGCCGCAGCCCACTCCGTCGCCGCAAGCTGCCCCTTGAAGATCGCCGTCTGCATCAAGCGGGTGCCGGACACGGAGACCCGCATCAAGATCGCGGCCGACGGCCGCTCCATCGACGAGAGCGGTATCAAGTTCGTACTCAATCCCTACGACGAGTATGCCGTGGAAGAGGCGCTGCGCCGGAAGGAGGCCGCGGGGTCCGGTGAGGTCGTGGTGATCGCGCTGGGGTCGGACGTGGTGCAGGAGACGATTCGGACCGCGTTGGCGATGGGCGTGGATCGGGGGGTGCTCCTCAAGACGGACCAGCGCGTGGCGGATCCGCTGGTGACGGCGCGGGCCCTGGTGGCGGAGCTCCAGACTGGCGGCTACGACCTCATCCTCTTCGGCAAGCTCGCCATTGACGACTATCACCACGCCGTGGGGCCGATGGTGGCCGAGTTCCTGGGCCTGCCCTGCGTGAGCGCGGTGGTGCGACTGGAGCTGGGAGACGGGAAGGGCACGGCGGAGCGAGAGGTGGAAGGTGGTGTCGAGGTGGTGGAGTTCCCGCTCCCGGCGGTGCTCACGGCGGACAAGGGCCTGAACGAGCCGCGGTATCCGGCGCTCAAGGGCATCATGGCGGCCAAGAAGAAACCGCTCGAGGTGAAGCCGGTGACGCTGGAGCCGGGGGGGCTCGAGGTGCTGCAGTTGGCGCTGCCACCGGAGCGGAAGCCGGGACGAATCGTTGGGGAAGGGCCCGACGCGGTCCCGGCGCTGATCGAGGCCCTGCGCGCCGAGGCGAAGGTCCTCTGATGGCGGGCGTCCTGGCGATCCTGGAGCAGCGCGACGGCGTCCTCAAGAAGGTCTCCTACGAGGTGGTGACGGCAGCGCGGTCCCTGGCGGACCGCCTGGGCACCGGCGTGGACGCCATCGCGATCGGCCCCATGGCGCTCGACGCCACGAGCGCCACGACCTTCGGCGCGGAAGAGGTCGTCATCCTCGCCGACGATCGCCTGACGCTGTACCAGCCGCATCTCTACCTGCGGGCCGTCGTGGAGCGCGCGAAAGCGAAGGACTATGGGGCCATTCTCCTCAGTGCCACGGCCTTGGGGAAGGACCTGGGGCCAAGGCTGGCGGCCCGGCTGGGCTGTCCCCTCGCGGCCGACGTCGCGGAGATCGAGGTCAATGACGGGATCGTCGTGTCCCGGCCGGTGTACGCGGGCAAGGCGGTGTGCCGGGCGAAGGTGACGGCCCCGTGCTGCGTCATTTCGCTCCGGCCGAACAGTGTCACGCCGGTGGAGCAGCCGCGGACCGCCACCCTGCACCACGCGGTCCTGGGTCTCGACTCGGATCGGCCGGTGGCGCGCACCGCGGCGATGAAGGCGCCGGCCGAGGCCAAGCTCGACGTGGCCGAGGCCCCGATCGTGGTGAGCGGCGGGCGCGGCCTCAAGGAACCGGGCAATTTCACGCTGCTCGAGGAGCTGGCGCACGCGTTGGGAGCGGCGGCCGTCGGTGCCTCGCGCGCCGCGGTGGACGCCGGGTGGCGGCCGCACGGCGATCAGGTGGGGCAGACCGGCAAGACCGTGAGCCCGGGCCTCTACTTCGCCATCGGGATCTCGGGGGCCATTCAGCACCTGGCCGGCATGCGCACGGCCAAGGTCATCGTCGCGATCAACAAGGACAAGGATGCGCCCATCTTCAAGGTCGCCGATTACGGGATCGTGGGTGACCTGTTCGAGATCGTCCCCCGGCTCACGCAGGAGATCAAGAAGCTCAAAGCCGGCGCCTGAGGCATGAGGCGTCCGTTGGTCCCCGCCGACTACCAGCCCCCGTTGCCGCTGGACCAGTTGATCCTCCGGGAGCCACCCGGTCCCGAGGCGATCGAGCTGGACGTCCTGTTCGTGGGCGGTGGCCCCGCGAGCCTGGCGGGGGCGATCGAGCTGGCCCGATTGGTGCGGCGGGACAAGCAAGAAGGCAGTGCACTTGGGGATATCCAGATCGGGGTGCTGGAGAAAGGCGAGCGCCTGGGCGATCACTGCCTCTCCGGCGCGGTCGTCAATCCACGCGCCTTCCGCGAACTGTTTCCGGAGTTGAAGGACTCGGACTTTCCGTTTGGCTTCCCCGTGAGGGCCGAGGCGGTCTATTTCCTGAGCGAGCGGGGACAGGTCCGACTCCCCACGCCTCCCACCATGAGAAACCACGGCTTCTACGTGGCCTCGCTCTGCGAGATCGTACGCTGGCTGGGCGAGAAGGCCGAGCAGCTGGGCGTCAATGTGTTCGCCGGGTATCCCGCGGGCGCATTGTTGGTGGACGGCCAGCGGGTGATCGGCGCGCGTAGCGTTCCAAAAGGTCTGGACCGCGAAGGGAAGCCCGCCGGCGGCTATCAGCCAGCCGCGGATGTCACCGCCAAGGTGACCGCGCTCGGGGAGGGGACCCGGGGGCTCTTGACCCAGGCTTACTTCGAGTGGCAGCGAATTCCTTCCCAGAACCCGCAGATCTTCGCGCTCGGCGTCAAAGAGCTGTGGGAGACGAGGCAGCCTCTAGACCGGGTGATTCACACCGTGGGCTGGCCGCTGCCCAACGACGCGTTCGGCGGGAGCTTCATGTACCCTTTGGAGCCGAACGTGGTGGCACTGGGACTGGTGGTCGGTCTCGACAGCCCGGACGCCGGGCTTGACGTCCACGTCCTGCTCCAGCGGATGAAGCTGCACCCGTTGTTCCGGCAGTACCTCGACGGCGGTGAGCTGCTCGAGTGGGGCGCCAAGACTATTCCGGAGGGCGGCTACTACGCGCTGCCCGCCCGCCGGCACGGCGACGGGGTGGTGATCCTGGGTGACGCCGCGGGGTTCGTCAACGTGCCGGCGCTCAAAGGGATTCACTACGCCATGCAGTCGGGCATGTTCGCGGCACGGGCCATCTTCCGGGCACTGAAGCGGGGCGATACCTCGGCCGCCTCGCTCGCCGAGTACGATCGGATGGTCGACGCGTCGTTCATCCGGGATGATCTCTACCGGACGCGGAACATGCGCCTGGCGTTCAAGGACGGCTTCTATGCCGGCGGCATCAAGGCGGGGCTGATGACGCTCACCGGCGGGCGGTTCCCCGGCGGCCGGATCGCCATGCTCGCGGACGCCAAGGCTGCGCGCACCCGGGCCGTGCCGGCCCCGTTCACCCCGGACGGCACGCTGACGTTCAGTAAGGTGGACGCCGTGTTCCGCTCGGGCAACGCGACCCGCGACACCATCCCGTCACATCTGGTTCCGGGTCGTGATGTTCCCCAGGACGGGGCCGAGCTATATGCCCACATGTGCCCGGCGGGTGTGTACGAGTGGGTGAACGGTTCGCTCCGGATCAACGCGCCCAACTGCGTGGATTGCAAGGCGACGGACATCCTGGGCCCAAGGTGGACGCCGCGGGAAGGGGGGAGCGGGCCCAGGTACCGGCGGATGTAGCGACCGGCGCTAGGTCCCGGCTTCCTCCGCCTCCTTCCCCAGATGGCGGTCCAGGAAGAAGATCGCCGAGTTCGAGGCGCCGATCATCCGCGCCTGCTCCAGGATGGTCCTCGCGGTCTTCTCCTCCTCCACCTGCTCGTCAATGAACCACTGGAGCATGGTCTGGGCGGGATAGTCATGTTCGGCCTGGGCCAGGGCGTAGAGCTGGTGGATGCGGGCCGTGACGCCCTGCTCGTGCTTGAGGGTCTGCTCCCACACCGCGAGGGTCGAGGCGAACTGCGCCGGTGGCTGGGGGATCGCCGCGAGGGCCACCCGTCCGTCCCGGTCGAGCACGTGGTCGAAGATCTTCATGGCGTGCTCGACTTCCTCTCGCGCCTGGCGCCGCATCCAGCGCCCCGAGCCGGTGAGGTTGTTGGCCTCGAAATGGGCGGCCATGGCGAGATAGAGGTAGGCGGACGCAAGCTCCGCGTTGATCTGGTCGTTGAGCGCGGCTTGCAGCTTCTGGCTGAGCATCGAGTCTCCTTGTCCCTAGAACGTCGGCTCCGGCGTATGGAGGGGATCGTCCAGCAACATCGCCGTGAGCGTCTCTCCTGCATTCACCTCGGACCGATCCTCCGGCACGATCAGCAGCGCATTCGCCTTGGCCATGGAGGTGAGGATCCCCGACCCTTGCGGGCCGGTGAGCATGGCGGACCGCTTGCCGTCCGGCCCCTCGGTGACGACCGCCCGCAGGAAGTGTCGCAGCGGGGGCCCGAGCTTGATCGGCTCCGCCACGATGACCGAGACCGTCCGGCGGAACAAGTCGGTGTGACCCAGCAGCTTTCGGATGGCGGGCCGCACGAATAACTCGAACGTGACCATGGTACTGACCGGATTGCCGGGGAGGCCGATCCAGGGAAGCGCCCCGATCACGCCGAACCCCACCGGCGCTCCCGGCCGCATGCGGATCTTCCAGAACTTGAGCACGCCCTGCACGTCCTCCAGTGCCTGGCGGACGTAATCGTGCTCACCCACGCTCACGCCGGCTGAGGTGACCAGCAGGTCCGCCGTGAACCCGGCCTTGACCCTGGAACGGATCTCGTCGGGCTGGTCCCTCGCGATCCCCAGGTTGACGGGCTCGGCGCCCGCGCGGCGGATCATCGCCTGGAGCGTGTAGCTGTTGGACGAGGCGATCTTCTTGCCGCGCAGGATCTCGTCCCGCTCGTCCAGTTCGGCGATCTCGTCCCCGGAGCCGAAGAAGGCCACGTGCGGTCGCCGGTGCACGAACACCTCGCTCTCCCCGATGGACGCCAACACGCCGAGCTGCGCCGCCCCCAGCGGCGTGCCCCGCGTGAGGACCAGGCTGTCCTTCTGAATGTCCTCACCGCGGCGCCGGACGTTCTTCCCCACGTCCCGCGTCTTCTCGACCCGCACGCGATCGGGGCCCAGCGGCGTGGTGTCTTCCTGTCGGATGACCCCGTCCGCGCCCGGCGGCAGCGGCGCGCCGGTGAAGATCCGGGTGCACTCGCCCGGACCGAGGGCCCGCGTGGGGAACTTGCCGGCCGGCACGGTCTCAACCACCCGAAGCTCCACCGCTCCTTCCGCCGCTCCTGCCCCTTCCGGCACCGCAGCGAAGTCGGCCGACCTCACCGCATATCCGTCCATCGCCGAGTTGTCCCACATGGGCACGTCCATGGGACTCCGGACGTCGCTGGCGAGCACCCGGTCCAGCGCCTCCAGCAGGGGGATACATTCCACGGGGAGGGGATGGATCTCGGCGGTGATCTGGCTGGCGGCCTGCGCGGGTGTGAGGTCGCCGGCAAAGATGCTGGTCGACGTCACTGAGGCCTCACTCCACCACCACCGCTCGATCCCAGGCCAGCTGGGCCAGCGTCACCAGCCAGCCTGTGTCGGCGAAGCGGAACGTGGGGATGGACACCCGAAGCTGTTCGTCGTCGGTGACCATGGCGACCCACTGCTTGGCGTCCCCACCCTTGGGGTCGAACAACGGCTCCGGGTGCTTGCTCTTCCGGTGGACTTCGATCTTGGGCAGCGACGATTTCTTGTATCCCTCCACGATCACGATGTCCACGCCGTGCAAGTAGCGGCGCACCAAAGTGAGCGGATCCTCCGCTGGTTCCGTGGTGCGCTCGAACAGCACGCGCCCGCCCGGGAACTCCATCAGCACGCGCTCGGCCATGCCCTCGGTGTAGTGCCGGTGGGTATCGGTCCCCGGCTGGTCCACCTCGGCGGGGTGGGCGCCGTGCTTGATGGTCGCGACCCGGCGGCCGCGCTTGACCCACTCCGACGCCAACGCGACGACCAGGGACGTCTTGCCGGCGTCCTTCTTGCCGACGACGGAGATCACCCGCGTCGCTGCCACATGGCCTCCGCCTCCGCCAGCTCCTCAGCGGTGTTGACGTTGTAGAACAGCAGGGCGGGGTCCCCGTGACGGCTCACCGCTTCCAGGCTGAGGGTGCCGACCCGCACGGCGTCGTGAAACCCGATCGCCCGGTAGTCCTCCTGGTCCAAGCGCTCGCGAATGGCCGGACCGCAGGCCGGCCCGTACACGGCGCACAGGGGCTCCACGGCGCGCTTCCCGCCGCTCTCGGGAAGGAACACGTCGAACCCGTTCAATCCCTCGATGAGCGAGCGGAGCAGCGGCACCGGGACGAATGGCATGTCCCAGGCGACCACCAGCACGGGCGCCGGCGCGGCCATGACCGCGGTATAGATCCCACCCAGCGATCCTCGCTGCGGCAGCAGGTCCCGCGCCACCTGGAGCCCCGGATACCAGGTCTCGGCGTCGGCGGCGTTGGCCACCAGCAGCGGCGGCTGGCCGGTGGCCTGCCGCAGATTCGCCACCACGTAGTCCAGGATGCGCTGGCCGCCCACGCGCTCCAGGCCCTTGGGCCGCCCCCCGAAGCGACTAGCCGCACCGCCGGCCAGGACCGCGCCGCGGACCCGATCCGTCACCCTGCACCCGGGGCGTGCACGTGGGGCGTGCCGCTCACCGCCCGGCCCACCAGCACCATCCCCGCCCGCCCGGCGATCTGGAGCGCCAGGGACGACGGCACCGAGGGCGTGGCGATGTACGCGATCCCGGCACGCGCGCCTTTGAACGCCAGCTCCGCCGAGATGCGGCCGGTGACCAGCAGCCCCAGCCCGGCCAGCGAGCGCCGGGCCAGGAGGGCGGCGCCGATCACCTTGTCCACCGCGTTGTGGCGGCCGATGTCCTCCGCGTGATGCAGCAAGGAATCCCCGTCGGTGAGGGCCGCGGCGTGAATCCCGCCGGTCTCCTGGTATCGCGAGCCGCGTGCGAATAGCTGCTTGAAGAGCCCCCGCATTCGCTCCAGCGCCGGCGGATCGTCGCGCGACGGCCCGCGGGTGAGCATGGCGGGGTCGGCCAGCATGGTGGCCACCGCGCCGCACCCCGAGGCCAGCACCGGCTTGCGGTGCTCTTGCTGGACGGCGCGGGCCAGCTCCGGGACCACGTCCGCCCAGAAGCCGAGGTCGGTAGCGCAGGGGCGCAGCTTCGTGAGGTCACTCAGCGTGCGGATGTATCCCTCGCCGTGCAACCAGCCCACCACCAGCTCCTCGAGCTGCTCGGGGGTGCACATCCAGGTCACGGCGGGCGCGCCGTTGACCTCGAGCCACACCGCGACCTCCTCGACCACGGCCGAGTCGGCGGCCATGCGCCCCCCTCGCTTCACCGGCTTGGGCAGCGGCGTGTCGAGGTCTCGAGTGGTCCCTGCCTCCGACATGAGCTTCCTTTAGCTCCCTTCCCTTGAGCGCGCTATGCGACCGTCAGCAATGTATCCCGCCGTCAGAACACCCGCACGGCCATCGCCTTGATGGACAGCACCACCCGCGAACCGACGGTCAGTCCCAGTTCCGCCAGCGCGGAGTGCGTGATGCGAACCACAAGATCCACGCCGGCGTCCACGGCCAGGGTGACTCCGCCTCGACCGTCATCGCTGATCCGTCGGATCCGCCCGGTGAAGGCGTTGCGGGCGCTGGAATGCAGCGGCTCGGTGCTTACCACGATGTCGTCCGGCGGAAGCGCCAGGATCGCGGGGCCCGACTTGTCGGTGTACACCTGAAGCGTCAACGGGCCGGTGCAGACCGTCTTGGTGCCGGTGCCTGGCGGCAGGTCGGCCCGGAACAGGTTCTCCGGGGTCACGGGAGATGCCTGGCCGTGGGTGAGGGCCAGGAGCCGGTCGGACCAGCGGTAGGCCTCTTCCAGCTGGTGCGACGCAAAGCACAGGGCCGCGCCCCGCTCTCGCTCCTCGTCCAGAATGCGATACAACACGCCGGCGGACGTGGGGTCCGCCGCGCTGGCAGGCTCGTCCAGTAGCAGCGCGTCGGGCTCGAGCGCCAACGCGCGCGCGATGGCCACCTTCTGCGCCTCGCCTTCGCTCAAGCCCCTGGCCTCTCGGTCTCCGAGACCGTCGATGCCCAGGCGCTCCAGGGCGCCGCGCAGCCGCGACTCCGCGACCGGGCCCCCCACGCCGTGCAGGGACAAGGCATACCGGAGGTTGTCGTAAACGGTGCCGGCGAACAGGAACGGTCGTTGCTCGACCAGCGTGATCCGTTGCCGGGCGGCTCGCCGATCGGCGCGGGTGCGCACGGCCCGGCCCTCGAACAGCACGGTGCCGGTTTCCGGGTCCTCGATGCACGCCAGCAGCCGGAGCAGCGTGCTCTTGCCCGAGCCGTTGGGGCCCACCACCGCCGCCACGCTGCCGCGCTCGAGGTCCAGCTCGCGGATGGCCAGCACCGGGCGGCCGCCGTAGCCGTGGCGTACGTCCCGCAGGCTAAGCAGCGCCACGGCCCTGGAACAGCTGGAGCAGCAGGTTCACCGTGAGAGCGAGCGCCAGCAACACCAGCCCGAGGGCCATGGCCAGGGCGAAGTCACCCTGGGACGTGGCCAGCGCCACGGCGGTGGTGAGGGTACGGGTGTGGTAGCGGATGTTGCCACCCACGATCATCGCCGCGCCCACTTCAGCCAGCACCCGCCCAAAGGCCACCATGACGCCGGACATCAGCGCGAAGCGGGCCTCCCGGGCCACGGCCCAGTGGGTTCGCCAGGTCCCGGCGCCCAGGGTGAGCGCGGTGCGGCGAACCCGCGGGTCCACCGACTGCACCGCGGCCGCGGTGAGCGCGGCGGCAATCGGGGCCGCGAGCACCACTTCCGCGATCACGATCGCGACCCAGGTATACAGCAACCCCAGGTCGCCGAGCGGGCCCCGGCGCGCGAGCAGCCCCCAGATCACCAGCCCCACGACCACGGTGGGGAAGGCCAGCAGGGTGTTGAACACGGTCAGGGCGGCGCGCCGGCCCCAGAACCGCGTGGTTCCCACCACGAAGCCCAGCGGGACCCCTAGCCCGCAGGCGATCAGCGTGGCAACCAGCGCGATCTTGAGCGAGAGCCAGGTGATGCCGAACACTTCCGCGTCGCCGCTCAGAAGGAGCTGAGCGCCGCGACGCAGCCCGTCGGCGAAGAAGTCCAAGCGTCAGGTCCGGAGGATGAAACTCAGCCCGACCAGGAGGGTGGGATTGTGCACCCATTCCCGGTCGACGCTCACCAGCGGCGTCGCCCCGGATTGCCACCACGCGCCCGGATAGCGTAGCCGCCAGATGGGATCCCAGGCTTCGACCCACAGGCTCACGGGCCCGGCCCCGTAGCGGCGCACGCCCAGGCGGGGCCCGAACTGAAAGGGATTGCCGAAGGCGAACTTGCTGGTGTCCGCGGCGACCCTGCTGCCGGTGGCGATCCCCAGCGATCCCCCTACGTACGGCATCCAGCCGTGCCAGGTCTTGGGGCCGGTGATCCGGAGGGCGAATCCCGCGTCCGCGATGAACACCGACTGGCGGGCGGTGCCGCCGCCGTCAACCAGGAACCGGTCGAGGCTGGCACCACACACCCCGACCGTCATCTCCAGCGAGCCGCTCAGGGAGAGGGAATAGCGGAGCCCCGCTAGCGGCCCTTGTTTGGGGCCCGCGCCGGCTTGCCCCCCACCGCCGGCGAGATACCCGCCGCTGAACGTGATCTGATGGCTGGCGCGGAGGTCTCGGTAGGGCGAGTGCTCGGGGTCGTGACCCACCTGTGCGGCCGCCGATGGCGCCAACGCGGTCGCCAGGGCAAGGAGGGCCATGCTGCCGAACGGCCTCAGCGAGTTGTTTGACATGGAGTTGGGGCTCTCGTACAATGCTTCGAAGTGAGGGCGATGGCGCAATCTACCTTCGTGCAGGCGGCCCTACCAGCCTGGATCGTAGCCAACCTGTGCGCCGTGAGCGGCGCCGCTCCCGCCCGCGCTCAGGAGCGCTACCGCGTAACGCGCGCCGAGTACTTCCGCCAACAACCGGGACCGGACCAGCGGATCCTGGGCTCCGTGTACCAGGGCACCGAGTTGACGGCGCTCCAGACCCGGAATGGGTGGGTGGAGGTCAGCCTCGAGGGGTGGATCTTCGGCCGTTCGGTGGCGCCGACCACGCGGGATGGATTCGATCTCGCGGTGACACCGAGCGGCGGCGAAAACCTCCGCGCCACACCCGGCGGGCGGGTGCTGGCGCGGCTTGCCAACGGGTTCTTGCTGGATGAGGTGGGCCGTGGCGCCCCTGGATGGATTCAGGTCCGGCGGACCGGCTGGGTGTGGGGGCAGTCCCTCGTGCTGCTGGGAGACTCGGCGGGCCGGGCGGTCCCGGCGCCACCGGCGGCCGTCACGCCGGCGGCTCCTAGCTCTACGGCCGCCTCGGACCCGGAGGCATCCGTGTCCGCCGAGGCCGCCTCTCTCGACCGAGCCGTGACCGCCCGCCGAACCGAGGTGCACCGGATCCCGGGCGGTGAGCCCGCCGGCTCGCTGGGGGAGGACACGCCGGTGCGGGTGCTGGCACGCAGCGGCGAGTGGGTGCGCGTGGCCACGGAGGCCTGGATCAAGGAAAGCGACCTCAAGCCCTCGTCGCCCGGCGTGCTCGCCGGGGTGAGCGGCGCCGAAGTGCGGGCGCGGCCCCGCGAGTTCGAGGGGAAGACCGTTCAGTGGGCGGTCCAGTACGTGGCGCTTCAGGCGGCCGACGAGCTGCGCCGGGAAATCCCCCAGGGGCAGCGATACATGTTGGCGCGGGGTCCGCTCCCCGAAGCGGGATTTGTGTACGTTATCCTGACGACGGAGCTGCTGGGGAAGGTCGAGCAGTTGCAGCCGTTGGCCGAGCTGGTCATCATCGCGCGCATCAAAGCCGGGCGATCGCAGTACCTGGGGAACCCGGTGGTGGAACTGGTGGACCTGGCGGTCCGCCGACCGTAGGAGTAGAAGGCCATGGACGAGATTCTGCGCAAGCGCATCGAACGCAAGCTGGACGGCCTGCCGGAAGACAAGGGCTACCAGGTGCTCGATTACATCGAGTTCCTGGAGTCCAAGTACGGCTCCACCGCGCGGCAGCCCACGCCCGTCGAGCGCATCACCGAGGGCGTGGGAGACGCGCTGCGGGCGGTGAAAGTACCGGCCAACGCGATCCGCGGGACTATGGGCGTGGTGGATTCGGCCAGCCGGATGATGCAGCGACTGGTAGCGGCGGGCCGTGCGGCGGTGGAGGAACTCCAGCGAAGCCCGGGAGCCCCGTCCGGCCCCTCGGCCGATGAGGCTGCCGAGTCCGCGGCGCCCGCCCCGTCCGCCGGGCCGGCCCCTGCGGGGGAGAGCGGCGCTCCCGCCGCGGAATCCGAGCCGGCGCAGCCTGGCGGCACCGCTTGACCCCCTCCGGCCGGAGCCGCTAACTTCGGCCATGGAAAGAGGGAATCGCGACACTGGGACCCGCGCGGCCGAACTGGGCCGGCGGGTCTTTTCGTATCGGGGGGCGGATCTATGAGTCGATTGCGCGCCGGCGTGGCGCTGACCTTCGACGACGTGCTGCTGGTGCCGCGTCACGCGAGCGTCCACCCGCGCGACGTGGACGTGCGGAGCCGGTTCACTCGCGGTATTCCCCTCCACGTGCCGCTGGTCTCGGCGGCGATGGACACGGTGACCGAGGCCGAGATGGCCATGGCCATCGCGCGGGCGGGCGGGATTGGCGTCATCCACAAGAACATGCCCATCGACCGCCAAGCGGCCGAGGTGGACCGGGTGAAGCGGTCGGAAAGCGGGATGATCTTGAACCCGATCACGCTGGGTCCGGACCGGCCGCTCCGCGAAGCCACGCAGCTCATGGCCCGGTTCAAGATCTCGGGTGTCCCCATCGTGGATGACCGGGGACGGCTGGTGGGCATCATCACCAATCGGGACCTGCAATTCGAACGAAGTCTGGACCGGCCCATCCGCGAGGTCATGACCAGGGAGGACTTGATCACGGCGCCGGTCGGCACCACGCTGGACGAGGCCGAGCGCATCCTGGGCCAGCACCGTATCGAGAAGCTCCCGGTGGTGGACGCGCAGGGGATCCTCCGGGGGTTGATCACGGTGAAGGACATCTTCAAGCGCCGCCAGCATCCAGACGCCAACAAAGACCAGCACGGCCGCCTTCGGGTCGCGGCCGCGGTAGGCGTGGGCCAGGATACCAAGGCGCGCGCCCGGGCGCTGCTGGCGGCGGGGTGCGACGTGATCGTGGTGGATTCGGCCCACGGGCACTCCGCCGGCGTGCTCCACACGGTTTCGTCGCTGCGCGAGGCATTTCCCGAAGCCCAGCTCGCGGGCGGCAACGTGGCGACGCAGGACGGGGCCAAGGCGCTGGTCGAGCGCGGCGTGGACGCGGTGAAGGTGGGGGTGGGGCCGGGCTCGATCTGTACCACGCGGGTGGTGACCGGCGTCGGCGTGCCGCAGATCACGGCCATCGTGGAGGCCGCGCGGGGGGCGGGCGACGTCCCGGTCATCGCCGACGGCGGCATCAAGTACTCGGGCGACGCCGTGAAGGCCCTCGCGGCCGGCGCGTCCAGCGTCATGATGGGCGGTATGCTGGCCGGCACCGAGGAGAGCCCCGGTGAGAGCTTCCTGTTGGAAGGTCGCCGGTTCAAGACCGTGCGCGGCATGGGCTCGCTCGCCGCCATGCAGGAGGGCTCGGCGGACCGCTACTTCCAGGAAGGTGAGCTGTCGCCCCAGAAGATGGTGCCGGAAGGGATCGAAGGGCGGGTGCCCTACCGGGGCCCGGTGGCCGACGTGCTGTTCCAGATGGTCGGTGGCATCCGGAGCGGGATGGGCTACTGCGGGGTCACCACCATCGAGGAGCTGCGCTGCAACACCGAGTTCGTGCAGATCACGTCGGCCGGCCTACGCGAGTCGCACCCGCATGATGTGGTGCTGACGCGGGAGGCGCCGAACTACAGCTTGTAATGCGCTATCCGCTGCGCCAGTTCGACGACCTTGAGGCCGTTAAGCGGGCCCAGCGCTACCTGCCCTCGAACTCCGGCGTCCGTTTCTCCAGGAACGCGCGGTAGCCTTTCTGGTAGTCGCTGGTGCCGAAGGCGGCGAACGCCTCGGCGGCGAACGCCTTGGCTCGCGCCTCGGAGCCGCTCCTGCCGCTCAGCGAGCGCTTCCCACCCGCGGCGTCGGGATGCAGCATTCAGGACCCAGGCGCGCCACAGGATGCGATGGCCGGAACGGGAATCGGCGCTCAATGGTACGGCCCCCGAGGGGGAGGAGGAACCGCCGCGCTCGAGGCGCGGCTCCGCCGGGAGCTCGGCGGGGAGATCCGGTTCGACCGGTTCACCCGTGGCCGCTACAGCACCGATGCCTCGATCTACCAGATCACGCCTCTGGGCGTCGTGGTTCCTCGCACCGCGGCCGACGTCCGGCGCCTGCTGGCCATCGCCGCCCAAGAGCGCCTGCCGGTGGTTCCCCGCGGCGCCGGCACCTCGCAAGGTGGACAGGCCATCGGCGAAGGCCTGGTGGTAGACACCAGCAAGTACCTCACCGCCATCCGGGACTTCGATCCGGAGGCGGGCACGGTACGGGTGGAGCCGGGCGTGGTCCTGGACCGGCTGAACGCCTATCTCAAGCCTCATGGTCTCTGGTTTCCGGTGGACCCGGCCACCGCGGCGCAGGCCACCATCGGCGGCATGGCGGGGAACAACAGCGCGGGAGCCCGCTCGCTGCGCCATGGGCTCATGGCGGACCATGTGCGGTCGATCTGTGCTGCGTTGGTCGGGGGCGGGGAGTACCGCTTTGGGGAGCTGCCGGAGAATCTGGCCGAAGCCGCCGGGCGCGGGCTGCCGCCGGAGTACCTGGCGCTGGCCCGCTCACTGCGGACCATCTACTTGAACGAGGCCGAGGAGTTGGCGCAGCGCGTGCCGCCGGTCTTGCGCCACGTCGCCGGCTACAACCTCGGGCGGGTAGGGCCCCCCGACCACAACCTGGCGCGTCTGCTGGTGGGCTCGGAGGGGACGCTGGCGTTTTTCACCGAGATGGAGCTGGCCCTGCGCCCGCTTCCGGCCGCCACGGTGCTGGGCGTCTGCCACTTCCCGGCGTTGCGGGGCGCGATGGACGCGGTGCAGCACATCGTCCGGCTGGCGCCGACCGCCGTGGAGCTGGTGGACCGGACCTTGCTGGGGCTCGCCCGAGAGAATGCCGCTTTCAGGGGCGCGATCGCACGCTTCGTGCGAGGAGCGCCGGACGCCTTGTTGCTGGTGGAATTCACCGGCGATGACGCGCCGGCGCTGGAGCGAGACCTGAGGCGGTTGGAAGACCTCCTGGGTGAGCTGGGGTTCCGCGGCGCGGTGGTGCGCGCGGTGGAGCCGGCATTCCAGCGCGAGGTCTGGTCGGTGCGGAAGCAGGGGCTCAACATCGTGATGTCCATGAAGGGCGACACCAAGCCGGTGTCGTTCATCGAAGACTGCGCCGTGCCGGTGGAGCACTTGGGAGAGTACACCGAGCGTCTCTCCGAGGTCTTCCGGCGCCACGGGACCAGCGGGACGTGGTACGCGCACGCCTCGGTCGGGTGCCTCCACATCCGACCCTCGCTGAATCTCAAAGACATCGGCGACGTCAAGAAGATGCGGGCCATCGCAGAGGAGGCCCACGCGCTGGTGCGCGAGTTCAAGGGGTCGCACTCCGGGGAGCACGGCGACGGGATCGTGCGCTCTGAGTTCCTCGAGCCCATGCTGGGCGAGCGCCTGGTGCGGGCCTTCGAGTCGGTCAAGCGGGCCTTCGACCCGCTGGGGCTCCTCAACCCCGGCAAGATCGTTCGGCCACCGCGCATGGACGACCGGTCGTTGTTCCGCTACATGCCGGGGTACGCGCCCCAGCCGCTCAGCCCCTCGCTCGATTGGTCTCCCTGGGGCGGTCTGCTGGGAGCCGTGGAGATGTGTAACAACAACGGCGCCTGCCGGAAGGAGGCGTCGGATGTCATGTGCCCATCGTATCGCGTTACCCGGGACGAGCGGGATACCACGCGCGGCCGGGCCAACACGTTGCGCTTGGCACTCACCGGCCAGCTGGGTCCGGCCGCCCTGGAGTCGGACGAGATGTACCAGACCTTGGAGCTGTGCGTGAGCTGCAAGGCCTGTCGCCGCGAGTGCCCTACCGGCGTGGACCTGGCGAAGGTGAAGATCGAGGTCCTGCATCAGCGCCATCGCACCCGCGGCGTATCGCTGGAGGATCGACTGGTAGGATACCTCCCGCGCTACGCGCCGTGGGCCGCACGGGTCCCGGGACTGGCCAACCTTCGGAACGGAAGCCGGCTGCTGGCGGCGCTCGGGGAGCGCTGGCTGGGGATTGCGGCGCGCCGGTCCCTACCTGCCTTTAGTCGGGACCGATTTCACCGCGGAGAACGCAGAGGGCCCAGAGAGGGGATGGGACGGACAGGCGCCAAACAGGTTGTGCTCTGGGTGGACACGTTCAATGGCTATTTCGAGCCTGAGAACGCGCGCGCCGCGGTGCGCGTGCTCGACGCGGCCGGCTACGATGTCGTGCTGCCCGTGGCGGCTGACTTTGGGCGGCCCATCTGCTGCGGGCGGACGTTCTTGAGCGTGGGACTGGTGGACCAAGCGCGGGAGGAAGCCCGCCGGGTGATCGAGACGCTCCGGCCCTACGTGGAGCGCGGCGTGCCTGTCGTTGGTCTCGAGCCCGCGTGCCTGCTCACGGTGCGGGACGAGTACCTCGCCCTGCTCAACGACCCGGCCGCCTCGGCGTTGGCGGAGCGGGCCGTCCTGCTGGAGGAGTTCCTGGCCGCAGCGGCCGCGGGTGGCGCCCTGCGTCTCCCCCTGGCGCCGCAGCCGGGGCGCAGGGCCATAGTCCACGGGCACTGCCACCAGAAAGCCTTTGGGATCATGCCGTCGGTGGAGCGAGTGCTGCGCTTGGTGCCGGGCCTCGAGGTCGAGATGATCGAGAGCAGTTGCTGCGGCATGGCGGGCGCCTTTGGATACTCCGCGCGGCACTACGACGTCTCGATGCGTATGGCCGAGCTGAGCCTGCTGCCCGCGGTGCGGGCCGCGTCGCCGGAGGCCTGGATCGTGGCGGACGGCACCAGCTGCCGGCACCAGATCAGGGACGGTACGGGACGGGAGGCGGTGCACCTGGTACAGGTCCTGGATCGCGCCCTGGCGGCGCGTTCGCTATGATCCAGGCGCCATGCCGACCCGTCGCCGCTTGTCCCGCGCGTCGCCCACCCGCGGCGTCTCGGTCCCGGCCCCGCGCCGGCGCGCTGCGGCGGAGGTGGCGCGGATCTTGAGGCCCGGCATGCGGGTGGCGCTCACCACCCACGTCAACGCCGATGGCGACGGGGCCGGCTCCGAGGTGGCCTTGTGGCACCTGCTCACCGCCCGCGGGGTCCGCGCCGTGATCGCCAACCCCACCCCCTTCCCGGAGCGCTACGCCTTCCTGCTCCAGGGGTACGAGTACGCCGACAAGTCGGGCGAAGCGGTGAAGCATCTCCGGCGTGCGGACGCGGTGCTGGTGCTGGACATCAGCGACGTGGGGCGACTCGGCCAGCTGGGCCAGGTGCTCCAGGAGACCGCGGTGCCGGTGGGGTGCCTGGATCACCATGTGAGTGACGGTGCCTTGCCGCCCGGCCCGCGGTTGGTCGACGCGCAGGCCTGCGCCACCGGGGAGCTGGTGTACGATCTGGCGCGGGCCGTGGGCTGGGGGTTGACCCCGGAAGCGGCCCGCGCCCTGTACGTCGCGATTCTCACCGACACCGGTGGATTCCGCTTCAGCAACACCACGTCCCGGGCGCTCCAGGTGGCCGCCCACCTGCTGGCCCACGGCCTCGACCCGGAAGAGATCTACCGCGAGGTATATGCCACCCAGCCCGAGGGGCGGGTCCGACTGCTTGCGGAAGTGCTGGAGACGCTGGTGGTGGAGCACGACATCGGCCTGGCGTGGGTCACGGTGCCGGCCAGCGCCCTGGAGCGACATGGCGTGGATGCGGAAGAGCTGGAAGGGGTGGTCGAGTTCGCCCGATCCATCAAAGGGACCCGGTTGGCCCTGCTGTTCCGGTCATTGGCCAACGGCAGGATCAAGGTGTCGCTCCGCTCGGTGGGCGATGTGGACGTCGCCCGGCTCGCGGCGCAGTTCGGGGGCGGCGGGCACCGGAAAGCTGCTGGCGCGTCGCTCACGGGCCCGCTGGCCGAGGCGCAGGCCCGCGTCCTGGCGGCAGCGCGGGACCTCTTGGGGCGGGGGGACAGGGTTTAGGTAGTCGGAGGCTGCGTGGGGCGGCCGGATGGGGCCCGCAGAGTCTCTTTCGCACGCCGCAGTTCCGCGGGCGCCCCAACCGGAAGACAGTTCACCAAGGCGCGCGCTCCACTGACGCGCGCTCCAGAGACCCTGCGGGCCCCATCCGGCCGCCCCACGCGCCCGTGACACTCCGCCGTTAGATTCACCAGACGATGACCCAGTCACTCGAAACGCAAGTCGCCGCCGCGCTCTCGACCGTCCGGAACCCGCGGGCCAACAGCGACGTCATGTCCGCGGGCATGGTGCACAACCTCGCCGTAACCGACGGCCGCGTGTCTCTGACGTTGGTCCTCAGCCGCGACGACCCCGCGAGCCTGGTGCGCGAGGTGCGGCGCGCGCTGAAGGACCTGCCCGGTGTGAGCGATGTCAAGATCGACGTGGTAGAACCCAGGGCCCAGCCGGCGCCTCAGGGGACCCAGCCCGCGTCCGGCGTGCACGCGCCGCCCGCGTCCGGCGTCGAGCAGTTGGGCCACATCGTGGCGATCTCCAGCGGCAAGGGTGGGGTGGGGAAATCCACCATCGCTGCTAACCTGGCCGCCGAGCTGGCGCGCAAGGGCCGCCGCGTGGCCGTGATGGACGCCGACGTCTACGGCCCCAACATCCCGCGCATGTTCGGCGTGGACGAGAAGCCGCCGGTCCGGGGCAACAAGATCGTCCCGCTGGAGCGCTATGGGGTGAAGCTGATTTCCCTGGGCTTCCTGGTGGAGCGCGATGCCCCGGCCATCTGGCGGGGGCCCATCGTGACCAAGATCATCCAGCAGTTCCTGCGCGATGTGGACTGGGGGCCGCTGGACTATTTCATCGTGGACCTTCCGCCCGGCACCGGCGACGCCCAACTGTCGCTGGCGCAGTCGGTGCAGCTGGATGGGGCGATCATCGTCACCACCCCGCAGGAGGTGGCCATCGGCGACGCGCTCCGGGGCGCCAAGATGTTCGATCGCGTGGGCGTCCCCGTCATCGGCATCGTCGAGAACATGAGCTACTTCGAGTGCCCCCACTGCGGGAAGCAGACCCACGTCTTCCTGGCGGGGGGCGGCCAGCGCCTGGCCAACGAGCTGGGCGTTCCGCTGCTGGGCCAGGTGCCGTTACAGGCCCGCATGGCCGATCTGGCGGACGACGGCAAGCCCATCGTGCTGGCCGAGCCGGACTCCCCGGCGGCGCGCGCGCTCGCCCGGATGACCCAGGAGGTCGAGGCCAAGGTGGGCGGCAAGAAGGTCCGGTTGCCCATTCTCACCGGCTGAGGCCGCATGCGGCCCATCGTCACGCTGCTCAGCGATTTTGGCCTGGCGGACAGCTACGTGGCGGAAATGAAGGCCGCCATTCTCTCCGATAGCACCGACATCCGCTTGGTGGATATCTCCCACGAGGTGCCTCCGGGAGATATTCGGGCGGCGCAGTACCTCCTGGGCCGCGCCTGGCGCCGGTTTCCCGTGGGAACGGTGCACCTGGTCGTGGTGGATCCGGGTGTAGGGTCGTCGCGTCGCGCCATCGCCCTACGCCAGCAGGGCCACTTTTTCACCGGGCCGGATAACGGCGTGCTCAGTGCGGTGCTGAACGACGCGGAAGTCGTGGAGCTGCGGATTCCGCGGGACGCCTCACCCACCTTTCAGGGCCGGGACGTCTTCGCGCCCGCCGCCGCACGACTGGCCGAGGGCGAGCCGGTCGCTGGCCTGGGGCCCCCCCTCGCCAATCCGGTGCGGCTGCCGGCACCGGAGCCCCGTCGAGGGAACGGGCTCGTGGAAGGGGAAGTGATCTACGTTGACCGCTTCGGCACGTTGATCGTCAACATCCCCGGCGAGTGGGTGCAGCGTTCGCAGGGGATCGAGGTTGCGGGGAAGCCCGCGGGGGCCGTCCGGCGGACCTTCGCCGACGTGGAGCCCGGCGCGTTCGTGGGATTCGTGGGGTCCGATGGACTGCTGGAGATCGCGGTGCGGGACGGCTCGGCGGCGCGGACGCTAGGCGCTGGCGTGGGCGCGGAAGTGAGGGTGCGATGATGTCCAAAGGAACCGTGGTGGCCTGCTTCAGAAGCTCAGGGAAACCTGGGGTGAAGAGGTCACCCAGGACCTCCTCGCCTGGGTGCATGAGGCGCAAACCGTGAATCGAGCGGAACTTCGCGAGCTGGCGGACCTCTACTTCGCCCGGTTTGGCGATCAGCTGGACCAGCGCATAGCGCTCGCGGAGGCCAGGTGGGGAGCCAAACTGGAGGAACGCCTCGCCGCCTCTGAGGCCCGGCTCGCGGCCCGGGTGGACGAACGGATCGCCGCCTCTGAGGCCCGGCTCGCGGCCCGGCTGGACGAACGAATCGCCGGTTCTGAGGCCAAGCTCACCGAGCGCATCACGGCTTCGGAAGCCAGACTGGAAGCCAAGCTGGACGAGCGCATCAACGGCGTCCGCTTGGAAGTCGCCGGCCTCCGCACCGAGGTCGCGGTGCAAATGCGGGACCAGATGAAGTGGATGTTCGTTTTCTGGGTCGGCACGGTCGTGCCGCTGGCCGGGTTGATGGTCGCGTTGGGAAAGGACTGGTTCTAGGGCTCCGACCCGAGAGCTCTGGGAAGACGCCTCGGTAGAAAGCGCTAGTAGCCGCTACTTCGCCCACTCCACGGCGATGTCCCCCAGCGCCGCCTTCAGGTTGATGCGCAGCCTGGTCTTGGCGGTGTCCCAGTTGGGCGAGTAGTAGTTCGGGCCGCGCCGCAGGAGGCCGGAGCGGTCGAAGTTCACCAGGAACCGCTCCACGTCCGCCTCCAGGCCCACGCTCTCCGGCAGGCGCAGGGTCACCGACCCCAGGCCCACCGCGATGTCCACCTCACTGGTGGCGCCTTCGGTCCACTGGCCCGTGAGGTCCAGCACCAGGTTGGCCGCCCCGCCCTTGACCTCGATCCGCTCGCAGCGGGCGTTCCCCAGCTTCTCGGTCTGAAAGTCAATGGCGCCGATTTCCACCATGAGGAACCGGCAGGAGATCCGGTTGGGCTCGCTCACTTTCACCGTGGTCTCGGCGGCGCCGGCCTTGACCTTCACGCTCGTCAACGAGAGGCCGCCCAGCTCCACGTCCGCGGTTCCCGCGCCGAAAGCCAGGTCCAGCGCCACGGGTGTGGCCGGCGACAGGTTGAGATCCAGCCGCTGATGCGGCCGGTTCCGGTAGCTCAGGTCACCATGCCCGCGCCCGTCCACGCCCACCCGCAGCCGGTGCGTTTCGGGGTGGTAGCTCGCGATAGGGTCAAAGCGATCCGCGTCGTACACCAGCTCGTACCGATACAGCGTGCCGGTAGCACCGGGAGCGATTCTGAGATCGCCCACCGCGAACTCGACCCGCGCACTCAGCTCGCTCTCGCCCCGCCGCTGCCGCGAGCCACTGGTAGTGCGGAAGTCTTGGGCGTGGGCCGGTCGTGGGGCCCCAGCCAGCCACGCGACGCCCGCGGCGGCGGAGGGGCTAGAAGCGGCAGAAGCGAACGACCAACCCACGATCCATAGCGCTGGAAGCGGAGCCCTGATCATACGCCCCCCCGGCGGGCCTCGGTGGGCCGCGCGGGCACCGGGGAGGTCCACAGACGCTCGCTGGAGATCTCGGGACGTTGTGGCGTGGCCCCGAATCTCCACCCGCCTCCGGCCTTCGACAGAATGGTGGCGCCGAAGCCAGTCGTCGCCATGGCCCAGGTGAACACCAGTGCCGTAATGAAGAGAATGTTGCCCGCCACCGGGATCGACCGCAGCAGGACCACCGGCGCCCAGATCATCAGCAGCCCAATCAACCCGTAGAGCAGATACCGATAGGCGGACCACCCCGCGGTATAGGTGCCGTTCTGCACTCGTCGGCGGGCGTAGATCTCGCCCACCACCCGGGCCACCGCCAGGTAGCCGCCCACCAGCGCCGCCGCCACCGCCAGCATGAACGCCACGATGGCCACCGGCACCACCAGGATGCCCACGATGGTGAGCACCAGACCGATGATCAGCGTCACCAGCGCGGGCAACAGCAACGGCTGGGCGAACAACCCGGCCATGAACGAGCGAATGGGTGAACGGCGGACCGTGTCCGCCACGATCTCCAGCCGGTGGGGCACGAAGAACAGTGCGCCGAATCCGAGCGACGCGAGTGCCACCAGCGTGCCGAACAGTCCCGCGATGTCCGTAGCCATGCGGCTCACGCTGAACGACGCGGTGGGGCCCTCTATTCCCTCGACCCGCACCCGGTCCGCGATCTGGCGGGCCAGCTCGATGTTCGTCGCGACTTGGGCCGCTATCTCGTTGATGCTGTCCAAACTGACCGGGTGCTCGCCCACCAATGCGCTCACGTCCGGCGGGGCCCCGGCCAGGGCACTCTTGGGCACCTGCGGCAGTGCGCCGGTGATGGCCGCCATGGCCTCGGCACCGTTGGGGCCGAGCGGCCCAGTGGGCAGGCTGCGCAGCGCGAACACCAGCTCCGGCGTGGAAAGACCGCCGGCCTTGGACAGCATGGCCCGCCAGGCCCGGTCGAAGGGGTCCCCGGCTGCGTAGCTGCCAACCCGCGTGTCGTTGACGGTTACCGCCCCGCCGGAGAGCGAGATGGTGACTTGCGAACCATCGCTCAGGTCCACCACCAGCCTGGCCGTGCGCCGGGAGAGCGATGAGCTGTGGCCCACGGGTTCGACCGCGGCCGCTTGAGCAGCGGGGCGCCCCTTGGGAGCCTGTGGCGCCTGGCCCGAGCCGGGCACGGCGCCGAGGAGAGCGGCGCAGAGCGCCAGCAGATTAGCGCGCAACATGAGAACGCATCCTGTGAGTCGGCCGCACGGCCAGCAAGAATCCAATGACGCTTACGGGCACGGCCAGGGTGAGCAATGCGAGAGTGCCGATCCAGCGGGTCAGCCCCGCGGGGACCGTTCCCGCGATGAGAGCAGAGCCGGCAGAAACGGCGGTCGTGGTGATCCAGGCGAGCAGCGCCTGCCACGCGGGGACCGCCGTGGCCACCACACCCGCCGAGGCCCGGGCCATGAGGCTCTCGAAGTTGGCGATCACCCACGCGGTGAGCGCGGTGCTCGAGGCCGCCGCGGCCCCGGAGAGCGAGTATGCCAAAACCGGCCAGCGGCGGCTCCGCACTACGCGTGCTGCGAAGCTCGGCGCCGGGGCCGGGACCGGCGCCCGTATGCGCACCCGGGCCATGACCCGGTCTTCAAAGCCCGGGCCCGGGGTGAGGTGCCCCATGGAAGCCAGGTAACGATCCAGCACCTGGTCCTCCATGGGGTCCAGCGGGTGATTGTTGCGGATGTCCGTCATGCACCACCCCCTACGCTCGGTTGGGGTTCAGGGTTTCACTCGCGGAGCGGGCCCAGCATCTCCTTTAACTCGGCCCTGGCTCGGTGGATGTAGGTCTTCACGGTGCCCAACGGCAGATCCAGGATCTGAGCGATGTCTTCATACGACAGGCCCTCGATATGTCGCAGGATGATGCAATTCCGGTACTCAGGCCTGAGCTTGCCGACGGCCTGTTCAATAGCGGAACCCAGCTCCCGGGCCTCGACCTCCTGGAGCGGGGTCTCGGCCTGGTCCGGCAGCTGGATGCTGGTCTCCTCGATCTGGCGCGGGGTGGTGGCGGTCGGCGCCCCATCCAGCGACAGCGTGTCCGGCTGCCGGCGCCGCAGGTGATCAATGGCAGTGTTGTTGGCGATCTTGAAGATCCAGGACGAGAACTTGAATTCCGGCCGGTAGGTATCCAGCGCGTTCAGGACCTTGACGAAGGTCTCCTGGGCCAGGTCCTCAGCCATGGCGCGGTCCCGGACCATGCGGTAGATGAGCGAGAAAACCGGCCGCTGGTAGCGACGCAATAGCTCGCGGTAGGCGGCTTCTTCGCCACCGCGCGCTCGCTGGACCGCTTCCTGATCGGTCAGGACGGCCCAGTTAGGGCGCGTCATTCTTGCGGCAGACTTTCAAGCACCGGTATCTTCCCCGCCTATGACGCCGGCCCCTTTGACTACTCTCCCGGAAGCCGGCTCCGCCAAACGGTCGTACGTCCGTGGCATGTTCAGCGCCATCGCGCCGCGCTACGACCTGCTCAATCACGTGTTGAGTCTCAACACCGACCGGCGGTGGCGCCGCCAGGCGGTTGATGCCCTGGGCTGGCAATCCGCGCCGGAGGGAAGCTATCTCGATCTGTGCGCCGGGACACTGGACCTGGCGATCGAGCTGGCGCGGCGTCCGGGGTTCAGGGGTCGGGTGGTGGGGGCGGATTTCGCCCTGCCTATGTTGGCGCTGGGCCGCCGCAAGGCCCCCGAGATTTTGGCGCTGGGCGCCGACGCACTCGAGCTGCCCTTCGCGGAGCAGGCGTTTGACGGGTGCATGGTGGCGTTCGGGGTTCGCAATCTGGTTGATCTGGACCGTGGCCTCGGTGAGATCGCGCGGGTGCTTAGACCGGGCGCCCGAGCGGTGATTCTGGACTTCGCGCTGCCGGCCGCGTGGCCCCTCCGGCCGCTTTATCTGTTCTATTTCCGGCGCGTCCTGCCGCGCATCGGCCGGTTGGTGTCGAAACATACGAGCGCCTATCAGTACCTGCCAGCTTCCGTATCTGACTTTCCTACGCCAGAGGTCCTGGGCGACCGGATGCGCGCCGCGGGGTTCTCAGGGGTGGCGTTTCAACGGTTGACGTTGGGGATCGCGACCTTGGTGTGGGGGCGCAAGGGTTGAGTCCGGACAACCTCAGGGAGTTCATCGCGCGGCTCGAGGGCGCGGGCGAGCTGGTCCGGGTCGGGCGATCGGTCTCGGTGGTGCGGGAGATCGCCGAAGTGGCCGATCGCTGCATGAAGTCACCCGGGGGCGGGCCCGCCCTGTTGTTCACCCAACCCGCGCTGGCGTCCGGCAGGCGGTGCCCGATCCCGGTAGGGATCAATCTGTTCGGGTCTCTGAAACGTATCGGCCTGGCGCTTGGGGTTTCAGACCTGAACGAGATCGGCGCGCGGATCACGCAGCTGCTCACCATGAAGCCTCCCGAGGGCTGGCGCCAGAAGCTGGCGCTCCTGCCCAAGCTCGCGGAGCTCACGAGATACCCTCCCCACACCGTAAGCGGCCATCCGCCCTGTCAGGAGATCGTGCTCCGGGGATCCGAGATTGACCTCGGGGAGCTTCCTATCATCACCTGCTGGCCGGAAGACGGCGGGCCGTACCTCACGCTGCCGCAGGTGATCACCCGGGACCCCAAGACCGGGGTCCGGAACGTGGGCATGTACCGCGTGCAGGTGCTGGAGAAAGATCTGCTCGCCATGCACTGGCAGCGGCACAAGGTGGGCGCCGCGCATTGGCGGGACATGGCGGCGCGAGGCGAGAAGATGCCGGTGGCGATCGCCATGGGCGGGGATCCGGCATCCATCTACTGCGCCTCGGCGCCGCTGCCGCCTAACATTGACGAGTATCTCTTCGCCGGCTTCTTGCGGCGGAAGCCGGTGCATCTCGCCAGGGCGGTGACGGTGGACCTCCAGGTGCCCGCGGAGGCCGAGCTGGTGATCGAGGGATACGTGGACCCGGCCGAGCCGCTGGTGCTGGAAGGCCCCTTCGGGGATCACACCGGGTTCTATTCGCTGGCGGACTACTACCCGGCGGTCCACGTCACGGCGATCACCATGCGGCAGGACCCGATCTACCCCACCACCATCGTGGGCCGGCCGCCCATGGAGGATTACTACCTGGGCCATGCCACCGAGCGGATCTTCCTGCCGCTCTTGAAGCTCACGGTGCCGGAGATCGTGGACTACCACATGCCGGCGTACGGCATTTTTCACAACCTGGTGTTCGTGAGCATCAAGAAGCAATTCCCCGGGCAGGCGTGGAAGGTGATGAACGCGCTCTGGGGGATGGGGCTCATGTCGCTGGCCAAGGTGATCGTGGTACTGGACCAGGAGGTCAACGTCCAGGATCCAGAGGAGGCGTGGTGGGTGGCGCTCAATCACATCGATCCCCAGCGCGACATCCGGTTCACCATGGGCCCGATCGACGTGCTGGATCACTCGTCGCGGGCGTTCACCTACGGGTCCAAGATGGGGATCGACGCCACCCGAAAGTGGAAGGAAGAAGGCTTCGAGCGGGAATGGCCGAGGCCGATCGTCATGGACGATGAAACGAAGCACCGAGTGGATGCGATGTGGCGGGAGCTGGGGATTGAACTGCCGAATTGCTGACTGCCTGACCCATGGCGCGTAAGACCCAGGCCCGGCGGTTGGATCTCCGGCCTACCTTACAGTCGGCCGGCGAGCCGCCACGCGAGGGGCAGACGTTCGCGGGCGAATCGCTGCTGGTGCGGTACGTCAACTTCGTCAAGCTGCCGCACACCGTGTTCGCGTTGCCGTTTGCGCTGCTCGGCGTGGTGTATGCCTCGGTGGTTGCGCCGGTCACTGGGGCGAAGGTGGGTCTGGTGGTTCTGGCCTTCACGGCGGCCCGATTTGCGGCGATGGGGTTCAATCGGATCGCGGATCGGGAGGTGGACGCGAAGAACCCTCGCACCCGAGGGCGGGAGTTGCCGGCGGGGCGGTTGTCCGTGAAGGCCGCAGGGGCCGCAGTGGCCGTGGGGGCCGCAGTCTTCTTCGTGGCCGCGGGACTGCTCAACCGGGTGTGCCTTCTCTTAAGTCCCTTGGCGCTGGCCTGGATTCTGGCATACAGCTACACCAAGCGCTGGACCCACTGGTCGCACCTCTGGTTGGGGACCGCGTTGGCGATCGCGCCGGTGGGAGCCTATCTCGCCGTTGTCGGACAGTGGAGCCAGCCCGCGTGGACGCTGGTGGCGCTGGCGGCGGCGGTGGCTGCCTGGGTTGGCGGGTTCGACGTCTTCTACGCCTTGCAGGACGAGGAGTTCGATCGGCAGCACGGCCTGAAGAGCGCCATCGTGGCGCTGGGGCGCCACCGGGCGATCCTGGCGGCGAAGCTGGCGCACGGGCTCACCATTGTGCTGCTGCTGCTTTTTGGCGTGGGAGCGGACTTGGGCGCGGCGTACTACGTTGGGATCGGCGGTGCCGGCGCGCTGCTCACGTGGGAACATCACCTGGTGAAGCCGGACGATCTCTCGCACCTGGACGCGGCGTTTTTCACCATGAACGGCGTCATCAGCATCGTGGTGTTCCTCGGCGCGCTGGCGGATCGCATTGTGGGGTGAGCGGTGAGCGGTGAGCGGGGGCTTGTATCTGTGGGTTCGAGCACGAAGCGCCGGGGGCGGCGCGTGGAGCCGCGCCGGCCGTCGCCCCCTCCGCGTACCGCGTACCGCCCACCCCCGCCGAGCCCTCCGCGCCATCCTCACAAGACACCCGCGCCCAGCCGGCGAGGGCGATGAGCGGGGCGCCCTGGGTCTTCGCCATCACCGGCGCGTCCGGCGGGCCGTACGCGATGCGACTGCTGGAGCTACTGGCGCGGGCCAAGGTCCCCCTGTGGCTCATCATCACGCAGCACGGCTGGCGGCTATTGAAGATGGAGACGGCGTGTGCGTCGGAGGCGGAGCTCAGGCGGGCGACCGGCGGCGATTGGTCCAGCATCACGATGTTCGACGACGCCGACCGCGGGGCCGCGCCCGCCTCGGGCTCGGCCCGGAGCGCGGGGATGGTGATTTGCCCCTGCTCCATGGGGACCGTGTCCGCTATCGCCCACGGCACCAGCCGCTCGCTGGTCGAGCGCGCGGCCGACGTGGCGCTCAAGGAACGGCGCCGCCTCATTCTGGTGCCGCGCGAGACGCCGTTCTCCCTGGTGCATCTGCGCAATCTCACGGCCGCGGCGGAAGGGGGCGCCACCGTCATTCCGGCGGCCCCGGGGTTCTATCATCGGCCCACCCAGGTGCAGCAGCTGGTGGACTTCGTGGTGCAACGGGTGCTGGACCACATGGGGATCGAGGCGGCGCTGGTACCCAGATGGGAAGGGCAGGGCTGAGGACCCAGAGTCGCTCCGGGAGTGACGGCGTGGCTGATCCCCAGCTTCAGGAATTGCTGGCCTTCGGGCTCGAGCTCGCCCAGGCGGCCGAGCCGGTCATTCTTTCTCACTATCGGCACCCCAACGTCACGCGCAAGGCCGACGGCACCGAGGTCACCGACGCCGACCGCCGGGGCGAGGAGGTGATGCGGGAGCTGATCCGCCGCCGGTATCCGGATCACGCCGTTCTGGGGGAGGAATTCGGCGCCGCCGGCCGCGCGGACGCCGAGTGGCGCTGGTTGCTGGACCCCATCGACGGGACGGCGTCGTATTCGGTGGGCGTGCCGTTGTTCGGGACGCTGGTGGGGCTGTTGCGGCACGGCGCGCCGGTGGTCGGCGTGGTGCACCTACCGGCGCTCGGCGAGACGCTGTACGCGGGGCGCGGGTTGGGTTGCCGGTGGCGCTTGCGGCAGGCGTCCCCGGTGAAGGCGCAGGTGGGGTCGGTATCGCGCTTGGGCGACGCGGTGGTGATGGGGCCCAGCGGGCTGAGCTCGGTGCCGCCCGGAGAACGAGTGGCGCACTTCCAGCGGCTCCTTCCGCTGGTGCGCGGCGCGCGCAAGTTCCGCTTCGGCGGCGACTGCCTCCAGCACCTGGTGGTCTGCCGAGGGTTGGCGCACGCGGCGCTCGATCCGGTGATGAACCCGTGGGACATCGCGGCGCTGGTTCCCTGCGTAGAGGAGGCCGGCGGTGTGGTCTCCACGGTGGACGGCCGGCGGGAGGACGTGACCTTCGGTGGGAGCTTCGTATCGTGCTGCACCGAAGAGCTCTTGCGGCAAGTGTTAGACGCGATCCGGTATCCGTCGTCGGTTCTCCGTGAGGAAGGGGCAAGCAGGAGACCACGGACCACGGACAACGGATAACGGACGACGTCGTTCATGCGCCTCGGCATCATCTCCGACACCCACGGCAAGCTCCGCCCGGAGGTGCTCGACGTCTTCGCCGAGGTGGATCACATCCTCCACGGTGGCGATGTTGGGCCCGCCGAACTCCTGGATCAGTTGGCGGCGCTGGCGCCCCTGACGGCGGTGTACGGCAACGTGGACGGCCTGGAGGTCCGAAAGCGGTGCCCCAAGGTCGCGCGGGTCGAGCTGGACGGGTTCATCGTGGTCCTCACCCATGGAGACCAGTTCGGCTCGCCTACGCCGGCGTTGCTCCACCGGGAGTTCCCCGACGCGGAGATCATCGTGTACGGGCACACGCACCAGCCCCTGCTGGAGCTGGTGGATCAGACGGTGACGGTGATGAACCCCGGCTCGGCGGGCGTGGCGCGCTTCGGGGTGCCGCCGTCGGTGGGGATCATGGAGTTGGAGCCCGGGATTCCGCCGCGGGCGCGGCTGGTGCCGCTGCTACCCGGCGCAGACCGATTGTCCCACGGGAGCTAGGGCGGCCTCTGCGCAACAGTCCCTCGCGCGCAGCAGTGACGGGCGCGCCGCACACGATAGGAGTCTCCAAGGCGCGTCCTCCGTTGAGGCGCGCTTGGGGGACGGGTGCAGAGGTTGCCCTATGGCAGCTTGACTACGCCGATCCCGTCGCGCCACTCGATGGTGGTCCCGAACGGGCGGGATCGCTCCATCAGGTCGCCGATGATCTTCCGGCCCAGCTCCCGGTCGGCCAGCATGGGCCGCCCCCGCACCGGCTCCGGCTGGCCGAAGCCCAGCGTGATGGGGTGAAGCTCGAGCGCGGCCAACTGGTCTCCCCGCCATCGTGCCACGGCCACGACCGACTCCCAGATCTCGCGCTGCGCGGGGAAGCCGCGGGTGCCGCGGGCGTAACGGGCGTCGTTGAAGTCGGCGACACCGGCGTTCTGGTCCAGGCGGTACGGCCGGTAGTTCTCGTCCGGGAGCCGCAGCACGGTCTCGTTCTGGAAGACGAAGTCGCCCAGGCTGTAGAAGATCGGCTTGCCTTTGTAGACCTCGATGCCGCGCAGCACGTGCGGTCCGTGGCCCACGAAGAGGTCGGCGCCGGCGTCCACCATGGCCCGGGCGAACGTGGGCAGGAACTCAGCCGGCTCGGCGTTGGTCCGGCCGCTTTCGTGCGCGTGGATGCTGACCAGCACGAACTCCGCCAGGCGGCTGGCGTTCCGGACCACGGCGGCGATCTCCTCGACGTCCTCCGGGTCGGGGAAGCTCCGGACGCCCGGCGTGTCACCTACAGCGAACTGGGTATTGAACGCCCGCAGCGAGTCGCCGCCGGCGGGCACGTTGAGGTTCATCTCCCGAAGCAGCCCTCGCAGGCGCTCCAGCTGGTCGCGAGTCACCACCCGGACCGTTTGTCGGCGTAACGGGTTGAGTCCGGGACGACCGCGCACGCCGGCCCGCGGCTCGGAGGCGGCCGAGTGTTCGGTGAAGGTGGACGCCACGGACACCAGGGCCACTCGGCCGTTCGCGGTTTCCAGGAACCGGGCCTCGCGGGCCTCGGCCAGCTCTTCGCCCACGCCGGCGCCCACCAGACCGGCCGCTTCCACGTAGCGCCGGGTGAGCCGCATCCCCTCCACGCCGTAGTCGCCGGTGTGGTTGTTGGCCATGGACACCAGGTCGAAGCCGGCCCAGACCAGCTCCTTCAAGAGCGCCGGCTCGGCTCGCATGTAGGTGCCGCCGCTTTGGTGCATGGGATAGGGCTCGTAGTCGTGGAACAGCATCTCGAGGTTGGTGAACGCCACGTCCGCCCCTCGGATCAGCTCGATCAACTGGAGGAACGCGGGCTCCTGGTAGGGTGAGAGGCGGCGGGTGATGATCGCGTCCCCGGTGAGGACCATGGTCATGACGCCGGGTGCGGAGCGTTGCTGGCAGGGAGCGGGAAGCGGGGCCAGGGAAACGGTGCACCAGGCGATGCAACTTGCCCACGAGACGACACGCATACGACCTTCTCCAGCGGGTGGAAAGAGCAGCTTAGAGGCAATGCTACGTCGCGGCGCCGGGCGCGTCCACCGTAACGCCCGGCGGGTCCAGTGGGGCCGACGGCGGGTCCGCTGGAGCGCACGGGGGTTCCAGCGTAGCGGCGGGCGCGTCGTGAGGGTCGGTCCGCCCGGACCTTGCGCTCTCGGGCTGGCGAAAACGCCGCGGACATGCGAAGCGTTGCGGACATCCTACCCGCTGGGAGGGTCACGGCTGACGATGGTGTATACGACGCTGATCAGCGTGGATGATCTCGCGCCCCATGTCGGGGATGCGTCGTGGGCCATCGTAGACTGCAGGTATCGGCTTCTGGACCTGGGGTTTGGACGTGCGGCGTACGCCGAGTCGCACATCCCGCAGGCGGTGTTCGCGGACATCGGGGAGGATCTCTCGGGGCCGGTGGTGCCGGGGAAGACGGGGCGACATCCGCTGCCGGACGTCGGTGTTCTTTCCGCCAAGCTCTCGGCGTGGGGCGTTGACCGCACGGTGCAGGTGGTGGCGTACGACGACAGCGGCGGGTCGATGGCTGCCCGGCTCTGGTGGTTGCTCCGCTGGCTGGATCACGACGCGGTGGCGGTGCTGGACGGTGGCTGGCCGCTGTGGCAGGCGCGGGGTTTCCCGGTCTGCTCCGGCGTGGAGCGCCGCCAGCCCCGGTGGTTCGTCGCGCGCGAGCGGCCGGAGCTGGTGCTGTCCACTGAACAGGTTGACGGGATTCGCATGGCGGCGGGGTATCGGGTGCTCGATGCGCGGAACGCGGATCGGTTTCGAGGAGAAAACGAGACCATTGATCCGGTGGCCGGCCGGATCCCGGGCGCGGTTTCGGCGCCGTACGCGGACAACCTGGAGGCGGACGGGCGGTTCAAGTCCAAGGAAGAGTTGCGGCGGCGCTACCTGGCGTTGCTGGACGGTGTGCCCGCCGATCGCGCGGGGTGCTACTGTGGGTCGGGGGTCACGGCGGCCCACGATGTGCTGGCGATGGCGCACGCGGGGTTGGGGGAGGCCAGGTTGTATGCGGGGTCGTGGAGTGAGTGGATTACCGATCCCGCGCGGCCGGTGGCGGTTGGGTGAGCGCGTGAGCAAACGCGGCGTGGGGTTGTCGGGCACAGGCTGCAAGCCTCGCCGTGTTTGGCCGGCTTTTCCAAAGGGGCGACACCTCCGCCAAGTCTTGACGGGGGGGCGGAGTTGATGCCCTCTTAGACGACGAGACCACGGCTGCTGGGGCGGCGCAGCTTGGAGGTTCCGGGATGGCCCTGCAGGCCCGCCCCCACGAGATCTGGGCGCGTTTCTTCGGCTCGTCGCTGGAAGACCGACTCCGCTACACCCCCTCCGACTGCTTCGAAACCTTCCCCTTCCCCGAGAACTGGGAGACGCACTCCGCCCTCGAAGCCGCCGGCCGCGCCTACGACGAGTACCGCGCCGCGCTCATGGTCCGAAACGACGAGGGCCTGACCAAGATCTACAATCGGTTCCACGACCCCAACGAGCGCGACCCGGAGATCCTGAAGCTCCGCGAGCTGCACGCCGCCATGGACCGGGCCGTCCTCGACGCCTACGGCTGGAGCGACATTCCGACCGACTGCGACTTCTTCCTCGACTACGAGATTGACGAGGAAGAATGGGGCGACCGGAAGAAGCCCTGGCGCTACCGCTGGCCCGACGAGGTCCGCGACGAGGTCCTCGCGCGCCTGCTCGAGCTCAACGCCGCGCGCGCCGCGGCCGAGGCCCGCTCCGGCGCCGCCGCGGCCAAGACCCGCGGGAGGAAGGCGCCGGCCCAGGGCGCCCGGTCCAGTCCCGGCGCCGGAGGTTTCTTCTCGTGAGCGCCCGAGTGCAGGCCGGCCGGCGGGTCTCGCCAAATGAAAAAACGGTTGCCGGACGTCCCGGCGGCACGTTACAATACCTCGGCAGTTACTCATGAAAGCCGAGGAATCGTGACGGACGGAAACCCCATAGACCGCGCTCGAAGCGTGCTCGAACGCTGGGGGATCGCCCGGTCGCGGGACCTCGAGCGGGCCGGAGTGTCGCGCACCCAGATCCGGCGCCTGGTCGCGCAGGGCCTGATCGAGCGCGTGGGCCGGGGCCTCTACCGGCGGCATGGCGCACCGTCCACCGAGCGGAGCGACCTCGCCCAGGCGGGCCGGCTCGTGCCGGGCGGCGTCGTCTGCCTGCTGTCGGCGCTGCGCTTCCACGGTCTCACGACCCAGAACCCCTTCGAGGTGTGGCTGGCCATCGACCGCAAGGCGTGGCGCCCTCGCGCCGGGCATCCGCCCCTGCGTCTGGTCTACCTGTCCGGCGCCGCCCTGCGCGAGGGGGTGGAGGAGCACGACGTGGACGGGGTGCGCCTGCGCGTCTTCAGCGCGGCCAAGACCGTCGCCGACTGCTTCAAGTTCCGCAACAAGATCGGCACCGACGTGGCGGTGGAGACCCTCCGCGAGTTCCGCCGCGCGCACCCCAAGCGCCTCGAGGCCGTCTGGCGCTTCGCCGAGGTGGACCGGGTGACCCGGGTGATCCGCCCGTACCTGGAGGCGGTCGGCTGAGCGGCAAGCGCCCGGCGACCAATCCGGCGGCCTCCGTCCGCGCGCGCCTGGGCGAACTGGCGCGGCGGCGGGGCGTCGAGCTGCAGCTCGTGCTCTCGGAGTTCGGCATCGAGCGGCTGCTGTACCGCCTCGGGGTTTCGGCACACGCCGATCGCTTCGTGCTCAAGGGCGCCACTCTGTTCAAGCTCTGGTGGGGCGACGAGCGGCGCGCCACCTGGGACCTGGACCTCCTCGGCCGCGGAGTTAGCGGGGTGGGCGACGTGGTCGCCATGATCCGGGACCTGTGCACGATTCCCGCCGACGACGGAATCGTGTTCCTCTCCGACTCGATCATCAAGGAGGAAATCCGGGAGCCGGACGAGTACTCGGGCGTGCGGGTGCGGCTCGCAGCCCGGCTGGCCCAGGCTCGCATTCCGGTGCAGGTGGACGTGGGCTTTGGCGACGCGGTGGTGCCCGCGCCCGTGCGCGAAGTGCTCCCCTCTCTTCTCGACCACGAGGCCGCGCAGGTGCTGGTGTATCCGCGCGAGGCGGTCGTGGCTGAGAAGGTCGAGGCGATGGTGGCGCTGGGGGTAACGAACAGCCGGATGAAGGACTTCTACGACCTCCATCGGCTCGCGCAGTCCGCGGCGTTCGAGGGCGCGACGCTCGCCTGCGCGATGCGGGCCACCTTCGAGCGGCGCCGGACGCCCTTTCCTGACGGCGAGCCGCTGGTTCTGGCGCGGGGGTTCCTCCCGGCCCCCGAGCGGCAGGCGCAGTGGCGGGCGTTCCTTCGGCGTGGGCGTCTCGTGGCCCCGTCCGATGCTGGCGATCTGACCGAAGCGCTGCGCAGGTTTCTGCTCCCGGTGCTCGCGGCTGCGGGGAGCGGCGCTCCGTTCGAGGCGCGCTGGGCGCCGGGCGGCCCGTGGCGCTCGCGGGAGAAGGAGGGTGCTCATGGCGGCACGTGATGGGACCGTTGCGCCCGCGACGCCGCTCGACGTTCGCGCGCGGCTCGTCGAGGCGCTCGAACTCGACCTCGTCGGCCCGGGGGCGGGGCACGCCCTCGCCGGGGAGCGGCTTCCCGGCTGGGTGCGGCCCTCGAACTGGTACCTGACGGGATTCCTCATCCCGACCGGCACGCCCGTCCAGAAGCGCGCCGACGCGGACGAAGACGAGGACTTCGAGCTGGTGCCGGAGTCGGCGGGCCTTGCCGAGGAGTCGAACGACGAGCGGAAGGCCGCAAAGAAGGCCTACTTCCCCTCGTCCATGGGGCTCTCCTTCCTCGTCGCGCGGGACGCGCGCGAACTCGCGGTCACGGTGCGCTGGGGCGACCACGCGCCGGCGGAGATAGAGGGCCCGGACGGCAAGCCGGTCTCCGTCTGGCAGCGCCGGTCGCGCGAGGCTTCGTTACCGGTGGTGCTCACCGGCGCGGCGGATCCGCGCGTAGCTGACGTGCCCGACTCCGGCGGGCTCCAGCTCCACGTCGTGGAGCGGCCGATCGCCGGCGAGGAACTGGCCGGCCGGCTTCCGGAGGGAGCCCGCTCGGTCTCGGTCTTCCTCGTCAACCGCCGCCCGCCCGACAAAGAGAATCCCGACCTCGCCTATGCCTTCCAGGCAGAGATCGAGGTGCGCGGCGATCCGCCGTTCGTCCCGCGCCCCGACCCGCGGGGCGCCCTCGCTGAGGACTGGGACGAGCAGGTGGCCGATCTCCACTACGCCGACACGCCCGAGTACGCGACGGGCCATGGCGTCTCGGCCGGGTGGGAGATCGTGGACGGCGCGTGCCGCGTTCTTCGCACGGCGTGGATTCCGCGCGCCGAGGTGGAGAAGACCGCAACCGTGGACGTGCCGGGGGCCGAGCTGTCGATGGAGGCGCTCGGGTCCCTCGCCGGCGGCGCGGCCGCCCAAACGGCGCTCCGGCCGCTCGTGGCGCGGTACCGGGAGTGGATCGAGGCGGGGCGCGCGGGATTGGGCGCGCTCGCGGGCACGCGGCGCGAAACGGGGGAGGAACTGTTGCGCCTTGCGGCCATCGCGGCCGATCGCATCGAACGCGGCATTGAGCTCCTTGCGAGCGACGATCAGGCGCTCGATGCCTTCCGGGTGGCGAACCGCGCGGTCGCTCGAGCGCTGAGCAAACGGCTCCGCATCGAGATGCCGCGCTGGCGCGCCTTCCAGCTCGCCTTCCTCCTGCTCAATCTGCCGGGCGTGGCCGACCCGCGGGACCCGCACCGTGAGACGGTGGACCTGCTCTTCTTCCCAACCGGCGGCGGCAAGACCGAGGCGTACCTCGGGCTCGCGGCCTTCGCGATGGTACTGCGGCGGCTGCGCCACCCCGGGGACAAGGGCCTCGGCGGGGCGGGCGTGAGCGTGATCATGCGCTACACGCTGCGGCTCCTGACGCTCGACCAGCTCGCGCGCGCCGCGGGGCTCGTGTGCGCGCTGGAGCTGGAGCGCGAGCAGGACCCGGCGCGCTACGGTGCGTGGCCCTTCGAGATCGGCCTCTGGGTGGGCAAGGCGGCCACGCCCAACGTGCTCGGGCGCAGGGGCGACGGGCGCTCCGACTCGGCGCGCGCCAAGGTGCAGCAGTTCAAGACCGACCCGAACGGCAAGCCGTCGCCCATCCCGCTCGAGAACTGCCCCTGGTGCGGAGCCCGCTTCGGGTCCGATTCGTTCGCGCTCCTGCCGGACGACGACCAGCCGCGCGAGCTGCGCATCGTCTGCACGAACTTCCAATGCGACTTCACCCGCGACCGCCCGCTTCCGATCGTCGCCGTGGACGAGCCGATCTACCGGCGCCTGCCGGCCTTTCTGATCGCGACCGTTGACAAGTTCGCCTCACTCCCGTGGGTCGGCGAGGCCGGCGCGCTGCTCGGGGGCGCGGATCGGCATGACAGCGCGGGCTTCTACGGGCCCGCGGAGCCGGGCATGGGCAGGCGCCTCGCCCAGCCGCTGCCGGCGCCCGACCTCATCATCCAGGACGAGCTGCACCTGATCTCGGGCCCGCTCGGCACCATGGCGGGGCTCTATGAGGCCGCGATCGAGGCCCTCGCCACGCGCACGGCGGACGGGCGCAGACGCAGATCTTCCCGCCGCCCGGCCCCGATCGCCGCGACGCGTTCTTTGCGCGCACGGTTCCCGCCGCGGAGACCCCCGCCCACCTCTACCTCGGCATCGCCTCCCAGGGCCGCAACCCCAAGGTCGTCATGCGGCGTGCGGTGCTCGCGCTGATGGGGGCGGCGGAGCGCGCTTACCGCGACGCCGGCGGGCACAAGAACGAGCAGAACCCCGCGGACCCGTACATGACGGTGCTCGGGTACTTCAACAGCCTGCGCGAGCTGGGCGGCGCGCGCCGCATCCTCGAGGAGGAGGTTCAGAACACGCTCAAGGCCTATGGCGCCCGCCGACGCATCGGCGAGGATCGAGGGTTGTTCCAGGACCGCAAGACGTCTCGACTCTTGGCGCAAGATCCTCGATGACTACCGCGCCGCGGGGGTCGCCCTCCAGTACCAGAAGTACGAGCTGAAGAAGCCCCGGCCGCTCCTGCGGGACATGCTCGAGGAGGCCTTCGAGTCCGAGCATCACCGGAAGTTTTGGGCCAACCGGTCGCTGCGCGATGTGGAGCCCGAGGTGAACCTGTTCCTGAAAGACCTGAGCGGCACGGTCGTGGAGGATCGCGCGTGAGCCGCCGCGCCCACGGTCAGATCCGGCGCAGCCAGGTGATCACGACCTACGGGCCCGGCGCGCTGATCGATCTTCCGCGGCACTCGGCTATCGTCGCGGGCCTCGACACCTGGCCGAAGACGAGCGAGCTGGAGGAGATCCTCGAGCCCCGCCTCGTGCGGAAGGTCGAGGGCATGACCGGCGTCGCGGCGCCGCGGCTCTTCGTTCCGCCGCTCGAGTCGAACGATCCGAGCCAGCCTAGGGGCGGCATCGGCGCCTGGCGGTTCCCGGAGTGGTTTGTGGTGCAGGAAGCGGCCGGCGGCGAAGAACGGGCGCGATCCCGGCGCCTGGTTCACAGGAAAGCGCTGGACGACAAGGCACGATTCGATGGCCGGCCGGTCGTCGCGACGCGCTTCGTGCGTGCCTGCCCGAGAGGACACGTGGACGATCTGGACTGGCACGGGTTCGTTCATGGGAGCGGGAGCGAGTGTCCACGAACTCGTCAGCTCTGGCTCGATGAGCGCGGCACGCGCGGCGATCTGGCGGAGCTGTTCGTGCCCTGCGAGTGCGGCCACCGGCCGCGCAGTCTCTACGAAGCGACGCAGCTCGAGACGAACCCGCTCGGCACCGGCCGCGGCGCCCGGCCCTGGCTCGGCAGGAACGCCAACGAGGACTGCAACCAGCCGAGCCGCCTGGTGATCCGCACGGCATCCAACGCCTACTTTCCCCAGGTGGTGAGCGTGCTGTCGCTGCCGGATCGAGCGAGTGCCGTAGAGACCGGCGTGCGCGAACTGTGGGACGATCTCCAGATCGTCGAGGACGCAGCGGGCCTCGCGCTGCTCAAGAAGAAGCCCAAGGTCGCGGCGAGGCTGGCTGGATTCTCGGATCAGGAGGTGCTGGCCGCGATCCAGGCCACAAAGGGCGGCGGCACGGCCGAGCGTGCAGTGAAGCAGGTCGAGCTCGATGCGCTGCTCGCGGTTCCCGAAGGCTTCGGCGATGACATCCCCGTGGATCCGAACTTCCACGCCCGGCGCCTGCCCGAGCGCGCCTGGCGGCGCTCCCCGCGGAGCGACGGCATCGCGGCCGTCATGCAAGTGCACCGCTTGCGCGAGGTCCTCGCCCTCGTCGGCTTCACGCGCCTCGAGGCCGTCATGCCGGACATCGACGGCGAGTACGAAACCGATGTCGAGCGTGCGCAGATCGCCCTCGAGCCGTCCTGGTTCCCGGCGGTGGAGAATCGCGGCGAGGGGGTGTTCGTCCAGCTTCGCCCGGACAGCGTCGCGGCCTGGCTTGCGCGGCCCGCGGTCAAGAGCCGGATCGATGCCCTGACCGCCGGTCACCAGCGATGGGCCCGCGACCGGAAGAGCCAGCGGCTCTTTCCGGGGGGACCCTACGTTCTGCTGCACACGCTGGCGCACCTCCTGATCCAGTCGCTCGCCATGCGCTGCGGCTACGCGGCGAGTTCCATCCGCGAGCGCATCTACGTGGACCCCCAGGCCGGGCGCTTCGGCGTCCTCTTGTACACGGGAAGTCCCGACGCCGAGGGCACGCTCGGCGGACTCGTGCACCAGGGGAGGCATCTCGAGGACCACCTGCTGCAGGCGCTGCGGATGAGCGCGCTCTGCTCGAACGATCCGGTGTGCGCGCTGCACGTGCCCGGCGAGAGCATGGAGGGGCGCTGGCTCCACGGCGCCGCCTGCCACGGCTGCGCACTCGTGGCCGAGACGTCCTGCGAGATGCGCAACGACTACCTGGACCGTGCCCTGGTCGTGCCCGTGCTGGGCGCTCCCAACGCGGCGTTCTTCCAGGCCGTGTCATGATCGACGCCCTGCTGGAACTTCCGGCGCACCTGCGCGAGCGACTCGCGGGCGCGCTCGAGTCGGGTCTTCTGGCGTTGCCAGCCTCCGTGGCAAGCCTCCGTTCCGTTCTGGGGACCACGGCCGGTGGCGACTCCGTCGCCGCGGCACTGGCCGAGGTGGGTCGGGCCGGGGTTCCGACCCCTGCGGCCGCCGCGTGGATCCGAAGCCTCGCACGCGCGGCTGCACGGGTGCGGCCGCCCGAGCTGGTGTGGACCGGGCCGGAGGTGCCGGGCCTCCATGCGCGGGACACCCGGCGCGTCTACGAGGAGCTGCTCGGCTCCGCCGAGCGGTCGGTGTGGGCGAGCACTTATGCGTTCTTCGACGGCCCGCGCGCGTTCGAGGTGCTGGCTCGACGGATGGACGCGCGGCCGGATCTTCGCGTCACGCTGCTGCTCAACCTTCAGCGCAAGCGTGGCGACACCACGGCTTCCGAACACCTGGTGCGCGGGTTCGCCCATCGGTTCTGGAGGGCCGATTGGCCCGGGGCGAGGCGTCCGGGCGTGTTCTACGACCCCCGTGCGCTCGAGCCCGAGGGTCCGGCGGGCGTTCTCCACGCCAAGGCCGTCGTAGCCGACGACGAGATCGTGTTCCTGACCTCGGCGAACCTCACCGAGGCCGCGCTGGATCGGAACATCGAACTCGGACTGCTCGTTCGGGATTCCGCGCTCGCCGCGAGCGTGGTCAGGCACTTCCAGGTGTTGATCGATCGCGGGCTGCTCACGCCACTCCCCGACTCCTGACGAGAGGCAGCAGATCACGACGGGCGAGTGCAGCTTGTGCGATATTCGAACCTGTCCAAGTCTGGCCGTGGCGGACGGCTGAGGTTGGGCGCCCAACAAGCCGATGAACCTGACGGTCGCCTGCGCCGCCCGCAGCTTGTCGGCAAGGCGTTGGTCCAGTAAGCGGTCGTCCGGGCCCCACAAGACGCTCCAGCGCGCGGGCTGGGCGGACTTGGTGTTCTCGTTTCACGACAGCGAGGGGATTGGGCCCCGGATGCTCGCCCGCATAGCCAAGAAGACCGGTCTGACGGGGAACCTCCTTCGGTTTGGCAGACACTTTCACCAAACCAAGGGGGGTGTCCACCTCCACAACCGGCCGTGCCATAGAATACATAGCTCTATGACTCAACCCACTGGCAGCATATCGAGTACCCGGGCGCTGGAGGTCGCGGTCCGGGCCGCGCGCGAGGGCGGCCGGCTCGCCAAGGCCCGCCTGGGCCGACCCGGCTACGTCAAGTGGAAAGGCCCCCGGGACGTCGTGTCGGAAGCGTCACTGCAGGTACAGGAGGCCATCGTCTCGTCCCTCCTGGCCCCATTCCCCGACGCCGGGGTTCTTGCGGAGGAGGGGCCGGAGGACGCGCCCGTGCCGGTCGACGCCGACCAGCTCTGGATCGTGGACCCGATCTGCGGCAGCCTCAACTTCGTCCAGGGCATCCCCTGTTTCGCCATCTCGATCGCCCTGCGGTCGGAGGGCCGCATTCGCTGCGCGGTGGTGTACGACCCGTGCCGCGACGAGCTGTTCGAGGCAACCACCGAGACCTCGGCCACCCTCAACGGCCAGAAGATCGGGGTGCAGCAGGTATCGGAGGGGACGGAGGCTTGGAGTGCGGCGGTGGTGGGGACGGACTGGCCCCGGCACGGCGAGCGCCGCAACCAGGCCAAGCTCATTGTGGGACTGATGGTGGATCAGGTCAGCGAGTGCACCCTGATGGGCTCCCCCGCCCTCGGCATCTCAGGCGTCGCGGCCGGACGCCTGCACGCCTACTGGCACCTCGACCTCAAGATCTGGGACATCGCCGCGGCCAGCCTCATTCTGGAGCGCGCCGGTGGGGTGCTCACGGACACGCAGGGGATGACGTGGCTGTTTTCCGACGGCGGCTACATCGCCAGCAACGGCGTGATCCACGGCTCGACCCTGAACTGCATCCAGGCCGTGCTCCGGCTCCAAGCCGGCACCCGCGAAGGTTAGACCGTTTCTATTCCAGCGCCTGGAGGATCGTCCGCTCGATCAGGTTCTGCGCCAGGTCCACCTTGTAGGCGTTCATGCTCATCGGGCGCGCCACGGTCCGGATGGCTGCGGCGGCCTGCCTGATGCTGCTCCTGATGCCCTTGCCCTTGAGCCGGCTTTCGACCACCAGGGCCCGATACGGCACGGGCGAGACCCCGCCGAGCACGATGCGCCCGTCTTTCCAGGTGTCTCCCTCGAGGGTGAAGACCGCGGCGACTGACACGATGGCGAAGTCGTACACCTGACGATCCTTGAGCTTCATCCAGGCCTGCTTCGCGCCCGGAGCGGGAGCCGGCACGGACACTTCGACCAGCAGCTCCTCCGGCTTGAGGACGTTCTCGCGCAGCACGTCCTCGCGCGGCCCGATGAAGTAGTTGTCGAAGGAAACCGTCCGCTCGCCGCCCGGGCCGGCAATCTTGGCCCGCGCATTGAGCGCCAGGAGGGCGGTGGCCGTGTCGGAGGGGTGGACGATGTAGCACAGCTCCCCGCCGATGATGGCGTGGTAGCGGTTGTCGCCGGTCACCGAAAAGCAGGTGTCGCCGCCCTTCTTGTAGCAGTCGAAATCCTTGCCCCGGAAGAACCAGCAGCGCGGCCGTTGGTTGAGGTTGCCGCCCAACGTGCCGTAGTTCCGGATGAGCGGCGAGGCGACGCTGTGCGACGCCTGGGTGAGCAGCGGGAACTGCCGGCTCAGCTCCTTGGATTCCACGATCTCGGTCAGGGTGGTGGCTGCCCCGATGGTGGCGCCGCTCCGGTCGACCTTGATGCCGCGGAGCTGAGGGATGGTGGTCACGTCGACCAAGGCGTCGGGCAACGGCATGCCCTGGCCCGCAACCCAGTCTTTCATCACTCCGGCCACCAGGTCGCTGCCACCCGCGAGGGCCTTGGCCTTGGGGCCGAACTTCGCCAGGATGCCGACCGCTTCCTGAACGCTGGTCGGCTCGTAGAGTTCGAAGCTCTTCATCTTCGTCCTACCTCACATTCCTCAGCGCGGCCAGCAGTTTCTCGCGCGTGATGGGCATGTTCTCCATCCACACGCCCACCGCGTTGTGGACGGCCGCCGCGACGGCGGGCGCCGGCGGGGCCATCGGCGGCTCGCCAATCCCGTGCGCGCCGAACACCCCGTACTGTTTGGGCCGTTCGATCAGGATGATGTCGATCTGCTCCGGCACGTCCTGGATGCTCAGCGGGCGGTAGTCGAGCAGGTTCGGGTTGAGCGGCAGCCCCTTGCCCGCGTCCTGCAGCAGCTCCTCGGTGAAGACCGCGCCGAGGGCCATAACCACCCCGCCTTCAATCTGCTGCTCCACGGCGAACGGGTTGATGGCGCGGCCGACGTCGTGGGCCGCGACGAACTTGGTGACCTGCACCGTGCCCGTGGTGGTGTCAACCTCGACCTCGACGGCGTGGGCCGCCCAGGCGGTTCGCTCCCAGTCGGTGTCCTGCCGGTAGATGGCGCGGCCCAGGATCGGGAGGCCGATCGACTGCACCACGGCGTTTAGGCCGAGTTTCCTGGATGGAGCGGTCTTCAGGAAAATCTCCCCGTTCCCCACGTCGAGCTGATCCGGCGTGACCTGAAGCTGCTCGTTCCTCCTCTTGGCGTCCTCCACGAACCTCCGGGCGGCGAAGTCCAGGATCTGGCGCCTCGCGTCCATGGCCGCCTCGTACATGCCGCGGCCGCCGGTGTTGGTCTGCCGGCTTCCGGAGGTACTTCCCGTGTCGGTGGTGTTGTCGGTGTCGACGTAGGTGGCGATGCTCACCTGATGCAGCGGCACGCCCAGCGCCTCGGCCGCGATCATCGCCATCTGGGTCCGCTCACCCGGCCCGATCTCCGTGCTCCCCGAGACGCACTGCACGCTGCCGTCCGTGTTGACGATCACCTGACCGGTGGCCGGATTGGTCCCGGCGCCATGGCTGCAGGCGTGCGCGGCCAGGCCGATCCCGTGGAAGACGCCCGGGCGCACCTCCCTGGCCCGCGGCGCGTGCCACTTCTCCTTCCACCCGATGCGGCCGGCGGCGGCGGTGATGCAGTCGCGGATCCCGGGGTTGCTGAAGGGCAACTTGGTGTCCGGGTTGCCCTCTTCGTTCAGGTTCTTGAGCCGGAACTCAACCGGGTCCATCCCGATGGCGTAGGCCGCCTTCTCCATCATCATCTCGAGGGCGAAGGTGCCGTTGGGATGGCTCACGCACCGGTACGGCCCGGACTTGTAGCTGTTGGTGAAGACGTCGATGGCCTCCAGCTTCAGGTTGGGGATCCGGTAGAGGTTCTGCATGTTGAACCAGGCGCCGTTGGCCGCGCCCGCGCGCTGCGCCCCGACGTTGGCGTAGACGCGGAACTGGCCGAATTGAATCAGTCCGTCGCGGTTGACGCCCAGCTTCATCTCGTTGCGGAACGCCGGACGGTGCGTGCGCGTGACGAAGTCCTCCTCGCGGGTATACACCGTCTTGACCGGGCGCCCGGTGATCTTGGCCAGAATGGCCGTGTGCACCTCCGCCAAATCGATCCCGGAGCGGTAGCCGTACCCCGAGCCCATGTAGCCGGTCTGGATGACCCGGACCCGGTTGGCCGGCAGCTTCAGCGCCTGGGACAGCCCGGCCCGCGACCCGTGCGCGTGCTGGTTGGTGTAGTAGGCGATCAGGCGGTCCTGATCCCAGTACATCAGCGAGCTGGTCAGCTCCAGCGCCACGTGCTGCTCGGTGGACTTGGTGAGCACGGCGTCGATCGTCACGTCGGCGCGCGCCGCGTCCGGGTTGCCCCGGACCAGGGGAGGCGTCACGTTGACGATGGTCCCGTCTTCCCGGTTGTCCCACTGCTTGAGGGTGGTGGGTCGGGTGCCCTCCATCAGGTCCAGGACGGCGGGCAGGACCTCGTATTCGACGTCGATCAGGTGAATGGCCTCGTCGGCGACGTGCTCGTTTTCGGCCGCGACCACGGCGACGGGGGCCCCGACCTCGAAGACTTCTTCGTTGAACAGAAACCGGTCCGGGGGTCGACTGCCCAGCCTGACGTCGCGGTACTCCGGCGGCAGGTTGCCGCGGTGCAGCACCGCCACCACGCCGGCCAGGGCTTCCGCCCGCTTCGTGTCCACGCGCAGGACCCTGGCATGGGGGTGGGGGCTCCGCAGGGTCCGGGTGTGGAGCATCCCGGGCAGGCGCAGGTTCTGGGTGTACTGGCCGAGGCTGGTCACGACGCCCAGGCCGTGCAGGCGGGGCACGCGCCGGCCCACCACCTGGAAGTCTTCCCGCTGCGCCAGGGCGGCGGCTCGGTGAGCCGGAACCGGCCGTGGAGCTGGAATGCCCAGCTTGTTGCCGTAGCGGGCGACGACCGGGGCGACCATCTCGTGGAATTCGCCGACCAGTTCGTTCCAGTCCGGGTCGAGGGAGAGGATTTGCCAGTCGGCGTCGGTCAGGCCGGCCGCATAGGCCGGGTCCTGAACCACCCGCAGGGCATCGATTCGTTCAGTCATCTCGCTCCTCCTCGACCCTCATGGCCTGACCGGGTGGCCGGCCTCGGCGAGGAACTGGCGCACCCTGGCCTCGTCCAGCCGGGCCGGATCCCAGCCGATCGTGATCGTGCGCTCCGAGCCGGACACCGAGAGGATGCCCGGTCGCTGCCTCAGCTCCAGGGCCAGCTCATCGAACTGCTCGATGGTGCCCAGCGGCGTAGCGAACACGAACTGCCTGGATACCGTCGCCCCTTCGGGCGCCGTCTCAGCTCCGGCGGCTCCGGCGGCTATCAGCGGGGCGGTGTAGCTGACGCGCTCGCCCCTCAGCTCCGCCGCCGCTTTCTGCACCGCGCTGAGGATCTTGGGGTATTCGCCGCAGCGGCAGATATTGCCGGCCAGCGCGTCTTTGATCTCGGCGTTGGTCGGGTTCTGGTTGGCCTGCAGCAGGGCATAGGTGGACATCACGAAGCCGCGGGTACAGATGCCGCACTGGAAGCCGCCCTCGAGCCAGAAGGCGCGCTGCACCGGGTGCAGTCCCTCGGGCCCCGGTCCCCGGGCGATGCCGGCGACGGTCAGGATCTTCTGCCCTCGGCCGAGCCGCGCGGTCAGTACCGTGCACCCGTTGACGGCCCGGCCATCGACCAGGACGGCACAGGCCCCGCACTGGGCGCGGTCGCAGCCCAGATTGCAGTTCGACAGGCCCAACTGGTAGTTGAGCGTTTCCCAGAGGCTCTCGCGCACATCGACGGTGACGTCGTACTTCTTGCCGTCGAGGTCCAGGCTCGCTCGGCGCATCGTCACCGGGACGGCCGTGGGCGCGCGCTGCGGTGGCTCGGCCGGTCGGGCGCTGGCGTGGACCAGGCTGGCCGCGAAGCCGGTGCCGGTCATGACGCCCACCGCGACGGCGCTCGCGTTGCTGCGGATCAGGAAGTCGCGCCGCGTGACGGGCGCGCGCCCCTTGGGCGTGCCTGAGTCCGGCTCAGCCGGTTCCGTTGGTTGGGGCTCGAGGGACTTGTCACCTTCGGCCATGGGGATCTCCCTTGGGACTGGACGGCGGCTGACGGTCACACACAGCATCAGCCGGAACGGCGGCGCCGGGCTTCAGCCGGAGCGGGGAGCGCGGCGGCCGCCCGGAATCGCCGATCCGAGGGATAGGCCCATGTTACGCCGCCCGCTTGCCTTGTAAAGGGCCGGTCCTCGGTGATTCGCCCCAGTCGCCTTGCGCCGGCCGCTGCGTCAGCCGCAACTTAGCGCGGCTGGTTCAGACCGCGTTGCGCCGTTCCGGAGACGCTGGAGGTACCGTCGTGCCGCGACTCTCGAGGTTCCACTTCGTGATGCCGGCCCTCACCGGCGCCGGGCACGCGCTGCCGGCGCAGACGCCGGCCGATACCGCTTCGGTTGGCGCGTTCTATGCGGCGTGGTTCGGCTCCGCCCAACAAGATCTCGCGACCTATGCGAGTTTCGATCGCACGCCATCCGGCGTTCTCCCGCCGTAGCCGGCGGTTCGGAAGTCACGCAACCTCGCGCCCGGAGGAGTTTGTGGATAAGCAGGTAATGGCGCTCTTGATCCCGATCGTTGCCCTGGCCATGAGGTAAGTTCTGAGGGTGTGTAAATGAAGGAGAAGGCGACGTACCTTCCGTTGGAAGTTGCAACCACCAACGATCCGGGTTGGCGCCCGGAGGAAGGAACGCCGCCTTATCAGGAAGCATAGCACGCCGGCCCAGTCGTTGTCCACGCCGCGGTGGGAGACGTTGGAGGCGTGGACGCGCGGGAAGATCCAGGAGTGCGTCCAAGCGCTGTTGGAGGAGGAAGTGACCGAGCTGCTCGGCCGGGCGAAGTCGGCGCGGCGGGCGGCGGTGGATGCGCCGGCCGGGTATCGCAACGGGCACGGGAAGTCGCGGCGGCTGGGGCTGATGAGCGGGACGATCGTGGTGCGGCGCCCGCGGGTACGAGGCCTCGAGGAGCGCTTCGAGAGCCGGGTGCTGCCGCTGTTCGCGCGGCGGACTGAGGAAGTGGGGGCGCTGCTCCCGGAGCTCTACCTGCACGGGCTGGCGCAGGGCGATTTCGAGTTGGCCTTGCGCGGGCTGTTGGGCGACGGGGCGCCGCTCTCGCCGAGTTCGATCGCGCGGCTGCGGGCCCAGTGGCAGCTGGACTACGAGCGCTGGAGCCAGCGGCGGCTGGACGCCGAGGCGCTGGTGTACCTGTGGGCCGATGGGCTGTACGTGAAGGCGGGGCTGGAGCGGGAGAAGGCCGCCCTGCTGGTGGTGATCGGCGCGTTCGCCGACGGGCGTAAGGAGGTGTTGGCCGTCGCGCCCCGGTATCGGGAGTCCACCGAGAGCTGGGCGGCGGTGCTGCGGGAGCTGAAGGCCCGAGGGCTCGCGGTGCCGAAGCTGGTGATCGCGGACGGGCATCTGGGGATCTGGGCCGCGCTGGGCCAGGTGTGGCCGGAGGTCGCCGAGCAGCGCTGCTGGAACCACAAGATCCTGAACGTGCTCGATCAGCTGCCGCAGAAGGTCCAGGCCGAGGCCCGGGCGCTGCTGAAGCAGATCCCGTACGCGCCGACCCGGGCCGAGGCCGCGCGCCGGCGGGACGCGTTCGCCAAACGCTATGGACGGTGGTACCCGAAGGCGGTGGCGGTGCTCCAGGATGACTGGGAGCGACTGGTGACGTTCTACGACTTTCCCGAGCCGCACTGGCGGCATCTGCGGACGACCAACGTGGTGGAGAGTCCGTTTGCGGCGGTGCGGTTACGGACGTCGGCCGCCAAGCGCTTCAAGCAGGTCGCGAATGCCACCGCGCTGATCTGGCGACTGCTGATGGTCGCGGAGCGCCGCTTCCGGAAGCTCAACGCACCGGAGTTGCTCGCCGCAGTCGCCCGTGGAGAACCGTGTGTCGATGGTCAGTTCGTGTCGTCCCAGCGCAGGGTCGCCGCCTGATCCTCATTTACACACCTATTGACAAGACCTCCCTGGCCATCCCGGTTGCGGTCATTGTGTTCAGCGGTCTGGAGAAGGTCTGGCGCCTGCGGGTCGAAGAGGCACGGGCTCGTGCTCGGGCGGTGGAGGCAGCGGGGTCCGGAGACGTCGAGGCACTGCGGGCCGAACTCGCCGAGCTGCGCCAGCAACTGAGCGACGTGCAGGAGCGCCTCGACTTCACGGAGCGGGTGCTGATCCAGGATCGGGACCGCCCGCGGCTGCCGGAAAGCCGGGAAGCTCGGTAGGCCGTGGTCTCCTGAGGCCGCGCCAATGAGGCCGCTGCTCGCCTAGGGTCGACCATACTCTTCTCCGGCCGCCGGTCGGGTGACCGCCGAGGAGGGCGGACTATCGCGGATCGCGATTCGCGACGAGTTTATGCTGCAATACGCGACCGTCGGTGTGCCGGCTAACCAGCGTGCGGTGAGAACCCACTCGTGAACCAGAGCAAGCTCGCGGCGCCGCAAGGCTCCGCGACCTACGACGACCTGTTCGTCGCCTTCCAGATGACACTGGCCGGGCGATACTCGCTCGAGCGCGAGCTCGGGCGGGGAGGAATGGGCATCGTCTATCTCGCCCGGGAGGTACGTCTCGATCGACCAGTGGCATTGAAACTCTTCCCGCCGGCGCTGGCCGCGGTGCCCAGCCTCCGCGAGCGGTTCCTCCGCGAGGCCCGGACCGCGGCCCGGCTCTCGCATCCGCACATCGTGCCGATCTACACCGTGGACGAAGTGGACCCCTACGTGTTTTTCGCCATGGCGTACGTGGATGGAGAGACCCTGGGCGCGCGGGTACGAACCCGGGGCCCGCTCCCGCCGTCCGAGGCCGCCCGCATGTTGCGGGAGGTGGCCTGGGCCCTGGGCCACGCCCACGAGCAGGGCGTGGTGCACCGGGATGTGAAGCCCGACAACATCCTGCTCGAAGCCGCCACCGGCCGCGCCCTGGTTGCGGATTTCGGGATCGCCGGGCTCCAGCAGGACGCCGGCACGCAGCAGACCGGCGAGGTAGTGGGCACCCCTGAGTTCATGAGCCCGGAACAAGCCGCCGGTGCGCGGGTGGATGCCCAGAGCGACCTCTACTCCTTGGGCGCCGTAGCGTTCTATGCGCTCTCGGGTCGAGTGCCGTTCACCGGCGCCACGTCGGTCGAGATTCTCGCCCAACACATGACCCAACCGGCGCCCCCGATCGCGGAGCACGCCCCGGCGGTGCCTCGCCGGATCGCACGCATTGTGGACGCCTGCCTGGCGAAGGACCCGGCCGAGCGACCGGCGGGGGCGGCGCAGCTGGCGGAGCAGCTGGCGGCGACGATCGAACATCGCAGAGAACTACCGGTCGCGCTGCGCGCCTTCGTCAAGCACGACGCGCGCGTTGACGGCCCTGGTGTGCTGCTGATTCCACCGGCCCTGATGGTTGCCTCGGTCGGCGTCGCCAGCTTCTTCCTGGCAGTGGAGCCCGGGTTCGCAACCTTCTTCGCGGGGCTCCTTCTCGTCCCGGGCGGTATCCTGGCACACCGCGCCCGGCGACTCCTGAAGGCCGGGTTCGAGCACAGCGACCTGGCGGTGGCGTTTAAGACCGAAATCGAGCGGGGGCGCGAAGAGCGGGCCTTCAGCGTCAGCCCGCGGCCGTCGATCCTCGAGCGGATTACCAGGCTGGTGGCGGCTGTCGGAATTGGCGTCCCATTCGCGGCCTTGATCCTGAACCCTTCCCTGGGGAACGTCAGCCGGACGTTCGTCACTGTTATGAGTGTGCTCGCGGCAATCGGTTGGCCGTCTGCGATCGGCTACCTCGCGTTGCTGCAGCGCCGCCGGGACATCGATACCGAGTTCTGGGGGAAACTGTGGACCGGGCCCATCGGCCGGTGGTTGTTCCGCATCGCCCGCGCCGTGCTCCCCAAGCGCGCCATCCCGCAGGCCATGACCCATCGTCCCACGGAGCTGGCCATCGCCATGGCGGCGGAACAGCTGTTCGCCGAGCTTCCCAAGGCGACTCGGCGGCAGCTGGGCGACTTGCCCGGCGTGGTGCATCGGCTGGAGGCCGATGCCCAGCGTATGCGGACGCGGCTGGAAGAGCTCCAGGACGTGGTGGTGGACGTGCCCGCGCGATCCCGCGGCGATCAGTCCGACGGCGTTGCCCGTGCATTGCGTGAGGAACGCGACACGGTCCAGAAGCGGTTGGCTGATACCGTGGCGGCTCTGGAGAACATCCGCCTCGGGCTCTTGCGGCTCACCAGCGGCGCCGGATCAGTGCAGTCCATGACCACCGACCTGGCCGCGGCGCGTGCGGTGGGCGAGGCGGTGGATTTGCTGCTTGAGGGGCAGCGGGAAGTGGAGGCCGAGCTGAAACGACCGCCCTTAGCTCCCCGCCCGGAGACTCCTTCTTAGGGGGTAATCATGGCGGCCTTTGGTCGGGCCCTCCTGTTCGGTTTCTTAGTCTGGCTCCTCCCGTTCGTGGTGGCGTTCGCCATCTTTCCGCTGCGCGAGTCCGCGCGCCCGTTGTTCGAATCCATCATGCCGGTCACGGTGACGCTGGTGGTCGTAGCGTTCGGGCTGGTCTACTTCAGGCGGGTCACCGGCGGGTTCACCCGGGAAGGGATCTTCCTGGGACTGTTGTGGATGGCGGTGAGCCTGGTGATCGACGCGCCGCTCATGCTGCTCGGCGGGCCGATGAAGATGAGCATCGGGGACTACGTGGCTGACATCGGGCTTACGTATCTCATCATGCCGATCGTCACCATAGGCTTGGGCCTGGCAAAGGCGAGTTCATCCACCACCGCCGGCTCGGGGTGACCCTTGTTGTCCTGGTCTGAGTCGAGGTGCCCGCTATGCTCGCGCGACGCGTTCCTTCGATAGCACGGCTTCTGATGGTGGTCCTCGTCACGGCGGGCGCGACGACACGACGGGCGGGTGCCCAAGATGACGCCGCCGCGCTGATCGCCCGCATCGAGGCCACCCAATCGCCCAATCGCGGAGGCCTGGACGCCTTCACCCTGCAAGACGTCATGCGGCGGTTTCGGGTACCGGGCGTGAGCGTCGCGGTGATCCGGGACTTCAAGATCCATTGGACCAAGGCCTACGGAATCGCGGACGTCGAGACCGGCCAGCCGGTGGACGTGAATACCCTGTTCCAGGCTGCCTCGATCAGCAAGCCGGTCACGGCAATGGCGGCGCTGCGCCTGGTGCAGGAGGGCAAGTTGTCGCTGGATCAAGATATCAACGCGGTCCTCACGTCTTGGCACGTTCCCACGTCGGACCTCAACCGCGAGCGACCGGTGACGCCGCGCGCCCTCTTGAGCCACACCTCAGGCGCGGACGATGGGTTCGGGTTCCCGGGCTACGACCCCTCCGCGCCGCGGCCCACCGTGGTGCAGATCCTCCAGGGACAGCCGCCATCCAACGTGGGCCCGGTACTCTTCGCCCGGCCGCCGTATCAAGCGTTCAAGTACTCCGGAGGCGGCATCACCATCATGCAATTGGCGTTGACCGACCTCACCGGACAACCATTCGCCGATCTCATGCAGGCGCAGGTGCTGGGTCCGCTGGGCATGACGAACAGCTCCTACAAGCAACCGCTCCCGGCGGACCTCGCGCGCCGGGCCGCGCGGGCGCACAGCGGACAAGGGCGAGCCATGGGTGCGGCGTGGCACGTCTACCCCGAACAAGCCGCCGCCGGGCTCTGGACCACACCCGTCGATCTGGCGCGCTTCGTCATCGAGGTGCAGACGGCCGTGCGCGGGCCAACCGGACGGGTGCTCTCACAGGCGACTGCGGCAGAAATGGTCGCACCGCTGGGGGTGGGCCCGTTCGGGATCGGCCTCACCGTGGAGAAGCGCGGAGAAGGCTGGTACTTCACTCACGGCGGTTCCAACTGGGGCTTCCGGGCCGACGTGCTGGCGCACCTCAGGAAAGGCTATGGTGTCGTCGTCATGACCAACGGCGATGCCGGCACCGCCGTGATCAACGAGATCGAAGCACGCGTGGCCGCGGCGTATCACTGGGATTCGCTGGACAAGCCGCTGGTGCGTTAGCTTGAGGCGGGCGGCGCCACGGCGGACATCGTGCGAAGCGCCAGGGGCTACGCCGCCTTGCTGCGACAACACATCATGAAGGAAGACAACATCCTGTTTCCCATGGCGGATCGCGTGATCCAGGGCCGGCGGAGCGCGGAAGTGGCTCAGGCCTTCGAGAGGGTGGAGCACGAAGAGACCGGCGAGGGCGTCCACCACAAGTATCTGGATTTGGCGGACTCGCTCGAACATGAAGTGACGGGATAGTGGGGGTCCGCGGCCGTCGTGATCCCCGCTGCGCGCTGGTGAGGGCGCCATGGTAGGATCGCTCATCGCGGGCATCGCGCTCGGACTGCTGGTTGGCTTGCTGGTCGCCGCCCTGTACCTCGTCTGGTGGAAGGCGCGCTACACCAGGGCGGTTCGCCTGGACGCGGTGCAGCGGAGTCAGGCGGTCACCGTGGGCAAGGTGTACGAGCAGCTGGTGCCCTACCTGCCCGAGTTCCCCTTCAACCCCAAGGACGCGCGGTTTCTCGGGAGCCCGGTAGACTTCGTGGTGTTCGACGGGTTGGACGACGGTCAGGTGCGCCGCATCGTCTTCCTCGAGGTGAAGACCGCGGCGTCGGCCCTGAGCGGCCGAGAGCGACGGGTGCGCGACGTGATCAAGGCGGGTCGCGTGGAGTGGAGCGAGCTTCGAGCGGGCCCCGGAGGCGCTTGAGGGAAGGCCGGGGTGCGTTTAACGTGGGGCGCATGCTGAGGGCTTGGTTCGTGCCCCGCCGGGCCCGTTGGCGGCGCCGGGTAGGACTCGCGCTGGTGGTGGCTCTTGGGGCATGTGCGAGAACGCCGCCCACCACGATCCAGGTGCAGGGCACGGTTCGCGCCGTGGGCAGCCGGGTTCCCATTGCCGACGCGGAAGTGAACATCGAGTGGCCCGCGGCATTGGGTGGCGGCCAATCGGTGCTCCGGACCAATGCCGCAGGGCAGTTCGCGGTGGGTCGTACGCGGCGCCGGCCCCCGGCCACCTGCGCGGGCCTGGCTCTCACCGTCCAGGCGCGAGGCTTCGCCTCGGCCTACCTGCGGCACGAATCAGACTGCGGCAACAACGTGATCACCTTCGATTTCCGACTGCTGCCCCAGCCCCGCTGACCGCGTGCTGCCCATGATGTCCGCTGCCAGGGCGCCGGCGAGGGGCCCGAGGGCTTGAACCGGGGCCCGTGGCCGAGGCGTCGTCGGGTTTCCGCGCTATTGACCCCGGGGTCACCATCGGCCACGTGCACCTCAAGGTGGCCGATCTCGAGCGCGCCCTTGGATTCTATCGCGACGTTCTGGGATTCGAGTTGACCCAACGATACGGCGCCGGGGCGGCGTTCCTCTCGGCCGGCGGATACCATCATCACATCGGACTCAACGTGTGGGAGAGCCGCGGGGGCTCACCGCCGCCGCCCGGCGCGACCGGCCTCTATCACATCGCCATCCGCTATCCGACCCGCGCCGCGCTGGCCGACGCGCTGCGCCGGCTGCAAGCCGCTGGCATTCCGCTCGACGGCGCCTCAGATCACGGGGTGAGTGAGGCCCTCTACCTGCGCGATCCGGATGGCAACGGCGTGGAGCTGTACTGGGATCGTCCGCCCGAGCGCTGGCCGCGCGCGGCGGACGGGTCGCTGGCGATGGTGACGCGGCCGTTCGAGGTAGAGGCGCTGCTAGAAGATACCTGATGCTCGAACGGGAGCCCGCGTCGCTCTGTCAGGCGCGGCGCCCGCGGGCTAGCTTGCATCGTCCATGAAAAAGTTGTTGGGGTTGGTCGGTGCCACGGCGGCCGGCGCCGCGAGCCGGTTCGGCTGACGACTACGTCCGAAGCACAGGAGGAGTCGTGGGGAAAGGCGATCGCAAGACGAAGCGGGGGAAGTTG
>Ga0209172_10000877_pt1 | contig 74635 bp, 63 predicted proteins | sample LarsenN4metaG_FD_184113 | JGI IMG/M metagenome (GOLD analysis project Ga0209172, IMG submission 184113) | Hot spring sediment bacterial and archeal communities from British Columbia, Canada, to study Microbial Dark Matter (Phase II) - Larsen... ... | reverse complement strand
AAGAAGCAGGCCGCCTGAAGCCTTTGCGGACCCGGGGCGCCCCAGCTTCCGCCCCGGCCCATCCGCCACAAGGAAGCTGACAGTTGACGAGCTACAAAAACACGACAACTTCACGCGCTAGCAACATACGGTGGCGTATCAGGGTGGGGAGCGATCGGGCGATGCACGCGAGCGAGGGATCGCAGGACTGGATCGAGGCGGCGCTGGCAGAGATGGCTGCGGGCGGCGTCGAGCGGGTGCGCGTGGAGGTGCTGGCCGAGCGGCTGGGCGTCACCAAGGGCGGGTTCTACCGGCGCTTCAAGGACCGCCGCGCCCTGCTCGATGCCGTGCTCGAGGCATGGACTGCCGGCCGCATCGCCGCCATCGAGACGCAGACCGAGCTCGGCGGAGATACCCCGCAGCGTCGGCTCGAGTCGCTGATCCGGCTCTATTCGGAGCGGCTCAACCCGCAGGGCATGGCGATCGAGCTCGCGATCCGCCAGTGGGCGCGCTCCGACCGCGCGGCGGCGGCGGCGGCGGCGCGCGTGGATGCCGCGCGCCTCGCCCGGGTGGCGCGGCTCTATGCCCGGCTCGGCCTCGGCCCGGCGGAGGCGGAGGCGCGCGCCGTCCTGTTCTACGCCTTCATCTTCGGCCAGAGCCTGCTGTTCCTGGAGGAGCCGCTGCGCAAGCGCCAGAAGCTCGCAGCCGCCTGCGCCGCCGTGCTGACGGCCGTCGCCGGGACCGGGCGAACCTAGCGCCGGCGCGCTCCCTCAGTCACGGCGGCGCCGGCGCGCCAGCGTCGCCGACGGGCTCTCGCCGAAGCGCCTGCGATACTCCACCGCAAAGCGCCCCATGTGCGTGAAGCCGCAGCGCAGGGCGATGGCCGTGACCCCCTCCTCGGGATCGGCCTCGAGCAGCGCCTGGCGCACCCGGCGGAAGCGTGCATTGCGCAGATACTGCATGGGCGCCACGCCCCTGCAGTCGCGGAAATGCTGGAAGAGCGTGCGGCCCGGCACGCCCGCGGCGGCGACGATGCTGGCGAGATCGATCGCCTCCTCCAGATTGGCCTCGATGAAGTCGACGGCGCGCTTGACGTCGCGCGGCGAGATTGAGCGGCCGGGCCGGCCCAGGGCCTCGCTGTAGTTGTGGCGGTGCGACTCGAGCAGGGCCGTGACCAGGAACTGCTCGAAGGCGCGGACGGTGGCCGCGCTCCACAGCACGGAGCCCGCCTGCTCGAGATCGGCGACGGCCATGAGGATGCAGCGCGACAGGCTGCGGCCCGGGCCGCCGGCGAGGTCGATGGCCGGCACGAACACCACCGGCGCCGGCGGCGGCTCGCCCAAGAGCGCGCCGAGCTGGCCCGCTACCGCGGCGCCGCTGAGCGCCACCTGGATGCGGGCGCTGCCGGGATCGGAGCGGAAGCTGCACGCCTCGTGAGCGGGCGAGGCGATGGCACCGCGGGTGGGATCGCAAGCCACGCGCTCTCGGCCGACCCTCGCCGCCAGCCGCCCATTGAGAGGCAGCTGTAGCCAGTAGTCGCTGCGCTCGCGCCCCGGCGACAGCGCCACGGCGGCGTCGCCGTACTGGACGTAGCCGACATACACGCCCGACATGTAGACGCCGTTAATGCGCGCATCGAGATTGGCCGCGTCCTCGCGCTCAATGTCGAAGCGGTAGGCCTTGCCGCCGAGGAAGGCGCGCGTCTCCTCGGCGTTGCGGCTGTGGAAGATGCGCAGGTGCTCGAGCAGAGGTGCGCAGGCCGTGTGCATGCTTCGTCCTTCCGTCGCCGGCAGAGCATAGCATGGCCCGCACGCGCGGAGGCGGGCGCCGGCCGGCCCATTGCGCTTTCCTGCAGTTTCCGGATAGCAGCGCGGCCGATATCTGCACTGAACGGACAGGCTCTGCGCGGAATGGATAGCCGGCCGCTCGGGGCTGCCGCTAAGCGTGTGGCGACGATGACCTCCACACAGGAGCCTCCCATGCGCAAGTACATCATCGAGCGGGGCATTCCCGGAATCGGCAGCTTCGGGCGCCAGCAGCTGTGCGATGCCGCCAAGACCTCCAATGCGGCGCTCGCCCGGCTCGGGCCCGACATCCAGTGGGTGGAGTCGTTCGTGGCCGCCGACAAGACGTTCTGCGTCTATCTCGCCAAGGACGAGGCGGTCATCCGCCGGCATGCCGAGCTGAGCGGATTTCCCGCCACCCGCATCAGCGAGGTCAAGGGCATGATCGACCCGACAACAGCGACGGGATGAGTCCCGCGGCGGCCGGCCCGAAGCCCGGCCCCGGGCCCGCGCGGTCCTAGCGCTTGGCCTTGGGGGCAGGCTTGGGGAGCGAGGCGTAGTAGGCCGCAAGAGCGGCGATCTGCGTCTCGTCGAGCGAGCGGGCAACCGAGACCATCACGGGGTTGGTGCGCTGGCCGCTGCGGTAGAACTCGAGCGTGGCAATGAAGCGCTGGGCATCCCAGCCGACGATCGAGGGGATGCCGTTGTCCACGCCGTCGACGCGATGGCAGCCTGAGCATTCCTGCGCCAGGTGCTGGCCGTAGCGCCTGGCCTTGTCAGCGTCGCCGGGGGCGGCGAGGCCGAGCGCAGCGCCACCGGTGGCCGCCGTCAGGGCGACGGCGAGCCGGAGCATCCCGGTCCAACTCTCAGTGCGGATCATGGTCGCAACAGCGTACGGGCAGCAACCTCTCGAAGCCGTTCCGGGCGCAGGCCGATGCCGCTATACTAAAAAATAGTGATCCCTCGTATACCCATGAGCGTGCGGGTCGAGCTCGCCGCACGGCCCGGCGAGGCGGCCCAAAGTTGACGTAAACGTCAACTTTGGTTACAGCAAAGACCTTGAATTTCCTCGATAGACGGCATGGCGCTGCGGCGCCATTGGAGGAGCGGCAGCCATGGCGGAATTGGTTTTCATCGTCCTCTGCGTCGCCGGCGTCTTCACCCTCGCCATGAAGCGCGCCCCGATGTGGGCATGGGCTGCCGGCCTCGCCGCTGCAACCTACGTCTGGCAGTCCGGCCTGCTGCACGGAGACGCCGGCGAGCCTGAGCTCGGGTTGCTCGGGCTCCTCGCCTGGGTGCCGGTGGTCGTGCTGGCTGGGCTCTCGGTGCCGGCCGTCCGCCGCGCCGCCCTCACCCGGCCGCTCTACCGCAAGATCAAGGGCATCCTGCCAAGGGTATCGGCGACGGAGCGGGAGGCGCTGGAGGCTGGAACGATCGGCTTCGATGCGGAGCTGTTCTCGGGCCAGCCGGATTGGGACAAGCTGCGCGCCGTTCCACCCATCACGTTGACCGAGGAGGAGAAGAGGTTCCTCGACGGGCCCACCACCGAGCTGTGCCGCATGGTCGACGACTGGGCGATCCGCCACAACGAGAAGGAGATCCCCGAGGCCATCTGGAACTTCGTCAAGAAGCACGGGTTCCTCGGCATGCTCATCTCGAAGGAGCATGGAGGGCTCGGGTTCTCGGCGCAGGCGCAGTCGCTGGTGCTGGGCCGCATCGCCTCGCGCTCGCCGGACGTGTGCACCATCGTGATGGTGCCGAACTCGCTGGGGCCCGGCGAGCTCATCGAGAAGTACGGCACGCCCGAGCAGAAGGACTACTACCTGCCGCGGCTGGCCAAGGGCCTCGAGGTGCCCTGCTTCTCCCTGACCGGCCCGACCTCCGGCTCCGACGCCGCGACCATGCGCGACGTGGGCTACGTCGCCCGGGGCCGCCACGAGGGCAAGGAGGTGGTGGGCATCCGCCTCTCGTGGGAGAAGCGCTACATCACCCTGGGGCCGCAGGCGACCCTGGTCGGCCTCGCATTCCGGCTACTCGACCCTGAGAACGTCCTGGGCCGCGGCGAGGACGTGGGCATCACCCTGGCGCTGGTGCCGGCCACCCATCCCGGAGTGGAGATCGGCCGCCGCCATCTTCCCTCGGGCACCGCCTTCCCCAACGGCCCCAACTGGGGTCGCAACGTGTTCATCCCCATGGACTGGGTGATCGGCGGCGAGAAGATGGCGGGCCAGGGCTGGCGCATGCTCATGGAGTGCCTGGCCGCGGGCCGCTCCATCTCGCTGCCGTCCTCGTCGGCTGCGGGGGCCAAGTCGCTGCTGCGCAACACCTCCGCCTATGCGCGCGTGCGCAAGCAGTTCGACCTGCCCATCGGCAAGATGGAGGGCCTCGAGGAGCCGCTCGCGCGCATGGTCGAGATCGCCTACGTCAACGAGGCGGCGCGCGCGGTGACTGCCTCCATGGTGAGCCGCGGCGAGAAGCCCTCGGTGATCTCGGCCATCATGAAGTACCAGACGACCGAGCGGCTGCGGCGCGCGCTCAACGATGCCATGGACCTGCACGGCGGCCGCGCCATCTGCGACGGCCCCTCCAACTACCTGCAGTCGGCCTATCAGATGATGCCGGTGGGCATCACGGTGGAAGGCGCCAACATCCTCACCCGCTCGCTCATCACGTTCGCGCAGGGTGCGCTGCGCTCCCATCCCTATCTCTACAAGGAGATCCAGGCCTGCCAGGACCCGGACGAGGACCGCGGGCTGGAGGCGTTCGAGGCCGCCTTCGCCGATCACGTCTCCTTCTCGCTCTCGAACGCCTTCGGCGCGTTCTTCCACAACGTCACGCTGGGGCTGTTCGGCTACGTGCCGGACAAGGCCTACGGCACGGCCGAGTGGTACCGCCAGCTGTGGCGCTGCTCGCGCAGCTTCGCTTTCGTCGCCGACCTCACGGTGGCGGTGCTGGGGGGCGGGCTCAAGACCCGGCAGAAGCTCACGGGGCGCCTCGCCGACGCGCTCTCCGAGCTCTATCTGCTGTGCTGCGTGCTCAAGCGCTACGAGGACGACGGCAAGCCCGCCAACGACCGGCACATCGTGGCGCTCGCGGCGCGCAACGGCCTGTGGCGCTTCCAGGAGGCCCTGCGCGGCGCCATCGACAATTTCCCGGTGGCGCCGGTGCGCTGGCTGATGCGGGCGGTGGCGTTCCCGCTCGGGGCCCGCCTCAGGCCGGCACCCGACTGGCTGGGCCACAAGGCGGTCGAGCTGGTGCTCACGCCCGGCGAGGTGCGCGACCGTCTCACGCGCTTCATCTATGTGTCGCACGACGTGAACGACCCGACCGGCCTGCTCGAGGTGGCCATGGCCAAGGCGGTGGCCGCCGAGGATGCCGAGAAGAAGCTGGATCGGGCGGTGCGGCAGGGGCTGGTGCGGCGCGTGCACGGCGCGGACTGGATCGGCGATGCGGCCAGGCTGGGCATCATCAGCGAGAGCGAGGCGCAGCAGCTGCGCGAGCTCGAGGAGCTGACCGCCCGGGTGATCGCGGTGGATCACTTCGACCCCGCCGAGGTCAAGCCGCACTACATGATGGCCGGGCACAACACGCGGGCGATGCAGAGCGCCGCGGCAGAGTGAGGCAGGTGACATGATCGACACAAGTGCGTTGCGGGACTGGCGCTACTCGATCGATGCGCAGGGCATCGCCTGGGCGGTGCTCGACCGCGAGGGCGAGAGCCAGAACTCGCTCGGCCGGCGCACCCTCGAGGAGCTCGCCATGATCGTGGAGGCGGCCGAGCAGGCCGCCCGCGACAAGGCCATCCGCGGCCTGGTGTTCATCTCGGGCAAGGAGAAGGGCTTCATCGTCGGCGCCGACGTGCGCGAGTTCGAGACGCTGCACGACGAGCGCCAGGTGATCGAGAACATCACGCGAGTCAACGCCTACCTCGACCGCATCGAGCGCATGCCGGTGCCCGTGGTGTGCTGCATCCATGGCTTCTGCCTCGGAGGCGGGCTGGAGCTGGCGCTCGCCTGCCACTGGCGCATCGCCACCCGCGACGATGCCACCCGCATCGGCTTCCCCGAGGTCCGGCTCGGGCTGTTCCCGGGCTTCAACGGCACGGCGCGCTCCATCCGCCAGGCGGGGGCGCTCTCGGCCATGCAGATCATGCTGACGGGGTCGATGATCCGCGCCGGCGCCGCGCGCGCCATGGGCCTCGTCGACGAGCTGGCGCCGGGGCCGCTCAACCTGCCGTGGATGGCGCGCAAGGCGATCGAGCGCAAGAGGAAGTCGCGGGGAGCGCCGCTGTGGAAGGACGTGCTGCGGCTGGCTCCGGCGCGCTCCCTCTTGGCCCGCAAGCTGCGCACGGAGACTGCCAAGAAGGTGCGCGAGGAGCACTACCCGGCGCCGTTCAGGCTGATCGACCTGTTCGAGACGCACGCCGGCAACCTCGAGGGCATGAAGGCAGCGGAGACCCGCGCCTTCGCGCCGCTGATGATGGGCGAGACCTCGCGCAACCTGCGTCGCGTCTTCAAGCTGTCCGAGGCCATGAAGGCGCAGGCACCCAAGGGCTTGGCCTTCAAGCCGCTGCGCGCGCACGTCATCGGCGCCGGCGTGATGGGCGCCGACATCGCCGGCTGGTGCGTGGCCTCCGGCATGGAGGTGACGCTGCAGGACGTGAACGCGGAGCAGATCGCCAGGGGCATCGCCGCACAGAAGAAGACGATCGAGCGCAAGTTCAAGACCAGGCCCCAGCGTGCGGCAGCCGCGGCCCGGCTGATCGCCGACCCGCGGGGCGATGGCATCTCGCGCGCCGACGTGGTGATCGAGGCGGTGGTGGAGAGGCTCGACGTCAAGCAGAACCTGCTCAAGTCGATCGAGCCCCGGCTCAAACCGGGCGCGATCCTGGCCACCAACACCTCCTCCATCATGATCGAGGAGATCGCCGCTCCGCTTGCCGACCCCGGCCGTCTCATCGGCATCCACTTCTTCAATCCGGTGGCGCAGATGCCGCTGGTGGAGGTGATCAGAGGCGCGCAGAGCCGCGACGAGGAGGTCGCCAAGGGCTGCGCGTTCGTGGTCGCCATCGACAAGTTCCCGCTGATCGTGAAGTCGAGCCCCGGCTTCCTCGTCAACCGCGTGCTGGCGCCTTACATGATGCAGGCGCTGCAGCGGCTCGAGCGCGGCGAGGACAAGAACAAGATCGACGAGGCGGCGCGCGCCTTCGGCATGCCGATGGGCCCCGTCGAGCTCGCCGACACGGTGGGGCTCGACGTGTGCGCCAGCGTCGGCAGGATCCTCAAGATGGGCCCGGGCGGGCCGACCAAGCTCGACCAGATGGTGGCGGCCGGCAAGCTCGGCAAGAAGTCGGGCGAAGGCTTCTACGTGTGGAAGAACGGCAAGCCGGAGAAGGCCGAGCCCGAGAAGCCGTGGGACCAGCTCGAGCTGGAGCGGCTCGGCCGCGAGCTGGTCGACCCGCTTATCCGCGAGGCGGAGCGAGTGCGCGACGAGGGGATCGTGGAGAGCGCCGACCTCGTCGATGCCGGCGTGATCTTCGGCACGGGCTTCGCCCCCTTCCGCGGCGGGCCTCTGCACTTTGCCGCCAACGAGCCCAAGTCCAACGTCGAGGTGCTGCGGCGCACGGCGGCGGAGTGATTTCGGGGTCGGACCCTGCGGGTCTGACCCAGTGGCAACGACCTGTCCATCATGGGGTCAGACCCGCAGGGTCTGACCCGCTTCACGGGGTTCGATCCATCGGAGGCACAATGAACCAGACGCTGCGGCGCGTGGCGGTTATCGGCGGGGTGCGCATCCCCTTCTGCCGCTCGAACACCTTCTACGCCGACAAATCGAACCTCGAGATGCTGACCGGCGTGCTCGACGCCCTGGTCGAGAAGTATGGCCTGAAGGGCGCGCACATCGACGAGGCGGTGGGCGGCGCGGTGGTGACCCACTCCAAGGACTGGAACCTCGCTCGGGAGGCGGTGCTGGGCACCAAGCTCGCCCCCACCACGCCCGGCATCACCATTCAGCAAGCCTGCGGCACGAGCCTGCAGGCTGCCGCCATGATCGCCGCCAAGATCGCCACCGGGCAGTCGGAGAGCGGCATCGCCATGGGCTCCGACACCACCTCGGATGCGCCCATCGTGTTCAAGCAGAAGTTCGCGCATCGCCTGGTGGAGGCGCAGAACGCCCGCTCGATGGGCGAACGGCTCAAGGCCTTCAAGGGCTTCTCGCCCTCCGAGCTGGCGCCGCAGCCGCCGAGCGTGAGCGAGCCGCGCACGGGCCTCTCCATGGGCCAGCATGCCGAGCTGATCGCCCAGGAATGGAAGATCTCTCGCGCCGAGCAGGACCAGCTCGCTTTCGAAAGCCACAGGAAGGCGGCCGAGGCCTATCGCTCGGGCTACATGGACGATCTGGTGGTCCCGTTCGCCGGCGTGTTCCGCGACAACAACCTGCGCGAGGACATCAGCCTGGAGAAGATGGCGGCGCTCAAGACCTCCTTCGACAAGTCGGAGCGCGGAACCCTGACGGCCGCCAACTCGACCCCGCTCACCGACGGTGCCGCCGCCGTGCTGCTGGCGTCCGAGGAGTGGGCCGCGGCGCGCGGGCTGCCGGTGCAGGCCTACCTCACCTACACCCAGACCTCGGCCAACAACTTCGTCGCCGGCGAGGGCCTGCTCATGGCTCCGACCATCGCCGTCTCGCGCATGCTGGAGCGCGCCCAGCTCAAGCTTCAGGACTTCGACTTCTACGAGATCCACGAGGCGTTCGCGGCCCAGGTGCTCGCCACCCTCAGGGCCTTCGAGGATGCCGCCTACTGCAAGAAAGTGCTTGGGCGCGATGCCCCGCTCGGCTCGATCGACCGGGCCAAGCTCAACGTGAGAGGCTCGAGCCTGGCCTTCGGCCACCCGTTCGCGGCTACCGGCGCGCGCATCCTCGCCAACCTCGCCAAGCTCCTATCCGACCACGGCGGGCGCGGGCTCGTCTCGGTGTGCACGGCGGGCGGCATGGGAGTGGCGGCGATCATGGAGAGCCGCAAGGCAGCCGAGATGCGCATGGCCGCCTGACGGCCAGCGGCGGCCTTGCGCGGTGCAGCCGACAGTGCTCCCGGACCCCGCCTGTGCGCAGCCCCGGCCGACTCTAGTGGGCGCCGCCCTTGCGCCTCAAGTGCTCCACACACTGGGTGCGGATCTCCTTGAGCTCCTTGAGCGTGCGATCGAGGTCGGCCCGCTTCTCCTGCAGGTCCTCGATCGCCGTCTCGATGCGGGCGAGCAGCATCTGGGTCTGGGTGATCTGGGCTGGATCGGCGTCGTAGAGCTCAAGGTAGTGGGCGATCTCCTCGAGTGTGAAGCCGAGGTTCTTGCCGCGCAGGATGAGCTTGAGCCGCGCGCGGTCGCGCCGCGAGTAGGAGCGAGCCACGCCCCGGCGCGCCGGGGCGATGAGCCCCTTGGCCTCGTAGAAGCGTATGGCCCGCGTGGTGATGGCGAGCTCGGCTGCGAGCTCGCCGATGGTGAAGAGGCGCGCCGCCCCCTCCTCGCCCGCCGGATCGGCGGCCCCAGCCCGCCTTGCGCGCGCCTGTGGCCTGGCGCTCATTTGCCCTTGGCTTTCCGGCGCTGCTCCTCCTCGGCCTTGAGCTCCTTCTTGGAGAGCTTGCCGATCATGGTCTTGGGCAAGGCATCGCGGAACTCGATCTCGGCAGGCATCTCGATCTTGGAGATCTTGGCCTCGAGGTGCTTCCTGATGTCGTCCTCGGTGGCGGCCATGCCGGCCCTGAGCTTGATGAACGCCTTGGGGGCCTCGCCGCGGTAGTCGTCCTTGATGCCGATCACCGTCACCTCCTCGACCGCGGGATGCTCGTAGATCGCCTCCTCGATGCGGCGCGGATAGACGTTGTAGCCCGAGCAGATGATCAGGTCCTTGATGCGGTCGACGATGAAGATGAAGCCCTCCTCGTCCATGATGCCGACGTCGCCGGTGCGCAGGTACTCGCCGACGAACTGGTCGGCGGTCTCCTGGGGCCGCTTCCAGTAGCCCTTCATGACCTGCGGGCCCTTGATGCAGATCTCGCCCTTCTCGCCCTGCGCCACCTCGCGTGTGGGATCGGCGAGATCGCGTAGCGACACGATGGTGCCGGGCAGCGGCTGGCCGATCGAGCCCTCCTTGACCGGGCCTTCGAGCGGGTTGCAGGTGACGCTGGGGGAGGCCTCCGAGAGGCCGTAGCCCTCGACCAGCTTGCAGCCCGTGAGCGCCTCGAACTTCTGCTTGACGTCCACGGGTAGCGGCGCTCCGCCGGACAGGCAGAACTTGAGCGAGGAAAGGTCGAAGCTCGCCAGCTTCTTGTGGTTGAGCATGGCGATGAACATGGTGGGCACGCCGGGCATCACCGTGGGCTTGGTCTTGGTGATCAGCTTCATGGCGTCGTCGAGCACGAAGCGCGGCATGATCACGATCTCAGCCCCCTGGGAGAGGGCGAAGTTCATCACCGCGGTCATGGCGAACACGTGGAAGAAGGGCAGGGCCGCCAGCACCCGCTCCTCGCCGGCCCGCAGGTTGGTGGCCCAGGCCGCGCCCTGGCGGCAGTTGGCGTAGACGTTGGCGTGGGTGAGCATGGCGCCCTTGGGCGTGCCCGTCGTTCCGCCCGTGTATTGCAGCACGGCCACATCGGCGGCCGGGTCGATGGGCGGCCTGTCGAAACGGCCGTCGCTGGCGCGCACGTCGGCGTCGAAGATGACGCTGGCCGCCACCGGGGACTTGCTCGGATGTGCCAGCTCCTTGCCCTTGAAAAGCTTGAACAGCACCGACTTGGCGCCGGGCAGCAACGCCGGGAAGGAGGCCACGATGGCCCGCTTCAGCGTCCCCGCCTTCATCAGCGCCTCGACCTTGGAGAACAGGAGCTGGAGGTCGAGGGTGACCATCAGCTCGGTCTCGCTGTCCTTGACCTGGAAGGTCAGCTCCTCGAGCGTGTAGAGGGGGTTGTAGTTCACCACCGTGCCGCCCGCCTGGAGGGTGGCGAAGTAGTAGACGATGAAGGTTGGGCAGTTGGGCATGAACAGGCCCACCTTGGTGCCCTTGCGGACGCCGAGCTTCTGCAGCCCGGCGGCCGCCTGCTTAACCATGCGGTCGATGTCGCGGTAGCTGAGGACCTTGCCCAGGAAATTGGTGCAGGGGCGGGGCCCGTACTTGGCCGCCGCGTCCTCGAACAGCTTGTAGAGCGGAGCCGGCTCGATCCTCAGGTTCCAGTCCACGTCCTTGGGATAATGGCTCAGCCACCGGTAGGACGGATGGCCGGCATCTGCGGTGGCGGCGGCTTGGGCTGTCACGGCTGATCCTCCCGGGTCTTGATGGTCGAGGCCGAAGGCCAGAGGCGCGAAGGCGGGGCGGCCACGCTTCATGTATTGCTTAACGCCGCTGTCGGCACGCGTCGGGGCACCCGCAAAAGCCTATTGAACACGCTTTTTCGGCCCCTGACCAGATCGCTCGGCCGGCGCCTTCGGCCGCCCGAAAGGGGGCCGGCGGGTTTTGCCGCCGAGGCTGATCGGCTAGACTAATCGGGCAATTGCGTATATGTGACGCCTGATTTGCTCCTCCGGCCGTTCCGGAGGGGAGAGGGCTGCCGACAACGGTCCCGACATGCCTTGCTAGGCAGGGTGGGAGAGCGAGATGGACGACGTAGCGACCAAGATCATCGACATCCTCAAGAAGCATATGAAGGAGCCCAGGGACGACATCGGGCTCAACACGCAGCTGACCGACCTCAAGATCGAGTCGCTCGACCTGGCGATGATCGTGTTCGATATCGAGGACACCTTCGGCATCGAGATACCCTACAACGCCAACGAGGAAGCCGCCGATTTCAAGACCGTGGGGTCGGTGGTGGACCGGGTGCGGGCCCTGATCGCAGGCTCGGGGGCGGCGGCCGCCAAGGCGTGAGCCTGGGCCGCGGGGTTACGGCTGGCCCGGCGGCGATCGAACAGGGGGGGCACTAGGGCAAGATGCAAGGCACCGGCGGACCGCACCGGGTCGTCGTGACGGGCATGGGCGTCGTGACGCCGATCGGGTGCACGGTCCCGGAGTTCTGGGCCGGCTGCCGGCGCGGCCAGCTCGGCATCACGCCGCTCGACGGCTTTCCGATCGGCGACCTCAAGATCCTGATCGGGGCCCAGGTGCGCGATTTCGACCACCGCGCCCGGCTGAAGAATGCCAAGCGCGACAAGATCATCCTGCACGCCGACCGCTACTCCTGGTTCGCCGCCGCGGCCGCCGACGAGGCGATCCGCCAGGCGGGCCTGACGGTGCCGTTCGAGAACGGCTACCGGGTGGCCTGCATCGTCGGCTCGGGCGCCGGCGGCCTGCAGACCATGGAGACCTGCTACCGCGATCTCTTCATCCACCAGAAGAAGGCCACTCACCCGCTGACGCTGCTGCGCTTTATTGCCTCCTCGGCCGCAGCCCACGTGGGCATCGAGTACGGCGTCAAAGGGCCGACCTTCGCCACCTGCAGCGCCTGCTCGACGGCGGCGCACGCCATCGGCATCGGCCGGGACTATATCCGCCATGGCCTGGTCGACGTCGCCATCGTGGGAGCCACCGAGAGCGTGATCAACTATGGCGTCATGCGCGCCTGGCAGGCCATGCACGTGCTCTCGCCCGAGGGCTGCTTCCCGTTCGCCAAGAAGCGGAACGGCACGGTGCTGGCCGAGGGCGCCGGCATCCTGGTGCTGGAGTCGCTGCATCACGCCAAGGCGCGGGGTGCCAAGATGCTGGCCGAGCTGTGCGGATTCGGCATGACCTCCGACAGCAAGGACATGGTCAACCCCGACATCGACGGCCCGAGCGAGGCGATGCGCCTGGCGCTGGAGGACGCCGAGCTGGCACCGACCGACATCGACTATCTCAACGCCCACGGCACCGCCACCACCATCAACGATCGCAACGAGACCAACGCCATCAAGCGCGTGTTCGGCAAGCACGCCTACGAGCTGGCGGTGTCCTCGACCAAGTCGATGCACGGCCACCCGCTGGGGGCGGGCGGCGGCATCGAGGCGGTGGCTTGCATCAAGGCCATGGAGGAGAACTGGGTTCCGCCGACCATCGGCCTCGACGAGGCGGATCCCGAATGCGACCTCGACTACGTGCCCAACGCTGGGCGCGACAAGGAGGTCACCTACGCCATGTCCAACTCGTTCGCCTTCGGCGGGCTGAACGCGGTTCTGGTGTTCGGGCCGCCGCCGGCCTGAGCCGGCCCCTCGCGCGAGCCTCAGGCCGCAGCGAACAGCTCCGGCAGCCGGCCGCCGACGGCGGCAGCCAGCTCGTCGAGCTGGCTGGTGGTGCGCGGGGTGATCGCCTCGAGCGCGCCCAGAAACGCCTCGGCGGACAGCCCCGCCAGCGGCAGGCGGCGGTACCACCCGCGCTCCTCCAGCACCCTCCGGTATTCGGCCTCGCGCGGCTCGAGTGCGTGCGTGCGCGGCAGCAGGGAGACGACCGGCAGGCAGGCCCCGACCGCCTCCGAGATCATGGTGGTAGAGTCGTCCGTGCAGACGACGGCATCGACCGCGGCGAAGATGCGCGACAGGGCGCCGGGGCCGGCGGTACGGAAGTCGATGAACTGCTCGAGACCGCTCGCCGGGTCGGCGGCCATGGCGGCCAGCCGGTCGGCGATGAAGTCTCCCGAGCGGCGGGAGGTGGTGGCGAGCCAGCGCAGCCCGTGCGAGCGGTGGGCCTCGGCGAGGAAGCGGGTGAGCTCGAGCCAGTCCTCGGGCGTGTAGCGGAAGGCCCCCGAGTTGCCGCCGACAAGAACGCCGACGCGGGACGGCGGGTTGGCGCGGCCGAGCCGCGCCTCGCCCCCGGCGGAGCGACGCCGCCCCCCGATGTCGATGGGCGAGGGCGGCAGGCTCACCATGTGGTTGGGCAGGTCGGCGAAGCGCTCCAGCGAGACGATGACGAGGCGCACGTGCTCGGGCGCCAGCCGGCGCAGGCGGCCGCAGAAGATGTTGACGGCGCGTAGCGCCTTGGCGATGGCAGCGTTGGCCGCCAGCGTCTCCCCGCCCGCCGACACCACCACCTGCGCCTGCGGCAGGGAGGATACCTGCAGGCCATAGCCGAGGCGCAGCACGGCGCCCGGCGCAAATCCGGCATTCACCAGCTGAAGCAGCGTTCGCGTCGGCACCACGAAGCGGCGGCGCACCTCGAGGCGCTCGGTGCGCACCGGGCGCAGCCGGGCAATGGCGGCGACCACCCCCTCCGCCTGGTGGTAGTGGCCGGGCTTGCCGTCGGACAGCAGCAGGGCTTGGAGGGGGGCGGGGCTCAAGCGGCTGGCGGGTCCTGTGGGGCTCGCGGGGTTGCGTCTGGTGGGCCCGGCAGGACTCGAACCTGCAACCAGACGGTTATGAGCCGCCGGCTCTAACCATTGAGCTACGGGCCCGGGCTCCACCGGGGTTGCGCCTTATAGCATCGCCGGGCGGGGCCTGAAACGCTGCGCTTGCCCCCGCTCGCCCGGCTCGGGCACGGTTCCGACAAGAATTGGGGGTTTCATGTCCCCGGGGTCGCGCCCGGCATGGCGAGGACAGCATGCGCAATCTCTCGATGATGGGCATGGCCGCGGCGCTGGCTGCAGCAGTGGCTCTCTGGCACCCGAACGCAGCAATGGCGGCGGACGACAAGGCGGCGGAACGAACGGTCAGCGTGTCGGCCACCGGCACAGTGACGGCGGAGCCGGATCTGGCCTATATCACGGCCGGCATGGCCACCGAGGCGGACACCGCCAGGGAGGCGCTCGCCCGCAACAATGCGGCGATGGCCAAGGTGATCGACGGCCTCAAGGCCGCGGGCATCGCCGCCAGGGACATCCAGACCTCGACGCTGGCCGTGGAGGCGCGCTACACCCAGGCCAAGGACGGCCGCCCCGCCGCCATCGCCGGCTACCGCGCGCGCAACCAGGTCCGCCTGACGGTGCGGGACGTGAAGCGGCTGGGCGAGGTGCTCGACATCGCAGTCTCGCTCGGCGCCAACCAGGTGGGCGGCATCAACTTCGACGTGGCCGATGCAGAGCGGCTGAAGGACGAGGCCCGCAAGCAGGCGATGGCAAATGCCCGGCGCCGCGCCGAGCTCTACGCGGCGGCGGCCGGCGTGCAGCTCGGGGCGGTGCTGCGCATCGCGGAGAACATCGAGGACCTGCGGCCGGTGGCGGTGGCGCCGCGCGCGAGCTTCGCCGCCGCCACGCCGATCGAGCCCGGCAGCCGCACGCTGACGGTGGAGGTGCACGTCACCTACGCGCTGCGCTGACCGGCCGCGCGCCCGGCTCACGCCGGCCACACCGGAGCGTGGGTACCGAGGGGGACGGGTGGCCGCGCGCAGGCGGCCGGCGTCTCGGAGAGCGCTGCGGCGTGCCGCACGTAGGCGAGGCGGCCGAAGGGCGTGTCCATCTCGGCCAGCAGGTCGGCGATGTCCTTCTGCTCGGGGTCGGGGCAATCGAACCCGTGGGCCAGGCGCCCGAGCCCCGTGAGCCAGTGGCCGGTCTGGGCCAGCGATACGCGCACCAGCCACGATCCGCCCTCGTCGACTTTGCGCAGGAGGGCCATCATCGCCCCGAACGCCATGAGATAGCCGGAGGCGTGGTCGAGGGCCTGGCAGGGCAGCTCCTTGGGCCCTGAGGCGATGCCAGCAGCCTCGGCCTCGGAATGGTTGATGCCGCTCGCATTCTGCACCAGCGAATCGAAGCCGCGCCGGCCCGCCCACGGCCCGACATGGCCATAGGCGGACAGGCTGACGCAGACGATGCCCGGTCGCAGGTCGGCGCAGGCCTCGGGCGAGAAGCCGAGCGCGGCAAGCGCGCCGGGCCGGTAGCCCTGCACGAACACGTGTGCCTCGCGCAGCAGCGCGGCAAGCCGCTCGCGCTCCTCGCCGGCGCGCAAGTCGAGGGCGGCCGACAGCTTGCCGCGGCCCATGTCGATGTCGAGGCGCGGCAGCGCCGGCAGATGCGGGCCGGTGATGCGCATGACATCGGCGCCGTGGGCCGCCAGGGTGCGGCCGCACACCGGGCCGGCGATGACGCGGGTGAGGTCGAGCACGCGTATGCCGGACAGCGGCCGCTCGCCGGCGGGCGGCAGCGGGCGCGGCGGCGCCTCGCCGATCTTGACGATCTCGAGGACCGGCAGGGCGCCGACGGCACGCCCCTGGGGGTGGGCGGCCCACTCGGCAGGCGAGCGGAACAGGGTGGCGACCAGCCCCGCCTCGGCTGCCGCCGTCTCGAACCTCTCGCCCTCCCAGCGCATCAGCGCGGCCTGCACCGCCTCGCGCTCGTAGGCGCAGGCGAGGAGCCTCAGGATGCCGTCGCGGTGGTGGGGAAAGTTGGTGTGGAGCCGCACGTGGCGTCCATCGCCCGTGCGGTAGACGCCGGCGATCTTGTCCCAGGAGGGCCCCGGCGGCTTGCCGGCGATGCGCATGTAGCGCTCGCTGCGGAACTCGATGGCGGCGTGGCGCATGTCGACGGCGACCGTCTGCGCTCTTCCGGTGCGCCGGCGCCACACCTCGGAGGCGGCGAGACCGGCCGCGGCGATGGCGGTTTGCGCGGCGGCGCCGACCCGGAACGAGGAGGGCAGGGCCGGCTCCCGGCCGGTCAGCGCGACGCGGCCGAGGGCAGATGGCTCGCCGCCGGCGAGTGACCAGAGCTCGGAGAGGATGCGCTCGCTGGGCGCGAGGGTGCGGGCAGGCTCGGCCATGCCCGCAAGATAAGGCCGCCCGGCGGCGCGGTCGAGCTTGCGCCGGGCGCGCGGCCTCAGCGCTGGGCGGTGCGCGTCGTCTTCTTGAGGAAGGCCGGCACGTGGTCGCCGAGGCCGACGGTGGCGGGGCCGCGCTGCTCGCGGTTGCGGTCGGGCTGGCGCGGCGGGCGCGGCTCCCAGGGCTGGCGCTGCGCTTTGGCCGATTTGGCCGGCTGGCGCTCGTGCCGCTCCGGCTTGGCGGCCGGCCGCGGGGCCTGGCGCTCGCTGCGGGCCTGGCGTGGCGGCTCGGAGGCGGCGGCCTCCGTCCGGCGCGGCTCGCTGCGCTCGCGCCCGGTGCGCTCGCGCCGTGGCCGCTCGCCGGCGGGCGCCTCGTGCGCCGCGTGGGCATGGCCGTTGTGGGGCCGGGCCTCGCCGCGGCCGTTGCGCGCGCGCGGCTCGCGTCCGCCCGAGGAGGCTCGGCCGCCGCGGCCGCCGCGCCCGCGCCGGCGCTTGCTGCCGCTGGCGATGTCCTCAGCGCTCGGCGGGTCGCCGATCCAGGTGACCGGCGCGCCCAGCATGCGCTCGATGTCCTTGAGCAGCTTGAAGTCGTCGGGCGTGACGATGGTGAGCGAATTGCCCTCCTTACCGGCACGGCCGGTGCGCCCGATGCGGTGCACGTAATCGTCCGACTGCCAGGGCACGTCGAAATTGAACACGTGGCTCACGTCCGGGATGTCGAGCCCGCGCGCGGCCACGTCGCTGGCGGCCAGCAGGGTGATGCGACCCTCGCGGAAAGCATCGAGCGTGGCCATGCGGCTCATCTGGTCCATGTCGCCGTGCAGCGCGCCGGCGTTGAAGCCGTGCTTGAGCAGCGACTTGAGGAGAATGGCGACGTCGCGCTTGCGGTTGCAGAAGATGATGGCGTTCCTGACGTTCTCCGACTTGATCAGCTCGCGCAGCACCTCCCGTTTCTGCCAGTCCTCGGTGGAGGGACAGTAGCGGAAGCGCTGGGTGATGGTGCCGACCACGGTGGCGGGGCGCGCCACCTCGATGCGGGCCGGGTCCTTGAGGAAGCTGTCGACCAGGCGCTGGATCTCGGGCGGCATGGTGGCCGAGAAGAACAGCGTCTGGCGGCGGGTGGGCAGCAGCCTGCAGATGCGCTCGATGTCGGGGATGAACCCCATGTCGAGCATGCGGTCGGCCTCGTCGATGACCAGGATCTCCACGCCCGTGAGCAGCAACTTGCCCCGCTGGAAGTGGTCGAGCAGGCGGCCCGGCGTGGCGATCAGCACGTCGACGCCACGGTCGAGCTTGCGGTCCTGGTCGTCGAAGGAGACGCCGCCGATCAGCAGCGCCAGCGTGAGCTTGTGGTTGACGCCGTACTTCTCGAAGCTCTGGGCCACCTGGGCGGCGAGCTCGCGGGTGGGCGCCAGGATGAGCGAGCGGGGCATGCGCGCCCGGGCGCGGCCGGTCTCGAGCCGGGCGAGCATCGGCAGAACGAAGCCGGCGGTCTTGCCGGTGCCGGTCTGGGCGATGCCGAGCACGTCGCGGCCGGTCACTGCGACCGGGATGGCCTGAACCTGGATGGGGGTCGGTTGGGTATAGCCGGCGGCCTGGATGGCGGCCTGCACTTTTGCGCTGAGCCCGAGCTCAGCGAAGCTTGCGGTCTGCAAGAGGAAGTATCTCCGTGCGTCCTCACATGGGCCGATGCCTGCGCAACGCACCGGGGGCGCGGCAGCGGCAACGATGGAGCGCAGGGGATAGAGCCGCAAAGGGCCTAACGGGAAAGCTTCAGCTTCGGGAAACGATCGAATGAACGATCCCCTGCGCCCGTCAGTCGGCCGGTCTTTCGCACAGTTCGGGGCAAAAGGCAAGCTGACACTGCCTCGCAAGCCGCGGCATGCAACACCCTGGGCGAAAATCAAAAATCGAGCGGTAGAACAGGCACGATGCTGCCCGCCGGAGCCGCCGGTGCGTCCGGCGGCCGCACCAGCAGGCAGTCCGCCTGGGCGAGGGGGGCGAGCAGCGAGCTGTCCTGCGAGCGCACCGGCGTGACGGCGAGCAGGCCGTCGGGGCCCGGCATGGAGGTGGCGCGCATGTAGTGCTGGCGGGGGCCGTTGGCGGCCAGAGCCACCGCCGCGCGTGCCTGCGCCGGGGCCCCGTCGCGGGCGGGCTGGCCCAGCAGCGCACGGACGAGCGGAACCAGGAACACGCGCGTGCAGACGAGCGCCGACACCGGGTTGCCTGGCAAACCCAGAACGCGCGCCGGCCCCAGCCGGCCGAACATCAGCGGCTTGCCGGGGCGCATGGCGATCTTCCAGAAGGCAAGCTGCATGCCGCGTGCGCCGAGCACGGGGCCGACGAGGTCGTGCTCGCCCACCGAGGCGCCGCCGATGGTGACGAGGATGTCGACGTCCTCGGCGCGCGCCAGATGCGCCTCGAGGCTATCGCGCGTGTCGCGGGCGATGCCGAGGAAGCGCACCTCGGCGCCCGCCGTCTCGGCCAGCGCCGCCACCCCCAGGTGATTGGAGGACACGATCTGACCCGGCCCCGGCTGCTCGCCCGGCGCGACCAGCTCGTCGCCAGTCGACAGGACGGCCACCCGCGGCCGCCGCCGCACCGGCACGCGGCCGTGGCCCATGGCGGCGGCAAGGGACACCTCGCGGGCGCCGAGGCGCCGGCCGGGGCCGAGCAGCACCTCGCCCTCGGCGAAATCGAAGCCGCGCCGGCGCACGTTGCCGGGGTCCGGCATGCCCTCGCGCACGACTACGCGGTCGCCCTCGCGCGCCGTGTTCTCCTGGATGACGACGGCATCGGCGCCGGCCGGCAGCGGCGCACCGGTGGAGATGCGCACGGCCTCGCCCGCGCCGATGCTGCCGGGAAAGGGGTGGCCAGCTGCCGCCTGCCCTACCACCCTGAGCGTCGCAGGCAAGCGCGCAACGTCGGCAGCGCGGACGGCATAGCCGTCCATGGCGGAGGCGTCGAACGGCGGCTGGGTGAGCCGGGCCGCCAGCGGGGCGGCGAGCGTGCGCCGGTGGGCCGCGTCGACGGCCACGGTCTCCGCAGCGAGCGGCTCCACCCCTTCGACGATGCGCGCCAGCGCCTCCTCGACCGACAGCAGCGCCATGCGCTCACGGCCTCCTGCTGCGGTCGGGCGCGCGATAGGTGCCGGAGCGGCCGCCGGTCTTCTCGACGAGGCGCACGCTCTCGATCACCATGGCTTTGTCGGCGGCCTTGAGCATGTCGTAGATGGTGAGGCAGGCGACGGCCACGGCGGTGAGCGCCTCCATCTCGACGCCGGTCTGGCCCGCCACCTTCACCTCGGCCGTGACGCGGATGCCGGCCGGCTCCCGCGAGGCCTCGAATGCGACGGCCGCCTTGGTGATGGCGAGCGGATGGCAGAGGGGCACGAGCTCGTGGGTCCTCTTGGCCGCCATGATGCCGGCGATGCGGGCGGCAGCCAGCACGTCGCCTTTCTGCGCCTCGCCCCGCTCGATCAGGGCGAGCGTGGCCGGCTGCATGGCCACGAACCCCTCGGCGCGGGCCGTGCGCTGGGTCGCCGCCTTGTCCGAGACGTCGACCATGCGCGCGGCGCCGCGCTCGTCGAGGTGGGAGAGCTTGGTCATCTCCCTCTCCCGGCCTGCGCTCCGGCCAGCAGCGTCCGCGTCGCCGCCGCTACGTCCGGCTGGCGCATGAGGCTCTCACCCACCAGGAAGGCGCGCACGCCGGCGGCGGCCAGACGCTCCAGATCGGCATGGGTGGCGATGCCGCTCTCGGCGATGACCAGACGGTCCTTGGGCACGCGCGGGGCGAGCTTCTCGGTGGTGCCCAGCGTGGTGGCGAAGGTCTTGAGGTCGCGGTTGTTGATGCCGATCAGCCGGCAGTCGAGCTTGAGCGCCCGGTCGAGCTCGGCGGCGTCGTGAACCTCGGCGATGGCATCCATGCCCCAGGCACGGGCGTAGGCGCAGAGCGTGCCGGCCGCCACGTCGTCGACGGCGGCCATGATGATGAGGATGCAGTCGGCGCCCAGCGCCCGCGACTCGGCCACCTGGTAGCGATCGAGCATGAAGTCCTTGCGCAGCACGGGCAATGGCGCGGCGGCGCGGGCCTCGGCCAAGTGCTCCGGCGCGCCCTGGAACGAGGGGCCGTCGGTGAGGACGGACAGGCAGGTGGCGCCGCCCGCGGCATAGGCCTGGGCGAGGCGCGCCGGCTCGAAATCGGCACGGATCAGGCCCTTGGAGGGACTCGCCCGCTTGATCTCGGCGATGAGGGCGAAGCGGCCGGCGGCCATGGCGGCCTCGAGCGCGGCCGCGAACGGACGCACCGGCTGGGCGGCATGCGCGGCGGCCTCCACCTCGGCCAGCGTGCGCTGGGCGCAAGCGCGGGCGATCTCCTCGCGCTTGTAGGCGGTTATGCGGTTGAGGATGTCGGTCATGGGCCGAGATTACGACGGCGGCCGGACAGTTGCCACCGTCATGCGTCCTTGACCAGCAGCACCCATTCCGTGCCCGCCGCCTGCCAGCCGTTCTTGAGCTTGGGGCGGCGGCCAGCCTCATGGTAGCCGCAGCGCTCGTAGAGCCGGCGCGCGCCGATGTTGGCGTCGGAGACGATGATGCTGAGGCCGGGGCAGCCGGCGTCGGCGGCGATGCGCTCGGCAAGCGCCAGGAGCGAGGTGCCGAGGCCCTGGCCGCGGTGCTCGGGGTAGGCCGCCAGCACGTTGACGTACCAGGTGGCGGGGGCGAGGTTCTCCAGCTCCTGCAGCGGCACGAACATGGCCGGCATGGTATCGGGAATGGGCTCCGGCCGCTCCGGCAGCGGATAGCCGATGAGGCCGGCCGCCACCCCGCCGTCGCGCTCGAGGAGCACTGCGTTGCGGTAGGAGAAGGCGCCCTCCTCGCGCCGCGCCCGCTCGCGGCCTACCGCCCAAGGATCGCCGCCGGGCCCGGCCATCTTGCTCCACAGGTAGAATGCGAGCCCCTCGCTGGCGAAATGCACAAGATCGGCGAGCGCCTTCGCATCCTCGGGCCCGGCGCGGCGGAAGGGGGCAGACAGCGCGATCATGGCGTGTGCTCCGGTCTGTGGACGATGACGGAGGGCGCTGGGGCGCCGCGGCCCTCATGCTTTCACAAGCTGCGCGCCGGGGCAAAATCGACTAGCGTGGGCGTCCCCCTCCGCTGCCCGCCAGCAGCCGGCCTGCCGATCCTACCGCATGCTCGCCCCTGCCGCCCTCGCCGTCATCGCGGTCGCCACGCTCGCCACCTCGTTCGTGTCCGGCATCTTCGGCATGGCGGGGGGCATGATGCTGCTCGGCGTGCTGCTGGTGTTCATGGACGTGGCCCCGGCCATGGTGCTGTTCGGCACGGTGCAGATGGCCTCCAACCTCTGGCGCGGGGCGCTGTGGTGGCGCTTCGTGAATTGGAGCATCGTGTGGCGGTTTCTGGTGGGCTCCACCACCATGTTCCTGGCCCTGCGCTCGGTGGCCCTGCTGCCGAGCAAGGCCGCGCTCTACATCCTGCTGGGACTGCTGCCCTTCGCCGCCTATGCCGTGCCGCGGCGCTGGGAGCCCGACATAACGCGCCCCGGCGTACCCTATGCCTGCGGCGCCGTCATCATCGTGCTGCAGCTGATGGCGGGCGCCGCCGGCCACATTCTCGACGTGTTCTTCCAGAAGAGCGGGCTCGACCGCAAGACCGTCGTCGGCACCAAGGCCGTGACGCAGGTGATGGGCCACGTCTACCGCATTCTCTACTTCGGCTCGTTCGGCGCCGCCCTCGACGAGACCCTGCCGTGGTGGGCCTACGCCGCGGGCGTGCTGCTGGCGGTCGCCGGCACGTCGCTGGCCGCGCAGGTGCTCGAGCGCATGACCGACCAGGGGTTCCGCATCTGGAGCCGGCGCGTCACCATCGCCGTGAGCCTCACCTACCTGACGCGCGGGCTGTGGCTGTTGGCCGCGCCCTGAAGGGGCGCGGCTCAGGCGTCGAGGCTCGCCATCGGGCGGGCCTCCACCGCGAAGGCGGAGAGCTTGAGCTCGCCGGCCTCGAGCACGAACAGCATCTCGAAGGAGATCCTGTACTTGCCCGGGTAGAAGCCGCGCACCAGCATGCCCGGACGGTCGTCGGCGGCGGTGAGGGCGGTGACCACCGGCGCGTAGGAGCGCATCTGTGCGAACACCTCGGCGTGGGGGTAGAGCCCGGCGTAGGCCCGCTCCAGCTTCTCCGACCTGCCCTCGACGGCGACGAAGCGCGGGGCGAAACCGGCCATGCTGCGGGCGTTGAGCGCCTGCACGAAGGCGGACATGGTGGCGTCGACCAGCGTCGGCAGGTCGCGGTAGGTGCTCTTGGGGCCGGCGGCTGCGGGCCAGAGGGCGGCCGCGGCGATGAGCGCGGCGAGGCAAAGAGACGCGATACGGTTCATGACCCTGTCCTCCCTGTGAGGCGCGGCGGTTGGTGCTGGCCATGCTGGCCGAGCCGGAAGGCGCGCGCTGTTACGCGCAGAACAGGGAGAGCACAACTTTCTCGCGCGAGCCCGGGCGCGGGCCCAGCGTTAGGCGCCCTTGTGCAGGTAGCGCTCGCCCAGATAGGCGCGCACCACCTCGGGGTTGCCCTGGATCTCGGCGGGGGTGCCGGTGGCGATGATGCGCCCCTGGTTGAGGCAGATGATGCGGTCGGAGACGCCCATCACCATCTTCATGTCGTGCTCGACGAGGAGCACGGTGATGCCCTGCGCCCGGATGCGGGCGAGCAGCCTCATGAAGCTCCCGGTCTCGGCCGGGTTCATGCCCGACACCGGCTCGTCGAGCAGGAGCAGCTTGGGCCGGGCGGCGAGCGCCACCGCCACCTCCAGCAGCCGCAGCTCGCCGTAGGGCAGCGAGGCGGCGAGGTCGCCGCTGCGCGCCTCGAGGCCGACCAGGCGCAGCACCTCCTCGGCCTCGCGCTCGAGCTGGCGCTCCTCGCGCGCCACCGAGGGCAGGCCGAGCAGGATGGCGAGCGGGGTCTGGCGCGAGCGCAGGTGAAGGCCGATGGCCACGTTGGCGTGCACGGTCTGGCCGGCGAACACGCTGGTCTTCTGGAACGTGCGCACCACGCCGAGGGCGGCGATGGCGTGCGGGGCGAGGCCCGTCAGCCGCACGCCGCGGTAGCGGATCTCGCCGCTCGCCGCCTCCACATAGCCGGTGATGGCGTTGAAGGCGGTGGTCTTGCCGGCGCCGTTGGGGCCGATGAGGGAGAGCACCTCGCCCTCGCGCACCTCGAAGGAGACGTTGTCGACCGCGGTGAGCCCGCCGAAGCGGATGGTGAGGCCCTCGACGGAGAGCGCGGCGGCGCCCTGCACGCTCACGGCGCGGCCTCCTGCACGGCCTGCGGCGCCCGGCCGCGACGCTCCCACCAGCCGCGCACGGCCGGCACGATGCCCTGCGGCAGGAAATAGACCACCAGGATCATCAGCACGCCGTAGACCACCCACTGCACCTCCGGCTTGATCTCGAAGCCGCGCAGAACCTCGGGCAGGAGGCCGAAGATGAGCCCGCCGACGATGGGGCCGGCGAGCGTGCCCTTGCCGCCGGCGATGACCATGATGACCATCGTCACCGTGTAGATGAACAGGAACACGTCCGGGTCGACGATGCGCACGTAGTGGGCATAGAGCGCGCCCGCCGCGCCGGCCATGGCGGCGGAGACGACGGTGGCGAGCACGAGGTAGCGCGTGACGTCGACCCCGACCGAGGTGGCGAGCGGCTCGTTCTCCCTGAGCGCGATCATGGCGCGGCCGGCGCGCGAGTGCACGAGGCGGCGGATCAGCACGTAGCAGACGACGGTCACCACCAGCACCAGGTAGTAGTTGGCGGGCTTCCTCAAGAACGTGAACTCGAACAGGCCGGGAATGCCGAGCGTGAGGGCTGGAATGTTGTTGAGGGCCATCGGCCCCTGGGTGAGCTCCACCCAGTTGAGGGCGACGAGGCGGACGACCTCGGCGAAGCTCACGGTGACGATGACGAAATAGGCGCCCCGCACCTTGAAGGAGATGCGGCCGATGACCCAGCCACAGCCGGCGGCGAAGGCGGTGCCCAGGATCATGCCGAGCCACACCGGCTTGGGCTCGAGCCGCACCGCCCAGTCGGGCAGGACGTGCACCTCGAAGCCGAGCGCGACCAGGCTCGAGACGTAGGCGCCGATGCCGAAAAAGGCGACGTGGCCGAGGCTCAGCTGCCCGGTGTAGCCGAGCAGCAGGTTGAGGCTCATGGCGGCGATGATGAAGATGCCGGCGACGATCAGCACGTGCAGGACGTAGAGGTCCGTCATCCACAGCGGCACGGAGAGGAGAAAGGCGAGCCAGGCGATGGTGATGCCGCGCGTCACCCGATGCGCTCCTTCTGGGCGAAGAGGCCGGTGGGCCTGACGATGAGGATCAGGATGATGAGCAGGAAGCCCATGCCGTCGCGGAAGCCGGAGGAGACGTAGCCGGCGCCCAGCTCCTCCATGAAGGCCAGGATGAAGCCGCCGATGGTGGCGCCGGGAATGCTGCCGAGGCCGCCGAGGATGACGATGGCGAAGGCCTTGAGGGAGGCCAGATCGCCCATGGTCGGGTAGACCACGAACACGGGGCCGAGAAGGGCGCCGGCAGCGGCGGCGAGGCCGGAGCCCAGGGCGAAGGTGGCGGTGTGCACGAAACCGATCTCCACGCCCATCAGCGCCGCCGTCTCGCGGTCCTGGAAGGTGGCGCGCATGGCCCTGCCGAGCCTGGTGCGGTTGATGACGGCATAGGCGGCCACGATCAGCGCCAGGGCCACGACGAACACGAACAGCCGGTTCCAGGAGATGGACACCGGGCCGAGCACGAGGGGCGTGGCGGGGAACGGCGTGTCGATCGACTTGGCGACGCCGGTCCAGGCCAGCTGCTCGGCGTTCTGCAGGGCGATCCAGGCGCCGATCATCACCAGCATGGTGGTGTCGATGTCGGCGCCGCGCAGGCGGCTGAGGAGAAGGAGCTCGATGGCGGCACCGAGGGCGATGCCGAGCAGGACGGCGAGCACCAGCGCGAGGAAGAAATCGGCCCCGGCAAGCATCACGGCGGCGTACATCATGTAGGCGCCGAAGCTGTAGAGCTCGCCGTGGGTGAAATTGACCACCCGCATGATGCCGAAAATGAGCGTGAGCCCGATGCCGAGCAGCGCGTAGGTGCCGCCGAGGATGAGGGCGTTGGCGCCGTGCTGGAGCAGCTGTTCCATGCGTTCTTCCTCTCCCCGCCGGCGGGGAGAGGGCCGGGACGTGGGGCGGACGCCCGCTATGGCGTCTTTGGCCGCCCCTGACCCTGACCCTCTCCCCGCGCTGAAGCTCCGCGGGGAGATCGGCGATGCGCGGGGAGTGGGACTACTGGCGCACCACCTTGCCGCCCTCGATCTTGACGAGATAGACGGACGGCACGTTCTGGGCGCTCTCCTTGCCGGCCGGGCCCTGCTTGATGAAGGCGATGTCGCCGTTGATGCCCTTCACCTTCACGTTCCACAGCGCCTTGGTGATGGCCTCGGGCTCGGCCTTGCCGGCGGCCTTGATGGCCTCGACGATGACGTGCAGCCCGTCCCAGCCGCGGAAGCCCTCGGTGAGGCCGCCGACGTGGTGCTTCTTCTCGTTCCACAGGGCGACGAACCTCTTGGCGATGTCGGGGTTCTTGACCGCCTCCGGGAACCACGGCGTGAAGAACACCAGGTGGTAGGAGCCGTCGGCGGCGGCCCCGGCCTGCTGGATGAGCTGGTCGGGGGAATTGGAGCCGCCGGTGGTGATGATGCGCGCGGCGAGCTGCTGGTCCTTGGCCTGCTTGAGGATGAGCGTGATCTGCTCGACCGCGGTGGTCACGAACAGCGTGTCGCCGCCCGAGGCCTTGATCTTGGCGAGCTGGGCGGAGAAGTCGGTGGCCTTGGGGTCCATGGTCTCCATGACGCCGATCTGCACGCCCTCCTTTTTGGCTGCCTCCGAGAACTCCTTGGAGGCGCCGAGGCCGAAGTCGTTGTTGGTGGCGAGGAAGTCGGCCTTCTTGATGTTCATCTTCTTGAACAGCGGCGTGAACGCCTTGGCCTCCATCTCGGAGGTGGGGCTGATGCGGAAGATGTAGGGATTGCCCGAGGTGGTGATCTTGCCGGAGGAGGAGGTCTCCACCAGCATCGGCACCTTGTACTCCTCGAGCTTGGGCATGACGGCCAGCGTGAGAGTGGAGCTCCAGGCGCCCATCAGCACCGGCACCTTGTCGCGCACGATCAGCTTCTCGGCCGTGGCCACCGCCTCGGTCGGATTCGACTTGTTGTCCTCGACGATGAGCTGGATCTTCTTGCCGAGCACGCCGCCCGCCTTGTTGATCTCCTCCTCGGCGATCCTGGCGCCCTGGGCGACGTAGTTGCCCGAGGCGGCAAAGGCGCCGGTGAGCGGCTGAGTGACGCCGATCTTGATCGTGTCCTGCGCCGCTGCCGTGCCGGCGAGCAGCATGGTCCCGACCGCGGCCAGGGCCAGTCTCAGTGCTATGGCTTTCATACGCATCTCCCGTTGCTTGGATTTCCACTCCGATCGCAGAGCGCACAAGGCAAGTCTCGTTCCAAGGTCGGCTCTGCTCGACGGGCGGGCCTTTCTTGCCCGCTCGGCTCACCTCATCTCTTGCGCAGCCGCGGCAGGATCTCCTTCGCCACGGCCTCGACCTGCTCCTTCTCGTAGCGGTAGGGCACAAAAATTATGCGGTCGATGCCGGCGGCGAGGTGCTTCTCGAGCTGCTCGACGCACTCCTCCACCGTGCCCATGATCGCGCTCTCCATGGTCGACTCCGACCAGGAGGCGTAGTCCCACTCCGTCTGCAGCCACTGTTTCATGGGCGCCTCGATCCTGGCGCGCGGGCCGATGCAGATGGGGAGCTGGTTGGTGGAGATGAGCGTGTCGGGGTCGCGCCCGGCCTCCTCCGCGAAGCCGCGGACCTTGGCCCAGGTGCGCGCGAAGCTCTCCGCCGTATAGTAGTAGGTGAGCCAGCCGTCGCCCTTGGTGGCGGCGCGCTTGAGAACCGCATCGACATAGCCGCCGATCAGGATGGGCGGGCGCGGCTTCTGCACCGGCTTGGGATAGAGCACGGCCCCGCGCAGCTTGTAGGGCGGATAGTCGCCGTCGACCTTCTCCTCGGTCCACAGGCGGTTCAGCACCTCGAGGCTCTGCTCCATGATGCGGCCGCGCTGGTGGAAGTCGGCCCCCAGCGAATCGAACTCGCGCTTGTACCAGCCGACCGCGGCGCCGACGATGAGGCGGCCCTCGGAGATGTGGTCGATGGTGGCGAGCTCCTTGGCGAGCAGCACGGGATTGCGCATGGGCAGCACCAGGATGCCGGTGCCGACCTTGATCCTCTCGGTGCGGGCGGCAATGGCGGTCAGGATGGTGAGCGCCTCGTGGATGGGAAAGCTCGGGTCGACGCCCAGGAGGATGTGGTCCCAGGCCCAGATCGATTCGTAGCCCAGCTCCTCCATGCGCACGCCGTACTCGATGAGGCCGCGCGCGCTCGGCATCTCGGGGTACTTGGTGAAGTTGCGCATGGCGATGCCGAACGCGGTTTCTTTCCTGCTGACCATGGGTACTCCTCTCGAGCTTCCCTCTCCTCCTCTTGTGAAGAACAATGGGGAGAGGGAGAAGTCACGCCGTGTAAAGCCTTTCCGGGTCGAGCTCGCGCAGCACGGCGAGCTCCTCGGCCCGCGGCGGCTCGGCGGTCTCGACGTTGTCGGCGAACAGGAGCTCGAAGCCCGTGCTCTCCTGCACCTTCTCGCGCGTCACCCCCTGGTGCAGCGCGAGCACCTTCATGACCCGGCTCTCCTCGTCGAAGCCCATCACGGCGAGGTCGGTGACCACGCGCCACAGGCCGCCCTGGGGCAGGCCGGCCTCGGCGCGCGTGTGCTGGCCCTTGATCCAGCCCGGCGAGGTGATGAAGTCGACGTCGGCCACGAAGCGGCGCTTCTCGTGCTTCATGGCCACGATCATGTCGGTGAGCGAGGAGATGTCGTTGCCGCCGCCGGTGCCGGGCAGGCGGATCCTGGGGTCGTCGGCGTCGCCGATGAACGAGGAGTTGAGGTTGCCGAAGCGGTCGATCTGGGCGCCGCCCATGAAGCCCACGTCGACGTAGCCGCGCTGCAGCAGCAGCAGCACGTCGGTGATGGGCAGCACCATGTTGGAGCGGCGCGTGCAGCGCTGCTCGTTGGTGGAGGGCGGCAGCTCGCCCGGCACGATGAAGGGGCCGATGGTGCCGCCCTCGAACAGAATGGTGAGATGGGGGGCGTGGCTGCGCTGGGCGAGCGTGGCGGCGAGCAGCGGGATGCCGACGCCGGCGAACACGATCTGCCCGTCCTTCAGGAGCCGGGCCGCCATCACGGCCAGCAGCTCGGAGGCGGTGTAGGCAGAGGCGGCGGGGGAATGCCTAGTCATTGTGGACGCTCCTGCCGCGCCGGCACGCATCGAGCACGGCTTCCATGCCGAGCTTCTCCAGATACTGGGCCCAGGACTTGGGCGCGTAATAGTACTCCTCAAGGTACTCCTGGCAGCCCTTCACCGGGTCCTTGGAGGTGCGCTCGGCGTAGGCGTCGAGGTGGGAGAAGAAGGGCTCGTAGACGCCGTAGCACTCGTGCGGGGCGCAGCCCATGGGGGCCTCCACCACCGCCTCGACCGTGAAGAACGGGATGCGGGTGAGGTCCGGGGTGCGCCGGATCTGGTCGTTGGAGACGATGCGCTCGGTGGTCAGGATCACCTTGTTGGCGGCCATCGCCATGTCGATGTCCATGAACTGCAGGCCGTCGAGCTGGGCGTTGCCGTAGGCGTCGCAGCGCTGCACGTGGATCAGCGCCACGTCCGGGTTGAGCGCCGGCAGCAGCACCAGCCTCTCGCCGGTGAAGGGGCAGATCATGGTCTTCAGGTCGTCGCCCGCGCGGCGGCCCACGTCCGAGCCGATCATGGAGCGCGAAGGCATGAAGGGGACCCCCATGGCGCCGGCGCGGTAGCGCAGGCCGATCGACATGTGGCTCCACTCCTCGAAGCGGGCGAGCTTGTTCTCCGTGTAGTGGCGCATCACCTTGGACACGCCCCACACGATGCCCTGCGTGAACCAGCTGGTGAGGATGTGGCTGGAGACGCCGGAGGCGAACAGCAGATCGCCCTCGGTGGAGGTGATGGAGCGCGACACCATCAGGTCCTTGCGGCGGGCACGGATCAGCGCCCAGATCATGGCGAGCGGCGTGCGCGACATGGTGCAGCCGCCGATGCCGACGTGATCGCCGTCCTTGACGAGCCTCGCCGCCTCCTCGAGCGACATCACCTTCTCGCGCAGGCCGCGGTCGCGCGCGAGGGTGTCGGCGCGCAGGCGCTCGTAGGGCGTGACGAGGGCCGCGGGGCGGCCTGGCCGGGGCCCTCCGGGCGGGGGTTCTGGTGCTTTTCGCACGGTGCTCATGCGCGCCTTCTCTCCTTCAAGCTGCGGTGGCCATGCCGCTGTCGCGGTTGCACGCGGCGATCATCTCGTCCCACAGCGGCACGAGGTCCTGCAGGCCGCGCCAGAAGTCCGGCGAGCGGCGCCGGTCGAAGTCGGCGAGCGCGATGCCCTGCTGCTCCACCCAGGTGAAGTAGCCGAGGTTGAAGATGCGCTCGCGCTCGCGCGGCGTGGCGTCGAGCACGTGGTCGGTGCCGGCGCCGAGGAGATGCTCGCCCAAGATCTCCGCCGCCATCTCCGGCGTCAGCGCGCCGCTGTTGTGCCGGCGCCGCAGATACTTGTGCAGCTCGCTCGCGTACATCCCGTGGCCGTCGGTGGCCACCGTCACGACCACGTCTTGGGGGCCGAGCCGCAGGTGCCTTGCCATCTTGATGGCGCCCAGCACGTTGGCGATGGAGGACAGCCCGAAGCAGCCGAGCCGTTCGAGAAGCTCCTGCGCCACGCCCAGCCGCCGTGCCAAGTGCTCGCGGCCGACGCCGGTGTTGAACACGGCGTTGAGGCCGTCCGTGGCCTGGTCGCTGACGCCGATCACGAGGTCGGTGCCCATGACGTTGTGGATGAGCGGCACGTGCTTGTCGCCGATGCCCTGGATGTTGTGCTCGCCGTAGCCGTTCATGAGCAGCGTCGGGCATTCGACCGCCTCGACCACGGCGATCCTGGTGCCGTGCCTCGCCTTGAGGTAGTCGCCGGCCGCCAGCGTGCCGGAGGAGCCGCTGGCGGAGACGAAGCCGGCGAGCCTCAGGCCGGAGCCCGCCGCGCTCATGCTCTCGAAAATGCGCTCAAGCGCCGGGCCGGTGCAGCGCCAGTGGCCGAGATAGTTGCCGAACTCGCTGAACTGGTTGACGATCTCGTTGGCCGGGTCACGCGCGAGCTCGGCACACTTGTCGTAGATCTCCTTGACGTTGGACTCGGTGCCGGGCGTGCGCACGATGTCCTCGGGCGCACCCACCCAGTCCTCCAGCCAGGCGAAGCGCTCCCGGCTCATGCCCTCGGGCAGGACCGCCACGCCGCGGCAGCCGAGGATCCTCGAGATGGCAACGCCGCCACGGCAGTAGTTGCCGGTCGAGGGCCACACGGCGCGCTGCCGGGTAGGATCGAAGCGGCCTGACACCAACCGCGGGGCGAGGCAGAAATAGGCGGCGAGCACCTTGTGCGCCCCGATCATGGGAAACAGGCAGCCGAGCGCCACGACGATGCGCGCCGGCACGCCGGTGAGTGCGGCCGGCAGCTCCACGTGCACGGGCGTTGTCGCCTGGCCTGTCCGCTTCGCGTCGTTGAACCAGTGCACGCGGTAGAGATTGAGGGGGTGGGGGTCGTCGGGGCCCACGCCCGTCAGCGCACCGCGCACCCCGGCGGCGATCGTAGCCGGCGCGGCGAGCTCGGCGAAGGTCGGCAGCCGGATGCCCTTGTCCTTGAGCAGCGCCACCGTGCGGGCCCGCACCCTGGCGTCCTCCACGCGCACCGGGAAGTCGAACGGACCTCTTGCCTTGCGCCTGGCCATCGCGCTCGCTGCCGCCCCCGGCGGCCGCCGCCGCCTGTTCCTATTGTTCTATACTTAGTACAAGTGGCCCGGCCCTGTCATCCTGCGGCCGATGCCCATGGCCCCTGGAGGCCGAAGCCTGCCCGTGCCATCACGAGCCTGCCGAGACTGGGAGGGAAGCACGATGCCGGCCCGTCTGTCACCTGAGGATGCCGCGCGGCTGCGCGACTACGAGCGCCGGCGCCACGACGAGCTGGCCGAAGGCTACCAGCGCTTCTTCGCGCCGGTGACGGCGCTCGCCATCGGCCCGCTGCTCGAGGCGGTGAGTGCGGGGCCGGGGGTGCGGCTGCTGGACGTGGCCGCGGGCGCAGGCGCACTGTCGGCGGAGGCGGCGCGCCGGGGAGCCCGGCCGATCGGCGTCGACCTGTCGCCGCGCATGGTGGAGCTGGCGCGCAGCCGCCACCCGGGCATCGACTTCCGCGTCGGCGAGGTGGAGCAGCTGCCGCTGGGCGACGGGGCGGTGGACGCCGTGGCGTGCGCCTTCGGCCTCGGCCATTTTCCCTATCCGGAGGCGGCCGTGGCCGAGTGCCTGCGCGTGCTGGCGCCGGGCGGGCGCGTCGCCTTCTCGTGGTGGGATGCCTCGGAGCGCCAGCGCATCCAGGGCCTGTTCCGCGAAGCGGTGGCGGAGGTGGGCGCCGAGGCGCCGCCGCTGGTGCCCAAGGGGCACTCGAGCCTGCGCTTCTGCGACCCGGGCGAGCTGCGCCGGCTGCTGGAGGGGGCTGGCCTCGCCGAGGTGACGATCGCCGAGCATGGTGCCACGCATCTGGTGGCGGACGTCGACGCGCTGTGGCAGGGCGGGCTCGGCAGCCTCGCCCTCACCTCGTCGCTGATCGTATTCCAGGACGCGGCGACGCAGGCGGCGATCCGCGCCGCGCTGGAGCGGCGGGCGGCACCCTACCGCACGCCCGAGGGGCTGCGGCTGCCGATCGCGTTCCGGGTGGGCGCCGGGCGCAAGCCTGGCTGAAGCGGGCCGCCGCTGCGGAACGGGGCGCCGTGGGAGCGGGCGGAGCATGGGGCCCTGGGTTCCGGCTGTCGCGCTTCGCGCTCGGGGCCGGAATGACAAGGGCGCTCACTCGGCGGCGGGAGGCAGGGCGGCGTGCGCGCCGGCAGCGGCAGCGCGGCGGCGCTCCTCTGGCACCGGCCCGTAGAGCGTCGAACGCTGACGGGGCACGCGGCCGGCGCCGCGGATCAGGCGCTCGAGCTCGGCGGCGGAGACCTCCTGGCCGTGCATGGCGCCGGCCGCGCGCGTGATGGATTCGTTCATGAGCACGCCGCCCAGGTCGTTGCAGCCGGCAGCGAGCAGGAGGGCGGCCCCGTCCGGCCCCATCTTGACCCACGAGGCCTGGATGTTGGGGATGACCGGATCGAGCGCCAGGCGCGCCACGGCGTGCATCAGCACGGCCTCGCGGAAGGTGGGGCCCTTGCGCGAGAGGCCCTTCAAGTAGATCGGCGCCTCCATGTGCACGAAGGGGAGCGGCACGAACTCGGTGAAGCCGCCGGTCCTCTCCTGCAGGGCCCGCACGCGCAGCAGATGCCGCGCCCAGTGCTCGTAGCGATCGACGTGGCCGAACATGATGGTGGCCGTGCTCCTGAGGCCCACCGCATGCGCCGTCTCCATCACCTCGAGCCACTCGGCGGTGGTGATCTTGTCGGGGCAGAGGACGGCGCGCACCTCGTCGTCGAGGATTTCGGCGGCGGTGCCGGGCAGGCTGGCGAGCCCCGCCTCCTTGAGGCGGGTGAGGTATTCGCGCAAGGGCAGCTTCAGGGTGTCGGCCCCGGTGCGGATCTCGAGCGGGGAGAAGGCGTGCACATGCATGTCGGGGGCGGCGAGCTTCACCGCCTCGACGATGGCCAGGTAGGTGTGGCCGGTATAGCCCGGCCGGATGCCGCCCTGCAGGCACACCTCGGTGGCGCCGCGCGCCCACGCCTCGGCGGTGCGGGCGGCGATCTCCTCCAGGCCGAGGTCGTAGGGCTGGTCGCGATGGCCCAGGTTGTGCCGGCCCTTGGAGAAGGCGCAGAACCTGCAGCCGTAGGTGCAGATGTTGGTGTAGTTGATGTTGCGGTTGACGATGTAGGTGACGGTGTCGCCCACGCGCGCCCGGCGCAGGCGGTCGGCGGCGCGGCAGACGGCGGAGAAATCCGCCCCGCGCGCATCGAACAGGGCCGCGATCTCGGCCTCCTCGAGCCGGCGCCCCTCGCCGGCGCGATCGAGGATGCGGGCGACGGCAGCAGAGGGCTCGCCCGCGCGCGCCGTGACGCGCGCCACGTGCGGGGCGGGCAGCGGCTCTATGCCGCCGGGCGACCAGGCGTCCTCGCGCGCCAGACCGGCGCCGTCCATGTGGCGCAGCAGGTGCGGGCGCAGACCGGCCTCGACCCAGAGGAGAGAAACGTCTGCCGGTTGTGCCGCAGTCCGCCGGCGGGTCTGCTCTCCTGTTGCCTCCCGAGGTATGGCGCGGGTTGGCCCCTCGCCCCGGCCATCTCCCCGCGAGCGGGGAGATGGAGAGCTCACGAATTCAGGGTAGATGGCAAGGCGCTCGACCAGGGTGCGCCCGGCGGCCTCGGTGGCGCGGGCGAGATCGGCCAGGTGCGGCCAGGGCGCCTCGGGGTTCACATGGTCCGGCGTCACCGGCGACACCCCGCCCCAGTCGTTGATGCCGGCGCGGACGAGCCGGGCGAGGCCAGCCGGCTGCAGGTTGGGCGGGGCCTGGATGTTCATGGCCGGGCCGAGGATCAGGCGCGCCACGGCGACGGTCCAGGCGTGGTCGTCGAGCGAGGGCTCCGGGGCGGCGGCCATGCGCGTGCGCGGCTTGGCGCGAAAGTTCTGGACGATCACCTCCTGGATGTGGCCGTAGCGCTCGTGGAGGTCGCGGATGGCGAGCAGCGCCTCGATGCGCTCGGTGCGCGTCTCGCCGATGCCGATCAGGATGCCGGTGGTGAAGGGCACGCGGGCGCGGCCCGCGGCTTCCAGCGTGGCCAGCCGCACGGCCGGCAGCTTGTCGGGCGAGCCGAAGTGCGGGCCGCCCTTGGCGGACAGGCGGTCGGAGGCCGTCTCCAGCATGATGCCCTGCGACACCGACACCTTGCGCAGGCGCGCAAGCCAGGCCTCGTCCATGACGCCCGGATTGAGGTGGGGCAGCAGCCCCGTCTCCTTCAGCACCAGAGCGGCCGACTGCTCGAGATAGTGGAGCGTGGAGTCGCAGCCGAGCGCGGCGAGCGCCGCGCGGGCGGAGGCGTAGCGCCGCTCCGGCTGGTCGCCCAGCGTGAACAGCGCCTCCTTGCAGCCCGCCGTACGGCCGGCGCGCGCGATCTCGAGCACCGCCTCCGGCGAGAGATAGGGCGGCTCGCCGCGGCGCGGGCTCCTGGCGAAGGTGCAGTAGTGGCACACGTCGCGGCAGAGCTTGGTAAGCGGGATGAACACCTTCCGGGAATAGCTCACGTGCGTGCCGTGGCCGGCGAGGCAGAGCCGCTCGGCGACGGCCGCGAGGCGCGCAAGGTCCTCGCAGCCGGCGAGCGCCAGCGCCTGCTCGGGCTTGAGGGGGCGGCCGGCCTCGGCGGCGGCGAGCGCTGCGGCGATGTCGGGGGCGCTGCTCATCGCTCCTCCGGCGAGGGGATGCGGGCCGGAGCAGGCGCGGACGCCGCCAGGCAGGGCTCGAGGAAACCGTAGCGCGCGCGCAGCCCCGGCCCGGCGAGGAGCGCGTAGAGGTCCGCCGGCTCGTCGATGTCGCGGGCGAGGCCCGCCGAGTGCACGACGTTGACGTCGATGCGGCGGGCCATGGCCTGGGAGAGATGGGCCACATAGCTGCCCGGCCCGAAAGCCGGTGCGACGGCATCGGGCGGGGCGAGCAGCAGCGCGCTGGTGCCGTTGCCGTCGTGGGAGGGGACGAGCGTGACGCCCGGCTGTGTGCCGCGCGAGGCGAGCACGCCCTCGATCTCGGCGGGCGTCGCTAGCGGCACGTCGCCCGGCAGGACGAGCACACGACGGGCGCCGCGCGAGCGCGCGCAGGCGATGCCGGTCTCGATGGCGGCATTGAGCCCACCGGCGCCGGTCTCCGGCACGACCAGGCCGCCCGCGGCCCCCGCCAAGGCGGCGGCGGCAGGGTCCGGTGTGACCACCAGCACGCCCTCCACGCTCCCGACCCGCGCCAGGGCGGCCAGCACGTCCTCCAGCATGGCGAGCACCAGCCGCCGGCGCACGGCGTCGGGGAGGAGCCCCGCCAGCCGCCGCTTGGCCTCGGCCAGAGCCTTGACGGGGACGATGGCGGCGGTGCCCTGCCGGACCATGGCGCCTAGCCTCCCGCGCCCGGGCGCACGCGCCGGCCCGCCGCCAGCCGCTCGCAGAACTCGAGGCACCGGCGGGCGAGTGCGATCTTGTCGTCGAGCGAGCGCATGAGCGTGCTGGTTACGAGGGTAGGGACGGCGATGGCCCCGGTGAGGGCCGCATCTTCCCCGTCGATGACGAGGCCGTCAATCAGGCCGGCATAGTGGCGGGCGATGGCCGCACTGTCGGGGGCGATGCCGAGCTCGGCCATGATCTTGGCTGCCGGGCCCTTGACGGCCCGGCCGGCGATGATGGGCGACACGGCCACGACCGGCACCCCGCTCGCTCCAAGGGCCTCGCGCATGCCGGGCACGGCCAGGATCGGGTCGACGCTGAGCCAGGGGTTGGACGGGCACACCACGATGCCGGCGAGGGTGGGGGCGGAGAGGGCGGCCACAACCTGCGGGGTGGGGCGCGCCAGCCCGGCGCCGTCGAAGCGGACGGCGCGCACGGCCGGGCGGCAGGCCTCGCGCACGAAGTACTCCTGGAAGGCGAGGCTGCCCGCGTCGGTCTCGACCACGGTGCGCACGGGCTCGTCCGACATCGGCAGGACGGCGGCGGCGATCGAGAAGCGCCGGGCGAGATGGGCGGTGACCTCGGTGAGGGTGGCGCCGGCGGCAAGGCGGGCGGTGCGGTCGACGTGGGTGGCAAGGTCGCCGTCGCCGAGGCGGAACCAGGTGGGCCCGCCCAGCGCCGCCAGCGCCGCCATGAAGGTCCAGGTCTCGCCGCGCCGGCCCCAGCCCGTCTCCTCGTTGACGAGGCCGGCGAGGGTGTAGAGGGCAGTGTCGACGTCGGGCGAGATGTGAAGCCCCAGATGACGGAAATCGTCGCCGGTGTTGACGACCACGGAGAGCCGCGCGCCGAGGAGATGGGCGAGCCCCAGCGACAGCTTGGCGCCGCCGACCCCGCCCGAGAGGGCGACGTAGGTGGCCCCGCTGCCGCTCACCGGAAGAGGTCCTCGTGGCGGGGCCTGACGAGGGCCGACGCGGGCCGCGGCGGCGCGCTCCAGGCGAGCCCGCGCACGAGCGCGGCGGGGCAGCCCTCGGCGGCCTCGCCCATGGCCAGCGTGGCCATGGCCGCCACGGCGTCGGCGAAGGCCACCTCGGTCACCTCCAGGGCGCGGCCGGCAAGGTCCTTCTCGCCGCGCCGGTCCCACAGCGCAGGCACGCCGGCGGCGCCGATGGCCAGCCCCACCGTGCCGAGCCGCCAGGCGCGGCCAACGCTGTCGGAGACGACGACCCCGAGGTCGGCGCGGAAGCGCGCGTCGAGCCGCTCCTTGAGACGCGCGGCGCTCGCGTCCGGCGCCTCCGGCAGGAGCAGCACCCGGCGGCCCTGGTCGCCCGCGGGCAGATTGGACTGGTCGATGCCGGCGTTGGCCATCACCAGGCCGTGGCGGGTGGCGACGATGAGCACGTTGGGCTTGGCCCGCAGAACCTCCACCGCCTCGCGCAGGATGGCCTCCACCACCCGCGCGTCCTTGCGCGTGATCTGGGCGAGCTCGCGCGCCCGCTCCCCGGGCTCCACCGCGGCGAGGTCGAGATAACGCCCCTCGGCCTTGGCCACGACCTTGCTGGTGACGACCACGATGTCGCGGGTGCGCGGGACGAGCCCCGCCGCCTCGAGGGCGGCGATGAGCAGGGCGGCGAGATCGTCGCCTGGGGCCACCTGGGGGATGCCCGCCAGAGCCGTGACGGAAAGCCTCGTGTCGCTCAAGTGCTTGTCCTCGAGCGCCGCTGGCGGCGGCGCGGCGGCGCCACACTAAGCAGATTTCGGCCGGCGGCCAACCGCCGCCGAGGGCCGGACGGCGTCTTCGCCAGAGCCGGCAAAGGCTTTGTCCGCCTTGATTTTGCCAGGAAGTTGCCGCTGCCTTGCAGGTGCGGGAGCCTGAGGCCGACAAAGGTCCGACCATGACAGCCCCCGCCCGACACCGACATCTTGAGGACGAGTACGAGCCCTTCGCGACGGGCGAGACGCACGGCGTGCTGCTGCCGGGCGAGCGGGTGGGCCCACCGCTTCCCGGCCGCGGCCGGGCGCTGGTCCGGGGCGGCCTGCTGATCCTGCTCGGCCTCGGCGGCGGCTGGGCGGTGCTGACCGAGCGCGTGACGCTGCCGGACTGGGCGTCGGTCGAGGCCAAGGTGGCGGCCTGGATGCGCAGCGCCGCGCCCGAGCCGGCTGAGCGCGCCAGCCTGGCGATGGCGCCTGCCTCCGGCCGCAAGCCGGCCGCCGACCCGCTGCCGCCGCCGCCGCCCGTCGTGGAGGTGCCGGCGCGCAGCCCGCTGGCCGCCGTCCGCGGCGAGGAGGCGCGACCCTCCGCCCCGGCGGCAACCGCCGCCCTGCCGCCGCCGGCGCCGGACCGCGAGGAAGCCCAGGCCGGCCCCCTGCCGCCGCCCGTCAGCGATCCGGCCGATCCCTACCGCAAGCGGGCCGAGGCGGTGGGGCTGCACCCCGACCTGTCGCGCGTGCTGCTCGACCGCATGACGCCCGCCGACTACCGCAACGCCCGCTACGCCATCGACACGGCGCTCGCCAGGACGGCTGACACCGAGGCGTTCGTGTGGCCGCGCCAGCGCAAGCCCGACGAGGCGCTGTTCCGGGTGCACTTCGTGAAGGGCGCGGCCCCGGGCTGCCGGCGCTACGTGGTGAGCATCACCAAGGACGGCTGGCTCACCACGGCGCTGCCCATGGAGCGCTGCGGGGCGGAGGCGCGCCGGTCGGCGCGGCGCGAGTAGGGCGCGAGCGGTTCCCGTCACCCCGGCCGAGGGCGTCAGCGCGAGAGCCGGGATGAGCAGGGCGAGCTGGAGCAGGGTGGAGACCCAGCCCGCGATCAGCAGCCAAATGACGGCCCAGACGGCGCCCAGCACCGTCAGCAGGACCCATGCGAGCCACGTCAGAGTTTCCATGCTGCGCTGCGTCCCTGGGGGTTGCGACGGCTGGGCCTGCAACAGAGATGCGCAGCCCTGCTGCCAACGCGGGCCCCGCCGGCGGGTTCTGCTAGGCTCCGGGGGAGGCCCCGCGCGGAGGGCCGCCGGCAACCGGCAGGAGGCATGCGATGACGCTCGACTTCTCGACCATCCTCTGGATTGCCATCGTTCTCATGGCCCTGCAGCCCTTCCTGTCGGGGCGATGGTACGCGGTCAAGCGGGCGCGGGCCATCGCCGCCATCGAGCGCAAGCGGGGCACCCGCGTTATCACCATGATCCATCGCCAGGAGAAGCGCAGCCTGCTCGGCTTCTCGGTCTCCCGCCACATCGACATGGAGGACGCGCAGACCATCATCGCGGCCATCAAGGAGACGCCGGCCGACCGGCCCATCGATCTCATCATTCACACCCCCGGCGGCATCGTGCTCGCCGCCATGCAGATCGCGCGCGCGGTGGAGGCGCACCCCGCCAAGGTGACGGTTCTGGTGCCGGTCTATGCCATGTCCGGCGGCACCCTCATCGCCCTTGCCGCCGACGAGATCGTGCTCGGCGAGTTCTCGGTGCTGGGGCCGATCGACCCCCAGATCGCCGGCCTGCCGGCCGCGAGCATCGTGCGGGCGCGAGATTCCAAGCCCATCGCGCACGTGTTCGACCTCACCCTGGTGCTGGCTGACGTGAGCGAGAAGGCGCTGGCACAGGTCAAGCGCGGCGCGGTGGAGCTCATGACCCCGCGGCTCTCGCCGGAGGCGGCCGAGCAGGTGGCGGACAAGCTCGCCGGCGGGCACTGGACGCACGACTACGCGCTCACCGCCGAGGAGGCGGCGCGGATCGGCCTGCCGGTGTCGGTCGGGATGCCGCGCGAGGTGATCGAGCTCATGAAGCACTACCCCCAGCCGGTGCAGCGCTCGGGCGTCGAGTTTCTGCCCATCGACGTGCCCACCAAGCGGCCGATCGGCTGAATGGCGGGCCGGGGATCCGCCCTTGCCCGCGGAACAAACGGCGAATGGCGGGTGCCGGCGGGGACCGCGCGTCGGCAGCGCGCAAGGCCCGCCGCGCGGCTGGAACTTTGCCGTGGCCGCGGCCGTTGTCATTCCATGCCGGTGGAAGCCTGGCCGACGCATTCGACCCAGTTTGCGCGGCTGGGACAGCCGCGCCTTCGAGGCGCGTTCCAAGTGACGAACGAGGAGGAGGAGACATGACCAAGGCGGTTTGGTTGGGTGCCGTGCTCGGCGCCGTCGGCCTGTGCGCCAGCGTGATGCCGGCCGAGGCGGGCGCAATTGACGGCTTGCGCGCCCTGCAGGCGCAGGCGGGCGAGCCTCGGGCGCAGACCGTCCACTGGCGCCGCAAGTGCTGGTGGCACTACGGCCACTGGCATTGCCGCAGGTATGTGAGGCACTGGTACCCGCGGTACTACTACTACGGCGGCTTCTACCCGCGGCCCTACTACTACAAATACCGCTACCGGCCGGGCTTTGCCTTCCATGGACCCGGTTTTGGCTTGTGGGTCGGGCCGCGCTACAAGAGATACTGGTGGTGACCGCGAGGCACCGGCCGCGGGAAGCGGTCGGTGCAGCGCCGTCTCATCGCCGTCTCGATGATGCAATGCATACTTTTCGCTTGAGCCAAGGAGGAGGAACGAGAATGAGACGATCAGCGTATTTTGCCGGTCTGGCGATAGCTGGGACCCTGGCCCTCGGGCTCGCCGGTGCCTCGCAGGCATCGGCGGCGTCATCGAGCGCGCTGCCCGCCCTCCAGCCGTTTGCCGGCAGCACGGTCGAGCCCGCCCACTGCCGCAGGTACCGGCACTGCCACCGCCGCTGCTGGCGCCGTGGCTGGCGCTTCCGCTGCCGGCGCTACTGCCACCGCTGCGGCTGACGCGGGCCGGACGCCGTTTCCTGAGCTCCTGACTGGCCGGCGCGGGCCCCTGCGCCGGCCTTCTTGCGCCGTGTGAGGCCTTCCGCTCGGCGGCGGGCACCTGGAACTGGAGGCCCGCCGCGGCGTTCCGGCCGCATGCCACCGCTTCATCGCGACCCCGCGCTGCTCCTTCTCCTCGCCACCGCAGCGGCAACGGCGTTCTTCGCGGTCTACGTAAGCCTGTAGTCAGCGAGCCGAAGCGCGGACGCTCGGCTGCCATGCGCCGTGCGCGCGGGCGGCGTGCCTCGATCTGGGAACCTGAGCGTCGCCTTTGCCGTTTACTCGTCGAGGGCAAAGGGAGATCGCCGATGCCGGATCGAATCCCTGCTCGACAGCCCGAGCACTCGGAGCGCATCCAGGCCGAGCGCCGGCGCCTGCGCGCCGCACTCCTCGCCGGGGTCAGCCTCGAGGACGCTGCAGACATCCTGCACACGCTCTGCACCCTGCTCCCGCCGTCCGCCAAGAGCGCACGCGGCCGGAGGCGACGCGGCCCCGGCGGGGGCCCGGGCCAGGGCGGCCTCGGCCCGGCAGGCGGCCCGCTGCGGTGATGATTGGCGCCGGTCGTGCGCGCCGGGCGCGCGCGACCGCGGCCGCCGATCAGGCGAGCTTCAGGAGGTCGCCGAGTATGCGCTGCACGTCGGCGAGGGCATACGGCTTGGTGAGGCGAGGCATCTCGCGCAGGTACTCGGGCAGCATGGGCGCATCGGAGTAGCCGGTCACGAACGCGAACGGCACCTTCTTGGCGAGCAGCGCATCGGCGATTGGCGCGCTGGTCTCGGGGCCCAGGCTGACGTCGACCAGGGCGACGTCGATCTCCTTCTCGTTGGCGAGCGAGATGCCCGCCTCCAGGGAGCGGGCCGGGCCGACCACGTGATGGCCGACGCTCTCGAGATCGGCCTTGAGCTGCATGGCGATCAGCGCCTCGTCCTCGACGACGAGGATGCGGGAGCGCCGGCACCGTCCGTCGGCGGCGGGGCGGGTCGCGGGCGCCGGCGTCAGTTGGCGGGGCCGCGGCCCGAAGCGGGAAGCCTCCGGCCGCATCTCGAACGGCCCGTCGAGCGAATAGGCGAAGCCGTCGCTGTCGAAGCGGCACTCGACGAGGGCGCCGACGCCCGACGCCGCGGCCTCCAGGACGGTGAGGCCGAAGCCTCGTGTCGCCGGCTCGCTCACGGCCGGGCCGCCCTGCTCGCGCCAGAGCAGGTGGAAGCGGGGCGGGTCGCTCGACCGCACTGTCCACGACACGAGCACGCGTCCGGTCGGCACCGACAGAGCGCCGTGCTTGAGCGCGTTGGTGGCCAGCTCGTGCAGCGTCAGGGCCAGGGACTGGGCCAGGTCGGGCAGCACCCACACTGGGCTGCCCTCGATGCGGATGTTGTCCCTGGCCGCCGAGAGGAACGGCGCCAGCACCGCGGTGAGGAGATCGTGCAGGTCGGCGCCGCCCCAGGCGCCTCGCGCCAGCAGCGTGTGCGCCTGCGACATGGCCTGGATGCGCCCGTCGAGCGCGGCCACGAACGACTCGACGGAGGCGGCACGCTGGCTCGACAGATGGGCCACGGCCGACACGTTGCCCAGGATGTTCTTCACGCGGTGGTCGAGCTCGGCCATGAGCAGGCGCTGGCGGTCCTCGGCCAGCTTGCGCTCGGTGATGTCGACGATGGTTCCCACCACGCGCCAGCCGCCGGGCTGCCTCTGCCGGTCCGGCACCGCCTGACCCCTGTCGAGCAGCCAGCGCGTCTCGCCGTCCGGGCGCACCAGCCTGAACTCGATCTCGCGGCGGCCGCCGTCGGGGGCATAGGCCAGCATGTGTCTGCGCACGTCCTCGCGCTGGTCCGGGTGCACGAACTCGAACACCTTGTCGAGCGTCAGGGGGGCCTCGCCCTCGATGCCGACGATCCCGCGCAGGTATGGCGACCAGTACACCTCGCCGGAGGCGGGATTGTAGTCGTAGGTGCCGAAGCCGGCCGCCTCGCTGGCCAGGCGCAGGCGCTCCTCGCTCGCCCGCAGCTCCATGGCCGAGGCCTCGAGCGCCGAGGTCCGCTCCTCGACGCGGCGCTCGAGCTCATTGTTGAGCTCCTCGAGCTGGCGCGTCTTGCGGTAGAGCTCGACGAAGATCCTGACCTTGGCGCGCAGGATCTCCGGGATGACCGGCACCGGAACGTAGTCGACGGCGCCGGTCTGGTAGCCGCGGATGCGGTCGACGTCGGAGAGATGGATCGCCGACACGAAGATGATCGCCGTCCGCTCGTAGCGCGGGTGCTGCCTCAGCATCTCGGCCAGCTCGAAGCCGTCGAGCTCGGGCATGCTGACGTCGACCAGCACCACCGCCACCTCGTGCCGGAGCAGCTGCTCGAGCGCCTGGCGTGCCGAGGTGGCCTTGAGCAGATTGACGCCGAGCCCCTTGAGGATGACCTCGTAGGTGAGGAGCTTGGCCGGCTGGTCGTCGACCAGCAGCACGTTGATGTCGTCGCGGGCGCTCATGGGGTCACCGGTGCAGCCACATCCTCAATGCGGCGAGCAGCTGCTCGGTGTTGACCGGCTTCGCCAGGTAGTCGGAGGCGCCCGCGGCCACGCACTTCTCGCGGTCGCCCTTCATGGCCTTGGCGGTGAGCGCGATGATCGGCAGCCGCCGCAGTCTCGGATCCTTGCGGATCTCCTGCATGGTTCGGTAGCCATCCATCTCGGGCATCATGATGTCCATCAGCACCACCGAGACCTCGGGCTTCTCCGTCAGGATGCCGATCGCCTCGTTGCCGGTGGTCGCGGTCAGCACGCGCATGCCCCTGCGCTCGAGCACGCTGCTGAGGGCGAAGATGTTGCGGGCGTCGTCGTCGACCAGCAGCACCGTGCGCCCGGCGAGGTCCTCGTCCGAGCCGTGCAGGCGCTCGAGCATGGCCCGCTTCTCCACCGGCAGGTCGGCCACGACCCGGTGCAGGAACAGCGCCGTCTCGTCGAGCAGCCGCTCCGGGGACTCGACGCCCTTCACCACCACGCTGCGCGCCATGCTGCGCAGCCTCGCGTCCTCCTCCGGCGTCAGCTCGCGGCCGGTGAAGATTACTACGGGGGTGTCGGCCAGGCGATCGTGGTCGCGCATTCGCTCGAGGACCTCGAAGCCGCTCATGTCCGGAAGGCGCAGATCGAGCACCACGCAGTCGGGGCCCTCGCGCTGCAGGATGTCGAGCGCCTCGGCGCCGGTCGCGGCCGCGACGATGTCGATGTCCTCGTGGCCGAGCAGCTGGGAGATGCCGAGGCGCTCGGCGGCGTCGTCCTCGACGATCAGGAGACGCTTGCGGCGGGGCTCGGCGAAGCGGCGCAGCCGCGAGAGCGCCTCCCGCAGCGCGTCGGCGCTGGCCGGCTTGGTGACGAGCGCCAGCGCCCCGCGCGACAGCGCGTGCTGGCGGTCCTCCTCCAGGGTGACGATCTGCACCGGGATGTGGCGCGTCGCCGGGTTCTGCTTGAGCTGGCTTAGCACCGTCCAGCCCAGCATGTCGGGCAGGAAGACGTCGAGCGAGATCGCCGTCGGAGCGTAGGCGTCGGCGAGCGCGAGCGCCTCGGCACCGGTCGCGGCCACCAGCACCTTGAAGCCGTTGTCGCGCGCGAGGTCGACGAGCACGCGCGCGTAGTGGACGTCGTCCTCGACGACGAGCAGGGTCGGCTCGCCGGGGTGCAGATCGTCGCGGTCGTCGGCCACCTGCTCAATCGGCTGCTCGGGCTTGCGCAGGGTGCCGGACGGCTGCGGCGCCTGCAGGGCGCCTGCGGGCTGGGACGCCTGCGGCGGGGGCCCGGCGTACTCGCGCGGCAGGTAGAGGGTGAAGGTGCTGCCTTTCCCGGGCGTGCTGCGCAGCTGGATCTCGCCGCCGAGCAGGTTGGCGAGCTCGCGGCTGATGGCCAGGCCCAGGCCGGTGCCGCCGTATTTGCGGCTGGTGCTGGCGTCGGCCTGCTGGAACGCCTCGAACACGATCTTCTGCTTCTCGGGCGAGATGCCGATGCCGGTATCCGTCACCTCGAAGGCGATCACGCACGGCGCCGCCGAGAGCACGGGGTGGCCGGGGCTCCAGCCGCCGACCGCCTCGGCGATGCGCAGCCTGACGCCGCCGTGCTCGGTGAACTTGAAGGCGTTGGAGAGCAGGTTCTTCAGCACCTGCTGCAGGCGCTTGGAGTCGGTGACGATGCTGCGCGCGAGGCCCTGGTCGAGGTCGACGTGGAACGACAGGTGCCGCCGGTCCGCCTCGTGCCGGAAGGGCCGCGAGATGGTGTCGACGAGGCTGGCGAAATGGATCTCCTCGGCATCGACCGACACCGTTCCCGACTCGATCTTGGAGAGGTCGAGAATGTCGCTGATGAGGTTCATGAGGTCCTTGCCGGCGCCGTGAATGGTGCGCGCGAACTCGACCTGCTTGTCGGTGAGGTTGCCTTCCGGGTTGTCGCTCAGCTGCTGGCCGAGAATGAGGATGCTGTTGAGAGGCGTGCGCAGCTCGTGCGACATGTTGGCCAGGAACTCGGACTTGTACTTGGACGTGAGCGACAGCTCCCTCGCCTTCTCCTCCAGCGCCCGGCGCGCGCGCTCGATCTCCTGGTTCTTGGCCTCCACCTCGACGTTGCGCTCGGCCAGCTGCTGGGCCTTCTGCTCCAGCTCCTCGTTGGTCTGCTGCAGCTCCCGCTGCTGGGCCTGCAGCTCGGCGGCGAGCTGCTGGGATTGCGTCAGCAGCGCCTCGGTCTGCATGGTCGCCTCGATGCTGTTGAGCACGATGCCGATGCTGGCGGTGAGCTGCTCGAGGAAGGTCAGGTGCGCGCGGTCGAACTGGCGCAGGGAGGCGAGCGCGATCACCGCCTTGATCTGGTCCTCGAACATGATCGGGACGACCAGCAGGCTGCGCGGCACGGCGTCGAGCAGAACCGAGCTGACGGGGACGGTGTCGTAGGGAATGTCGGTGACATGGATCAGCCGCTTGCCGATCGCGCTCTGCCCGATCAGCCCGTCGCCGAGCTCGAGCCGCTCGGGATAGCCGTTGCGCCGGCTGTCGGCGTACTTGGCGAGCAGCTTGAGATGCGCGCTCCCGTCGGCTTCGGCCACCATCTGGTAGATCAGCCCCTGGTGCGCGCCGATGAGCGGCACCAGCTCCGAGAGCAGCGTGGTGCCGACAGTAGAGAGGTCGCGCTGCCCCTGCAGCATGCTGGTGAGGCGGGCAAGGTTGGTCTTGAGCCAGTCCTGCTCGGTGTTGCGCTCGGTGGTGAGCCGCAGGTTGTCGATCATGGTGTTGATGTAATCTTTGAGCTCGGCCACCTCGCCGCGGGCATCGACCTGGATCGAGCGCGTCAGGTCACCCTTGGTCACTGCCGTCGCCACCTCGGCGATGGCGCGCACCTGGTTCGTCAGGTTGGCCGCCAGCAGGTTGACGTTGCCGGTGAGGTCCTTCCAGGTGCCGGCGGCGCCCGGCACGTTGGCCTGCCCGCCGAGGCGGCCCTCCACGCCCACCTCGCGCGCCACCGTGGTCACCTGCTCGGCGAAGGTCGCGAGCGTGCCGGTCATGTTGTTGATGGTCTCGGCCAGAGCGGCCACCTCGCCCTTGGACTTGACGGTGAGGCTCTGCTTGAGGTCGCCGTTGGCCACGGCAGTGACGACCTTGACGATGCCGCGCACCTGCTCGGTGATGTTGGCGGCCATCACGTTGACGGTGTCGGTGAGGTCCTTCCAGGTGCCCGCCACCCCCGGCACGGTGGCCTGGCCGCCGAGCTTGCCCTCGGTGCCCACCTCGCGGGCGACGCGGGTCACCTCGGAGGCGAAGGCGTTGAGCTGGTCCACCATCGTGTTGATGGTGTTCTTGAGCTCCAGGATCTCGCCCTTCACGTCCACCGTGATCTTGCGCGAGAGGTCGCCGCGGGCCACCGCCGTGGTCACCTCGGCGATGTTCCTCACCTGGGTGGTGAGATTGGCGGCGAGCAGGTTGACGTTGTCGGTGAGGTCCTTCCAGGTTCCGGCCACCCCCGGCACCACGGCCTGGCCGCCGAGGCGGCCCTCGGTGCCCACCTCGCGGGCCACGCGCGTCACCTCGGCGGCGAACGAGCGCAGCTGCTCGACCATCGTGTTGAGCGTCTCCTTGAGCAGCAGGATCTCGCCGCGCACGTCGACGGTGATCTTCTTGGAGAGGTCGCCGCCGGCGATGGCTGTGGCCACCTCGGCGATGTTCCTCACCTGGGCGGTGAGGTTGCTCGCCATGAAGTTGACGTTGTCGGTGAGGTCCTTCCAGGTGCCGGCCACGCCGGGCACCTCGGCCTGGCCGCCGAGCTTGCCCTCGGTGCCCACCTCGCGGGCGACGCGCGTCACCTCGGAGGCGAAGGCGTTGAGCTGGTCCACCATCGTGTTGATGGTGTTCTTGAGCTCCAGGATCTCGCCCTTCACGTCCACCGTGATCTTGCGCGAGAGGTCGCCGCGGGCCACCGCCGTGGTCACCTCGGCGATGTTCCTGACCTGGGCGGTGAGGTTGCCGGCCATGGAGTTGACGCTGTCGGTCAGGTCCTTCCAGGTGCCGGCCACCCCCGGCACGTTGGCCTGGCCGCCGAGCTTGCCCTCGGTGCCGACCTCGCGCGCCACGCGCGTCACCTCGCCGGCGAACCGGTTGAGCTGGTCGACCATCGTATTGAGGGTTTCCTTGAGCTGCAGGATCTCGCCGCGCACGTCGACCGTGATCTTGCGCGAGAGATCGCCGCTGGCGATGGCGGTGGCGACCTCGGCGATGTTCCTGACCTGGTCGGTGAGATTGCCGGCCATGGAGTTGACGCTGTCGGTCAGGTCCTTCCAGGTTCCGCCCACCCCCGGCACGGTGGCCTGGCCGCCGAGCTTGCCGTCGGTGCCGACCTCGCGGGCCACGCGCGTCACCTCGGCAGCGAAGGCGTTGAGCTGATCGACCATCGTGTTGATGGTCTCCTTCAGCTGCAGGATCTCGCCGCTGACGTTGACGGTGATCTTCTTCGACAGGTCGCCTTTGGCGACTGCGGTCGCCACCTCGGCGATGTTGCGCACCTGGCCGGTGAGATTGCTGGCCATGGAGTTGACGCTGTCGGTCAGGTCCTTCCAGGTGCCGGCGACGCCGCGCACGATGGCTTGGCCGCCGAGCTTGCCCTCGGTGCCGACCTCGCGGGCCACGCGCGTCACCTCCGAGGCGAAGGCGTTGAGCTGATCGACCATCGTGTTGATGGTCTCCTTGAGCTCCAGCACCTCGCCACGCACGTCCACCGCGATTTTCTTGGACAGGTCGCCGTTGGCGATCGCGGTCGACACCTCGGCGATGTTGCGCACCTGGGTGGTGAGGTTGCTCGCCATCGAGTTGACGCTGTCGGTGAGGTCCTTCCAGGTGCCGGCGACGCCGCGCACGTTGGCTTGGCCGCCGAGGCGGCCCTCGGTGCCCACCTCGCGGGCCACGCGCGTCACCTCCGGGGCGAAGGCGTTGAGCTGGTCGACCATCGTGTTGATGGTCTCCTTCAGCTGCAGGATCTCGCCGCTGACGTTGACGGTGATCTTCTTGGAAAGGTCGCCGCGGGCGATCGCCGTCGACACCTCGGCGATGTTCCTGACCTGCGCGGTGAGGTTGCTCGCCATGGAGTTGACGTTGTCGGTGAGGTCCTTCCAGGTGCCGGCCACGCCCGGCACCTCGGCCTGGCCGCCGAGGCGGCCCTCGGTGCCGACCTCGCGGGCGACGCGGGTCACCTCCGAGGCGAAGGCGTTGAGCTGGTCGACCATCGTGTTGATGGTGTTCTTGAGCTCCAGGATCTCGCCCTTCACGTCCACCGTGATCTTGCGCGAGAGGTCGCCGCGGGCCACCGCCGTGGTCACCTCGGCGATGTTCCTCACCTGGGTGGTGAGATTGGCGGCGAGCAGGTTGACGTTGTCGGTGAGGTCCTTCCAGGTGCCGGCCACCCCCGGCACCACGGCCTGACCGCCGAGGCGGCCCTCCGTGCCCACCTCGCGGGCCACGCGCGTCACCTCGGCGGCGAACGAGCGCAGCTGGTCCACCATCGTGTTGATGGCCTCCTTCAGCTGCAGGATCTCGCCGCGCACGTCGACGGTGATCTTCTTGGAGAGATCGCCGTTGGCCACCGCGATCGTCAGCTCGGCGATGTTCCTCACCTGGGCGGTGAGGTTGCTCGCCATCAGGTTGACGCTCTCGGTCAGGTCCTTCCACACGCCGGTGACCTCGCTCACCTGCGCCTGGCCGCCGAGCTTGCCGTCGGTGCCCACCTCGCGCGCCACGCGCGTCACCTCCGAGGTGAACACGCTGAGCTGCTTGATCATGGTGTTGACGATGGTGGCCGAGCGCAGGAACTCGCCGGCGAGCGGCCGGCCGTCGACGTCGAGCCGCATGGCCACCAGCAGGTCGCCCTGGGCGACCGCCTCGATGGTGCGGGTGGCCTCGGTGGTGGGCCACAACAGGTCGTCGATGAGGGAGTTGACCGAGCTCTCCATGTCGCCCCACGAGCCGGCACCGAACCCCAGGCGCAGGCGCTGGCGGGTGCGTCCCTCCTTGCCGACCACCTGCCCCACGTGCTCGAGCTGCTGGGCCATGCGCTGGCTGTTGGAGACGATCTCGTTGAAGGCATCGGCGATCCTGGCCGTGATGCCAGTCGAGTCCGTCGTCATGCGCACGGAGAAGTCGCCCATGCGCATCGCCTGCAGGACCCGAAGCAGCTCCTGCAGATCGGCCCCGTGCACCGAGCCGTTGGCGACCGCTGCCGCCGACGGGCCTGACTCGGATAGGACGCTGGCTCTCGGTTGGTCCTGCATGCGGCACTCCGAAACGCACAACCACGAGCTGGCGGGCGCGCGGGGGAAAGGACGGCAGGCACCTGCGCCGGGCCGGCAGGGCGCCGGCGCCAACAGCCATTCGTCATCGCATCGAGGTTGTCGTAACCCCCCGGTTTGTCTCCCGACCTGACATAGCTGAACGCGGGACAGCCCATTTGGTTCCATCGACCGTTCGGGGGCGAAAGTGAGCCGGGGCGGAGCCGAGCGCGTGCCGGGGCAGGCGCGGAGGGCTCAACCGGCCAGCCTGCACCGGCGCGAGCCCCTGCGGGCCGGCTCCCAATCCAGGGGTGGGGCCCGAGAGGAGATGCCCATCGGCCGCCGCGCTCCAACGGACGGGGTGGCGCGCGATCGGCGGCGCCGTCCTGCGGCACACCCACGACGACGGCTATTGTTGACTGCCGTTCACCAGATTTCCGGGTTTGCCGGGGCATGGCGAGGTTGGCCGGCGTTCACTTGGTCCGCAAGCAAACAATCATGGCAACTCTGGGGACGTCCCGGGCGATTGTGCGCGATTTCCACAAGCAGTCTTGTGACGGAATGATTCGCCGCTCGGTCCGTTGTCGCGGCGGCGACCCGCAGTCGGCGGGAACCGGCCGCTGCTTTGCGCGTGCCGATGGTTCGTGGGCGCATCGAGGGCGGCTCACGGAGCCTGCGCGGCTGCGCCGTCATGGCCGGCACGCCGCGTGTTGCATCGGGACGGCAGCGCGCAGGAGAAACCCGCAGCTGCCGGCGTGCAGGGGAACCACACTGCGCCACGGCCGTTTTCCTCATCAGTGCTATGCGTACTTTCCAGGGGGCAAGCCACATGGCCAAGCGCGTCCTACGCGGCGTTCGGGGACATTCCGCCGAGCGCCCGATCTGGAGGCTCGTCGGCCGCCGTCTTCGCGTGCGTCGCATGGCGCTCGATCTCACTGCCGACGACGTCGCCCGGCGGCTCGGCATCGCGCCCAGCGAGTATCAGAGCTACGAGGCGGGCGCGCGCGAGACGCCCGCGCTGCTGTTGTGCCAGGCAGCCGACGTGCTGGGCGTGCCGGTGCTGTGGTTCTTCTCCGACGTCATGGCCGACGGCGAGCAGGAGGACGAGCTCGCGACGTGCGTTGCTTCCAGCGCCGCCTATAGGGTGGCTACCACCGAGGAGCGTCTGGGCTATCTCGCCGAGTCCTTCCGCCGGCTCGACCTGGAGGACCAGCAGCACCTTCTCGCCATCGCCGACGCTCTTTCCCGATCTGGCCGCAAGTAGGCAGGAGCCTCGACGCGATGGTCCGGCGGGGGGGGGCGGGATCTTGCGCGATCCGGCCCGCGTCGAGCCTAACGCATCTCGAGCCTGCAGTACTGGTCCTGCAGGTGGTAGTAGGCGGTCATCAGCTCGAAGGGTCGCTCGTCGGTGTCGTAGGCCACCCGCTCGAGGGAGAGCACCATTGCACCCTCCGTCATCAACAGCGCCGCGGCTGCCGCGGCGGGAGCAGGCAGGGCCCTGACCTTGGCCTCGGCGCGCGCCACCAGCATGCCCCATGCCTGGGCCAGCTCCTCGAGCTCGCTGGGGATCTCCGCCCGCGCCGCCAGCCCGGGGAAGCGCCGGTCGGGGAGGCACACGAGCTCGTAGGCGAACGGGCGCTCGCCGAGCGTGCGGACGCGGTGGAAGCGGACGATCTGCTCGCCGGCCTCGAGCTGGAGGGCCTGCCGCTCCTGGTCCCTGGGGCTGCCCACCTTCGCCCGCCCGGTCTGCACCGCGCCGGCGAGCGGGCCGCCGTCGGCCGCCCGGATCGGGTCGAACCGGCTGTGCGTCCTGCCCGGCTGGCGGCTCCACACGAAGGTGCCGCGGCCGGGCTCGCGCACGATGATGCGCTCGGCCTCGAGCACGCCGAGCGCCTTGCGCAGAGTGCCGAGGCTCACGCCAAGCTCGCGGTGCAGGTCGATCTCGCTCGGAAGTATGCCGCCGGGCTTGAGCTTGCCGCTCTTGATGCGCTCGAGCAGGGCGTCCCGAACCTGCAGATAAAGGGGGCGCACCTGAAAGCCTGAAACATTCTTCACGGCATACGTCCCGGGTTCAAACGGCATGCTCGCCTTCCGACACCGGGAGGTTGGCCGGCCGCGCGCGGCGGCCGCGCTTTCGCAGGTGTGGGAAGGCGCCCTTCTTTTCAGTGCAACGGCCGAGGCGGAAGCGCCAGTGCGCAAATGCACCACTTTCCTGTAAAGCGCAACGTTCACCTTGCAACCTTGCAGGGCAGTGCCTTACAGCATAACCTATGCACGTTGACCTGCATATCAATTCCTGCTAAGTGGTGCGTCGCGCGACTCGCCTTCCCGGGGCTGGGCCGCCCGTCCGCGTATCTCTCGACCCCGCCAGGGGCTGCCCGCAGCTGCGTTCAAGGGGGCTGCCCGAGCATTCGCCCGCACGGAAGGCGAGTCGCGGCTCACCGTGGTCGCGTCGTGCCCGTGGTTGGCGTCGGTCTTCGGCAGCTGGAAGCAGGCCTGCTGGGATGGGACAATGCCCGCGATCGACTTCCCCAAGTGCGTCATGCCGGCCATCAACTTCAAGGGCGGCACCGGCAAGACCACCGTCGCCATCGCCGTTTCCGAAGGCTTGTGCCACCTGCTGCGCAAGCGCGTGCTGATCGTCGACTGCGACTTCCAGTGCAGCGCCTCGATCGCGCTGCTCGGCCGCAAGGTCCTCAACGATCTCATCGCGCGCGATGCCACCCTCGACTGCCAGCTGCAGCGCCAGCTGTGCGGCCAGGGCGAGGTCGCCAGGCCAGCGGCGGTGCCCGCCCGTCACTGTGTGGAGGAGGCCGCCGGCCTGCTGTCCGTGCTGCCCGGCAATCCGGACATGCCCCGGCGCGAGCGCCAGATCCTCGCCGCCTTCATGGCCGGCGCCGACATTCACGCCGCCTACGAGTGCGCGTCCACCCGCATCGGCGAGCGCTACCGCGCGCTGCTGGAGGATTTCGATTTCGTCCTCATCGATTGCCCTCCAGGCCTCACCCTGTTCTCGGAGGCAGCGATCAGGGCGGCGGACGGCCTCATCGTGCCGACGCTGCCCAGCGAGATCTCGCTTGCGGCCATTGATCATCTGCGCCGCGAGGTGAACCGCACGCGACCGGGCCAGTCGCTGGAGGATCTGCTGGTCGGCACGGTCATCTCCAAGCTCAGGCCCAGGGGCAGCGGCGAGCACTACATGCTCCAGCTGCGGTCGATCGAGAGCCTGCTCGACCGCGCCGCGCCGGGCTTTCGCATCCTGCGGCCCTACCTGCCCTATTGCCGCGAGCTCGAGACGATGACCTGGCGTGACGACGAGATCCGCCAGGTGAGCTTCGCCAAGCGCTACGGGCAGCTGTCGAAGGCGATCGAGCAGCTGGTCGACGAGTTCACCATCAGGTGCAGTGCACTGATGGCCCGCCAGTTCCTGAAAAGGCGGATGCCGCAACGGGCCAGGGTTGCATGCGAGAGCTCGTGAGCACCAAGCCGCGCATCACCGTGATCGGCGTCGGCGGCGCCGGCGGCAACGCCGTGAACAACATGATCGCCGCCGGCCTCGACGGGGTGAAGTTCATCGTCGCCAACACCGACATGCAGGCGCTGGCCGCCTCCAAGGCCGAGCACCGCATCCAGCTCGGCGCGAGCCTCACCGACGGCCTGGGCGCCGGCTCCAAGCCGGAGATCGGCGAGGCCGCGGCCGAGGAGGCGCTGGAGCAGATCTCCGCCGCCATCGCCGACGCGCACATGCTGTTCATTGCCGCCGGCATGGGCGGCGGCACCGGCACCGGCGCCGCCTATATCGTGGCGCGCGCCGCCAGGGAGCTCGGCATCCTCACGGTCGCCGTGGTCACCAAGCCGTTCCAGTTCGAGGGCGTCCAGCGCATGCGCAACGCCGACGCCGGCATCGCCGCCCTGCTGCCCTACGTCGACACGCTGCTGGTGATCCCCAACGAGAACCTGTTCCGCGTCGCCACCGACAGGACCACGTTCGCCGAGGCCTTCCTCGTCGCCGATCAGGTGCTCTACTCGGGCATCGCCTGCCTCGTCGACGTGATCGTCGAGGAGGGGCTCATCAACCTCGACCTCGCCGACGTGCGCACCATCCTGAGCGGCATGGGCACGGCGATGATGGGCGTGGGCGAGGCGGCCGGCGAGCAGCGCGCGATCGTCGCGGCCGAGGAGGCCATCGTCAACCCGCTGCTGGACAACGTGACCCTCAAGGGCGCCAAGAGCCTGCTGCTCTCCATCGCCGGCGGGCGCGACCTCACGCTGTGGGAGGTGGACGAGGCCGCCAACCGCGTGCGCCAGGAGGTGGACCCCGATGCCAACATCATCGTCGGGGCCACCCTCGACGAGGAGCTGGGCGACAAAATCCGAGTCTCGATCGTCGCCTCGGGGATGCCGGGTCCCCCGCCCGTTGCGGCGGCCGAGGCCGATGGCCCGGCCTGGGCGCCGCGCGTCGGAGCCGTCCCCGGCGACACGCCCGGCGCCTACGGCCGGCGGCTGGCGGAGGCGATCACCGAGCGCGAGCCCGGCCGGCCGCGCCGCGCACCCAAGTCGCGCTCGCGCGGCCGGGCGGCGGCGGGCGACAGCCCGAGGGCGAGGCCCGAGGCGCCCCGGCCCCTCGCCGCCGAGGCGTCGCCCCGGCCAAGGAAGCCGAAGCGCCCGCCGGCCGAGGCATTCCGCCTGCGGGCGCCGCCGGCCGATCAGGGCGAGGAGCCGCAGCGGCCGCGGCCGCCCATGGCGGAGGGTGCTGCTGCCGTGGGCTGGCATGAGCACTGGGCGGGCACCGCCGAGCCGTCCGCACCGGTCCCGCCCGCGCCGCCCGCTGAAAGCCGTGAGGGCGGGCCCGGGGACCGGCCGGCGCCGCAGCCGCCCCCGCCGCAGCGCAGGGTGACGCTGCTGCGCCGGCTCGCCGGCCTGGTCGGCACCCGGTGAGCCCGTGCGCGTCCCGCCGACCGCTGCAGGAGAGGGACGGGCGTCCAGCCTCGAGGCCGGCGCCGTGTCCCGATGGCCGCCATGACCGCCGCCGGCGAGGACATGGGCGCGCCGGTCGTGCCGGTCATGCGCTACCGCGACCTGCCGGCCGCGATCGACTGGCTGTGCACCGCCTTCGGCTTCGAGCGGCACCGCGTAACCACCGACAGGAACGGGGCGATCCTGTTCGCCCAGCTCACCTTCGGCAACGCCATGGTGATGCTGGGTCCGGTGCGGCAGTCGGCGTTCGACCGCTTCCTGAAGCAGCCCGACCAGGTGGGGGGCGCCGAGACGCAGGTGTGCTACTTCTTCGTCCCCGACGCGCATGCCCATTGCAGCCGTGCGCGCAGCGCAGGCGCCGAGATCGTCTTCGACGTCGTCGACCGGGTGAACGGCGGCCGCAGCTACACCTGCCGCGACCCCGAGGGCCACCTGTGGAACTTCGGCACCTACAATCCCTGGCGGCCGCGCAGCGGCGCGCCCGCACCGCCCCGGCGCGCGCATCCCAAACGCGCGGCCCGGGGCGCTGCCATGGCGCTCGCCGGTGTCCTCGTCGGGGCAGCCGCCTGCCTTGCCGGCGTGCGCGCCCTGCCGCAGGCGGCCCGGTCCGGGCTGCTGCTGCCGCAGCCGCCGTCCGGCGAGCCGGCCCTCGAGGCGGAGCTCGCCCGCGAGCGCGAGGCGAGGCGTGCGGCCGAGCGCGCCGCCGGCGAGGCACGCCGGCGCCTCAGCGAGGCGCGCGCCGAGGCGCAGGCGAGCGCGCGGGGTGCCGACGCAGCTCGCGCGGAGCTGGCCCAGGCCAAGAGTGCCGCCCAGGCGGCCGTGCGCGACGCCGCCGAGCTGCGCCGGCACCTGGCGGCCGCCCGCAGCGAGAAGGAGGCGGCCGAGCAGGCCGCCAAGGCTGCTCGCAGCGACCTGGCAAGGGCGTGGGCGCGGGCGAGCGCGGCGGAGCGGGCGGCGGCCCAGGTGCGCCGCTCGCTGGCGCGCGAGCGCAATGCCAGAGCCGGCCTCGGCGCCGAGGCGAGCCGCCCTCCTCCCTGGGAATAGGCCGGTGAGCGCGGGCGGACAGCGTTTCGGATGGGGCGGGCTGTTTACCGTCCAGCGAGGAAATTGACCTATGGGTTGTGGATAACGAGCGGGGCCGAGTTGTGAGGAGCTCGTCGATCATGGTTCACAGATCGAACGATGCGATCGGGGCACTGGGCCTTGCCGCCCAGGCCAGCGATCTGACGGTCAGGCTGCGCGCCCTGCGGGCCGAGATCGACGGGGCCCTGGCAGGCGGGGGTGCGTCCTCCCCGCAGACGGAGGGGCCGCGCCCGGCCGAGCCGCCGGCTGAGCTGGTCGATGAGCTCGGCGTGATCGGGTGCATCCTGGGGCTCGCGGCGGGGAGCCCGCGCAAAGGCTAAGGCCTCACGACATTGTGAAGGATGACCTGCAACCTATGCACGTTATCCTGGTGCGGTAGCGGGGGTGAACCATCCGGATGGGAACAGGCACCCGGGACGCCGGGTGCCTGATTCTTTCGCCCACGCTCAATTGCGCAGAGCCGCGGCATGGATCGGCGGCGTGACAAGTGAGGGCAATGCCATGACGAGCGCATACAAGACCCTGGGAGTGTCTCCTGCGGCAGACGCGAAGGCGATCAAGGCCGCCTTCCGCAGGCTCGCCAAGCAGTACCACCCCGACCTGCACCCCGGCGACCGGCGCGCGGAGCAGCGCTTCAAGGACATCAGCAGCGCCTACGAGGTGCTCGGCAATCCGCTCGCCCGCGCCCAGTACGATGCCATGCGCGCAGCGCTCGCCGCCCGCGCCCGCCAGAGCTTCCGGGCGGCGGCGGCGACCATGGCCGCCTCGTTCCTGGTGACGGCGAGCGTCGGGCTGTTCGTGGGCACCTGGATGCTCATGGAAGGCATCATCTAGCTGGCTAGCCCGGCACCCGGACCGACGCGGTCGAGGGGCGCGGCCTGCGTCCTGACCTCGCCTTGCGGCGGGCCGGCGCGGCCGCCGTCAGCGCTCCTTGGGGTCGAGCGCATCGCGCAGGCCGTCGCCCAGGACGTTGAATGACAGGACAGCGAGGAAGATCGCCAGCCCCGGCCAGATCGCCATCCACGGCGCATTGGTGAGGAAGCGCTGCGCGGTGTTGAGCATCGAGCCCCAGGACGGCGCCGGCGGCTGCTGGCCGAGGCCCAGGAAGGAGAGGCTCGCCTCGGCGATGATCGCCGCGGCGATGGAGATGGTGGCCTGGACGATCAGCGCGGGCAGGATGTTGGGCAGGATGTGCTTCAGGGCGATGCGCACCGGCGGGTTGCCGACCGCCCGCGCCGCCTCCACGTAGTCCTCGACCTTCACCGCCATCACCTGCCCGCGCGTCAGCCGCACGAAGATCGGCGTGGCGGACAGCCCGATGGCGATCATGGCGTTCTCAAGCGAGGGACCGAGGAAGGCGGCAAGGGCGATGGCCAGGATCAGGAAGGGAATGGCCAGCATGGCGTCCGTGATGCGGCTGATGACGGCGTCGACCCACTTGCCGCCGTAGCCGGAGAGCAGGCCGATGGGCACGCCCAGCGCCAGGGCGATGGAGACGGAGACGACGCCGGCCATCAGCGAGGCGCGGGCGCCGAAGATGATGCGCGAGAGCAGGTCGCGCCCGGACTCGTCGGTGCCGAGCCAGTGCTGCCAGGAGGGCGGCTTGCGGATCGACGTCCAGCTCTGCTGGGCGGGGTCGTGGGGGGCGATGAGCGGCGCGAGCACGGCCATCAGCACGAAGGCGACGATGATGATAAGGCCGAGCACCGCGCTCCGGCGCCGGACGAGCCGCCGCCAGGCGCGCGCGCCGGGGCTCTCCTCGTCGAGATCGAGCGCCAGGGCAGTGTCGGCGGCCGCCATGGCTAGCTCCTGAGCCGCGGGTTGATGAGCACGTAGGCGATGTCGGCGAGCAGGTTCAGCAGAATGTAGGTGGTGGCGGTGACCAGGGTGACGCCCTGCACCACGGCGTAGTCGCGGTTGAACACGCTGTCGACGATGAGCTTGCCGAAGCCCGGGATGGAGAACACCTGCTCGGTGAGCACGGCGCCCGACAGCAGCGTGCCGAGCTCGAGCGCGCCGAGCGTCACCACCGGGGTGAGCGCGTTGCGCATGGCGTGCTTGAGCACCACCACGCGCTCCGCCAGGCCCTTGGCGCGCGCGGTGCGCACGTAGTCGCTGCCCATCGCGTCCAGCATGGCGCTGCGCGTGTGGCGCATCAGCACGGCGGCGAACGAGTTGCCGAGCACGAAGGCGGGCAGGATGGTGGTCTGCAGCGACAGCCAGAAGTCCTCGAACGGGCCCACGTAGCCGGATGCCGGCAGCCAGCCCAGCTGCACCGCGAACAGGAAGATCAGGAGGATGCCGAGCCAGAAGTTCGGCGTCGAGATGCCCCACAGGGCGACGACGTTGACGGCGTAGTCGACGGCCGTGTTCTTGCGCACCGCCGAGACGACGCCGGCGGTGACGCCGATGGCGAGCGAGAAGACGATGGCCATCAGCGCCAGCTGCAGGGTGACAGGAAATTTCTGCACGATCAGCGTGAGCACCGGCTCCTTGAGGCGCATGGATTCGCCCAGATCGCCCGTCAGCACGCCGCCGATCCAGTAGAGGTACTGGACGTGCAGCGGCTGATCGAGGCGGTACTGGCGGCGGATCTGCTCCAGCACCTGCGGGTCGCGCTCCTCTCCGGCCATGGCCAGCGCAGGGTCGCCCGGCAGCAGCTGCTGCAGGCCGAAGATGATCACCGACACGAAGAACAGCGTGGGGACGAGCTGCAGCAGCCGCCTGCCGAGAAAGGGGAGCATGGGCGTCAGCGCCCTCGCCGCTGCCCGGGCCGGCCTGCCACCGGACCGGCCCGGGGGCCCGGGCCCGGCCAGCTCACGGCTTGAGCCGCACGCCGACCACGCGCACCAGGCCGTCGGGCAGCTGCCTGTAGCCCTCGAGCCTGGCGGAGTGGGCGATGATCACCAGGCGGTGGTAGAGATAGATGATGGAGCCTTCCTTCAGGTACTTGTCCGCGATCTTGCCGTAGATCGCCTTGCGCTCGTCCGTCCTGCTCGCCGCGCGGGCATCGTCCAGCCACTGGTCGACACTCTTGTCGCAGTAGTGTCCGTTGTTCTGGGGCGCGTTGCACTTGAGGAAGATGTAGCTGTTGCCGTCGGGGTCGACGCGGCCGCTCCAGCCGATGAAGAAGGCCTGGAAGCGGCCCTGCTCGGCCTCCTTGAGCGAGGTGGCGAACTCGGTCACGCGGATCCTCATGTCGAAGCCGGCGTCCTTGGCCATGGCCTGGATCACTTCGGCCACCTGCCGGCTCTCCGGGTTGTTCGGCACCATGAAGTCGACGGCGATCGGAGCCGACACTCCGGCCTCCGCCAGCAGCCGCCTGGCCTTGTCGAGGTCGCGGCCGGGAACGGGCAGGTGCGCCTGGTAGTAGGGGCTCTTGGGGCTCACCCACTGGTTTCCGGGCAGCACCTCGCCGTTGAAGACGACGTCGGAGAGCGCCTTGCGGTCGATGGCGGCCTCGAGCGCCTGGCGCACCCGCGGGTCCTTGCCGAAGGGGCCGTTCTTGCCGGCCTCGCCGTTGGCGAGGTTCAAGGTGAGGCCCTGGTAGCCGATCTCGATCTGGGTGGCGAGCTTGAGCTTGGGATCGGCCCTGATCTCCTTGAGGTCGGTGGCGAGCGCGCGCTCGATGAGATCGAGGCTGCCGGACTTCAGGTTGGCGAGCCGCACCGTCGATTCCACGATCGGGCGGAACACGATCCGGTCGATGTGCACGTTGCCGGCGTCCCAGTACTGCGGGAACCGCTCCAGCACGATGCGGTCCTGCTGCACGCGCTCGACGAATTTGAAGGGCCCGGCGCACACCGGCTTGAGGCCCAGCTTGTCGCCCGCCTCCTTCATGGCCTTGGGGCTCATGATCATGCCGGCACGGTCGGCGAGCTGGGCGATGAGCGGGGAGAACGGAGCCTTGAGCAGCAGGCGCACGGTGGAGGCGTTCACCACCTCGACCTTGTCGACGGCGGCGAGCTCGGGCTTGCGGAAGGAGCCCTGCATGGTCATGTGCCGCTCGAGGCTGGCCTTCACCGCCTCCGCGTCCATGGCCTCGCCGTCGTGGAAACTGACGCCCGTCCTCAGCTTGATGGTGACGGCCTTGCCGTCCTCGGAGGTCTCGTGCGAGAGGGCGAGCTGCGGCACGATGCCGAGCTTCTCGTCGATGTCGAACAGCTTGTCGCACATGGCCGCAAAGACGATGCGGCCGACGTAGGTGCGCGCCAGGGTCGGGTCGAGGATGTCGGGGTCCTCGGCCAGGCCGATGCGCAGGGTGGTCTGCGCCAGAGCCGGACCCGACCACAGGAGTGCCGCGGCCATTCCGACAACAGCTAGCCTCTTCATCGCACTGCGCTCCCTGGACGAAAACTCGGGCCGCCGCCCCACCTTCAGCCCCGTCCCCCGGCGTCGAAGGCACGGAATAGACGCTGCAGGCTCGGGGAGAATTCCGGCCCGGCCGCGGTCGCGGGCGGCGTGGAGGAAACTATGTCGCGCCACAGATGGCAAGCCGTGGCGTGTGCGGTGCGGTCGTCGGCGAGCGCCGGCTCGAGGCTGGCGCAGATCTCGCGGGCATGGGGGCAGCGCGGGTGCAAGTGGCAGCCCGCCGGCGGCGCCAGCGGGCTCGGGGGGTCGCCGGGCAGGATGCGGCGCTGCCGGCGCCCGCCCGCTGACACGGACGGGACGGCCGACAGGAGCGCCTGGGTGTAGGGATGGCGCGGCGCCGCGAACAGCTCCTGGCACGCGGCGCTCTCGATGATGCGGCCGAGGTACATCACTGCAACGCGCGCGGCGATGTGCCGGACCACGGCCAGGTCGTGGCTAATGAACACGTAGGCGAGGCCCAGGCGCTGCTGCAGGTCGCGCAGCAGGTTGAGGAGCTGGCTGCGGATCGAGACGTCGAGCGCCGACACCGGCTCGTCGCACACGATGAGCTTGGGCTCGAGCGCCAGGGCACGGGCGATGGCGATACGCTGGCGCTGCCCGCCCGAGAACTCGTGCGGGTAGCGCTGGGCGTGCTCGGCGCGCAGGCCGACGGTGTCGAGGAGGTCGCCGACGCGGCGGCGGCGGTCGGCCGCGGCGAGGTCGGTGTGCAGCAGCAGGGGCTCGGCCAGCGTCTCGCCCACCGTCATGCGCGGGTTGAGCGAGCCGTAGGGGTCCTGGAAGATGATCTGGGCGCCGGCACGGACACGGCGCAGCTCGGCCCCCGACAGCCGCGCCAGGTCGTAGCCGTCGAAGCGCACGGTGCCGGTGGTCGGCTCCAGGAGGCGCAGCGCCAGGCGGCCGACCGTCGACTTGCCGCAGCCCGACTCGCCCACCAGCGCCAGCGTCTCGCCGGCCGCCACCGACAGCGACACCCCGTCGACGGCGCGCACCACGGCGGTGGGCGCGCCGGTCAGCGAGCGCCGCACCACGAAGTGCTTGCTCACGTTCTCGAGGGCGAGCAGGGCCGTGCTCATGGGTGCGCCAGGGCCTCCAGCGGCGCGCGCCGGCAGCGCGAAAGATGGCCGGGCGCGATCTCGGCGAGCGCCGGGGCCTCGACGCGGCAGGCCGGCTCCACGAACGGGCAGCGGCCGGCGAAGCGGCAGCCGGTGAAGGCTCCGGCGAGGCTCGGCACGGTACCGGAGATGGCGGCGAGCCGCTCGCGCCGCACCGAGACGTGCGGCAGGGAGCCGAGCAGGCCCACCGTGTAGGGATGCTGCGGGGCGGCGAACAGGCGCGCCGCCGGCGCCTGCTCGACGATCTCGCCCGCATACATGACGGCGACCTCGTCGCAGGTCTCCGCCACCACGCCGAGGTCGTGGGTGATGAGGACGATGGCGGTGCCGGTCTCCTCGCGCAGTCCCGCCAGCAGCTCGAGGATCTGCGCCTGGATGGTGACGTCGAGGGCGGTGGTCGGCTCGTCGGCGATGAGCAGCGCGGGGGCGCAGGCCAGCGCCATGGCGATCATCACGCGCTGGCGCATGCCGCCCGACAGCTTGTGCGGGTACTCGTCGGCGCGGGTGCGCGGCGAGGGGATCCTGACGCGCTCCAGCATGGCGACGGCGGCGGCGCGGGCGGCCCGGGCGGAAAGCCCGCGGTGACGCACCAGGGCCTCGGCGATCTGGTCGCCCACCGTGAAGCTCGGGTTGAGCGAGGTCATCGGCTCCTGGAATATCATCGCCAGGCGGTTGCCGCGCAAATCCTGCATCTCCCGCTCGCGCAATGCGAACAGGTCCCGCCCCTCGAAGGCGACCCGTCCCGATACGCGCGTGCCGGCCTTGGGCAGCAGGCGCATGATGGCGAGCGCGGTGACGCTCTTGCCGCAGCCCGACTCGCCGACGATGCCGAGCGTGCTGCCCGCCCGCAGCGAGAAGCCGACGCCGGCCACGGCCTCGGTGAGGCGGCCGCGCTCGCCCTGGAAGGCGACGCGCAGATCCGAGACGGAAAGCAGCGGCGCCGCGCTCACTCGCTCGCCTCCGCGCTCGGGCGTGGGAGGCGGCTGCCGGGCAGGGAGGAGGACATGGGGAGAGCGACGGGCAGCGCGCGAACCGGATTTGCAACTTGGCCCAACAGGCAACGCCGAATCCGGGGCCGCGTCAATTGCCGCGCCGCTGCCCAGGGCGCGCCCCGGGAGGGAGGCCGCCGGCGCCCGAGCGGGGCTTGCCGAGGGCCCGCGGGCCTGCAAACGTGATATGGATCGCTCGACTGCAATGCCGGCTGCCTCGGCGGCCCCGCCCGGCGTCGCCGCCGACGCCGGCCGGAGCGCTCCGTCGCGGAGGCGCTTCGCGGTGAGGGAGGGCCCGTGTCGTCGGTTTCCTTTCGCGGCGTCACCAAGCGCTTTGGCGAGGCGGTGGCCCTCGACAACGTGTCGCTCGAGATCGGGCAGGGCCGGCTCGTGTGCCTGCTGGGCCCCTCGGGATGCGGCAAGACCACCGCGCTGCGCCTCCTCGCCGGCCTGCTCGAGCCGACCGCCGGCGAGATCGCCATCGGCGAGCGCGTGGTGTCCACGCCCCGGCGCAGCGTGCCGCCCGAGCGGCGCAACGTGTCCATGGTGTTCCAGAGCTATGCGCTGTGGCCGCACATGACGGTGGCCCAGAATGTCGCCTACGGGCTCACGCTGCGCAGCCTCGACCGCGCCAGGGTGCGCGCCAGGGTCCAGGCCATCCTCGCCACCACCAGGCTCGGCGAGCTCGCCGAGCGCTACCCGGGCGAGCTGTCGGGCGGCCAGCAGCAGCGCGTGGCGCTCGCCCGCGCACTCGTCGTTGAGCCCGAGCTGCTGCTGCTCGACGAGCCCCTGTCGAACCTCGATGCCAATCTGCGCGAGGAGATGCGCTTCGAGGTGCGCCGCCTGCACGACGAGTACCGCTACACGACGGTCTACGTCACCCACGACCAGTCGGAGGCCATGACCACCGCCGACGCCATCGTGGTCATGAACCGCGGCCGCGTCGAGCAGGTGGGGGCGCCCGAGGAGATCTACGAGCGCCCGCGCTCCGAGTTCGTCGCCCGCTTCATCGGCGCCAGCAACGTCGTGCGCGGCAAGGTGCTCGATGCCAGCCGCATCTCGCTCGCCGGCGTGGCCCTGCGCGGGACCGGCGGCCGCTTCGCGCCGGGCGGGGAGGGCGCCATCTCGATCCGCCAGCACGACATCGTCCTGTCCACGGCCGACGCCGGCGGCAGCGAGGAGAACGCGCTGCCCGCCACCGTGGTGCGCAACGTCTTCCTGGGCGGCTACCGCGACTACCTGGTTCACGCCGCCGACGGCACCCAGCTGCGCGTGCTCACGCCGGCGGCGGAGAACATTCCGCGCGGCAGCCGGGTGCTGGCCCGCCTGCCGGCGGACCGTTGCCGGATCCTGGTCGGGTAGGCACGGGCAGGGCGGAGCGGACCGAGGTGGACGACAGACGATTTGAAGGTCAGGGAGGAGAGCGATGAGCAGGAACAGGGTCTCGCGGCGCCAGGCGCTCAAAGGCTCGATTGCCGCGGCCGCCTCGGCGGTATTCGCCTCGCCGCTGCGCGCGGCGGCGCCGCCGGCGACGGCCATCACGCCCGACCTGGTGGAGGCGGCCAGGAAGGAGGGCAAGGTCGTCTGGTACACCTCCGTCGACCTGCCGCTCGCCGAGCGCATCGCCAAGTCGTTCGAGGCGAAGTATCCGGGCGTGGCCTGCCGCGTGGAGCGCACCGGCGCCGAGCGCCTGTTCCAGCGCATCGGCCAGGAGTACGGCAGCAATATCCACGCCGTCGACGTGGTCAACTCCTCGGACGCGGCCCACCTCATCGTGTGGAAGGAGAAGGGCTGGCTTGCGCCGTTCGTGCCGGAGGACGTGGCCAGGCACTACCCCGCCGAGCACAAGGACGCCGACGGCATGTTCGCGAGCTTCCGCGTTTTCCTGTGCCCGATGGGCTACAACACCAACCTGGTCAAGGCCGATGAGGCGCCCCGCAGCTATGCCGACCTGCTCGATCCGAAGTGGGCGGGCAAGATCGTCAAGGCCCATCCCGGCTACTCGGGCACCATCCTGACCGCCACCTTCCAGATCGCGCGCGACGTGGGGTGGGAGTTCTTCGAGAAGCTGGCGGGCCAGAGGATCATGCAAGTGCAGTCGGCCGCCGACCCGCCCAAGAAGCTGGCGCTGGGCGAGCGGGCGGTGATGGCCGACGGCGTGGAGTACGGCATGTTCCAGCTCAAGGAGAAGGGCCAGCCGGTCGAGCTGATCTATCCGAGCGAGGGAACGCCGCTGATCGTCGGGCCCAACGCCGTCTTCAAGGCGGCGCCCAACCCCAACGCCGCGCGCCTGCTGCAGTGCTACATGTTCACGCCCGAGTGCCAGCAGCTCGCCGTCGACCACGGCGGCCTGCGCTCGACGCACGCGCTCGTCAAGGACAAGCCGGGCCGCAAGCCGATGTCGGAGATCAAGACCATGAAGGACGACGCCGCCGCCGTCGAGAAGACGAGCGCCCAGATCAAGGCGCGCTACAGCCAGATCTTCAAGGTCTGACCGGGCGGGCCGTTGCGGTGGGAGCGGGCGGGCGCGGTGCTCGCCCCCTCGCCGGCGCGGCCCCGGAGGAAACCCAGCCGTGGCCATCGCATTGCCCGCGCAGACTGCCGAGCGGCGCACCCTCGCCGTCGACCTCTCGGCGCCGGTGCTGGTCGCCTGCGCCGGGGTGCTGTGCGTGCTGGTCGTCCTGCCGGTGTTCTGGCTGGTCTACTACAGCGTGACCGCCGGCGACGCCGCCGGCGGCGTGCGCAGCCTCACGCTCGCCCACTTCCGCGCCGTCCTCACCGAGCCCGACTTCGTCGACCCGCTGCTGACCACGGCCATCGTCGCCGTCAGCTCGGCGGCGGCCTGCTGCGCCGTCGCCGCGCCGATGGGGTGGCTGGTGGCGCGCACCGACCTGCCGCTGACCGGGGCGATCCGCGCGCTCGTCACCGCCTCCTTCGTGACGCCCCCGTTTCTGGGCGCGGTGGCATGGGAGCTGCTGGCGGCGCCCAACAGCGGGCTCCTCAATCAGCTCTACCGCCATCTCACGGGGGCGCCGCAGGATGAGCATCTGCTCAACATCTACTCGCTGCCGGGCCTCGTGTTCGTGGTCTCCTGCTACACCTTTCCCTACGTGTTCGTGCTGATCGCCAACGCGCTCGACCGCATCCCGGCCGACCTCGAGGACGTCTCGGCCATGCTCGGCGCCGGCGCCTGGACGACGGCGCGGCGCATCACCATCCCGCTCGCCCTGCCGGCGCTGCTCGCCGGCATCCTGGTGGCGTTCCTGCAGGCCATGATCCTGTTCGGCTCGCCGGCGATCCTGGCGCTGCCCGCGGGCTTCCACACCATGACCACCAGGATCTGGAGCCTGTTCCAGTATCCGCCGCGGCCGGAGCTGGCGGCGGCCGCCTCGCTGCCGCTGCTGCTCGTCACCGTGCTGCTCCTGCGCGCCCAGCACGCGATCCTCGGGCGCAAGGGCTATGCGGTGGTCGCCGGCAAGGGGGCGGCGCCCCGCCGCTACAGGCTGGGCTGGCTTGCCGCGCCGGCCATGGCGTTCGTGCTCCTCGTGCTCTCCATGCCGGTGTTCCTGCCCTATTTCGCCTTGCTCAACGCGGCCCTTTCGCCCGGCGCCACCACCCTGGTGACGCCCGCCACAGCCACGCTGCACAACATCCATTTCACCTTCTTCGAGCTGTCCTCGACCCGGCTCGCGCTCGAGAACACCCTTCTGCTGGGGCTGGCGGCCGCCACCCTGGGGACCGCGCTCGCCCTCCTCATCGGCTACCTCACCGCCCGGCAGGCGGCGCGCGGCCACCGCGCGCTCGCCTTCCTCGCCACCGCGCCCATCGCCATCCCCGGCATCGTGCTGGGCGTCGGCCTGTTCCTCAGCTACACGCGGCCCCCGCTCATGCTCTACGGCACGCTGTGGGTGCTGCTGCTGGCCTACGTCACCATCGAGCTGCCGGCCGCCTACCAGCAGATGCAGTCGGCGTTCCGCGCCGTGCATCCGGAGCTGGAGGAGGCCAGCCGCATTCTCGGCGCCACCCGCCTGCAGGCGCTGCTGCACGTCACGGTGCCGCTCCTGCGCACCAACGTGCTCGCCACCTGGTGCTTCATCTTCGTGTCCAGCATCCGCGAGCTGTCGGCGGCGATCATGCTGTTCACCTCCGAGACCAAGGTGGTGTCCGTGCTCATCTTCGACCTCAAGGAGAGCGGCGACCTCGGCGCCATCGCCGTGCTCGGCCTCGCCATGCTGGCCCTCACCTTCTCGGTGGTGATCGGCGTCAACCGCATTCCGAACCTGGGCGGTGCCCGCCTGCGCAACACCTGATGCGGCAACACCCATGAGCAGCGCCCTTCCTGCAGTCTCCGTCGCCGAGCAGCTGGCCGAGCGCATCGCCGCCGTGCGAGCCGGCACGCTGCCCGCCGCCGTGCGCGCCAGGTGCGAGGACCTCGCCGTCGACGTGGCCGGGCTCGCCGTGGCCGCGCGCAACGAGGACTACGTGCAGGCCGCGCTCGGCGCCTGGAACGATCCCGGCGCCTGCACGGCGATCGGGCACGCACGCACCCTGAGCGCGCCGGCGGCTGCCGTGGTGAACGGCACGGCGGCGCACGGAGAGGACTTCGACGACACCTTCGAGGGCGGGCCGGTGCACGCCGGCGCCGTGGTCGTGCCGGGCGTGCTCGCTGCCTGCGAGCGGCACGCCGCCGACGGCGCCGCGGCGCTCGTCGGCATCGCCGTCGGCGCCGAGACCCTGTGCCGGCTCGGGCTCGTGGCGCCCGGGCTGGTGCACAAGGCGGGCTTTCACCCCACCGCGGTGCTCGGGGCCATGGCCGCCACCGCCGGCATCGGCGCGGCGCTGCGGCTCGAGCCGCGGCGGCTGGTCGATGCGCTGGGCATCGCCGGCAGCATGGCGTCGGGCATTATCGAGTATCTGGCCGAGGGCGCCTGGACCAAGCGCCTGCACCCGGGCTGGGCGGCGCACGCCGGGCTGCGCGCGGTGGCGCTGGCGAGCCACGGCTTCCGCGGCCCGCGCACGGTGCTCGAGGGCGCACACGGCTTCTTCCACGGCTTCGCCAGGACGAGCGAGGTCGACCTCGGGCAGCTGGTCGGCGACTTCGGCCGGCGCTGGGTGTGCGAGACGCTCGCCTTCAAGCCCTACCCGTGCGGGACCATGACCCACCCCTACATCGACTGCGCGCGGCGGCTGGCGCGGCAGGGCGTCGCCCCGGAGGAGATCCGGGAGGTGGTGTGCGAGGTGGGCGAGGGCACCGTCCACCGCCTGTGGGAGCCGCTCGCCGACAAGCAGCGGCCGCCCAACGGCTACGCCGGCAAGTTCTCCCAGCCCTACTGCATCGCCACCGCCTTCGTGCGCGGCAGCGTCGGGCTCGACGCCTTCAGCGACGCCGCGGTGCGAGACCCCGCCGTGCTCGCGCTCGCCGGCAAGGTGCGCTACGTCGTCGACCCGCACAACCCCTACCCCCGCGCCTTCACCGGCCACGTGCGCATGGTCCTGCGCGACGGCCGCGTCCTCGAGGAGCGCCAGCCCCATCTGCGCGGGGGCGCGCAGGAGCCGCTGTCGCGCGCCGACATCGAGGAGAAGTTCGCCCTGTGCTGCCGCCACGGCGGCTGGGACGCATCGCGGACCGAGGCCGCGCTGGCGGCGCTGCGCCGCCTCTTCTCCGGCAGGCTCGACCTTTCCGCCCTGCGCGGCTGAGCCCCGGCGCCTCACGGCGCCGACGCGGCCCAATGCCGCCCCGGCCCCCCGGTCCGGGCCTGCTACCCTGCCGCGCCCTGTGCCCGCAGCCCTGCCATCCTCCCATGACCGGCCAGCACAAGCTCATCGGCCTCGTCGGGGCCAACATCATGGCCTCGCTGTCGCCGGCGCTGCACGAGGACGCGCTCGCCGCCGCCGGCCTGCGCGGCTCCTACCATCTCATGGACCTCGACCGCCTGCCGGGGCGCACCCTCGAGAGCCTGTTGGCCGCCGTCAGGGAGGTGGGCTTTGCCGGCATCAACGTCACATTTCCCTGCAAGCAGGCGATCCTGCCCCTGCTCGACGAGATCTCGGCCGAGGCACGCGAGATCGGCGCCGTCAACACCGTGACGATCGCAGCCGACGGGCGCACCTGCGGCCACAACACCGACCGCACGGGCTTCCGCCGCAGCTTCGAGGAGGGGCTGGGGCGGGCCAGCGTGGAGGGGCGGGAGGCGGTGCTGGTCGGCGCCGGCGGCGCCGGGCGGGCGGTGGCCTTCGCGCTCATGGACCTGGGCGCCGCCGTCGTGCACGTCCACGACGTCGATGCCGGACGCGCCGGCTCGCTTGCCGCCGACCTCGCGCGCCATTACGGCGCCGCGCGCTCCCGCCCGGCGGCCTCTCCGGCGCAGGCCCTCGCCGAGGCGGCAGGCGTGGTCAACGCCACGCCCATCGGCATGACCGGCATTCCGGGCATGCCGCTTCCGGCCGAGGCACTGCACGCCCGCCTGTGGGTGGCCGATGTCATCTACAGCCCGGTCGAGACCGAGCTGGTGCTGGCGGCGCGGGCCAAGGGCTGCCGGACGCTCACCGGCGCCGGCATGTGCATCCATCAGGCGGCCGAGGCCTTTCGCCTGTTCACCGGCCTGTCGGCCGACGTGGAGCGCATGCGCCGGGTGTTCGCCGCCGCGCTCGCCCGCCGCGACGCCGGCCTTGCCCCGGCCGCCGGCGTCAGTTGAGCTTGAAGTTGAGGCGTGCGGTGAGCGTCTGGATGCTGGCGGCATCCGGCAACTGCCAGGGCGAGGCGATACCCGCCGGGCGGGACCGGTCGGCGCCCCGACCGCCATTGAACCGCCACGGCCCCCGTGCGATTGTGGCCGGCGGCAACTGGCTATCGGGGGTTGCCGCTGGCGTGTGGGAGATGGCGCCATGTCCCTGGTGCGATGCCGCGCTCGTCTCGCTGTCCCGCTCCTTGGCGCGCCCGCGACCGCCGGACTGTGCGGGACGGCCCCCGCCGCCGCGACCGGCAAGCAACGTGCCGCCCGACATCGGGGGCGGCATCGGCACCGGGGCTGCAGCAGCCGGCCGATGGCCCCCTCGCCATGCCGGCGGAGTGATGCGCACACGCGCCAGGCGCGGCGTGCGGTAGCCAAGTGGGAGGAGACGCAATGGATTGGCTGATCGCCGGCGGCGAGGTCGTCCTGGGGCTGGCGCTGCTCGTCGGCCTGTGGTTCGTGATCGCCCTCCTGCGCCCGCCCAAGGGCAGCCTTCAGGAAAGGCTCATCGTGCGCTTCCCGGGTGCCTGGATCATGGTCGGTCTGCCGCTGACCGCCACCTTCGGCCTGGCGCTCGCCTTCATCGCCCTCGGCACCGGCATTTTGAAGTAGCCCGGCCGGAGCGCAGAGGCGGCCGCGACCCGATGACTGCGCGTCGGGCGCCGGCGGCCATAACCGGCGCGCGGCGGCCCTACTGGGCCGCGTCGAGGACGAGCTGCAGCTCGGCCAGCCGGCTGTAGAGCCCGCCGCGGCGCAGGAGCTCGGCGTGCCGCCCCTCCTCGACGATGCGCCCCTGGTCCATCACCAGGATGCGGCTCGCGCGCTGCACGGTGGCCAGCCGATGGGCGATGACGAGCGTGGTGCGGCCGCGCGTGAGGACCTCCAGCGCCTTCTGCACCGCCACCTCGCTCTCCGCATCGAGCGCGCTCGTCGCCTCGTCGAGCAGCAGGATCCGCGCGCTCTTGAGGATGGCGCGGGCGAGCGCCAGGCGCTGGCGCTGGCCCCCCGACAGCGTGACGCCGCGCTCGCCCACCCGCGTGGCGTAGCCGGCCGGCAGCGCGCGAATGAAGTCGTCGGCCTGGGCGGCGCGGGCTGCGGCCTCGACCTCGGCATCGCCGGCCGCGGGCCGGCCGTAGCGGATGTTCTCGGCGATGGTGTCGTCGAACAGCGCCACGTCCTGCGGCACCAGGGCGATGCGCGCCCTGAGCGCCTCCGGATCGACCTCGCCCACAGGCACCCCGTCGACCGCCACCGTGCCCGCCTGCGCGTCGTAGAAGCGCAGCAGCAGGTTGAAGAGCGTGCTCTTGCCCGCACCCGAAGGGCCGACGATAGCCACCGTCTCGCCGGGCTCGACCCTGAAGCTGACGCCGTCGAGGGCGGAGACGCTCGGCCGCGAGGGATAGCGGAAGTGCACCTCCGCGAAGGCGATGGAGCCGACGGGCGGCTCGGGCAGCGGCCGCGGGCGGGCCGGGGCCCTGATGTGGGGCCGTGCCGCCAGGAGCTCCATGAGGCGCTCGGCGGCGCCGGCGGCCTGGGCGAGCTCGCCCCACACCTCGGCCAGCTCGGCGATGGCCCCGGCGGCGAACACGGCATAGAGCACGAACTGGCTGAGCCGGCCGCCGGTGATGCTGCCGCCGATGACCAGGCGCGAGCCGAACCACAGCACCCCGACGATGCCGCCCACCACCAGGGCGATGGCGAGCGCGGTGAGGCCGGCGCGTGCGAGCAGACGCGCGCGCGCCGCCTCGAAGGCGCGCTCCACGGCGGCGGCAAAGCGCCGCGATACCGCCGCCTCCTGGCCGAAGGCCGTCATGGTCCGCGCTGCGCCCAGGTTCTCGGCGGCGAAGGCCGAGGCGTCGGCCAGCCGGTCCTGGGCGGTGCGCGCCAGCCGGCGCACGGCCCGGCCGTAGGCGAGCAGGGGGAAGACGATGGCGGGAATCGCGGCCAGCGCGAGGGCGGCCAGCGTCGGGCTCGTGACCAGCATCATGGTCAGCGCGCCCACCAGCATAATGAGGTTGCGCAGGGCCTGGCTCAGGGCGGAGCCGGCCGCCGCCTTGATCTGCGTGGCGTCGGCGGTGAGCCGGCTCATCACCTCGCCCGAGTTGGTCGTCTCGTAGAAGGCGGGGCCGAGCGTGGCGAGGTGGGCGAACACCCGCGCGCGCAGCTCGGCCACCACCCGCTCGCCCAGCCAGTTGACGGCATACATGCGCGCCGCGCTCGCCGCCGCCAGCACCAGGCCGATGACGATCAGCGTGACGAAGGAGAGGTCGATGAGCACGCCGTCGCCGCCGGCGAAGCCCAGATCGATCATGCGCCGCACGGCCACCGGCACGCTCAGCATGGCGGCCGCCGAGACCACCAGCGCCGCCAGCGCCAGGAGCGCCATGGCCGGGTGGCGCCAGATGTAGGGCCACAGCGCCACCAGCGGCTCGATCTGCCTGCGCCCCAGCGCCGGTCTCCTGCTGCTCTGGTCGGCGTCGCTCAAGGCCGGGCCCTCGGATGCGGGGCACCGAGAGTGCCGGGGCCCGAGCGCCCGGGCAAGCGGCGTGCCGAGCGCCGGCCCGCGCCCAAGCGGCGCAGGCCCACCCGGCGCAGGCTTGTCCGCGCCCTCCCCATGCAGTATGAGGGGCGCCGAGCCCGCACCTCCAGCCTTGGCCGGGCCGCTGGCGGCCGCCCCGCGCACGAGATCACGCCATGAAGAAGCTCGAGGACTTCCACCCCGACTACCACCGCATCAAGGTGGTGATGACCGACGGCACCGAGTTCGAGACCTACTCGACCTACGGCAAGGAGGGCGACAAGCTCACCCTCGACATCGACCCCAAGACGCATCCGGCCTGGACCGGCGGCGACCGCCATCTGGTCGACCGCGGCGGCCGGCTGTCGCGCTTCAAGAAGAAGTTCGAAGGCCTGTTCTAAGGCCTCAGGCGCGGGCGGCGCCGCCGCGCGGCGCGGCGAAGGCCTCCTCCAGACGCGACATCTGCGCGCCCACCGGGTTGGTCGCGGCTGGCGCCTGCCCCACCACCACCTCGATGGCCCGGTCGAGCTGGAAGATGCGGTCGCCCAGCGCATAGCTCTGATCGATCAGGCGGCGCAGGCCCTCGGGCAGCTCGGCGAAGTTCTTGATGTGGGCGGGCCGGCCCGGCCCGCGCAGCTTCACCCGCTCGCGCTTGGCGCGCGCCTCGGCGGGGGTGATCTCGCCCTCCTTGAGGGCGCGCCGGATCATCAGCCAGGAGGCGAGCTCCAGCAGGCGCGTGGTCAGGCGCATGCTCTCGGTGGCGTAGAGCACGGCCACCGGCCCGCGCAGGGCGCGCGCCTCGCGCCGACCCGGCCCGTCGAGGTAGGCCGCGGCGCGCTCCACCAGGCCCATGCCTTCCTTGAAGATGGCGTCGAACTGGTCGGAGGCGGCGAAACGCTCGCCGAAGGAGATGGTGGTGCCCAGCCGGGCCGATGCTTCGCCGTCTCTCGGGGTGCTCATGACACGACTTGATACAATCGCCAACGCTCTCGTGACCATCCTACAGCACCCCACACTCGCAGGCGAGAGTTAACAAGTCGCCTTCAATCCGTACAGAAATCACACCGCGCGGATGCGCGCGTGGAGCAGCCGCGCGCGGTCGGCGTGCCGGACCGGCACGCGCGAAAAAAAGGAGCCGCCCAGAGGCGGCTCAGGAGTTAACAGGGAGGCGTCAAACAGAGTGACAGGAGCCACTCGCATCCAGATCGCTGGATGGAAGGCGAGTGTGACACGGATTGGATAACGAACGGTAAAGGCGCGTCGCCGGCTGCGCCGCCCGCAGGCGTGGGGCGCCGCGGCCCTCTAATCCCGGAGCAGGGCGGCAATGCGGCTGACCGCCTCGCGGATGTTGTCCACCGAGTTGGCGTAGGAGAAGCGGATGTAGCCCTCGCCGTTGATGCCGAAGCTGGTGCCGGCCACCGTCGCCACCCCCGCCTCCTCCAGCATGCGGTTCTGCAGCGTGCGCGCGTCCATGCCGGTGCCGGTGACGTTGGGGAACACATAGAAGGCGCCGCCGGGATCGAGGCAGCGGAAGCCCGGCAGCTGGTTGAGCAGCGGCACGATCACCCGCCGGCGCTCGTCGAAGGCCGCCACCATGCGCTGGACCTCGTCCTGCGGGCCCTCGAGGGCGGCGATGCCGGCATGCTGGGTCGGCGCGTTGACGCAGGAGTGGCAGTTGACGCACAGCCGCACCACCGGCTCCACCAGCGCCTTGGGCCACACCGAGAAGCCGAGCCGCCAGCCGGTCATGGCGTAGGTCTTCGACCAGCCGTCGAGCAGGATCAGCCGGTCGCGGATCTCGGGGTAGCGCAGGAGGCTCTCGTGCCGGCGCCCGCCGTAGAGCATCTGGCTGTAGATCTCGTCCGACAGCACCGTCACGTGAGGGTGCCGGGCGAGGCCGGCGACGAGCGTCCTCACCTCCTCGGCGGGCACCGCCCCGCCGCACGGGTTGTTGGGCGAGTTGAGGATGAGGAGGCTGGTGCGCGGCGTGATCTGGGCGAGCACCTCCTCGGCGGCGAAGGCGAACTCGTGCTCCTCCCTGAGCGCGATCGGCACCGGCTTGGCGCCGGTGAACTGGATCATCGAGCGGTAGATGGGAAAGCCCGGGTCCGGGTACATGATCTCCGCGCCCGGGGCCCCGAGCATCAGGATGGAGAAGAACATGGTGGGCTTTCCGCCCGGCATGATCACCACCGTGTCGGGATCGACCTCGACGGCGTGGCGGCGGTGGAGGTCGCGCGCCACCGCCTCGCGCAGCGGCAGGATGCCCTGGGCCGGCGTGTAGCCGTGATGGCCGTCGCGCAGCGCCTTGACGGCGGCCTCCACGATGTGCGCCGGCGTCTTGAAGTCGGGCTGGCCGATGCCGAGGTTGACGATCGAGCGGCCCTGGCGCTCGAGCTCGGCGGCGCGGGCCAGCACCTCGAACGCGGTCTCGGTGCCGAGGCGCTGCAGGTTGTCGACGAGCTTGAGCATGGCGTTTCCCCCGGAGCCGGCCGCCCGTCGCGCTCCGGCGATCCCGGGCGATTGCCGCCGGCCCACCAATAGCCGATCTGGCCGCCGCCGCAAGGTGCGTCGGCCCGCGTTCCGTCCGGCCCGGCGCAGGCCTATAATGGGGCGAGCAACAGGGAGTGCGCACCATGAGCCCTGCTCATCTTGCCATTGCCGCCGCGGCCGCGGCCGTGCTGCTGGCGGCGGTGCCGGCCGCCGCCGGACCCGGCTCCGAGGCCCGGCCGGCGCAGCTGCCGCCCCCGTTCGGCGCGCCGCCGCCCTTCGGCTCGCGGATGCCCGCGTGCTCGCCGCAGTACCAGCGCCTGCTCGGACTACAGGTCGAGGCCATGCGGCGGCTGCAGCAGCTCGCGCGCGGGGAGGGCAACAGGCTGTGCGCCGCGCTCGAGGGCGCCGACGCGCTCGGCATCGACAAGCTCATCGACCCCAAGGCGCTCGACCGCCTGCTCTCGCCGCAGCAGCGCGAGGTCCTGGGCGCGCTCGGCATCGACCTCGCCAAGGTCGACGTGGCCAGGCTCATGCGCCTGCTGGGCATCGACCCGGCGCACATCGATCTGCGCAAGCTCACGCACCAGTGCCGGCTGTCGCAGGGCGAGGTCGACCGCTTCGCCGCGGGCGAGATCGGCCGCATCGAGCGCGAGCTGCTGCGCTGCGACGATCGCGTGTGAGGGCGCCGGGCGTGTGAGGGGGCCCGATCGCGTCTGAGGGTCAGGCGTGTCGGGGCGGCATGTGTGGCGGCCCCAGGGCCGCCGCGCGTCGCCGCAACAGCATGCGGGGCGCAAGCGCCGATTGCCTCGCGGGCCGGAACCCCGAGGGTTTGCTGGGAGATGGAGGTGCGGGGCGTCTAGCCGCCGGACCGTATTTGTAAGGCCTGAGAGTCGGCTCTCACGCCCCGCGCCCGCGCGTGGAACCCGCTTGACCGATCCGATCACCATGGGCCCAGGCCCGCGGGCACGA
>Ga0209172_10000875_pt1 | contig 74700 bp, 62 predicted proteins | sample LarsenN4metaG_FD_184113 | JGI IMG/M metagenome (GOLD analysis project Ga0209172, IMG submission 184113) | Hot spring sediment bacterial and archeal communities from British Columbia, Canada, to study Microbial Dark Matter (Phase II) - Larsen... ... | reverse complement strand
CGGCGCATGCGGACGAGCCAGTCGACCGTGACGCCTTCACCGTCGATCGCCAGCCGCCCATCGGCTTCGAGCGTCAGCCGCGCGACGCCGAGGTACACGTCGGGTGCGAGCCGGCGATTCAGCCGCACTTCGTCGCGGCAGCGCGCTTCACGCGCTTCGAGCGTGCTGAAGTCCAGGTACGGATAGACGACCGGTTTCTTCAGCTTGTACGCGGTGCCGTCGGTGAGAAAGACCCACGACATGTGCGTTTCGCGCGCCTCGATGCGATCGGGGCGTTCTGGATACGCGGCCGCCGAGGAAAGGAAGTCGACCTTGGCCTGCAGCCCATCGGCGCTTTCGCGCATCGCAGCCGCGCGATCCGCGGCGCGCGGTCGGGTGGGGCGCGTATCGGTGGTCGAATTCATCGCGCCGGGGCGTGATGCAGGGGTTGTCGGGCCGTCCGGAGGCCCAGGCTGCGAGCACGTTACGCAGCCGCGAGCGCAGCGTCAACGCGCGCCGGCGCGGCGTTTGATCGAAGCGAAACGCCGCGCGCGAAAGAAGCGGAAGTCCATACAATCGCGGCCTTCCGCTCTCCGGGCGGCAGGCTCGGCACGCGCGGAGAGCACCCGCCACAACGACAACCACCCGTGAACGTCACGCTGACCCGGTTGATCGGCAGCTTCGCGCGCCGGCACTGGCGCGCGTACGTGGCCTCCGCGCTGATGCTGATCGGCGTGGCGGTGTTGACGGTGTGGGTGCCGCGGCAGGTCGGGCGCATCGTCGACGGGCTGGTCGCGCAGACGCTCGTCGGCGGCGCGCTCGCGCGCGAGCTGGCGTGGCTGGTCGCGATGGGCGTCGCGATCTACTTCCTGCGCGTGGGCTGGCGACTGCAGCTTTTCGCTGCGGCGTACCGGCTCGGTGTGGAACTGCGCACGCGCCTGTACGCGAGGCTCGCGCGGCAGGGACCGCCGTTTTTCAATCGGCAACGCACCGGCGACCTGATGGCGCGTGCGACCAACGACGTCGATGCGATCGAGATGGTCGCCGGCGAAGCGTTCCTCGCCGGATTCGACGGAACGCTGACGCTCGTGCTGGTGGTGGGGATGATGACGCTCGGTGTGGACTGGCGGCTCGCCGCGGTCGCGCTGCTGCCGTTTCCGCTGATGGCGGCGTCGTTCTGGGTGATCTCGCGCCGCGTGCACGACGCGTGGCGGCTGTCGCTCGACCGCTTCTCGGCGCTAAACGAGCATGTACAGGAGACCGTGGCCGGCGTGCGCACGCTGCGCGCGTTGGGCTTGGAGGCCCGCGCGGGCAGGGATTTCGCGCAGCGCACGCAGGCGGCGGCCGATGCGAGCTTCGAAGCCCAGAAATGGGAGGCGGCGTATGAGCCCGCGGTCGGCTTGACGCTGACGGTGGCGACCGTGCTCACGCTCGGCGTCGGCGGCTGGCTCGTGTGGCGCGACGAGTTGACCGTGGGCAGCCTGACCGCGTTCACGATGTACCTCGGGCAACTGATCTGGCCGATGTTCGCCGCCGGCTGGGTGCTGTCGCTGATCGAACGCGGCCGCGCGGCGTGGGGCCGCCTCGATCCGCTGCTTGCCGAGCCGTTGTCGGTCGACGATCACGGGACCGTGACCGAGCTGGACAACGGGCCGATCCGGTTCGAGGAGGTGACGTTCAGCTATCCGGAAGGGGCGGGCGCGGGCCCGTCTTCCAAACCCTCTTCCCGTGTCCAGGGAGAAGAAGAGGAGGCTCCCTCGCCCCGTTTGCGGGGAGGTGGCGGCGGTGAGGGATCGTTGCAGTCATCGGAACGGCCCCATCGCCTTGCGCTCGACCGCGTCAGCTTCGACCTCGCTCCCGGCCGCACGCTCGGCGTCGTGGGGCCGACCGGCGCGGGCAAGTCCACCGTGATTCGCCTGCTGTTGCGGCATTACGCGCCGCAGTCCGGAAAGATCCGTTGGGGCGCGCACCCGTTGCACGCGTATCGCCTCGACACGCTGCGCGCGGCGATCGCGTGGGTGCCGCAGGAGCCGTTCCTTTTCTCCGCGACGATCGCGGACAACATCGCGCTCGCCAAGCCCGATGCGACGCGCGGCGAGATCGAGCACGCGGCACAACTGGCGGCGCTGCACGACGACATCCTGCGCTTTCCGCGCGGCTACGACACGCTGGTCGGCGAACGCGGCGTCACGCTGTCGGGCGGGCAGCGGCAGCGCGTGGCGATCGCGCGCGCACTGCTGACCGACACGCCGCTGCTCGTGCTCGACGATGCGCTGTCGGCCGTCGACACGGGTACGGAGACACGAATCCTCGCGCACCTGCGCGGCGCGCGCACCGAGCGCACGGCGATCATCGTCAGCCATCGCCTTTCCGCGGTGGCCGATGCCGACCAGATCGTCGTGATCCGCGACGGCCGAGTGACCGAGCGCGGCACGCACGACGAGCTCGTCGCGGCGGGCGGCTGGTACGCCGCGCAGTGGAAGTACCAGCAACTGGAGGCGAGCCTCGACGCCGTCTGAGCGCCCCGCGCAACCGCCCATGTCCATCGCGATCGAAGCCGAAGCCCATCCCGACCTGCGCCCGGTCAAACCAAACGAGCGCCGGCAGGCACTTGCGCTGCTGTGGCGCGCAGCGCGCCCTGACAAGCGTCAGCTCGTGTGGGCCACGCTGTGGCTCGCGGCGGCCGGCGGGCTGGAGGCGCTCGGCCCGATCTTCGGCAAGGTCTTCATCGACGCGCACCTGCTGCCGCGATCGTTCGACGCGTCGGCGATCGCGCTGCTGCTCGGCGGATATCTCGTGTCCGGCTGCGCGGCGAGCGTGCTGCGTTACTACCAGCTCGTGCGGTTGGCGGGACTGGCGATGCGTTCGGTGCGGCGGCTGCGCGAGCGCGTCTACGCGCACGTGCTGCGGCTGCCGATGAGCTTCTTCGACCGCGCGATCACGGGCCAGCTCGTCAGCCGCATCACGAACGACACCGAGTCGGTCAAGCAGCTCTACGTGCAGGTGCTGTTCGAGATCCTGCAGGGGTTGACGGTCCTGCTCGGCGCGATCGTCGCGATGGCCTGGCTCGACTGGCGGCTGATGCTGATCGTGCTGACGCTGGTGCCCGCGACCGTGGCGATCGTCTGGGGCTACCAGCGGCTGTCCAGCAGCGCCGTCACGCGCTCGCGCGAGCTGCGCAGCGACATCAACGCGCAGATGGCCGAAAGCATCGCCGGGATGAGCGTGCTGCAGGCCACCGGCGCGGTGCGGCGATTCGGCGAGCGCTTCGGCGCGACCAACGACGCGTACTACCGTGCGCGCATGGGCGAGATCCGCGCCAACGCCTGGCTGTTGCGGCCGGCGCTCGACCTGCTGAACGTGCTGCTGATCGTCGCGGTGATCGCCGCGTTCGGCACGCAGCCGCTCGACGCGATCGAGGTCGGTCTGCTGTACGCGTTCATCGCGTATATCGCGCGCGTGGTCGAGCCGCTGATCCAGATCACGATGCAGTTCTCGCTGCTGCAGCAGTCGGTGATCGCCGCGGCGCGCGTCAATACGCTGCTCGCCGAAGGCGAGAGCGAACGCGTGACGCATTCGCGGCGCATTTCGCGCGGGCGGGTCGAGCTGCGCGACGTGAGCTTCGGCTACGACCCCGACGAGCCGGTGCTGCACGACGTGAGCCTTGAGGTTCCGGCCGGATCGTTCGTCGGCATCGTCGGCCACACCGGCAGCGGCAAGTCCACGCTGCTCGCGCTGCTGCTGCGCTTCTACACGCCACAGGCCGGGCGCATCGAGATCGACGGCATTCCGCTCGCGACGATCGGCGACGAGCACTTCCGCGCCGACGTCGGACTGGTGCCGCAGGAGCCGTTCCTGCTCGCAGCGAGCGCGCGCGAGAACATCGACATGGGGCGCGGACTGCCGCAAACGGCGATCGAGGCCGCCGCGCGCGCCGCGCGCGTGCACGAGGTGATCGAGCGGATGCCGCAGGGTTACGACACGCCGCTCGGCGAGGGCGGCGCACGGCTGTCGTCCGGGCAGAAGCAGTTGATCGCGGTGGCGCGTGCGCTCGCGGGTCAGCCGCGCGTGCTGTTCCTCGACGAAGCGACTTCGCGCATCGACAGCGAGACCGAGCAGCTCGTGCAGCAGGCGCTCGCCGAGCTGCGCGGCAAGATCACGGTCATCGCGATCGCGCACCGTCTGTCGACGATCCGCGCCGCCGACCGGATCGTCGTGCTCAACCACGGCCGCATCGCCGAGCAGGGCACGCACGACGAACTGATGGCGATCCCCGGCGGCATCTACCAGCGGCTGTACCTGCTGCAGCAGATCGGGGAGTAGGTCGAGCCGAGCGACCGGCCAGGGCAGCGTGTCGGCCGATTCGCCGCCCGGGCTTGAAGCCGCCCGGTCCGCCCCCATAATTCGCGCGCCACGGCCGTACCGGAGGAATTGCATGGGCGCACCCGACACCAAGATCAAGGAAACCCTGGGCTTCCAGGCCGAGGTGAAGCAGCTTCTTCACCTCGTGACCCACTCGCTGTACTCGAACAAGGAAATCTTCCTGCGCGAGCTCGTCAGCAACGCGTCGGACGCGTGCGACAAGCTGCGCTTCGAGTCGATCGCCAAACCCGAGCTGCTCGAAGGCGGCCCCGACTACGCGATCCGCGTCGCTTACGACAATGCGGCGCGGACGATCACGGTGTCGGACAACGGCATCGGCATGTCGCGCGACGAGGCGATCCAGCATCTCGGAACGATCGCCAAGAGCGGCACGCGGGAGTTCTTCGCGCGCCTGACCGGCGACCAGCAGAAGGACACGCAACTGATCGGTCAGTTCGGCGTCGGCTTCTATTCGAGCTTCATCGTCGCCGACCGCGTCACGGTGATCTCGCGTCGCGCGGGACTGCCGGCGGACCAAGCGGTGAAGTGGGAAAGCGACGGCACCGGCGAGTTCACGGTCGAGCCCGCCACGCGCGACTCGCGCGGCACCGACGTGATCCTGCACCTGAAGGAAGGCGAGGACGAGCTGCTTTCGAGCTGGAAGCTGCGGTCGATCCTGACCAAGTACTCGGATCACATCGCCACGCCGATCCTGATGCGCAAGGAGGAGTGGGACAAGGACAAGAACGAGTACGTCGCCAAGGACGAATGGGAGACGGTGAACCAGGCGAGCGCGCTGTGGACGCGCGCCAAGAGCGAGATCACCGACGAGCAGTACAAGTCCTTCTACCAGCACGTCGCGCACGACTTCACCGAGCCGCTGGCGTGGACGCACAACCGCGTCGAAGGCAAGACCGAATACATCCAGCTTCTGTACATCCCGTCGCGCGCGCCGTTCGACATCTGGGACCGCAACCAGCGGCACGGGCTGAAGCTGTACGTGCGGCGCGTGTTCATCATGGACGACGCCGAGCAGTTGCTGCCGCCGTATCTGCGCTTCGTGCGCGGCGTGGTCGACTCGAGCGACCTGCCGCTGAACGTCAGCCGCGAGATCCTGCAGGAGTCGCGCGACGTCAGGGCGATCCGCGAGGGATGCACCAAGCGCGTGCTGTCGCTGCTCGAGGACCTGGCCGAGAACCGCAAGGACGACTACGCGAAGTTCTGGTCCGAGTTCGGCCAGGTGCTGAAGGAGGGCATCGGCGACGACCCGGCCAACCGCGAGCGCATCGCCAAGCTGCTGCGCTTCGCGTCGACCGCGAGCGAAGGCGTGCAGAACGTGTCGCTCACCGACTACGTCGCGCGGATGAAGCCCGGCCAGAAGTCGATCTACTACCTGACCGCCGAGACGCCCGATGCGGCGAAGTCGAGCCCGCACCTGGAGATCTTCCGCAAGAAGGGCGTCGAAGTGCTGCTGCTCACGGACCGCGTCGACGAATGGATGCTGACCTTCCTGCACGAGTTCGACGGCAAGCCGCTCGTGTCGGTCGCCAAAGGCGACCTCGATCTCGGCGATCTGGCCGACGCGCAGGAGAAGGAGGAGCAGCAGAAGGTCGCCGACGAGTACAAGGAGCTCGTCGCCAAGGTCAAGTCGGCGCTGGGCGACCGCGTGCAGGATGTGCGCGTCACGCTGCGGCTTACCGACTCGCCGGCGTGCATCGTCGTCGACCGCGACGCGATGAGCGCGCACCTGGCGCGGCTGCTCAAAGCGGCTGGCCAGAAGGCGCCCGAGTCGAAGCCGATCCTCGAGCTGAATCCGCACCATCCGCTCGTGCAGCGGCTCAAGTACGAGGAAGCGAAGCTCGCTGACTGGGCCGCGCTGCTGCTCGACCAGGCGGTGCTCGCCGAAGGGGGGCAGCTCGACGACCCGGCCGGTTTCGTCAAGCGGCTCAACCAGATGCTGCTGGATGCCGCGGCGAAGTAGCGCGGCGCGCGGTGCGCGGCTAAGAGGTTTCCCGCCCGTCATCGACGCGCGCGTCGAGACGCTGATCCTCGGCAGTTTTCCGAGCGAAGCCTCGCTCGCCGCGGGCCAGTACTACGCGCATCCGCGCAACCAGTTCTGGACGATCCTCGGGCGCGTGCTCGGCGAGCCGCTCGCCGAGCTGCCCTACGAGGCGCGGCTCGCACGCGTGCTGGCGCACCGCATCGGCATCTGGGACGTCCTCGGCGCGTGCGAGCGCGAAGGCAGCCTCGACGCGTCGATCCGCAATCACGAACCGAACGACTTCGCGCTGCTGCACGGGCTCGCGCCGCAGCTCGAGCGCGTGGTCTTCAACGGGCGGACCGCGGGCCGCTACGAGCCGCAGTTCCGGCGCGCGGGCTTCGCCACGGCGATCGCGCCATCGACGAGCCCGGCGCACGCCGGCAGGACGCTGGCGCAAAAGCTCGCGCTGTGGCGGCGCGCCCTCAAGACCGCCCGGCACCGCTGAGCCAAGGCAAAAGGGCGGGCCCAGGGCGGCGGCCGCCCGGCGCTGGCCGCCTACCGCCTGTGCGGGCTGTCCCGACCGAATTGGGCCGATCCGTCGTTTTGCCTCACCCGAACACGTAACTTGCGCGGATTCGCCGGCGGCAGGGTGGGGCACAATCGCGCCGGAAAGGCCAACCGGGCTCCCCGCCTCGGGCTCGCACGATGAGCAACGAAAACAGGACGCTGCTGGACGCCGCCGTCGCACCGGGTACCCCGGTCTCGCGCCGCCCCGGCGCACGCCGTCTGCTCGAGGACTGCTGGACTTCGATCCGCAACGCGGTCGAGCCGCGTATCACCGACGTGCTGCTGGAGGCGCTCGGACCGATCGCGCGCTCGGAGAACGAGGACGTCGCCAAGCCCGCGAAGGTCGCGCTTTCGCGCGACCGGGCGTTCGTGCAGGCGTACTCGGATGCGCTGCAGACCGAGTTCAGGTCCGCCGTGGCCGACTTCGTCGCGCACCGCCTTGCCGACGCGAAGGCGCCCGAGCGCAAATCGCTCTCCCTGATCGACTACGGCGACATGGAGTTCTCGACGTTGATCGAGAGCTCCGGTGCGCGGATCCGCAACGCCGTCGACGACGAATACACGAGCGTCAAGCTGCGCGTGGCCAACCTCGTTCGCGAGCCCGACCTGCGCGACGGCGATCACCCGTTCCGTCCGGCCATGTTCCTTCGGGCGGCTCACCAGGCGCTCGAAAAGGTCGGTGTCCCGAAAGAAGACCTGCTGCGGCTGACGCACTGCTTCGACGCGCCGTTGATCGGCCCCGTGCGAGCGGCGTACGCGGCGGTGGACCACCATCTCGCTTCGCAGGGCGTCAGCGCCGAGCTGGCGCGCACGACGATCACGCGCAACACCGCGATGGGGCGCAACACGGTGATGGGCCGCAATTCGATGCTGGGCGTGCCGACGAACACCGGGCTCGGCATGCCGATGACCGGCGGCGGCCTGCACTTCGCGGGCGGCTTGAGCGCCGAGCAGGTGCTGCAGGGTCTTTACCAGCGGATGCAACTGCTGCCGCAGGCCGGCTACGCGGCGCCCGGGATGATGGGCGATCCGCGGCAGGCCGCCCCGGGTCATTACGTACCCGCGCCGACGTTGGGCGGAACCTCCGCATTGCGCGCGATGCAGGCGCTGCAGGGCATGCCGACGATGCCGGGCATGCCGACGATGCAAGGCGTGCCGAGCGTGCCGGGGGGCGGTTTCGGGCTGCCTCCGCTGCCGACCGCGGCAGCCGCGGGCGGCGGCGCGGCGGTGCTGATCGAACCGGGGCTGCTCAATGCGCTGAACGAGATCCAGAAGCTCGGCGCGATCGCGATGTCGGCGGTGCAGATGGGGCGCCCGGCGCCGGACGCCGCGATCAACGTCGCGGAGCTCCGCGGCAAGCTCACCGAGACCGCGAGCAAGCAGGTCGACAAGCTGACGATCGAGATCGTCGGCCTGCTGTTCGACCGCATCAACCAGGACAAGCACGTCCCCGAGGAGATCAAGCACCTGATCCAGCGGCTGCAGTTCCCGCTGATCAAGGTCGCGCTGACCGACCCGGAGCTGTTCGTCTCGCCGCAGCATCCCGCGCGGCTGCTGCTCGACCGCATCGCCAGCACCTCGATCGGGTGGACCACCGCTGGCGAGGACAACCAGCGCTATCTCGCCGAGGTCCAGAAGGTCGTTCACGCCGTGCTCGCCGCGACCGAGGACGGGCTCGGCGCGTTCGAGAAGTCGCTCGCCGCCTTCGAGCAGTACCTCGCCGAAGAGAAGACGCGCGACGACGACCCGGTCGCGCGCGCCAAGCGCGCGCTCGCCGAAGCCGAGTCGCGCGAAGTGATGGCGATCAACGCGACGATCCAGGTCCGCAGCGCCTTCGACGGCGTGCAGATCGAGTCGTACCTGCGCGACTTCCTGCTCGAGACCTGGGTGCGCGTGCTCGTCGCCGCGTCGCTGCGCGAAAAGGACAAGCCCGGGCAGGTGCAGCGCTATCTGAGGATCGTTCCCGACCTCGTGTGGAGCGTGCAGCCGAAGATCAATCCCGACGACCGCAAGCGGCTCGTCAGCGTGATCCCGCCGGTTCTGGCCACGCTGCGCGAAGGCGTGATGCTGATCGACTGGCCGCAGCAGAAGATGCAGGAGTTCTTCTCGAAGCTGATGAACTCGCATGCGCTCGCGGTCAAGGCGCTCGAACTCGCGCACGGCAACCCGGGCGCGGCGTTCGAGCCGAGCACGCTGAGCATCAAACTCGACGGCATCCGCTTCGATGCCGAGCCGCAGGTTGCGGATGGCGCCGCGCCGCTGCACGTGTCCGACGACGTCGTGCGGCACGTGATCGCCGAGAAGCACGCGCCCGTCAACCACCTGACGCTGCCGCCGGAGGCCGCTGCGAACACTGCCGGTCCGGACGACGCGCAGGTCGACGGGATCATCGCGCGCTGGAAGCGCGGCGACTGGTTCAACCTGCGCGTCGGCGACGTGACCGAGCGCGTGCGGCTGCGCTGGATCAGCCCGCGCAAGACGCTGTACCTGTTCACGCCGGCGGACGGCAGGCAGGCGCATTCGCTGTCGCCCGAGACCCTGCGCGGCTACCTGCGCAGCGGCCGAATGCAGCCGGTCGAGTCGGTGCCGCTGTTCGATCGCGCCGTGCACGCGGTGATGCAGGACTTGCAGGGGGCGGCGGTCGGTGCCCAATGACGTTGCGGAAGTCGCTGCCGCGGTTTCGAGCGGAGCGGCTGCCGTCGCACGCCGCATGAATCGTCGCCAACGCGCAGCCGCACCGCGCGGCCACAAGACCGTCGCGCCGCACGTCACGCTGTCCGAGTCCGACGGCGTGCGTTACCTGCACTTCGGCACCGAATGGGTGCAGGGCGCGATGCGGATCGCGCGGCCGTTCGCGCTCGAGCTCGAGTACCAGCAGCAGATGATGGCGCCGCTGCTGTTCCTGCCGCAGCCGCGCCGCATCGTCCAGCTCGGCCTCGGCGCGGGCGCGTTGGCGAAGTTCTGCTATCGCGAACTGCCTGCGGCCGAGATCACGGTCGTCGAGATCAGCGAGATCGTCGTGGATACCGCGCGGCGCTGGTTCAAGCTGCCGCCCGACGATGCGAGGCTCGCCATCGAACTGGCCGATGCGCGCGACTTCATCTCGCATCCGCGCCGGCGGCGCTGCGCCGACTGGCTGCAGGTCGATCTGTACGACGCGCAGGCGCGCGGCCCGGTCTACGACGATGTCGACTTCTACGCCGCCTGCCGCCGCGCGCTGGCAGGCCCCGGGGTGGCCGCGTTCAACCTGTTCGGGCGCAGTTTCGGCCCGAGCTTCGATGCGATCGCCCGCGCTTTCGACGACCGCGCGCTGGTGCTTGCCGAAGCCGACGCCGGCAACCGCATCGTGCTGTGTTTTAACGGACCGCCGCTCGCGGTCGCGTATGCCGAGCTGTACGAGGCGGCGCGCGCGATCGAGGCGCGTCATCGGTTGCCGGCGCGCAAGTGGGTGTCCGGCCTGCGGGCGGAAAACGGAGATGGCGATTGGCTGGAAATCTAGCCTGCTCGAAGCGCCAGCCGCGGCGCGCGCCGACCGCGGGCGACCGCCCGATCGCCGGACTTGGCGCCGCGCAGCGCCGGATATTCTCGCTTGACAGGGTTGCGGGGGTGGCTAGAGTCCCCGCTGGGGCGCTGCCCGGGCGCCCGTTCCGCCGCCCGCATCCGTAACGCATGGACGTCAACCCGCTGGCCCAGTCCGCGACGGCGAAAGCGCCGGGTACGCTGCCGTACCTGTCCGCCGCACAGGCCTCGGCGCTGATGCGCTCGGGGCTGGCGATCGCGATCGAGCTGATCGGCAACACGTTCGACGCGATCTGCCGCAACGTCCTCGAAGAGCTCAATGCGAAGTGGGACTTCAACGTCGGCTCGCCGCTCGTGCAGCGGCTGCTGTCGACCAAGGCCGCCGACCTGCGCCACGCATTCCTGTCGCACCTGAAGGAGCGGCAGGACGCGGCGCTCGCCGAAGTCATGGCGCAGCCCACACCTGCGCCCGCTGTCGGGCAGGTCAGCGCCGAGATGCTGACGCTGGTCGACGCGGTGACCACCGCGCACGGTGTGATCGTCGATCGCGCCGCCGGCAAGATGCGCGGCATCATCGATGAGCAGCTTCGCGATCTGCAGCTGATCGTCCAGCATCTGACCGGCCGCAGCACGCTTCGTACCGCGGAAAATCCCTTCGGCCCGGAAGTGTTCATGCGGGCGCTGCTCGACGCAGCCGAGGACCTCGCGCTGCACACCGAGGCTTGGGACTTCTACCTCAACGTTTTCGAGAAGCCGCTGGCCGAGGAGATCGGCCGGATCCATGTCGCGTTGCTGGAGCACTTCCAGCGGCACGGGCTCGACGCCAAGCTGGTCCGGCGCGAAATGGCGGCGCGGCAGGCCGCTGCGCGCGGTGTCGGGCTTGCCGGCGGCGCGCACGCAGGCGCCGAGCCCGCGGCGCAGCCGGGTGCCGCGCCCTCGACGGTTCCGGGCTTTCCAGGCTACGGACCTCAGGGCATACCGGGCGGACTGCCCGGGACGATGCCGGGCGCGATGCCGGGCACGGCGCCGGGCACAGTCGGCGGGATGCCGCGCGCGATGGCTGCGGCGATCTTCGACCCGAGTGTGGCGCTGAACAACCTGCTCGCTCGCCTGCAGTCCAACGCGCGCGACCTGCGGCTGCCGCCGATGCCGCAAGTCGGCCCCGCCGAGGCGCCGCTGCTCGAAGCGATCGGCGAACTTCAGCAGTTGGGCCTCGAAGGCGTGCACGGCGCGGCCTTCGCCGGGACTGCGGCGGGTTCGATCAACACATGGCGCGAGCACCTGGTCGAGAAGTCCAACCGCACCGTCGACAAGCTGACGATCGAGATCGTCGGCATGCTGTTCGACCACGTGCTGCAGGACAAGCAGGTGCCGGCCGAGATCAAGGCGCTGATCTCGAGGCTGCAGTTTCCGGTGCTGAAGGCCGCGCTGCTCGATGCGGACTTCTTCGCGTCGAGCACGCATCCGGCGCGCCGGCTGATCGACCGCATCGCGAGCACCGCCGTCGGCTGGGAGCCGTACGGCGACGAGAACGAGCGCTACAAGAACGAAGTCGACCGGATCGTCCGCGAGGTGCTGCAGAAGTTCGACAAGGACGTCGCGGTCTTCGAGAAGCTGCTCGGTGAGTTCGAGAATTTCGTCGGCGACATCTCGCCGCGCGACAGCGATCCGGTCGCTCGCGCCAAGCGCGCGCTCGAGGAGGCCGAGAAGCGCGAGATCCTCGCGATCAACACGACGATCCAGGTTCGGCGCGCGTTCGAGAAGGTCGAGCTCGAGCCGTACCTGCGCGACTTTCTGGTCGGCCCCTGGGTGCAGGTCCTGGTCACGGCCACGTTGCGGGAAGAACAGACTCCGGGCTTTTCCAAGCGCTTCCGCGAGGCGATCCACGACATGGTGTGGAGCGTCCAGCCGAAGGCCTCCGCCGACGACCGCCGTCGGCTGGTCGAGCTGATTCCGAACCTCACCCGCGTGATGCGCGACGGTCTGGCGTTGATCCACATGGCCGAGCGCGAGCAGAACGACTTCTTCAAGCAGTTGATGGAGTCGCACGCGATGGCGGTCAAGCCGGTCGACCAGGCGCGGTACATCAAGTCGTCGCTGGCGACGACGGAGCTGCGCGCGCGGCTCGACGGCATGCAGTTGACCGGCACCTTCCCGATCACGACGGTCGCCGGCGGCGTTCGCGTATCCACCGGCGCGCTGATGCGCGCGGCGGCCGAGCACGACGCGGAACTGAAGGTGCCCGAGCCGGTGACCGACATCGGCCCGCTCGACCGCGTCGAGGAAGCGCGGCTCGACGAGGAGATCGCGAGCTGGCAGCGCGGCACCTGGTTCAGCATGTGGAACGGCAAGGAAATGGTCAAGGCGCGGCTACGCTGGATCAGCCCGCTGCGCACGCTGTTCCTGTTCAGCTCGGACCGCGAGAAGAACGCGCACGTGATGCCGCCGGACCTGATCAAGAACTACCTGAAGCGCGGCAAGCTCAAGGCGCTCGAAGCCACGCCGCTCACCAAGCGCGCGGTCGACGGCGTGGTCGGCGACTTCGAGAAGATGCCCAAGCGGCGCGAGGAAATCGCCGCGCGTTACGCGCCGGCGGGCTGATGCGGCGTTGCGCGGCGCCTGAGACGGCCCGACCGTTCCGATGAACGCTCCCGACAAATCGGTGCGCAGGCACGGCGCCGAAGCGGTTCCCGTCGGCCGTCTGCCGCTCGCGTACGTCGTGCGCGAGCTGATGGCCGACGGCCTGATCGCGCAGGCCGACGGCGAACGCGTGCTGTCGGTGCGCTCGCGCGAGACCCAGGTGCATCCGCTCGCGCTGCTCGCGGAGATGAACCTGCGTTCGCCCACACCCGGCCGCGAGCTGCTCGACCTCGAGCGGCTGACGCAGTGGCTCGCCGACAAGGCGGGGCTGCCGTACCAGCACATCGATCCGCTGCGCGTGGACTTCTCGCGCGTCGTCGATGTGATGTCGAGCGCGTACGCGACGACCTATTCGATCCTGCCGATCGCAGTGACCGGCGCGGAGATCGTCGTTGCGACCTGCGAGCCCTTTCTCGACGGCTGGCAGCGTGAGATCGAGCAGATCACGAAGAAGAGCGTCAAGCGCGTCGTCGCCAATCCGCTCGACGTCGCGCGCTACACGGTCGAGTTCTACAAGCTCGCGCAATCGATCAAGGGCGCGAGCAGGACCAGCACGACCTCGCTGGTCAGCAACTTCGAGCAGTTGGTCGAACTCGGCGGCAAGGTCGACGCCGACAACGCGCACGTGGTGCTGGTCGTCGACTGGCTGCTGCAGTACGCGTTCGACCAGCGCGCGAGCGACATCCACCTCGAGCCCAAGCGCGAGCAGGGTGTCGTGCGCTTCCGCATCGACGGCGTGCTGCACCAGGTCTACCAGGTGCCGCCGGCGGTGATGCATGCGATGGTCAGCCGCATCAAGCTGCTCGGCCGCATGGACGTCGTCGAGCGGCGCCGGCCGCTCGACGGCCGCATCAAGACCAAGGTGACGTCAGGTCCGAGCGCCGGGCGCGAAGTCGAGATCCGGCTGTCGACGCTGCCGACCGCGTTCGGCGAGAAGCTCGTGATGCGCATCTTCGACCCCGAGGTCGTCGTGCGCAGCTATTCCGAGCTGGGCTTTTCGGAGCGCGACGCGGCGACCTGGGACGAACTGATCCACCGGCCGTCCGGCATCGTGCTCGTCACCGGGCCGACCGGCTCCGGCAAGACGACCACGCTGTACTCGACGCTCAAGCAGCTCGCCACCGACGAGGTCAACGTCAGCACGGTCGAGGATCCGATCGAGATGATCGATCCGGCGCTCAATCAGATGCAGGTCCAGCACGGCATCGATCTGGGCTTCGCCGACGGATTGCGCGCGCTGATGCGGCAGGACCCGGACATCATCATGGTCGGCGAGATCCGCGACAAGGAAACCGCCGACATGGCGGTGCAGGCGGCGCTCACCGGCCACCTCGTGTTCTCGACGCTGCACACCAATGACGCCGCGAGTTCGATCGCGCGGCTGCTCGAGCTGGGCGTGCCGGCCTATCTGGTCAACGCCACGCTGATCGGCATCCTCGCGCAACGGCTCGTTCGTACGCTGTGCCCGCACTGCAAGAAGGCGGATGCGCCGATCGACGAGGCGACTTGGAAGGCGCTCGTCGCGCCGTGGCGGACCTCGCAGCCGAAGCGCGTGTACAAGCCGGTCGGCTGCCTCGAATGCCGGCGCACCGGCTACCTCGGCCGCACCGGGCTGATCGAACTGCTGGTGATGACCGACAAATTGCGCGAGCTGGTGGCCTCCGGCGCAGACATCGCGAAGATCCGCCACCAGGCCGCGCGCGACGGGTTGAAGTCGCTGCGCGTCTCGGGTGCGGAAAAGATCGCGACCGGCCTGACCACGCTGGACGAAGTGCTGCGCGCGGCGCCGCCGTTCGAGACTTGACGCCGCGCGCGGCTGCGCTACGAGGACAGCAGCCGGTCGAACTCCTTGATCGTCACCGCCGGCGCTGTACGAAAGCCGATGCCGGTCAGCTTGGTCAGGCCCGCCGACGCCTTGATCGCGGTGTCGTTGTCGGGCAGTTCGACGATGAACAGCAGGTCGGTGTCGCCGAGCAGCGCGTAGCCGGCCTTGATCTCGCCGCCGAGGCTTCGGATCAGCTTGTCGGCTTCTTCGGTGCGCTTGGCGCTGACGCCGCGGATCGATTCAGGGGTGTACTTGCCGAACAGAACGTAGGTCGACATCTGCGGGACTCCTTCCGGTCGACGCACCGTGCGCGGCGGTCCGCCGCGCACGCGGACCGCGGACGAATGTACGCGCGCTGCGGCCTTCCCGGAACTCCGCGAATTGGCCTCGCGGTCACTGGACGACGGTCGCTTGCCGGCCGCGGACCGGTCGCGGGGATCGCCTGTCGTTCAACGGGGACAGGCCCCGGTCGCCGCTTTCACGCGGATGACGCATGCCCTTCCGTACGCTGCGCGGCTGCGCCGCCGGCCCACGGACGCGGAGAGCGACTGGATCCCGGTCTGCGCTGCGCGCAACCGGGATGACGGCGATGTCCACGCGCGGCGCGCTGGGACATCGCCGTCACTTGCTCAGTTGCCGCATCGCGCGGGTCAGGCCCTCGAGCGTCAGCGGGTACATGCGCCCGCCGACGAGCTGGCTGACCAGCGAGATCGACTGGCGGTACTGCCACAGGCCCTCGGGTTCGGGGTTGATCCAGACATGCTTCGGGAAGTGGTGCGTCAAGCGCTGCAGCCAGACGGCACCGGCTTCGGCGTTGTTGTGCTCGACGCTGCCGCCGGGCTGGAGGATCTCGTACGGGCTCATCGTCGCGTCGCCGACGAAGATCAGCTTGTAGTCGGGGTTGTACTTGCGCAGCACGTCCCAGGTGTCGAACTTCTCGGCGAAGCGGCGGCGGTTGTTGCGCCACAGGTATTCGTAGACGCAGTTGTGGAAGTAGTAGAACTCGAGGTGCTTGAACTCGGCCTTGGTCGCCGAGAACAGCTCCTCGACGCGCTTGATGTGCTCGTCCATCGTGCCGCCGACGTCGAGCAGCATCAGCACCTTCACGGCGTTGTGCCGCTCGGGGACGAGCTTCAGGTCGAGCCAGCCGGCGTTCTTCGCGGTCGACTCGATCGTGTCGTGCATGTCCAGTTCGAGGTCGGCGCCCTCGCGCGCGAAACGGCGCAGCCTGCGCAGCGCCACCTTGATGTTGCGCGTTCCGATCTCGACCTGGTCGTCGTAGTCGCGGTACGCGCGCGCCTCCCACACCTTGACCGCGCTCTTGCCGCCGGCCGAAGGCCCGCCGACGCGGATGCCTTCCGGATGCGCGCCGCCGGCGCCGAACGGCGACGTTCCGCCGGTGCCGATCCACTTGTTGCCGCCGTGGTGCGCGCCGTCCTGTTCCTCGAGGCGCTTCCTGAACTCCTCCATCAGCTTGTCGAAGCCGAGCTTCTCCAGCTTCGCCAGTTCCTCGGGCGAGAACGCGCGCTCGAGCAACTGCTTGAACCACTCGTCGGGAATCTCCTTCGTGATGCCGAGCGTGGTCTGTACGCCCCTGAAGAACTCGCCGAACGCGCGGTCGAACTTGTCGTAATGCGCTTCGTCCTTGACCAGCGCCGCGCGCGACAGGAAATAGAAGTCGTCGATCGAAGGTCGGATGACGTCCTTCTTTAACGCTTCGAGCAGCGTCAGCAGCTCCTTGATCGACACCGGCAGCCGAGCCGCGCGCAGGTGGTAGAAGAAGTTGATCAGCACCGCCGCCTCCGGCGTCCTACGCCTTTTCGGGTCGGGGCTGAGGCGCGGCGGCCGACGCGTGGCGCGACAGGCGCAACGCGAGGTGCCGCTTCACGTCCGGCCACTCGGCGGCGAGGATGCTGTACATCACGCTGTCGCGCACGGTGCCGTCGCGGCGCGCCTGGTGATGGCGGATGACGCCGTCCTTCTTCGCGCCGAGCGCTTCGATGGCCGATTGCGATGCGAAGTTGAAGTTGTCGGTCCGAAAGCCGACGACGCGGCAGCCGAGCGACTCGAACGCGTGCGTCATCAGCAGCAGCTTGCACGCCGTGTTCACATGCGTCCTCTGGCAGCGGCGCGCGTACCACGTGTAGCCGATCTCGACGCGGTCGATCGCCGGCACGATGTCGTGATAGCGCGTGCTGCCGACGACCGTGCCGGTGGCGAGATCGCGCACCGCCCACGGCAGCATGTGGCCTGCGTCCTGACCCGCCAACGCCGCCGAGATGTAGGCGTGCGTTTCTTCGGGCGAGGGCACCGAGGTGAACCAAAGCTTCCACAGTTCGCCGTCGCTCGCCGCGCCGACGAGCCCGTCGTGATGCTCACGCGCGAGCGGCTCGAGCCGCACGCCGTGGCCTTCGAGGGTGATCGGCCGCGGCTCGATCATCGGCGTTACCTGTTGTGCCTCGCCATGAACACGAGCCGCTCGAACAGGTGCATGTCCTGTTCGTTTTTCAACAGCGCGCCGGCCAGCGGCGGGACGAACAGCTTGTCGTCCTTCGAGCGCAGCGCCTCGGGCGGGATCTGCTCGGCGACCAGCAGCTTCAGCCAGTCGAGCAGCTCGGAGGTCGACGGCTTCTTCTTCAGTCCCGGCAGCTCGCGGATCGCGAAGAACGTCGCCATCGCATTGGCGAGCAGTTCCCTGCGCAGTCCGGGGAAGTGCACGTCGACGATCGCCTGCATCGTCTCTTTGTCCGGAAACTTGATGTAGTGGAAGAAGCAGCGGCGCAGGAAAGCGTCGGGCAGTTCCTTCTCGTTGTTCGACGTGATGACCACCAGCGGGCGGTGCTTCGCGCGAATGGTCTGCCGCGTCTCGTAGACGTAGAACTCCATGCGGTCGAGTTCGCGCAGCAGGTCGTTCGGGAACTCGATGTCGGCCTTGTCGATCTCGTCGATCAACAGCACGCTCGGGCGGTCCTGCTCGAAGGCCTGCCACAGCACGCCGCGGACGATGTAGTTGGAGATGTCGTGAACGCGGTCGTCGCCGAGCTGCGAGTCGCGCAGCCGGCTCACCGCGTCGTATTCGTACAGCCCTTGCTGCGCCTTGGTCGTGCTCTTGATGTGCCACGCGAGCAGCGGCATGTCGAGCGCGCGTGCGACCTCCTCGGCGAGCATCGTCTTTCCGGTGCCAGGTTCGCCCTTGATCAGCAGCGGGCGCTGTAGCGTGAGCGCTGCGTTGACCGCGAGCTTCAGGTCGTCGGTGGCGACGTAGGTGTCCGTCCCTGCGAAGCGGGCCGGCGGTTTCGCGATCGGCATCGGGCTCGTCTCGGTCTGCGTGGAGCGGGCAGTATAAGCAGCAGCGCGGTACCCCTCGCGGCGATGGACGCGCCAGCGAGCGCTCCGTTAGAATCCGCCCGCTTTTCGCGGGTCGGCGCAGCGTGCCGGGTCGCGCCGATACGTACAACGAGGGGACAGCACGTCAATGAAGAACATCCGAATCCTGTGCGCGGCTGGCGCGATGGCCATCGCCTCGGCGGCGTCCGCGCAGCAGCCCGCGACCGCCGGCAACCCCGAGGCCGCACGCGCCCACATCTCGATGTGCACGGGCTGCCACACGATTCCCGGCTACCAAGCGTCGTTCCCGCGCGTCTACCGCGTGCCGAAGATCGGCGGCCAGTCGGCCAAGTACATCGAATCCGCACTGCAGGGCTACAAGAAGGGCGACCGGAACCATCCGACGATGCAGGCGATCGCCAAGGGACTGACCGATCAGCAGATCGCCGATATCGCCGCGTACTACGCGGCGCGCGGCGCGGAGGCGGCGAAGTGACGGAACGACGGAACCCCACGATGAGCACAACGAAGCGGGTGCTGGCGGCGATCGCCGCGGCGCTGACCGGGACGGCGTGCGCGGCCGACCTCGAGTCCGGGCGCAAGATCGGCGAGACGCAATGCGCGGCCTGTCATGGCAAGGACGGCAAGTCGCCGATCGATCCGAGCTATCCGACGATCGCGGGCCAGTACCCCGACTACCTCGCCAAGGCCCTGCTCGACTATCAGACGGGGGCGCGCAAGAACCCGATCATGGGCGGCATCGCCAAGCCGCTGTCCAAAAAGGACATGCGGGACGTTGCCGAGTACTTCGCTTCGCTCCCGGGACCGCTGACGCACCGCAAGTAACCAACGCGCGAGCCGTGAAAAAACGGGCCCTGCGGGGCCCGTTTCGTTGTGCACTCGTCACAGGGCGCGATTGCGGATCGTGCTTCTCAATGCCCACCGAGCCTGCGATGCAGGCACTCGAGATACGCCGCGTTGATCGTTGCGATGTCGGGCGGCAGCGTGCCGCGCTGCGCCTGCCAGACCACGTCGCCCAGGCACTCCATCGCTTCGTGCGCGGCGGCGTGCTCGTCGCCGCTGCGCGCCGTAAGGCGTTCGAAAGCGGCCCGCACGCCGGCCGGCTGGTCGATCGAAAGCTGCTCTTCGATCGCCAGATGCATCGAAAGATGCAGGAACGGGTTGGTCGTTCCGCGTTCGACCGTGAACTCTTCGGCGAGCGCGCGTTCGGGATCGTCGAGCAGCGCGTGATACTCCGGGTGCGCCGCGATCCATCGCAGCGCGATGGCCTCGAGCGGTGTCAGCAGTTCCCGGTCGCGGTCCTTGCGCCGCGTCTCGCAGAAAAAACGCCGTACGTCGTCACGTGAAGGATTAAACATGGGTACGGAGGTCGATACGACCGGCCGGACGCGGACCGAGGACCGTGCGCTCGGAGCGCTCGCCGTGGCGCTGTCGGCGGCGGCGTTCGGCGCGATGCCGATCTTCGCACGACAGGCGTATGCGGCCGGCGTCGACCTGACAGGCATTTTAGTTCCGCGCTTCGCGATCGCCGCGCTCGTGCTGGCGCTGATCGCATGGCGCAGCGGAGCGCGCCGGCCGACGCGGCGTCAGACGCTCGCACTCGCCGCGCTGGGCGGCATCGGCTACGTCACGCAAGCCTTCCTGTACTTCACAGCGCTGCAGCACGCGAGCGCCGGCCTCGTCGCGCTGCTGCTGTACGCGTTCCCATTCATCGTCGCGGTGCTCGCGGCGATCTTCCTGAACGAGCGTCTGACTGCGCGCCGCGTCGCCGCGCTGCTGGTAGCCAGCGGCGGACTGGCGCTGACCATCGGCGGCGGTCAGGGCAGCGCGCTCGGTGTCGCGCTCGGGCTGGGCGCCGCGCTCGTCTACTCCGTCTACATCGTCGCCGGCACGCGGGTGATGCGCGAGGTCGACCCGCTCGCGGCGTCAAGCGTCGTGTGCGCGGCCGCGGCGGCCAGCTACACGCTGGTGGCGCTCGTTCGCGCGGCGTTCGGACTGCCGGCGCAGATGCCCCACGACGCGGCAGGGTGGCTCAACGTCGGCGCGATCGCGATCGTGTCGACGGTCGTCGCGATCGCGGCGTTTTTCTACGGCCTGAAGCGGCTCGGCGCGTCGATGACGTCCGTGCTGTCGACGCTCGAGCCGGTGGTCAGCGTGCTGCTGGCGGCGCTGGTGCTCGGCGAAGCCTTGACGCCGACGCAGGCGCTTGGCGGCGCGCTCGTGATCGGAACCGCGATCTGGCTGGCGCTCGACCGGCGCGATGGCTGAGGCGCTGACCGGGGCGTGCGCGCCCGGCTACGACACTGGCGCGGGCGACTTGCGTTGGTACTCGCACCACTCGGCGATCGCGCACCGCCAGCACTCGGGCTTGCGCGCCTTGCAGACATAGCGGCCGTGCAGGATCAGCCAGTGGTGCGCGTCCTTCTTGAACTCGTCGGGGACGACCTTTTCCAGCTTGCGTTCGACTTCTTCGACGGTCTTTCCGGGCGCGAGCCCCGTGCGGTTGGCTACGCGGAAGATGTGCGTATCGACCGCGATCGTCGGCTGGCCGAAGGCCGTATTCAGGATCACGTTGGCGGTCTTGCGGCCGACGCCCGGAAGCTTTTCCAGCGCTTCGCGCGTCGCGGGAACCTGGCCACCATGCGCTTCGAGCAGGATGCGGCACAGCTTGACGATGTTCTTCGCCTTGGTGCGGTACAGGCCGATCGTCCGGATGTAGGGAATCAGACCTTCCTCGCCGAGCGCGGCGATTGCGGCCGGCGTGTTGGCGACCGCGAACAGCTTGCGCGTCGCCAGGTTCACGCTCCGGTCGGTCGCCTGCGCGGACAGCACGACCGCGATCAGCAGCTCGAAGGGTGTCGAGTATTCGAGTTCGGTCGTGGGCTTCGGGTTGGCGGCGCGCAACCGCTCGAAGATCGCCCGGCGTTTCGCGGGATTCACGCTTCCGTGCCTTTCTTGTCTTCTTCAGGGCTGGGGGAGCACGAGGGGGCCGGCCGAGCCCCCTCGTTCCCCATCGTGCGCGTCCGCGAAGCGGGCAGCGCGGGCGCGGCTCGCCGCGCCCGCGCCCGCTCGATCGCGGCTTGCACGATCGCTTTCTTCTGTTCGACCTGCTCGCGCGACAGGTCGTCGCGCGAGTCGAGCTCAGCGATCTTTGCGAGCGCCTTCGCGGCAAGGCGCTCGTCGTTGTCGACCTGCTCGCGCTCGAGCCGATCCTTGCGCGCGTGAAGACGCGTTCGCGCCGCGTCGGCGTCCGCCTGCGTCCACTCGCGCGGCGGATCGACCGGGATCATCGCGATGCAGTCCATCGGGCAAGGCGGCAGGCACAGGTCGCAACCGGTGCACCATTGCGGGACGACCGTGTGCATGCGCTTGGCGGCACCGACGATCGCGTCGACGGGGCACGCCTGGATGCACAGCGTGCAGCCGATGCAAAGCGCCTCGTCGATTACCGCGACGTGCAGCGGCCGCTCGATGCCGTTGGCGGGGTTCAGCGGGAGCACCGGCCGGCCGAGCAGGTTCGCGAGCTTCTCGATCCCGGCCGCGCCGCCGGGCGGACATTGGTTGATCTGCGCTTCGCCCGCGGCGATCGCTTCGGCGTACGGTCGGCAGCCCGCGTAGCCGCACTTCGTGCATTGCGTCTGTGGCAGCAGCGCGTCGATCGCGTCGGCGAGCGCGAATGGGTCCGCAGCGTTCATGCGCCGATTATCCCAGTGCGCGCCGCTGTGTCCGAGTTCGTCCTCCTTTCGCAAAGGGGGACGGGGTATATCGCTTTCGACGCCAACTAGCGCGACGCGCGTTCGATCGTCGCCAGGGTCTCGCGGTAGCGCTCGACGCGCGGACCGCCGATCGCGATCGCGCGCTGCGCCGCATGGCGCGCTTCGTCGACGCGCCGGTCGGCCAGCAGCGCGAGCGCGAGGTTGTTGAACGCGTCGGCCGCTTGCGGCTGCAACTGCGCCGCGCGGGCGAAGGCCTGTGCGGCCGCGGCCGCGTCGGCGAGGGCATACGCGGCGTTGCCCAGTCCCATCCACGCCGCGTAGAGCGCGGGCGAGCGTTCGACGAGCGCCGCGTACGCGCGGCGCGCAGCGGCGGGATCGACGCGTTCGAGCGCGGCCGCTGCGGCGACGAGCGTCTCGTCGGTCGGGGTCTTCGGCAGCCGGTCGGGCGCGGTCGCGACCATTGCCCAGTGCCCGCTGCGCGCCCAGGTCCGCTCGAAAACCGCGAACGGCAGGCGTTGATTCGCGGTGAGCCCGGAGTGCAGCACGATCTCCTCGCGCGCGAGGTCGTAGCCGATCGCGACCGCGTAGTGCCACACCGGCGCCACCGGCAGCGACAGGTTCTGCAGCACGATCACCGGTGTTCCGGCGGAGATCTCCGCGAGCAGCGCGTCCAGTCGCGGCGGCAGAACGACCGCGAGCCGGCCGTGGCGCCGCGCGGTCGCGAGCATCTCCGGCTGCAGCGATCCCTCGCGCGCGGGCAGGTACACCTGCGGCTTGAGCGCCTCCGGCGTCGCCGCCACGCCGCCCGCAACGAGCGCCATCGCGAGCGACGCCGGTCCGCACTGGTACTCGTCCTGCGCGAAGAAGGGGACCGAGTCGATGCGATGGCTCGCCGCGAGCCCGGCCGGAGGCGCGGCGCGCAGCGCGGCGGTCTGCGGCGGCGTCGCGCAGCCGGCGAGCACGACCGCGCAAACGAAAACCCCCGCCAGGGCGGGGGTCCGGGCGAATGCGACGAGGCGGTTCAACGGACCGGCCGCGTGAACGGGAAGACCTTCGTCAGCCCGAGAATGTCGGTGATCAGCAGGATCAGGAACACCGCGAACAGCACGCCGAGCACGTCGCCGCCCGCGGGCAACTGGTCGAGCCGCTCGGCAAGCTGCTGTGCTTCGTCGGCGGTCAGCGCGTCCACGCGAGCCTGCACCTGCGCGGGATCGACGCCGCGCTCGACGAGGGCGGCGCGAACGTCGTCGCGCGCCAGCAACTCGGCGATGCGCTGCTGGACCGGCGTATCGCGGACGATCTCTTCGGTCGTCACCAGGCTCGACGGCGCGTTGGCGAACGCAGGCAGCGGCAGGCTCGTGCCGAGCACGCAAACGGCGGCGAGCAGCGCGATTGAACGTCGGATCGTTGGCATGGGCGGGTCTCCTTCGTTGGGGTTGGCGGTACTTCGTCTGTCCGCGAGAGCGCTCAGGCCGACGCGCGGATGAAGTCGCGGATCTGCGGATAGATCATCTCGCGCCAGCGCCGTCCCGAGAAGATCCCATAATGGCCTACGCCTTGCGCGGTCAGGTGCTTCTGGCGCGACTTCGGGATGTTGCGGCACAGATCGTGCGCGGCCTGCGTCTGGCCGCTGCCCGAGATGTCGTCGAGTTCGCCTTCGATCGTGAACAGCGCGACGGTCTTGATGTCTTCGGGCGCGACGCGCCGCCCGCGCACGTGCCACGTTCCGTTCGGCAGCCGATGCTCCTGGAAGACGATCCTGATCGTGTCGAGGTAGTACTCGGCGGGCAGGTCGAGCACCGCGTTGTACTCGTCGTAGAAGCGGCGGTGCGACTCGACGTCTTCCTGGTCGCCCTTGACGAGGTCGAGGTAGTAGTCCCAATGCGAATTCAGGTGCCGGTCCGGGTTCATCGCGACGAATCCGGCATGCTGCAGGAAGCCCGGATAGACCCTGCGCAGATAGCCCGGATACGTCGACGGCACCTTGAAGATGACGTTGTTCTCGAACCACTCGTAGCTCTTGCGTTGCGCGAGCGCATTGACCGCCGTCGGGCTGCGGCGCGTGTCGATCGGTCCGCCCATCATCGTCATCGACCTGGGCAGCTTGGGATCGCCTGCCGAAGCCATCAGCGACACGGCGGCGAGCACCGGCACGGTCGGCTGGCACACCGAGATCAGGTGCACGTCGGGGCCGAGGTGGCGGACGAACTCGGTCACGTAGTCGACGTAATCGTCGAGGTGGAACGGACCGTGCGTGATCGGCACGAGCCGCGCGTCGACCCAGTCGGTGATGTACACGTCGTGCTCGGGGAGCAGCGCGCGCACCGTGTCGCGCAGCAGTGTGGCGTGGTGGCCCGACAGCGGCGCGACCACCAGCACGGCCGGATCGTCCGCGTGCTTGGCCTGTCCGTTCTTCAGTCCCCGCCGGAAGTGCAGCAGCTTGCAGAACGGCTTGTCGATGACGGTGTCGATCGCAACGGGCACTTCGCGGCCGTTGATCGTCGTCGACGGCAGGCCCCATTCGGGCTTTTCGTAATGCTTGCCGATCCGGTGCAGCAGGTCGTAACCGGCCGCCATCCTGCGCGAGAACGGCGTGTACGCGAGGGGGCTGTACGGACTGGAGAACAACTGCGATGTGGCTTGCGCCCACACCGATAGCGGGTTCAGGAACTTGCGCTGCAGTTCATGCAGGTGATAGAGCATGTCCGGCTCCCGTCAACGTGCTGCCTCCTCGTCTCGGCGCAATCAGACGACGGCGGATTATGCTCGCGCGACATGGCCGCATCAAATCGGCAGATAAGTACCTGAATTGCGCCCTCGACGCGTGATCGGGTGGCCTGACCAATCCGTCGCGGCCGCGCGTCGCCGAGCCGAATCCACGGCGCACCTTCCAGCGGAGGCGCTACCAGTAGTTCTCGACGGCAAGGTGGCCCGGCTGGCCGCGGCGCGACGTGACGAAGCCCTTCGCCTGCAGCAGCTTGCGGGTGTCGTCGACCATTTCGGGATTGCCGCAGATCATGATGCGCGAGCGGTCGTGGTCGAACTTCACGCCGACGCACGCCTCGAGCTCGCCGCTTTCGATCAGCGCCGGAATGCGTTTCGTGAACGCGCCCGGCGCGGCTGCACGCGTGGCCGTTCGCACGTAGTGCAGCTTATGGCCGTGGGCGCGGAAGTGCTCGTGCGTGCGGAACCCCTCGATCGTGTCCGCGTAGGCGAACTCGTTCGGATAGCGCACGCTGTGGACGACGATCAGGTTCTCGTAGTCGTCCCACGTCTTCATGTCCCACAGGATCGAGATGAACGGCGCGAGGCCGGTTCCCGTCGCCAGCATCCAAAGATCCTTGCCCCCCTCGAAGCGGTCGGTCGTCAGGAAGCCGTAGCTCGCCTTCTCGACGTAGACCGTGTCGCCGACCTTCAGCCGCGCCAGCTCGCTCGTGAACTCTCCGCCCGGAACGACGATCGAGTAGAACTCGAGGTGCTCGTCGTAACTCGCCGAGACGATCGAGTAGGCGCGCCAGACGATCTTCTCGCCCGACGGGTTCTTCGGGTTGTCCGGATCGGGTTTCTTGACACCGAGCCGTGCGAACTGGCCCGGCGTGAAGCGGAAGCCCTGGTGCCGCGTCAACCTGAACGAGAACAGGTTCGGCGCCCACGGATGGATCCACAGGATCCTTTCCGCGGTGTACTTGTCGGGTGCAACCATTGTCGTGGCGTGCGCGCCGGGACCTCTCGGCTCACAGCCCGTCCGGCGGCAAGCCGCGCGCGAACGGCCTGCCTGCGAGCTCTCAGCGCTCGAGGTACTTCAGCTTGTCGCGCACGTCCTTCCACTGATCCGCGTCGGGCGGGTGCGGCTTCATCCGCGTGATCGACGGCCACTTCTTGGCCAGCTCCGCATTGAGCGCAATGAACTGCCGCTGGTCTTCGGGCACGTCCTCTTCCGCGTAGATCGCGTTGACGGGGCACTCGGGGATGCACACCGCGCAGTCGATGCACTCGTCGGGATCGATCGCGAGGAAGTTCGGCCCTTCGCGGAAGCAGTCGACCGGACACACGTCGACGCAGTCCGTGTACTTGCACTTGATGCAGGGCTCGGTGACGACGTGAGTCATGGCGCCAGCGGCTTCACCGCACAGGAGTTCGATAACAAACCGTATTCTAGCGCCGTGGATCGAACGGCCCGGCGCTGTGCTCACGAAAAGAGGGTTTTCGATGCAGGTTTCAGCGCCGCTTCGCGCGCGGGTGGGCGCGTCGCGGCACATTCGCAGCGCTGCGTACACGATACGCGCCGCTTCCGAAACGCGCCGTCACGGCCTATGCTTCGACCCGTGCAAGCAAACGCGCGGGCGCCACGCAGCGCCCGCCATCCTTCGAGGAGACACCCCATGAGACGCTGGTTACGTCCAATCACTGTTGCGTTCGCGGCATCGCTGGCGCTGCCCGTGGCGGTCGCTCAACCGGTCCGCACCGGTATCGTGACTTTCCTGTCCGGTCCTGCGGCCGGTCCCTTCGGCGTGCCGGCGCGCAACGCTGCCGAACTGATGACCGAGATGCTGAACGCCGGTTCAGTGCCCGCGCCGTACGCGACCAAGGGCTTCGGCGGCAACCCGATCGAGCCGGTCATCATCGACGAGGCCGGCGGCCCGCAGAAGCAGGTGGCCGAGTTCCGCAATCTGGCGCAGCGTGTGGATCTGGTGATCGGCTACATCTCCAGCGGCGACTGCCTGGCGATCGCGCCCGTGGCCGAGGAACTGAAGAAGCTGACCGTGTTGTTCGACTGCGGAACGCCGCGCATCTTCGAGGATGCCTCGTACAAATACGTGTTCCGCACCGGCGGCACCGCGACGATGGACAACGTGTCGGCGGCCATGTACCTGCTCGAGAAGCACCCGAAGGTCAAGTCGATCGCCGGCATCAACCAGAACTACGCATGGGGTCAGGATTCGTGGAACGACTTCGAGGCCGCGATGAAGGCGTTGCGCCCGACGATCGAAGTCAAGACGTCGCAGATGACGAAGTTGATGGCCGGCCAGTTCGGCGCCGAGATCTCCACGCTGCTCGCCAGCGGCGCCGACGTGATCCACTCCAGCTTCTGGGGCGGTGATCTCGAAGGGCTCGTGCTGCAGGGCGCGCCGCGCGGACTGTTCAGCAAGCACATCGTCGTGCTGTCGGCCGGAGAGCCGGCAATCACGCGGCTCGGAACGAAAATCCCCGAGGGAACGATCATCGGCGCGCGCGGTCCGTTCGGGCCGTTCGCGCCCGACACGCCGCTCGCGCGCTGGTTCAAGAACGCATACCAGGATCGCTATCAGGTACCGCCGAACTACGCGGCGTACAAGATGGCCACCGCACTCCTCGGCGTCAAAGCGGCGTATGAGAAGGCGCAGGCAGCCGGCGCGCAGCGGCCCACGCAGGAGCAGATCATCGCCGCGTTCGAAGGGCTCGCCTTCGAAGGGCCGGGCGGGCAGGTCAAGATGGCGCTCGGCAAGGGCCATCAGGCGGTGATGGATGTCGCGGTCGGCACGGTCAAGCACGTCGGCGGCGAACTGCAGATCGTCGACATCAAGCGCTATCCGGCCGACAAAATGAACCCGCCGGAAGGGGTCAAGAGCGAGGCCTGGATCAAGTCGGGGTTCAAAGGACGCTGATTCGATCAGGACGGGCGTCGCCCCGGCGGAGGCCGGGGCCTAGTCTGCGATAGCGCGGAATCGGGTCCCGGCGAAGGCCGGGACAACGAACCGAACCGCAGCGCTGAAGAACGAGCACCATGACCGCCTTCGCCTCGGTGGCCTTCGACGGCATCGTCTACTCGTCGTGGCTCTTTCTCATGGCCGCCGGGCTGACGCTGATCTACGGCGTGATGCGCATCCTGAACATCGCGCACGGCAGCTTCTACGCGCTCGGTGCATACACGGCGGCGACGCTCGTCGGCGCCTGGCTCTCCGACGGACGTCCCGTCGTCGCCAGCTACGTGCTGCTGCTGGTCGCGGCGGCGCTGGTCGGGGTGGTCGTCGGCCCGCCGCTCGAACGCGGGCTGCTCAAACGCATGTACGGCAAGGACGAGGTCGTGCTGCTGCTCGTCACGTATGCCGTGTTCCTGATCCTCGAAGACGCGATCAAGCTTGTCTGGGGCGTCGAATCGAAGGTCGTCGCCGAGCCTTATGCCGCGCCGGGCAATTTCCAGATCGGCGAGCTGGCCTATCCCGTCTACAACCTGCTGCTGATCGCCGGGGCGATCGTCACGGGGCTCGTGCTCGCCTGGGCGCTGTACCGGACGCGGCGAGGCAAGTTGCTGCTCGCGGTGATCCACGACCGCGAGATGAGCGCAGCGATGGGCATCGACGTCGGGCGCGTCTACCTGGTCACGTTCACGGTCGGCACGGCGCTCGCCGCGCTCGGCGGCGCGCTGACCGCGCCGATGGTCGCCGTCAGCCCCGGGCTCGGCGTCGAGGTGATCGTGCTGTCGTTCGCGGTCGTCGTGATCGGCGGGCTCGGCAGCCTGGGCGGCGCGGCGCTCGGCGCGGTGCTGGTCGGGCTCGTGCGCGCGGTCGCGGTTCGCTACTGGCCCGAGGTGGAACTGTTCACCATCTACGCCGTCATGGCGCTCGTGCTGATCGCGCGGCCGCGCGGGCTTTTCGCCGCCCCCGAGGCGCGCAGGATATGAGGCGCGACTTCACCGTCGGCGCGCTGGCGCTCGCCTGCCTCGCGCTGCTCGCGGCGGCGGCATGGGCGCCGCAGTCGGTCGTTTTCCTGCTGGCGGTCGGGCTCGCCAAGGGGCTCGTCGTGCTCGGACTCGTGCTGCTGATGCGCTCGGGGCTCGTTTCTTTCGGACAGGGGCTTTACTACGGCCTTGGCGCGTACGCGGCGGCGATGCTCGCCAATTTCGCGGGGCTTTCCGACGGCGCGCTGATGATGCTGGCGGGCGCGGCCGCCGGTGCGCTGGTCGCTGCGGTGCTCGGGCTGCTGCTCGCGCGCTACCGGCTGATCTTCTTCTCGATGCTGACGCTCGCGTTCTCGATGATCCTTTACGGACTGCTGGTCAAGAGTTCCGCGCTCGGCAGCACCGACGGCTTCAACCTGCACGCGAAGGGGTTCGCGGGAGTGGCGCTCGCCGACGGCGCCGAACGGCGTGCGTTTTTCGCGGCGACCGTCGTCGTCGCGTTCGTCGCCGCGCTCGCAATGCACCGCGTGTTCGGCGGCGCGTGGGGGCGGCTGTCGACGGCGATCGCCGACAACGAGTTGCGCGTCGAGTATCTCGGTGCTTCCGCATACCGGGTCGTCTACGTCAACTACGTCGCCGCCGGCGCGCTCGCGGGGCTCGGCGGCGCATGCTCCGCGCTCGCGGTCGGCCACGTCGATCCGGAGATGACGTACTGGACCACGTCCGGCGAGTTCGTCTTCGTCGCGATTCTCGGCGGGGTCGGCAACGTGCTCGCGCCATTCGTCTCGGCGCTGGTATTCGAGGGGTTGCGAACGGTGGCCAACCAGTACGCGCCGAACGTCTGGCAGATGATGTTGGGCGCGGCGATGCTCGCGATCATTCTGTTCCTGCCAGCCGGGCTGTGGTCGCTCGTGCGGCGGCTGCGGCGAGCGACATGAGTCCGATCCTCGTCGCCGAGCGGGTCAACAAGACTTTCGGGGCCGTCGTCGCTGCTGCCGACATCGATCTGGCGATCGAACGCGACAGCGTGGTCAGCCTGATCGGCGCCAACGGCGCCGGCAAGACGACGTTCCTGAACATGATCACAGGCTACCTGCAGCCCAGCTCGGGGCGAATCCTATTCGGCGGGCGCGACTTGACGGGACTGTCACCGAGGCAGGTCACGCGGCTCGGCATTTCGCGCTCCTTTCAGATCCCGCAACTGCTCGGCACGCTGTCGGTGCGCGACAACCTGCGCGTGGCGGAGGAGATCGCAGGCAGCCGCGAGGCCGACGCCGCGGCCGATGCGCTGCTGGTTCGGTTCGCGCTGACGCCGTACGCGGACCAGGCTGCTGCGCTGCTTCCCGAAGGCGTTCGCAAGCTGCTCGACGTCGCGATGGCGCTGGTCGCGCGGCCGCGCGTGCTGCTGCTCGACGAGCCCACCAGCGGTGTGGCCGCCGACGAGAAATTCGATCTGATGGACCGCGTGATGGGCGCGGTGCAGGGCGTCACCGTGCTTTTCGTCGAGCACGACATGGACATCGTCGCGCGCTACTCACAGCGCGTGATCGCGTTTTACGACGGCCGCGTGATTGCCGACGGCGCGCCGGCCGACGTGCTCGCGAGCGACAGCGTGCGGCGTTACGTGATCGGCGAGTCGATCGAGCCGGCGAGGGACCATGCTGCGGCTTGATCGCGTATCGGTGTCGATCGGGACCGTGGGCATCCTGCGCAACGTCGCGCTCGAAGTGCGACGCGGCGAGTTCGTCGGCCTGATCGGCCGCAACGGCGCCGGCAAGACGACGCTGCTTCGCACCGTGATGGGGCTTCTGCCGTTCTGGCACGGGACGCTGACCTTCGAAGGCGAAGCGCTCGCGGGCGTGCCGACGCATGCGCGCGTTCGGCTCGGCGTCGGCTACATGCCCGAGGATCGCCGACTCGTCCCGGGGCTGACCGTCGAGGAGAACGTGCTGCTGCCTGCGTGGTCGGCGAAATTCGCCGACGCGGACGAACGCCTGGCGCGCGTCTACGCGGCGATTCCGGAGGTGCGGGAGTTCCGCGCGCGCCGCGCGCTGCAGTTGTCCGGCGGCCAGCAGAAGCTCGTCGCGCTGGCGCGCGCGATGATGGCCGGCACCAAGCTGCTGCTGCTCGACGAGCCGTTCGAGGGGGTGGCCCCCGTGCTCGCGCGGCGGCTGGCCGAGGTGATCGCCGGCCTGCGCGCGAGCGGCGCGGCGGTGATCCTTGCCGAATCGAGCCTGACCCACGCGCAGCACCTGCTCGACCGCGTGTTCGTGATCGATCGCGGCGCAGTGGCGGAAAATATCGGCCAGCGCCGCGCCGCGGCGGTCTGACTGGAGCCTCATCATGGATTTCGAGTTTTCCCCCGAGGCGCAGGCGATGCAGCAGACGCTGCGCCGCTTCGTCGAACGCGAAGTGCTGCCGGCGAACAACGAGTGGCATCGGCTCGCGGAGTCCGGCACCTATCCGCTCGCGGTGATCGAGCCGCTGAAAGCGAAGGCCAGAGCGGCCGGGCTCTGGAACCTGTTCCTGCCCGGGCTCAAGCCCGACGAGCCGGGCACGCGGATGTCGAACCTCGACTACGCGCCGATGGCCGAGATCATGGGGCGCATTCCGTGGTCGTCGGAGGTGTTCAACTGCAACGCGCCCGACACCGGCAACATCGAGCTGCTGCACCTTGCCGCGAACCCCGAGCAGCGCGAGCGGTGGCTCAAGCCGCTGCTCGCCGGCGAGATCCGCTCCGCCTTCGCGATGACCGAGCCCGACGTGGCCTCGTCGGACGCGACCAACATCCGCACGAGCATCCGCCGCGACGGCGATTCGTACGTGATCAACGGCCGCAAATGGTTCATCACGAACGCCGCGCATCCGAACTGCCGGATCGCGATCGTGCTCGGCGTCACCGACGAGCGGCCCGACGCCGACCCGCACCGCAGGCACTCGATGGTGCTCGTGCCGATGGACACGCCGGGGCTGACGGTCGTTCGCAACATCCCGATCATGCACCACCACTCGCCCGACGGGCATTGCGAACTGGTGTTCCGCGACGTGCGCGTGCCGGTGTCGAACCTGCTCGGCGAGGAAGGGCAGGGCTTCAAGCTCGCACAGGCGCGGCTGGGCCCCGGCCGCGTGCACCACTGCATGCGGACGATCGGGCAGAGCGAGCTGGCGCTCGAGCTCATGTGCGAGCGCGCGCTCGAACGCCGCACCTTCGGCAAGTATCTGGCCGACTTCGCCAACGTGCAGGACTGGATCGCGCAGTCACGCATCGAGATCGATCAGGCGCGGCTGCTGGTGCTGCGCGCGGCGTGGCTGATGGACAAGCAAGGCAACGCCGCGGCGCGGGTCGACGTCTCCGCGATCAAGGTCGTCGCGGCGCAACTGCAGACGCGCGTCGTCGATCGCGCGATGCAGGTCTTCGGCGCGATGGGGCTCACCCCCGACGTGCCGCTGTCGTACCTGTGGACATGGGGCCGCGCGCTGCGCTTCATCGACGGTCCCGACGAAGTGCACCTGCGCACGGTCGCACGTGCGGAGCTGGCGAAGGCGAAAGCGAATCGCGGCTCGAGCGCGCCGTACTATCGCCTCGGGTGAATGGGGTCGGCGGCATGCCGTCGTGGCGTGAATCGTCGCCGCCGATGCGCGTCGAAGCGCATTTCGGCGACCGGATCGTGCGCTGCTTTGCCGAGCGGCCGCGCGACGTCAACGCGCTGTTCGCCGAAGCGGTCTCGCGCAACGGCGACGGCGAGGCGCTCGTCGACGGCGCCGAGCGGCTTGCCTGGCGCGAGCTCGAAGACATCGTCGCGCGCGCCGCGGCGGGGTTCGCACGGCGCGGAGTGGGGCGCGGCGACCGCGTCGCGTTGCTGCTCGGCAACCGCAGGGAGTTCGTGATCGCGTGGCTAGCCGCCGCGCGGCTCGGCGCGATCGTCGTTCCGCTGTCGATCCGCGCGCAGGCGCCCGAGCTGGCGTACATGCTCGCGCAGTGCGAGGCGTCGGCGATCGTCCACGAAGCGGAGCTCGCGGACCGGCTGCCCGCGCCGTCCGATGCACCCGCGCTGCGAACGCGGCTTGCGGTCGGCGAGTGCGCCGGCTCGGAACCGTTTGCGGTGTTGATCGGCGCGGATCGCGTCGACGCGGCGGTCGCCTGCGACGAAGAAGACACCGCGGCGATCCTGTACACATCCGGCACGACCGGGCGCCCCAAGGGCGCGATGCTGACGCATCTCGGCATCGTCCACTCGGCGCTGCATTACGCGTCGACGATGCGGCTGACCGAGCGCGACCGCTCGATCGCCGCGGTCCCGCTGTCGCACGTGACCGGCGTCATCGCGCTGATCGCGACGATGCTGCGCTGTGCGGGCACGCTGATCCTGCTGCGCGAATTCAAGGCCGTGACGTTCATGGAGCTCGCGGCGCGCGAGCGGATGACGCATACGGTGCTCGTTCCGGCGATGGTCAACCTGTGCCTGCTCGCGCCCGAGTTCGACCGCTTCGATCTGTCGGCGTGGCGCATCGGCGGCTACGGCGGCGCGCCGATGCCGCCGGCGACGATCGAACGCTGCGCGCGGAAGTTGCCCAAGCTCGAGCTGATGAACCTGTACGGCGCGACCGAGACGACTTCGCCCGCGACGATCATGCCGGCGCGCTTCACCGCGTCGCACGCGGACAGCGTGGGGCTGGCGGTCGCGTGCGGCGATATCGTCGTGATGGACGACGCGGGCAGACAGGTCGCGCCGGGCGAAACGGGCGAGCTCTGGATCGGCGGGCCGATGGTCGTACGCGGCTACTGGAACGATCCGCAGGCGACCGCGCGCGAGTTCACCGCCGGCTACTGGCATTCGGGCGATCTCGGCTCGATCGACGCCGATGGTTTCGTCCGCGTGTTCGACCGCAAGAAGGACCTGATCAACCGCGGCGGCTACAAGATCTATTCGGCCGAGGTCGAAAGCGTGCTGATCGCACACCCGTCCGTCGTCGAAGCCGCGGTCGTCGCGAAGCCCTGCCCGGTGCTCGGCGAACGCGTGCACGCTTTCGTGTGCCTGCGCGCCGACGCGAGCGCCGACGACTTGCGCGCGCACTGCGCGGCGCAACTGTCCGACTACAAGGTGCCCGAGACCTTTACGCTGAGCCGCGAGCCGCTGCCGCGCAACGCCAACGGCAAGCTGCTCAAGCGTCTGCTGCGCGAGCGGGTCGCCGCCGGCGTAACCTCTCCGACATGAGCGACGCGTCGTCCCCGCTGATCGTCAGTCGCGAAGGCGGAATCGTCCGGCTTCGCTTCAACCGCCCACAGGTGCTCAACGCGCTCGATCGCGCCACCGCGCGCGCGTTTCTCGATATCTGCCGCGATCTCGCGGAGGACCGTTCGGTGCGGGTGCTCGTGCTGAGCGGCGAGGGGCGCGCGTTCATGGCGGGCGGCGACCTGGCGGAACTGAAGGCCGACCCGATCGGCGCCGCCGAAGCGCTGATCGGTCCGATGCACGAGGCGCTGCCGCTGCTCGCCGGCATGCGCGCGCCGGTCGTCGCCAGCCTGCACGGCGCGGTCGCCGGCGCGGGGCTGAGTCTCGCGATGGCATGCGACTTCGCGCTCGCCGCCGACGCGACGAAATTCACGCTCGCGTACGTCAACATCGGCGCGAGCTGCGACGTCTCGGCGTCGTGGTCTTTGCCTCGGCTCGTGGGGCTGCGCCGCGCGCTCGAGATCGCGTTGCTCGGCGACGTCTTCGACGCCGCCGAGGCGAAGCGGATCGGCATCGTGAACCGCGTCGTGCCCGCCGCCGAGCTGCAAGCGCAGACGCTCGCGCTCGCGCGGCGCCTGGCCGAAGGACCGGCCGAGTCGATCGCGCAGATGAAGCGGCTGATGCGGACTTCGTTCGAGCGCGACCTGCGCGGCCAGCTTGACGCCGAGCGCGCGGCCTTCCTCGTATGCGCAGCGACGGCCGACTTCGCCGAAGGCGTCGACGCCTTCATCGCGAAACGCAAGCCGCGGTTCGGCAAGGAGTGAACGACGTGATCACCACCGAGACACCGAGAACACCGAGAAAGACAAGAGCTTGTCTGCAGTTCTCTGTGTTCTCCGTGTCTCGGTGTTGAGCCCAGCATGTCGGCCGACGGTGCGATGGGTTCATCGCGAAACGCAAGCCGCGGTTCGGCAAGGAGTGAAGAACGTGTTCACCACCGAGACACCGAGAGCACCGAGAAAGGCAACGGATCTTTCGCAGTTCTCTGTGTTCTCCGTGTCTCGGTGGTGAGCGCAGCAGCATGTCGGCCGACGGTGCGATGGGTTCATCGCGAAACGCAAGCCGCGGTTCGGCAGGGAGTAAAGGACGTGGTCACCACCGAGATACCGAGAGCACGGAGGAAGACAACAGATCTTCTGCAGTTCTCTGTGTTCTCCGTGTCTCGGTGGTTAGCGCGGCGTTTGATCTTTGTGTCTCCGTGGTGAACCCATGAGTCTCCGAACGAGGGGAGTGCATCGATGAAAACCCGTGCTGCCGTGCTCGAGAAAATGGGCGTGCCGCCGCCCTACGCACAGACGAAACCGCTCGCGATCCAGGAGCTCGACCTCGAGCCGCCCGGTCCGGGCGAAGTGCTGGTGCGGATCCGCGCGGCCGGGCTGTGCCATTCGGATCTTTCGGTGATCGACGGCAACCGGCCGCGACCCACGCCGATGGCGCTCGGCCACGAGGCGGCCGGTGAGGTCGAGGCGCTCGGTCCGGGCGTGGCCGATCTCGCGGTCGGCGATCACGTGGTGCTGGTCTTCGTGCCGAGCTGCGGCCATTGCCTGCCGTGCGCCGAGGGGCGCCCCGCGCTGTGCGAGCCGGCCGCCGCGGCCAATGGCGCGGGCACGCTGCTGTCGGGCGCGCGCCGGCTCAGCCGCAACGGCCAGCCGATCCACCACCACCTCGGCTGCTCGGCGTTCGCCGAACGCGCGGTCGTCTCGCGCAATTCGGTCGTGAAGATCGACCCCGCGCTGCCGTTCGAGGAGGCCGCGCTGTTCGGTTGCGCGGTGTTGACGGGCGTCGGCGCGGTGGTCAACACCGCCAAGGTACCGGCCGGGGCGACCGTCGCGGTCGTCGGCCTCGGCGGCGTCGGGCTCGCGGCGCTGATCGGCGCGGTCGCGGCGGGCGCTTCGCGGATCGTCGCGGTCGATCTGTCGGCGGAGAAGTTGCAGACCGCGCGTTCGCTCGGCGCGACCGATGTCTTCGACGCGGCCGCAGCCGACTGCGCCGATGCGGTGCGCGCCGCCACGTCGGGCGGCGTCGACTACGCGTTCGAGTTCGCCGGCGCCGTCAAGGCGATGGAACTCGCCTACAAGATCACGCGCCGCGGCGGCACGACGGTCACCGGCGGGCTGCCGCCGCCGACCGCCACGCTGCCGCTGCCACTGGTGAACCTCGTCGCCGAAGAGCGCACGGTCAAGGGCAGCTACATCGGCACCTGCGTGCCGTTGCGCGACCTGCCGCGCTTCATCGCGCTGCACCGGCAGGGGCGCCTGCCCGTGCGCAGGCTGCTGTCGGGGACGGTCAAGCTCGAAGAGATCAACGAGGGCTTCGACCGGCTGCGCGAGGGCAAGGCGATCCGGCAGGTGGTACTGCTCTGACGAGCGCGGACTGCGCTCATTGGGATTGCGGATCGCGGATTGCGGATGGCGTAGACCCCGAACGGCCTCGATCTCCGCCGAGGCGGGCCGGAATTCACTTGTCCGGTGATAACCTCAGCGCAATGCGCAATCCGCATTCCGCAATCCGAGCATGATCATCACCAGCCTTCTCGACACCGACCTGTACAAGTTCACGATGATGCAGGTCGTGCTGCATCACTTTCCCGGCGCACAGGTCGAATACCGGTTCAACTGCCGCAACAAGGGCGTGGACCTGTCGCCGTACATCGACGAGATCCGCGAGGAGGTCGCTTGGCTGTGCACGCTGCGCTTCCGCGAGCGCGAGCTGGACTACCTGCGCAGCCTGCGCTTCATCAAGAGCGACTTCGTCGATTTCCTGGGGCTGTTCCAGCTCAACACCAAGTACATCACGATCGAACGATCGGACAAGGAAAACGGCGGCATCGAGATCGTCGTCAAGGGGCCGTGGCTGCATACGATCCTGTTCGAGATCCCGGTGCTCGCGATCGTCAACGAGGTCTACTTCCACAACACGCAACCGATTCCGGACTACGCGGAGGGGCGCAGGCGGCTGCGCGAGAAGATCGCGCTGGTGCGCGACGACCCGGAGATGGAAGGCGTTCACATCGCCGACTACGGAACGCGGCGGCGCTTTTCGCGGCTTTGGCACGAGGAGGTTCTGCTGACGCTGAAGGAGGAGTTGAAGGACAAGTTCGCCGGAACCAGCAACGTGATGTATGCGATGAAGCACAACCTGACGCCGCTCGGCACGATGGCGCACGAGTATCTGCAGGCGTGCCAGGCGCTCGGCCCCAGGCTGCGCGACTCGCAGGTCTTCGGCTTCGAAATGTGGGCGCGCGAGTACCGCGGCGACCTCGGCATCGCGCTGAGCGACGTCTACGGCATGGACGCGTTCCTGCGCGACTTCGACATGTACTTCTGCAAGCTGTTCGACGGCGCGCGGCACGACTCCGGCGACCCGGTGCAGTGGGGCGAGCGGCTGATCGCGCACTACGAGAAGAACCGCGTCGACCCGAAGACCAAGACGCTGGTGTTCTCCGACTCGCTGACCTTCCCGAAGGTCGTCGAGCTGTACAAGCGCTTCAAGGACCGTGCGCGCGTGGCTTTCGGCGTCGGCACCAACCTCACCAACGACCTCGGCTACACGCCGCTGCAGATCGTCATCAAGATGGTCCGCTGCAACGGGCAGCCGGTCGCCAAGCTCACCGATTCGCCCGAGAAGAACATGTGCGAGGACGAAGCCTATCTCGCGTACTTGCGGCAGGTCTTCCAGATCAAGAAACCCGAGCCGGTCACGACACCATGAAACTCGCCCGCTTTCCCCGCATCCGCCTCGCCCACGCACCGACGCCGCTCGAGCCGATGAAGCGGCTCACCGAAGCGCTCGGCGGGCCGAACCTCTGGATCAAGCGCGACGACTGCACGGGGCTCGCCACCGGCGGCAACAAGACGCGCAAGCTCGAGTTCCTGATCGCCGAAGCGCTCGCGCAGAAGGCCGACGTGGTCATCACGCAGGGCGCGACGCAGTCCAACCACGCGCGCCAGACGGCGGCAGCCGCGGCCAAGGTCGGGCTGGCCTGCGAGATCCTGCTCGAGGATCGCACCGGCTATGCGCACGATGACTATCGCCGCTCGGGCAACGTGCTGCTCGACCGGCTGTTCGGCGCGCGAGTCGAACACTTTCCCGGCGGCACCGACATGGACTCCGCGATGGCGCGCCGCGCCGACGAACTGCGCGCACAGGGCAGGCGGCCGTACGTGATTCCAGGCGGCGGGTCGAATCCGGTCGGCGCGCTGGGTTACGTCGCGTGCGCGCTCGAGCTGATCGAGCAGGCCAATGCGATCGACCTTCCGATCGACTGCGTCGTGCACGCGACCGGCAGCAGCGGCACGCAAGCCGGGCTCGTCGCCGGGCTCGAGGGTTCGCGCAGCGGCATCCCGGTCCTCGGCATCGGCGTGCGCGCCGCGCGCGCCCCGCAGGAGGAAAAGGTCTACGCGCTCGCCTGCGCGACCGCCGATCTGCTCGGCATCCCGGGCGCCGTGTCGCGCGCGAGCGTGGTGGCCAACTGCGACTACGTCGGCGCCGGCTACGGCGTGCCGACCGCCGGAATGATCGAGGCGGTGACGATGGTCGCGCGCACCGAAGGCATCGCGCTGGATCCGGTCTATTCCGGCAAGGGCATGGCCGGACTGATCGACCTGATCCGCAAAGGCCACTTCAAGCGCGGCCAGAACGTCGTCTTCGTTCACACGGGCGGGACGGTCGGCCTGTTCGGCTATCTGCACGCGTTCGGCCCTGCGCTCGACCTCTGACATGCTCGGCGTGATCGGCGGCATGGGGCCGCTCGCCACCGCGGACTTCTTCCGCAAGCTGGTCGACGCGACGCCGGCGGCGAACGACGAGGACCACGTGCCGGTGCTGATCCACTCGGTACCGCAGATCCCGCGCCGGCCGCCGGCGATCCTCGCGGACGGCGAATCGCCGCTGCCCGCGTTGCGCCAGGTGCGCGATCGGCTGCTCGCCGCCGGCGCAACCGCGCTCGCGATGCCGTGCAATACCGCGCACTACTGGTACGACGAACTGGCGATCGACTGCCCGGTGCCTTTCATCCACATCGTCGACGCGACGGTCGCCGAGCTCGGCGAGCGCGCGCGAAGCGGCGCGCGGCTCGGGCTGATCGCCACCGAAGCGACGCTTGCCGGACAGGTGTACGACGCGCGGCTCGCGGCGCGCGGCTGCGGGCTGCTGCGGCCATCGCCCGAGCACATGCAGCGGCACGTGCTGCCGTCGATCGCGCAGGTCAAGCAGGGCGCGCTCGCCGAAGCGGGGCGCACGCTCGCGCCGGCGATCGAAGCGCTGCTCGACGCGGGCGCCGACGCGGTCGTGCTCGCGTGCACCGAAACGCCGCTCGCGCTCGACGCCGTCGAATCGCCGCTTCGCGCGGACTGCGTGGATTCGACGCTCGCGCTGGCGCGCGCCTGCGTTCGCTGGTGGCAGGGGCAGCGCACCGGGGCGACGGCGAAGTGACCGCGGATCGCGTGCTCGAACGCTTCCATCCCGCCGTCCGCGCGTGGTTCGCGCGCGCTTTCGCCGCGCCGACCCCGGCGCAGCTCGAAGCGTGGCCGGCGATCCACGCGGGGCGCAACGTCCTCGTCGCCGCGCCGACCGGCTCGGGCAAGACGCTCGCCGCGTTTCTGGCTGCGATCGACGCCTTGGTGCGCCAGGGCATCGAGCACGGGCTGCGCGACGAAACGCAGGTCGTCTATGTCTCCCCGCTGAAGGCGCTGTCGAACGACATTCGCAAGAACCTCGAGGCGCCGCTCGCCGGCATCCGCGCCGAATTGGAGGCGCTCGGACTGCCGGACGTGGAGGTGCGGACGCTGGTGCGCACCGGGGATACCACGCCGGGCGAGCGCGAGGCGATGCGCAGGAGGCCTCCGCACATCGTCGTCACCACGCCGGAGTCGCTGTACATCCTGCTGACCTCCAAGTCCGGCCGCCAGATGCTGGCGACGACGCGCACGGTGATCGTCGACGAGATCCACGCGCTGGCACCGAACAAGCGCGGCGCGCATCTGGCGCTGTCGCTGCAGCGGCTCCAAGCGTTGGCGGGGCGCGAGCTGGTGCGCATCGGGCTGTCGGCCACACAGAAGCCGATCGAAGCGGTGGCGCGCTTCCTGGTCGGCGAGGGCAACGAATGCACGATCGTCGACACGGGTCACGTGCGCGAGCGCGACCTCGCGATCGAGCTGCCGGCCTCGCCGCTCGAAGCGGTGATGTCGGGCGAGGTGTGGACGCAGCTCTACGACCGGCTCGCGGAACGGGTGCGCGAGCACCGCACCACGCTCGTGTTCGTCAACACGCGCCGGCTCGCGGAGCGCGTCGCGCGGCATCTGTCGGAGCGGCTGGGCGAGGACGCGGTGACCGCGCATCACGGCTCGCTCGCGCGCGAACTGCGGCTGGACGCCGAGCAGCGCCTGAAGCGCGGCGAGCTGCGCGCGCTGGTCGCCACCGCGTCGCTGGAACTCGGCATCGACATCGGCGACGTCGATCTGGTGTGCCAGATCGGCGCGACGCGCTCGATCGCGGCGTTCCTGCAGCGCGTGGGCCGCTCGGGCCATGCGGTCGGCGGCACGCCGAAAGGCAGGCTCTTTCCGCTGTCGCGCGACGAGTTGGTCGAGTGCGCCGCCCTGCTCGATGCCGTGCGGCGCGGCGAGCTGGACGCGATCGCGCTGCCGGACAAGCCGCTCGACGTGCTGGCGCAGCAGATCGTCGCCGAGGTCGCGTTGCAGGAGTGGAGAGAGGACGACCTCTTCGCGCTGTTCCGGCGCGCCGCGCCGTACGCGCGGCTGTCGCGCGCGGAGTTCGCGGGCGTCGTGCGCATGCTGGCCGACGGCTTTCACTCGCGGCGCGGGCGCAGCGGCGCGCACCTGCATCGCGACGCCGTGAACGGCGTGCTGCGCGGCCGGCGCGGCGCGGCGCTCGCCGCGGTGACCTCCGGCGGAACGATTCCCGACACGGCCGATTACACGGTGCTGCTCGAGCCGCAGGCGCAGTCGATCGGCACCGTCAACGAAGACTTCGCGGTCGAGAGCCTGGCGGGCGACGTGTTCCAGCTCGGCAACCAGTCGTACCGCATCCTGCGCGTGGAGCGCGGCACCGTGCGCGTGGAAGACGCCAAGGGCCAGCCGCCCTCGGTGCCGTTCTGGCTCGGCGAAGCGCCGGGGCGCTCGGACGAGCTGTCGCACGCGGTGTCGCGGCTGCGCGCGACGATCGGCGAGCGGCTCGCTGCCGGCGGCCGCGCCGCGGCGCTTTCTTGGCTCACCGGCACTTTGGGCCTTGCGGCCGCCGCGGCCGAGCAGATCGTCGACTATCTCGCCGCGGCGAAAGCGGCGCTCGGCACGCTGCCGACGCAACGCTGCGTCGTGCTCGAACGCTTTTTCGACGAAGCGGGCGGCATGCAGCTCGTCGTGCACGCGCCGTTCGGCAGCCGCGTCAATCGCGCGTGGGGGCTCGCGCTGCGCAAACGCTTCTGCCGCAAGTTCGACTTCGAGCTGCAGGCGGCGGCGACCGAGGATGCGATCGTGCTGTCGCTGTCGACCGCGCACAGCTTTCCGCTCGAGGACGTGGCGCGTTATCTGACGTCGGCGACGGTGCGGCCGCTGCTGGTGCAGGCGCTGCTCGACGCGCCGATGTTTCCGACGCGCTGGCGCTGGAACGCGCAGGTCGCGCTCGCGCTGCCGCGCTTTCGCGGCGGGCGCAAGGTCGCGCCGCAACTGCAGCGCATGCTCGCCGAGGATCTGCTGGCGACGATCTTTCCCGACCAGGTCGCGTGCTTCGAGAACATCGTCGGCGACCGCGAGATCCCGGACCACCCGCTGGTCGCGCAGACGATCGCGGACTGCCTGCACGAGGCGATGGACGTGGAGGGACTGGAGCGCCTGCTCGGTGCGATTGAGCAAGGCGAGACGGAAGTCGTTGCGCGCGATCTGACCGAGCCGTCGCCGCTCGCGCTGGAGATCCTGTCCGCGCGGCCGTACGCGTTCCTCGACGACGCGCCGCTGGAAGAGCGCCGCACGCAGGCGGTGCTCGCACGCCGCTTTCTCGATGCGGACAGCGCCGCCGATCTCGGCAAGCTGGACGCCGAGGCGATCGCCCGCGTGCGCGAAGAAGTGTGGCCCGAAGCGCGCACCGCCGACGAGTTGCACGACGCGCTGATGAGCCTCGCGTTTCTGACCGACGCCGAACTCGAAGCGCGGCCCGAGTGGCGAGCGCTGCTCGACGAACTCGCCGCGGCCAAGCGCGCGACACGCCTGCAGTCACCCCCCTTTGAAAAAGGGGGGTCAGGGGGGATTTGCGACGCCGGGCCAACGGCGATCTACATCGCCGCCGAACGCCTCCCCGAGTTCGCTGCGCTCTACCCCGACGCGCGGCGCACGCCGAATATCGAAGCGCCAGTCGAGTACCGCAAGCCGTGGGTGCGCGAAGACGCGCTCGTTGAAATCCTGCGCGACCGCCTGCAGGGGCTCGGCCCGGTCACTGCCGCGGCGCTCGCCGCGTCGATCGGCGTGCCCGAGTCGCAGATCGAAGCAGCCCTCGCTGCGCTGGAAGCCGAAGGCTCGGTGATGCGCGGCCGCTTCACGCTCGACAACGGATCACGGATCACGGATCACGGATCACAGCTCGAATGGTGCGAACGCCGCCTGCTCGCCCGCATCCATCGCTACACCGTGAACCGCCTGCGGGCCGAGATCGAACCGGTCGAGGCGCGCGACTTCATGCGCTTCCTGTTCGAGTGGCAGCGTGTGGCGCCGGAAGCGCGTGTCGAGGGCGCCGATGCGGTCGCGGGCATCGTGTCCCAGCTCGAAGGCTTCGAGGCGCCGGCCGCGGCGTGGGAGACCGAGATCCTGCCCGCGCGCGTCAACGAATACGACCCGGCGTGGCTCGACGACCTGTCGCGCGCCGGCCGCGTGGTGTGGACGCGCATCGCGCCGCTGGCGTCGACGGGCGAGCGCGCGCCGGCGCCGGTGCGCACCACGCCGATCGTGCTCTCGAGCCGCCGTCATCTCAGCCTGTGGTCGCGGCTCGCGCGCGACGGCAACGACATCGCGCTCACGTCGCGCGGGCAGCGGGTGCTCGAGTTCCTTTCATCGCACGGCGCGTCGTTCTTCGACGAGATCGTCGAAGGCAGCGGCCTGCTGCGCACGCAGGTCGAAGAAGCGCTCGCGGAGCTGGTCGCGCAGGGGCTCGTCAACTCCGACAGCGTGGCCGGGTTGCGCGCGCTGCTCGTGCCCTCGGATCGCCGCCGCAGCTTCGACGGCGGCGGCAGGCGCATGCGGCGCACGGCGCTGTTCGGCATCGAGGACGCCGGCCGCTGGGCACTCGCGCGCAAGAAGACGGCGGGCGAGACCAGCAACGCGACCGACGATCCGGAAGTCGTGGAGCACGTCGCGCGCACGCTGCTGCGTCGTTACGGCGTCGTGTTCTGGCGCCTGCTCGCGCGCGAAGCGCAGTGGCTGCCGCCGTGGCGCGATCTGCTGCGCTGCTATCGGCGCCTGGAGGCGCGCGGCGAGATCCGCGGCGGACGCTTCGTCGCCGGCGTGACCGGCGAGCAGTTCGCCGCGCCCGAAGCGGTGGGCCTATTGCGCGACATCCGCCGCCGCGAGCGCGCCGGCACCTTGGTCGGCGTCAGCGGCGCCGACCCGCTGAACCTGGTCGGCATCCTCACCCCCGGCGCGCGCCTCCCGGCGCTGACCGGCAACCGCGTGCTCTACCGCGACGGCGTGCCGATCGCACTGCTCGTCGCGGGAGAAACGCGATTCCTCGAAGAACTGGCGCCCGAAGCGCAGTGGACTGCGCGCAATGCGCTGCTACGAAGGCAGGTGCCGGCGGTGTTGCAGTTCTTGAAGTAAGAGAATGCAAGCCGATCCCTGTGACTGCCGTAGCTTTTCCACCCAGCGGTTCGCGACGATCAACGCCGAGCTAGCGGTAGAGAGGGCCTTCCCCGCAAGGTGCACGGAACAGGTGTTCAGCGGAAAGCCGTCGACCGTCGCCGCACGGCGCACACAACGCTGTCGCGCGCGGTCGTCGAGAGGTTCGCTTCGAGGGAGTCAGCCGACGTTAGGTCCTTCTAGGCGTTCTATGAAACATGATCGTAAGATCCCGCGCTCGCTCAACCTTCACGCGCTCAGTAAGTAGTCGAAGAAGCGTTTGTTCAAACGCCTCGAACTCTGTTCGACTCGGAACAGTCTCGCGGTGGTACTGAGCAAGTGCGTACGCACGATAAATCGGATCCGCGAAAGAGTAGAGGCCAGAATTGGAGTCGTACCTAAGCACGCCGCCATACTCGGGGGTACACAGCTTGGGCAGCAGATACTTCAAGTTTGCTTCGGGGTACTTCGGCTCACGTCGCTGGATCCTTCGCAGAATGTCGGCACGCGCAGCGCCCCCTTCGTTAAGCGCACTAAGTGCCTCAAGAATGAGCGGGGCGTTTGCATATTGCGTCTTTCTGCGCTGCCTAAGTGCTTTATCAAACGCCCCCTTAATGCTGTCGGATGCTTCATCGACGTACGTCTTCACAGCTTGTTCGCAATGGTCGGAAGTGAGCGCCATGGGTTGGCCATCAACCGTTTGCGTGACACCAGCTGCGTGGCACATATTCAGGCACAAGTGGTGACAGACTGAAGCAAGGCCGTTTGAGTGGCGAGCGACAAGTCTCTTGATCTCGGGACTGAACTTCACATTCAGTGCCTGTTCGCCCTTGGCGATAATTGCCGTAATTTCCTGCTCTGTCATAAGAGACACGTGAATCTCTGCTACGCGGTTGCGCATCTCTCGGTCATAGTCGACAACTTGACGTGCTGTGTCGACGGCGCCAAGGGCGATGATCTTCAGTTCGGGATAGTCATCCGACAGATCCATGAAGACCTTCATCAGCTGTGACAGCTTTGCCTTCTCGGCTTCTTCTATCTTGTGGAAGTCTTCCAGCACCCAGCAGGCGCGCTGTGCCCCCAGAAAACGCCCTAGTGCTTGAGCGGTCAACTGGGGCGGAAGAAGGCGCGCCTGCTTCTCGGATGCGTCCGTCGAAGTAGACGCGTTAATCTTGGCCTGTAGCAGTTCATAGCTTGCGCCGAGATCAAGCGCGCGAGAGGTCTTCGCGCTGTTCTGGCGCTCGGCCGTGTAATAGGGCGCAAGCTGGTCAAAGGCGTCGAGCAATAGCTGCTCGAACTTCAGTCCCTTCATGCAGCGCGTCGTGATATGCCGTCCGTAGAGCTGCATGAGTTTGTTCACCAAGAGCGTTGTCTTGCCCGTTCCTGTGTGTCCATAGACAACGATCTGTTTTCCTGGCGTGGTCAATGAGTTAACCAACTTGTCGTTCACGGCATCGCGCTCGACAAATGCAATACGCGCAGGCTTCGTGGGGGTAAACACGTCTTTGGCTTGTACGATGTCCATGGATTAGCAGCCGCTATGCCCTAAATTGTGGCGGAGTAGGTAAAGGATGTGCTTGCGTCGGACTCCTGGCCACTCCGACGGCTCACGTGCCGCGAACAGACCTCTTCGGCTCGCGCTCGGAAGCGTATGTCGATGTGCATCTTGGCGACCAGCCCAATGACTTGGGAGCGAGCGGCCACGGATGTAAGAGTAGGATCCAAGCCCGCTCATGTCCAGGTGCGGTCGCGTTTCGTGGACGAACCGTTGCCCGTGCGCAAGGGCACACGACAGGCCGATTGCGAACCCCATGCTGCCCGTCCCCTGCCCAACCATCGCCGACAAACGCCGCGCCTTCCATCAGCTTCACGCCTCCGGCTGCTTCGTGATTCCGAATCCGTGGGACGTGGGCAGCGCGCGGTACCTGCAGAGCCTCGGCTTCAAGGCGCTCGCGACGACGAGTTCGGGCTTCGCCTGGTCGCAGGGTCGGCCGGACGGGGCGAGTTCGCGGGAGGCGGTGCTCGCGCATCTGCGCGAGATCGTCGCCGCGACCGACGTGCCGATCAACGCCGACTTCGAAAGCGGCTTCGCGCGCGATCCGGCGGGCGTGGCGGAGAGCGTGCGGCTCGCGGTCGAGACCGGGGTGGCGGGGCTTTCGATCGAGGACTCGACCGGCGATGCGGCGCGGCCGCTGTACGCGATCGACGAGGCGGTCGAGCGCCTGCGCGCGGCGCGCGGAGCGATCGACCGCGCTGGCGGCGACACGCTGCTGGTGGGGCGCGCGGAGTGCTTTCTCGTCGGTCGGCCCGATCTCGACGAAACGATCGCGCGTCTTGCGGCGTACGCGAACGCGGGCGCCGATTGCCTGTACGCGCCCGGCATCCGCACGCGCGAGCAGATCGTGGCGGTCGCCGCGGCGGTGGCGCCGAAGCCGGTCAATCTGCTCGTCGGCTCCGCGAGCGAGTTCACGCTGCAGGACATCGCCGCGCTGGGCGTGCGGCGCGTGAGCGTCGGCGGGGCGCTCGCGCGCGCTGCGTGGGCCGGCTTCATGAGCGCCGCGAAGCTGATCGCCGCGCAGGGCCGGTTCGACGGCTTGGCCAACACGGCGCGCGGCCAGGAACTCGACGCGTTCTTCCGCGCCGATCTGCAGCACCGCGGCGCGAGCTGAAGCGGGCGCGGTCCAATCGGGACGGTCCGGTGCTCGCGCGCCGAAGGGACCGCGACCGCGCTGGACCGTGCGGGCGCTGTCACCCACCCGCATCGAAGTGCGGTTGCCGTCGGGTGTATCGGTCATCACGCATACGCGGTGCGTCCCGGAATACGGACTGCGCACGCCCTGTTGACGCCCGAGCATGCCCGACTCGCGCGTCGTCGCGACGGGCGGTGCGGGGCCGTGCGCGGTCCGCTGCGGCCCGTTCCTCGATCTCACCGAATCCGGGAGGAAGTCGATGATGCGCAAACTGAGCAAGGTCACGGTTGCCGCAGCGACCGTCGGCGCGCTGTGGGCGGCTGCGCCCGCGTACGCCGAAACGGTGCACGCGAAGCTCGAAGGTTTTCAGGAGGTGCCCGCGGTATCGAGCCCCGGTCGCGGCGACTTCCGCGCGAAGATCGAACGCGACGGCAGCATGATCGCGTACGAGCTGAACTACGAAGGCTTGCAGGGCAGGCCGTTCATGTCGCACATCCACGTCGGCCAGCACGGTGTGAACGGCGGCATCAGTGTCTGGCTGTGCGGCAACCCGGAGGACGGGCCGCCCGTTCCGCCCGCAGGCACGCCGCGCTGCCCGGTTCCGGGCGGCAGCGTCAGCGGCGTACTCACCGCCTCGTCGGTCGTCGGACCGGGCGGACAACTGATCGCCGCGGGCGAGCTGGCCGAGCTGATCGCCGCAATCCGTGCCGGCGTTACTTACGTCAACGTGCACACGGTCGCGAGTTCCGGCGGCGTGCCGAGCGGCGAGATTCGCGGGCAGATCAAGTAGCCGTCGAGCGACCGGCACCCTGCCCATTCGAGGCGGCCACGCGCCGCCTCTTTTTACGTCCGGTCGGCGGGTCGCCGAGTGCGGCCGTACCAGAACCTGTCTCAGAGTCTCCGGCGGCCGCGGCGGGGCTGCCTGGGGATGCAGCGCTAGGCGCGGGGAGGGGACCATTGGCCAGAGCCAAGGACCCGAGCCGCAACGACGCGATGCGCCCCAGACGACCCCGCCCCGCAGGGTTGCGACGATAAGCGGGCGTCTGCGGTGTTGGCGCGCTCGGCCGTAGGCCAAGCTACTGTCCTTCGCGCGCCGCCTAGCATCCGCCCGCTTCTCGTCGCAACGCGACCGTCGGGGACTCCGAGACAGGTTCTACAATCGCGCGTCGCTCGCACGGACCCCTCATGCCCGCACTCTCCAGACGCGCCGCCTCGCTCGGCACCGAAAACGCCTTCGTCGTCCTGGCCGAAGTCAATCGACTGATCCGTTCCGGCAAGGACATCGTTTCCTTCTGCATCGGCCAGCCGGACTTTCCGACGCCGGCGCACATCCAGGACGCCGCGGTCGAAGCGATTCGCGGCGGCAAGCACGGCTACACGCCTTCGGCGGGGATCGACGAGCTGCGCGCGGCGGCCGCCACCTCGATGGCGAAGCTGCGCGGCATCCAGATTTCGCCGGACGACGTCGTCGTCGGCGCAGGGGCCAAGCCCTTCATCGCCTATGCGATCGCCTCGACGACCGACTACGGCGTGGGCGACGAGGTGATCTTCCCGGTGCCGGGCTTTCCCATCTACGAGTCGCAGATCGTGGCCAACGGCGCCGTTCCGGTCGCGCTGCCGCTGCGCGAGTCGCGCGCCTTCGCTTTCGACCCGGAAGAACTCGCTGCGCGCATCACGCCGAAGACGAGGCTGCTGATCCTCAATTCGCCGCAGAACCCGACCGGCGGGCTGCTCGCGCGGCGCGATCTCGAAGCGATCGCCGCGGTGCTGGCGAAGCACCCGCAGGTGTGGGTCTACGCCGACGAGATCTACTCGAAGCTCGTCTACGACGGGGAGTTCGTTTCGATCGCGAGCCTGCCCGGCATGCAGGAGCGGACGATCATCTCCGACGGCGCGTCGAAGACCTATGCGATGACCGGCTGGCGGATCGGCTTCACCGCCAACCGCACGCTGGCGCCGGTGTTCACGCGCTGGATCACCAACACCGAAAGCTGCGCGAGCCAGATCAGCCAGTGGGCCGCGCTCGCCGCGCTGACCGGCCCGCAGGACGAAGCCGAGAAGATGCGCGCACGTTTCCGCGCGCGGCGCGATCTGATCGTGCGGCTTCTCAACGACGTGCCGGGCTTTCGCTGCGCCTCGCCGGGCGGCGCGTTCTACGCCTGGCCGAACGTCACCGAGGCCTGCGCGCGGATCGGTGCGAAGGATTCCGAGGAGCTGCGCAAGCGGCTGCTGCACGAAGCCGGCGTGGCGGTGCTCGCCGACATCCACTTCGGGCCGCGCACCGAGGGCGAAGGGCAGCACATCCGGTTCTCGTACGCGACGAGCGAAGCGGCGATCGAAGCGGGCGTTGCGCGCATCGCCGATTTCATCCGCAGAGCGACCCGCTGAGCGCGCGCCCGTGAGCTTCGACACCAGCCGCGCGCGTGCCGCGATCTTCAAGCGCATCCGCATCAACCAGCACCGTACCGGCGAGCCCGTCGCCACGGAACGCGCGCTGGCCGAGGACTATCTCGCGCGCCATCCGGCAGGCCCGCGGCCGGCGATCGACGGCGATCTGCGAATCCGTTTCCGCGCGATGTCCGAGAAGATGTCGAGCACGGTCGACGAGGTGCCGCGTCTCGCCGATGCGCCCGCTGCGGTCGCGCGCTATCTCGACGCGCAGGCGCTCGGACGCCGCGCCGTGGTCTGGCCGGCGCTCGCCGCGCTCGACTGGTCGGGCGCGGGGCTCGAGGCCGAGTTCCGTGCGCCGCGCTTCGACGAGTCGCAGGGGTCGGATGCGGTCGGCATCACCGGCTGCTACTGCGCGCTCGCGGAGACGGGAACGGTCGTGCTGCTGTCCGGGCCGGACACGCCGGCATCGACGCATCTGCTGCCCGAGACGCACATCGCGCTGGTGCGCGCCTCGCGCATCGTCGCCGGCATGGAAGACGCGTTCGCGTTGCTGCGCGCCGAGCGCGGCGGCGTCGTTCCGCGCGCGCTGAACATGGTGTCGGGGCCGTCGCGCACCGCGGACATCGAACAGACGGTGGTGCTCGGCGCGCACGGTCCGTACCGCGTGCATCTGATCGTCGCAACAGAAGAATGAGACCCGCCCCCATGGGGTGGGCGCAAAGAAGGGGGAGCGTTGAAGGGAACCCGCATCGCGCACGCGGCGGGATGGATCGCCGCGTTGGTTCCGCCCGCTGTCGGCGCGGCCGAGCTCGACGCGAGCCGGCTCGGGCTCGGTTGGGCGCTGCCTTTCATCGGCATCCTGCTGTCGATCGCGCTGATGCCGCTGCTCGCGCTGCGGCTCTGGCATCACCACTACGGCAAGATCGCATTCGGCTGGGCGCTCGCGTGCATCGTGCCGCTCGGGGTCGCGTTCGGCGCGGGCACTGCACTCGAGCTGGCGCTGCACACGCTGCTGCTGGAGTTCCTTCCGTTCATCGTGTTCATCGGCACGCTGTACGTGATCGCCGGCGGCATCTACGTGCGCGGCAACCCGAAGGGCACACCGACGGTCAACACGGCCATGCTCGCGATCGGCGGCGCGCTGGCGAGCGTCATGGGGACGACGGGCGCGGCGATGCTGCTGATCCGGCCGCTGATCCGCGCCAACGACGATCGCCGGCACAACGTTCACACGATCGTGTTCTTCATCTTCATCGTCGCCAACATCGGCGGGTCGTTGACGCCGCTCGGCGATCCGCCGCTGTTCCTCGGATTCCTGAAGGGCGTGAGCTTCTTCTGGACGCTGCAGCATCTGTTTCTGCCGATGCTGCTGTCGCTCGCGATCCTGCTGGCGCTGTACTTCGCGCTCGATTGGGCGCTTTACATGCGGGATGTCGCGCAGGGGTTGAAGCGCGACCCGACGCCGGCGAGCGCGCTGCGCATCGAGGGCGGGGTCAACTTTCTGCTGCTCGCGATCGTGCTCGGCGCCGTGCTGATGAGCGGACTGTGGAAGCCGGGCATCGAGGTCGACGTGCTGGGGCAGCGGTTGCCGGTCGAAGGGCTCGTGCGCGACGCGGTCTTCCTCGCCGTCGCCGCCGTGTCGCTGGCGATCACGCCGAAAGCCACGCGGAAGGCGAACGAGTTCGGCTGGGCGCCGATCGTCGAGGTCGCGAAGCTGTTCTTCGGCATCTTCATCACGATGGCACCGGTGCTGCTGATGCTGCGCGCGGGTGAAGCGGGGGCCTTCGCCGAGCTGGTGCGGCTGGTCAGCGACGAGCACGGCCGCCCGGACAACGCCGCATACTTCTGGCTGACGGGCGCGCTGTCGTCGTTCCTCGACAATGCGCCGACGTATCTCGTTTTCTTCAACCTCGCCGGCGGCGAAGCCCAGACGCTGATGACCGCGCTGGCGCCGACCCTGACGGCGATCTCGGCGGGCGCGGTGTTCATGGGTGCCAATACGTACATCGGCAACGCGCCGAACTTCATGGTCAAGGCGATCGCCGAGGACAGCGGCATTGCCATGCCGAGTTTCTTCGGCTACATGTTGTGGTCGGGAGCGATCCTGCTGCCGATCTTCGCTTTGCTGACCTTCATCTTCTTCACATGACCAAACAAGCCTATCGTGTGGCGGTCACGCGCCGAATCTTTCCCGAGCTGATCGACGAGTTGAGGCGAACCTACGACGTCGTCGACAACCAGGCGGACCTGTCGCTCACGCCGCAGCAGCTCGCCGAGCGGCTCGCCGACGCCGACGGCGCGCTGATCACGACCGGCGAGCGCATCGACGAGGCGCTGCTCGCGCGGTGCCCGCGGCTGAAGGTCGTCGCCAACATCGCGGTCGGCTACAACAACATCGACCTGGCGGCGTGCACGAAGTATGGCGTCGTCGCGACCAACACGCCCGACGTGCTCAACGAGGCCACGGCCGATCACGCGTGGGCGCTGCTGCTGGCGGCCGCGCGACGCGTCTGCGAGGCCGAGCGCTGGCTGCGCGCGGGGAACTGGAAGCGCTGGGAGTTCGAGATGTTCCTCGGCGCCGAACTGCACGGCACGACGCTCGGCGTAATCGGCATGGGCCGAATCGGACGCGCGATCGCGCGGCGCGCGACGGGGTTTTCGATGCGCGTCGTCTATCACAACCGTACACGGCTGCCGGCCGAGCAGGAAGGCGGCGCGGTGTGGGCCACCAAGGAGGACGTACTGCGGACGGCCGATCACCTGGTCGTGATGGTGCCGTACTCGCGCGAAACGCATCATCTGATCGGCGCGGCCGAGCTTGCGCTGATGAAGCCGACCGCCGTGCTCGTCAACATCGCGCGCGGCGGCGTCGTCGACGACGACGCGCTGATCGACGCGCTCAAGCACGGGCGGATCGCCGCGGCGGGGCTCGACGTGTTCGAGGACGAGCCGAACCTGCGCGCCGGTTTCCTCGAGCTCGAAAACGCGGTACTGACGCCGCACATCGCTTCGAGCACGCGCGCCACGCGCGAGGCGATGGCGCGGCTGGCGATGCGCAATCTGGAAGACACGCTCGCCGGCCGGCGGCCACCGTCGCTGCTGAACCCGGACGTGTGGCAAGCTCGGCGCACGTAAAGGAGCCGCCCCATGACGGACATCAAGTACACGCGCAGACACGATCTGCCGCTCGCGCAGGCCAAGAAGATCGCGCAGAAGACCGCCGACGATCTGGCCGAGGAATACGACCTCGTCAGCGAGTGGAACGGCGACACGCTGCACTTTCACCGCGCCGGCGTCGAAGGCCACATGCGCGTCACCGACTCGCAGATCGACCTGAACGTGAAGCTCGGCTTCCTGCTCAAGCCGTTCAAGGCCAAGTTCGAGCAGCACATCGAGCGGCATCTCGACGAGCTGCTCGACAAGGCGAAGTCCACGCACGCGTCGGCGAAAGCGCCCGCGAAGAAAGGCGGCAGGGGAAAGGCCTGAGCGGTACGGCCCGGAAGGATCGCGCGCGTCGTGCGCGACTCGGGCGTCAGCCCTTCAGTTCCTCGATCAGATCGACGTACTGCTGCATCGCGTCCTCTTTCGCGAGCCCCTTGAGCTCGTTCCACGCGTCCCACTTGGCGCGGCCGACCATGTCCGTGAATCCGGGCCGCTTGCCCTCGACGTCGCCGACGGTGGCCTGCTTGTACAGCGCGTAGATCTTCAACAGCGTCGCGTTGTCGGGGCGCTCGGGCAGGTTCTTCGAATCCGCGACGGCCTTTTCGAACTTCGCCTTCAGCTCGCTCATCGTCTCCTCCATCGCGCGGCCGCAACGGCGCGCGCGGCTATTATGCCGAAGCGGGTGCACGACGACGAGGAGGAGACGATGGCGGGCCGCCAACGGATGTCGCCGGTGGACACAGCGTGGCTGCGCATGGATTCGCCCGGCAATCTGATGATGATCGTCGGCGTCGACGTGTTCGCCGACCGCGTCGATTGGGAGCGGCTGAAACAGGTGCTCGAACGCCGCTTCCTGCGCTACGACCGCTTTCGCTGTCGCGTCGTGCAGGACGCGTCCGGGTACTGGTGGGAGGAGGACGAGGACTTCGATCTCGACCAGCACCTGATCCGCGTCGAGCTGCCGGCCCCCGGTGGCAAGGCCGAGTTGCAGAAGTTCGCTGCGCAACTGGCGAGCCAGGCGCTCGATCCGGGCAAGCCGCTGTGGCAAATGCATCTCGTCGAACACTACGACGGCGGCTCGGCGCTCGTGGTGCGCATCCACCACTGCATCGCCGACGGCATGGCGCTGATGGGCGTGCTGCTGGCGCTGACATCGACACGCGCCGACGCCGACGAACACGCCGAGCCGCCGCCGGTGCGGCCGAACCGGCGGATGCACGACGGCACATGGGAATCGCTGCTGCGTCCGTTCACCGACGCCACGGTCAAGGCGATCGACGCCACCGGCGACATCGCAACCCGCGTGTTGCACGCCTACGGGGCCGTGCTCGAGGATCCCAATCTCGCCGGCGAGGCGGCTGCCGAATATGCGCGCATCGCCGCGCGCGTGGCGCAGGACGCGGCGGCGCTGGCGCTGATGGATAGCGATACGGCGACGAGCCTGAAGGGCAAGACCAGCGGCTCGAAGGTCGTCGCATGGAACGAACCGCTGCGGCTGCTCGATGTCAAGGCGGTCGGCCACGCGCTCGGCTGCTCGGTCAACGACGTGCTGCTGGCGTGCGTGGCGGGTGCATTCCGCGAGTACCTGGCCGCGCGCGGCGAGGACGTGACCGGTTGCGAGATCCGCGCGATGGTGCCGGTCAACCTGCGGCCGCCCGGTTCGCCGAAGACGCTCGGCAACAAATTCGGGCTCGTGCCGTTGCTGCTGCCGGTGGGAATCGAAAACCCGATCGCGCGCGTGCTCGAAGTGCACGAGCGGATGGAGGAGCTGAAAGGCGGCTACATGCCCGTGCTCGCGATGGCGATCCTCGGCATGACCGGCCTGGTGCCGCGCGCGGTGCAGAACCAGATTCTCGAGATCTTTCAGCGCAAGACGACCGCGGTGATGACCAACGTGCCCGGCCCGCAGCAGACGCTGTACCTCGCCGGCGCGCGGCTGAAGCAGATGATGTTCTGGGTGCCGCAGTCGGGCAACATCGGCGTGGGCGTGTCGATCCTGTCGTACGACGGCGGGGTGCAGTTCGGGCTCGTGACCGACAAGAAGCTGTGCGCCAATCCGCAGGACATCATCGACCGTTTCGCGCCGGAGTTCGAAAAGCTCGTCTACGCGCTGCTGCTGTTGCCCTGGGAGGAGTATGTCGACCCCGAGCTGGCCGAGCGCGCACTGTTCGCGACCGAAAGCGTGGCCGGCGTGGCCACGCGCCTGATCGAGAACCATGCGGAGCCCGCGCCGGCTGAGCCGGCGCAACCCGCAACGGTACGCAGGCGCAGATCGGCTTTTGCCGCGGCGCGTGCTGCAGAACGTTGAACGGGTCCGTGCCGCGCGCAGGCCGCGCCTGTTGCCCCCGCCGGCGCCACGGGATCGCGCCGGTGGCGGGTTTCGGCTGCCGGATCGGGCCAATTCGGGCTTTCTGGGGCAGGCATTCCGGTCTACGTTAGACGCGCTTGCAAGCGGCACCCAATAGCCGCGCCGACATCCCCTGACACGAAGGAGGGCGCGATGCCGAGGCGGACGATATCCACGTTCTCTGCGCTGTCCGCAGTTTTGCTCGTCGGTCTTGCTCACGCTGTTTGGGCGCAGACCGCTGCGCCCGCACAGCGCGTGCTGGTGGCGATGGACCCCGCCGACGAAGGCAGCGGGTTGCTGTCGATCGCGGTCGCCAACACGCCGCTGCCGCGGCTGCTCGGTGCGCCCGTCTCGGTGCTGCCGCTGCGCGATCTGCGTGACGCGATGCGCGCCACACGCACCGGCGAGAACGACGCGATCGTCGGTCCGGCGCACGTGATCGCGTCGGCGCTGGCTCACGGGTACGAGCTCGTCGCGCATACCGGCGGTGAGGAGCGCTACGTGCTGGTCGCCAGCGGCGGCGCGAAAAGTGTCGCCGAGCTGAAGGGCCGCAACGCGTACTTCCCGCACGAGGATTCGCTGCGCACGTACGTCGGCCGCGGCCTGCTGACCCAAGGCGGGCTGTCGGTGCGCGCGCTCAAGCAAGTCAGCTACGAGCAGAGCAGCCTCGCCGGGCTGATGTCGCTCGGCGGCCGCTACGACGTGACGGTCGCGCTCGAGCAGGAGTGGAGCAAGTGGTCGGCGGCCAATCCGCAGCGCGCGCGGGCGGTCGCGGTTTCGCGACCTCTGCCGGCCGGCTTTGGCGTCGCGGTTCGCCGCGATGCGCCGCCCGCGTTCAAGCGCGCGGTCGTGCAGTGGGTCACGACCACGGACAACGTCGTTCCGGGCGCGCCGCGCTTCCGCGCCACGAGCGATCAGCGTCCGTACGAGTACGTCGCGAGCCTGGGCATCGTCACGCCCGAGGAACTGCAGGGCGTCAAGCGCATCGGCGCGCGCGAGGCGCTCGAGCTCGCACAGCGCGGCGCCAAGCTCGTCGATGTGCGAACCGATCGCGAGTTCAAGGCCCGGCACGCGCGCGGAGCGATCCACGTCCCGTACGGCGAGAAGAGTCTGAAGGAGCCCGACTTCGACGCGACCGTCGACTCGTTCGCCGGACTGGCCAAGCTCGGCAAAGGCGAGGCGCTGGTCTTCCTGTGCAATGGCGCCGAATGCTGGAAGTCGTACAAGGCGTCGAAGTGGGCGCGCGATGCGGGGTACGCGAACGTGTACTGGCTGCGCGGCGGAATGCCTGAGTGGGTCTCGCTCGGACTGCCGACCGAGCCGTAGGTTTCGCGGGCGCGAGCGCGGTGCCGTTGTATCGTCGCGGCTCGTCCGACACGAGACCCGCGACGCACCCGATGGCCACGGAAGCGCTGTACCGCATCGATCCCTACCTGCAGTCTTGCGAAGCCGTCGTCACCGCGCTGCACGACGACGGCATCGAACTCGATCGCACGGTCTTTTACCCGCTCGGCGGCGGCCAAGCCGGCGACCGCGGCCTGCTCACACTCGCCGACGGAACCGCGTACGCGGTCGTCGACGCGCGCAAAGCCAGGCGCGAGGGCGCGACCCCCGACGACACGCTGCATGTGCTCGAGCCGGGCGGCGACTGGCGTGCGCGGCTGACGCCCGGCACGCGCGTGGTCGCGACGATCGACTGGGCGCGGCGCTACCGGCACATGCGTTTTCACACCGCGACGCACCTGCTATGCGCGGTCGTCAGGGAACTGGTCGACGGCTGCAGCATCACGGCGGAATATGCGCGGCTGGACTTCGCGATGACGGCGCCGCTGGACAAGCAGGCGGTGCAGGCGGGCCTCGACGCGCTGATCGCGGCCGGGCATCCGGTCGGCTACGAGTGGATCACCGACGAGGAAATGGCCGCCAACCCGCAACTGGTCAAGTCGATGAGCGTGAGCCCGCCGACCGGCTTCGGCAGGGTCCGGCTCGTTCGCGTGGAGGGCGTGGACCTGCAGCCGTGCGGGGGCACGCACGTGCGGAACACGGGCGAAATCGGCGACATCCGAGTCGTCAAGGTGGAGAAAAAGAGCGCTCGAACGCGGCGCGTCGTGCTGGAGTTCGCATGAGCGCGCCGCGTACGGCCGGACCGGTCCGCGGATGACCGCGCCGCACGACGTCCTGGACTTCTGGTTCGGCGTGCCGGGTTCGCCCGAGTACGGACGCGCGCGGGCGCTGTGGTTCGAGAAATCGAAGGCGACCGACGACGAGATCCGCACGCGCTTCGGCGCCGCCGTGGAGGCCGCGCTGCAAGGCGCGTTCGACGACTGGCGCGGCACGCCGCGCGGCGCGCTCGCCTTGATCCTGCTGCTCGATCAGTTCACGCGCAACGTCTTTCGCGACACGCCGCGCGCATTCGCCGGCGATGCGCGCGCGCTGTCGACGGCGCAGGCGATGGTCGAACGCGGCGACGACCGGGCGTTGACGCCGTACGAGCGGCAGTTCGCGTATCTCCCCTTCGAGCACGCGGAGGATCGCGCCGCACAGGAGATTTCGCTGCGCCTGTTTACGCAGCTCGCCCGCGACGGCCTGCCCGAGGCGCTCGAGTGGGCGCGCAGGCACTATGACGTGATCGCACGGTTCGGCCGTTATCCGCACCGCAATGCGATCCTCGAGCGCGAGTCGACGCCCGAGGAGATCGCGTTTCTGCGGCAGCCCGGTTCGCGCTTCTAGCGGTTTCCGCGCCGGTGCCGCATCGGCGATCGATGCTGCGCTGCGAGCCTTCGATGCCCTTTTCATGCCCGATCGCGCGCGGCAGAATGCAGGTCATCAAGCCGCGCCCACAAGGTGCCGGCAGACGGAGGGCATCGATGACCGTCGTCGCCCGCTTCGAGATCGAATACACACAGTACGTCGATCACACAGGCAAGATCGTGCGCCCGCTGCCGGCGTTCGCCCGCGACGCGCGCGCGCTGATCGACGACTACCGCGCGATGGTGCTGATGCGCGCGCTCGACGCCAAAGCGATCGCGATGCAGCGCACCGGCCAGATCGGCACCTACGCATCCACGCTCGGCAAGGAAGCGATCGACGCCGGCGTCGGCAGCGTGCTGGTGCGCGACGACGTGGTGCTGCCCAGCTATCGCGAGAGCGGCATCCTGTTCCTGCGCGGCGTTTCGCCGCACCGGGTGCTGCTGTACTGGGGCGGCGACGAGCGCGGCAACGAATTCCCCGAATCGCCGCACGACTTTCCGTTCTGCGTGCCGATCGCGCTGCAGTTGCCGCACGCGGTCGGCGTGGCGTACGCGATCAAGCTGCGCGGCGAGCGGCGCGCCGCGCTCGCCTTGTGCGGCGACGGCGCGACCTCGAAGGGCGATTTCTACGAGGCGATCAACGCCGCCGGCGTGTGGAAGCTGCCGCTGGTGGTGCTGATCGTCAACAACCAGTGGGCGATCTCGGTCCCGCGCAAGGTGCAGAGCGCGGCGGCCACGCTGGCGCAGAAGGGCATCGCCGCCGGCATCCACTGCGAGCAGTTCGACGGCAACGACGCGATCGCGGTGCGCGACGTGGTGGGGCGGGCGCTTGCGCGCGCGCGCGGCGGCGACGGGCCGTCGCTGCTGGAGGCGATCACCTATCGCTTGAGCGACCACACGACCGCCGACGACGCCTCCCGCTATCGCAGCGCCGAGGAACTGGCGGAGATGTGGAAGCGCGAGCCGATCGTGCGGTTGCGCGATTGGCTGGTCGCGCAAGGCGTGTGGGACCCCGCGCAGGAAGAAAAACTGCGCGCCGAAGTGGCCGAGCGCGTGCAGCGGGCGGTGCAGGCGTACCTGGAGACGCCGCCGCCGGACGCGCGGCAGATCTTCGCGCACGTGTATGCCGAATGGCCGCGCGCGTACGCGTGGCAGCTCGCAGCGATCGAGGCAGGCAATGGCGGCGATCACGCTCGTTGAAGCGATCAACCTGGCGCTGGCGCGCGCGCTGGCCGACGACCCGAACGTGGTCGTGTTCGGCGAAGACGTGGGGGTGAACGGGGGCGTGTTTCGCGCGACGGTGGGACTGCAGCAACGCTTCGGGCCCGCGCGCGTGTTCGACACGCCGCTGGCCGAGGCGCTGATCGCCGGCATGGCGGTGGGCCTGGCAGTCGAAGGGCTGCGGCCGGTGGCCGAGATCCAGTTCGCCGGCTTCGCGTACACGACGATCGACCAGTTGCTGAACGAAGCCGGCCGCATGCGCCATCGCACGCTGGGCCGGCTGTCGTGCCCGCTCGTGCTGCGCACGCCGTGCGGCGCCGGCATCCGCGCGCCCGAGCATCACTCGGAAAGCCCGGAGGCGATGTTCGCGCACATCCCCGGCATCCGCGTCGTCTATCCGACGTCGCCGCGGCGCGCGTACGGGCTGCTGCTGGCGGCGATCCGCGATCCCGATCCGGTGGTTTTCCTGGAGCCGTCGCGGCTGTACCGGCGCGAGAAAGAGGAGGTCGAAGACGACGGGCAAGCCCTGCCGCTCGATACCTGCTTCGTCCTGCGCGCGGGCACCGACGTCACGCTCGTGACCTGGGGCGCGTGCGTGGCGGAGACGCTGCAGGCGGCCGAGCAACTCGCCGCCGAAGGCATCGCCGCCGAAGTGATCGACGTCGCGACGTTAAAGCCGATCGACTTCGACACCATCGTCGCGTCGGTGGCGAAGACCGGCCGCTGCGTGATCGTGACCGAGGCGCCGCGCACGTGCAGTCTCGCCTCCGAAATCTCGGCCGAAGTCTCGGAGCGCGCATTGCTGTCGCTGCTCGGGCCGGTGCAACGCGTGACGGGGTGGGATACGCCGACCCCGATGGCGCGGCTCGAGCACCTGTACATCCCGAGCCCGCAGCGCATCTGCGCGGCGGTGCGCAACGCGATGGCGTACGCGTAATGAAGATCTTCAATCTGCCCGACCTCGGCGAGGGTCTGCAGGAGGCCGAGATCGTCGAGTGGCACGTCAAGCCGGGCGACGAAGTCGCCGCCGACGCGACGATGGTGTCGGTGGAGACCGACAAGGCGGTGGTGGACATTCCGGCGCCCTTCGCCGGGCGCGTCGAGAAGCTGTTCGCGGCGAAGGGCGAGGTGGTGCGCGTGGGCGCCCCGTTGATCGGCTTTGCGGGCGAAGCCGCCGATACCGGCACGGTCGTCGGCGAGCTCGAGCCGCAGCGCGCGGCGGCACCGGTCGCCGCCGCGCCGGCGCCGGCCGTGCGCGCCACACCGGCGGTGCGCGCCACACCGGCGGTGCGCGCGCTGGCGCGCGAGCTGGGCGTGGATTTGACCGCGCTTCAAGGCACCGGGCCCGACGGGGCGATCACCAGCGCCGACGTGCGGCGCGCGGCGCAGGCGGCGCCGCCCGCAGCGGGCGAGGCGCTGCGCGGCGAGGGCGAGGCGTTGCGCGGCATGCGCCGCGACGGTGAGGAGTTGCGCGGCATGCGCCGCGCGATGGCGCAACGGATGGCGGCGGCGCACGCGCAGGTGGCCTCTGTCACGGTGTTCGACGACGCCGACGTGCACGCCTGGCCGCGCGGCACGTCGGTGCTGGTGCGGCTGCTGCGCGCGCTCGTTGCCGCGTGCCGCGCCGAGCCGGCGTTGAACGCGTGGCTCGAAGGCGCCGACCGCCGCCGCGTGCTGGCGGAGGTTCACGTCGGCATCGCGGTCGACACCGCCGACGGGCTGATCGTGCCGGTGCTGCGCGACGCGCACCGGCTCGACGCGGCGGCGCTCGAACGCGAGGCGCGGGCGCTGATCGAAGCCGCGCGCGCGCGCGCGCTCGCGCCCGAGCGGCTGCGCGGCGCCACGATCCTGCTGTCGAATTTCGGGCCGATCGGCGGCCGCTACGCCACGCCGATCGTCGTGCCGCCGGCGGTGGCGATTCTCGGCGCCGGCCGCATGGCACTGGCCCCCGTCGCGTTGGAAGACGGCAGTCTGGTGGCGCACCGCGTGCTGCCGCTGTCGCTCACCTTCGATCACCGCGCCGCCACCGGCGGCGAAGCGGCGCGGTTTCTGAACGCAGTCGTGCAGGACTTGCAGGGGACGAGCTGAGGCTGGCGCCGACGCCAGCGCGTCCGGTCAATCCTCGAGCTCCGCTTTCGCGAGCTCGACGTCGAGCTTCTCCATCGCGTCGTGCGGCTCGCACGCGGCGGCTTCGGCGTACAGCTTCTCCGCCTGCGCGAGCGCCTTCTTGCCCTCGAGCATCACGAGGCCGTTGGCGTACTCGATGCGTGCGATCGCCGAATCCGGATTGAGCTTGAGCGCCGTCTCGAAGTGCTTGAGCCCGATGTCCTTCTTGGCGCCGTAGGTCAGACTGCCGATCATCGCGCCGACCTTGTCGATGATCTCGGCGTGATACGCGCCGGAGGCGATGTGCGCGTCGGCGTGTTTCGGCGCGAGCTTCAGCGCGGTGTCGAGCGCGTTCTTCACCTGCGTGCCGATGCCCTGGGCGAGCGCCTTGGCGATCGAGATGCCCTGGCCGTAGCGGCCCAGCGCGTACGCCTGCCAATAGAACGCGTTCGGATTCTTCGGTTCCTTGCGCTGCTGCTCGGCCGCGCGCTCGGCCACCTCCTGGAACAGCTCGAGCTTGCGCTTTTCGTTCTCCTCCAGGTAGTTGGCGTAGATCGCCTGCGCCTTGTTGGCCGCCGTGATACCCGCGCCGCCCGCCTTCAGTCCCAGCTCGCAGGCCTTCTGGAAGTCGCCCGCGTGAAAGGCGATCCACGCCTCGACGACCGCGTCGTCCTTCGGAAAGGGCTCGACGTCGCCGCGATGAAGTCGTTCCCACGCCTTCTTCAGTGCCGCCGCGGTGTAGACGAACTTCTTGTCCGGATACGGAAACTTGGCCCAAGCTTTTGCCATCGGCATCTCCTCGTCGCTTCGGATCGCGGTCGGCGGCTTGCGCGCCGGTCAGGTTTGCGCCATCCGAACTAACCCTTCAGGTACTCCCCGGCCAGTTTCTCGAACAGCCGGCGCGCGTTGCCTTCGAGATACGGCGCGGTCAGCGCCATCACCTGATAGCAGCCGCGCGCGAGCGCTTCTCCGACGACGGCGGGCTCCGAGAAGCGGCGCGGATTCAGCACGTACTCGTACGAAAGCCAGTAAGTCGCCACCACGACCATGTTGGTCGCGAGCGCGTCGATCTCGGGCGGCGTGGCCTTCAGTTCCTTCTGCTCCGCCAGACCTTCGCACAGCCAGCGCGCCATCCGGGTCTTCTGGGCCAGCAGCGTCTTGAAGCGCAGCTCGAGCGTGCGGTTGTTGATCAGCAGGTTGTTCAGGTCGCGGTAGAGGAAGCGGTACTTCCAGATCAGCTCGAACAGCAGATGCAGGAACAGCCACGCGTCCTCGACGTTCGGCTTGCGGTTGGTCGGCACCGTCAGCAGTTGATCGATCTCGCGCTCGAACTGCTGGAAGATGCAGTTGATGATGTCGTCTTTGTTCTTGAAGTGGTAATACAGGTTGCCCGGCGAGATGTTCATCTCCTCGGCGATGATCGTCGTGTTGACGTTCGGCTCGCCGAAGTCGTTGAACAGCCGCAACGACAGCTCCAGGATGCGTTCGCGCGTTCTTCGCGGCGGTTTGCGTTGCATCGGGATCGAAAGGCGCTGCGTGGCGGCGCGCCGGCTTCTTGTCGCGACCGAGGATAGCACCGGCTTCCCGAGGCCCGATGCGACGCGCTCGCGGCACGCGCGGAAAGGCATGCGCATCCCGCTCGCCGCTTCCCGAAACGGACGAGCGCGTTTCGCGGGCGGACCGAGGGCGGTGCGTCAGTGCGCGGTCGCGCGCAGCCAGCGCTCGAGATCGTCGAGCGTGTGCGCGAGCATCCGCGTCGTCGCCGACGAGCGCGACTCGATCCACGTGTCGCGATGGCGGCGGATGCTCTTGACCAGCGTCAGGCGCTCGTCGCGCAGCACCGAGACGTCGATCTCGATGCCGTGCCGCGCGAGCGTGGGGGCGAGCTCGTGCCGGCGCACCCACAGCTCGTGGCGCGTCTTCTGGTAGGCATGCTCGCACAGCCGGCGCCGGCTCGAGTACGAAAACAGGTTCGTAAAGAACATGTCGGCGTCGGCGCGGTTCGGCTGGAACAGCACGATGTCGGTGTTCGGATACGCGGTCTTGTATCGCTCCATGCCGGCGCCGAGGCGCGAATAGATGATCGCGCGGAAGGTCTGCGCCAGCACGACTGGAAGCCCGCCGTCGACGAGTTTGTCGAGGTGATGCTCGCGGTCTCGCGTGCGATGGTGCGGGGTCGCGTCGTACGGCACGAGCGGGTTCAGGCACAGCAGCAGGTCCACACCCTGCTCGAGCGCGATCGACGCGTGCAAGGTCTTGCGCAGCGCGCCGTCGACGAAGTCGCGGCCGTCGATGCGCACCGGCGGGAATACGCCGGGCAACGCGGCCGACGCCTGCACGGCGCGCGAGATCGGCACATGGTCGTAGCCCTCGGCACCGAAGGCGACCGCCTCACCGGTGTCCAGATCGGTGGCGACCAGAAACAGCTTGTGGCGCAGTTCGCGAAAGTCGTTGGTCCGGCCCGGTTGGCTGAAGATCCGGGCGAGATAGCGCTCGACTTCGTCGCCGTCGAAAATCCCCGTCGGAATCGCGCGCGCGAGCCGTTCGAGCGAACCGATCAGGTTGCCCGGGTGAACGATGTAGTGCCACAGCGCGCTGGCTACCAGCGGCGGCAGCGAACGAAGGCGCCGCCAGTATTCGCGCACCGCCGGCCGCAGCAGGATCGCCGGGTCGAAGCGGTCATCGGTCTTGCTCCCCTCGATGAACAGCCGCGACATCTGGTGAGGCGTGAAGCCGTTGGCGAGCCCCGCCGCGATGAACGCACCGGCGCTGACCCCGACGTAGACGTCGATGTCGTTGAAGTCGATGCCGCGCAGCGCTTCCGCCAGCGCAGCCAGCGCGCCAATTTCGTAAATGGCCCCCAACGGTCCGCCGCCCGCCAGGGCGAGGCCGGTACGGGGACGGCGCCGCGGTGAGGCGCGGTCGTGGACGGCGCGACGGCGGGCGGCGGACCGTTCGTTCATAGGTCCAAGCGGACAGCGCCGAGCGCAGCGAGGAGATGTCCGCCGCCCGCCAGGGCGAGGCCGGTACGGGGACGGCGCCGCGGTGAGGCGCGGTCGTGGACGGCGCGACGGCGGGCGGCGGACCGTTCGTTCATAGGTTCAAGCGGACAGCGCCGAGCGCAGCGAGGAGATGTCCGCCGCCCGCCAGGGCGAGGCCGGTACGGGGACGGCGCCGCGGTGAGGCGCGGTGCCGGACGGCGCGACGGCGGGCGGCGGACCGTTCGTTCATAGGTTCAAGCGGACAGCGCCGAGCGCAGCGAGGAGATGTCCGCCGCTTGCCGGCGCGACGCCGAGGCGGCGGCGCCGAGATCTAGCCTCGCATCGGGCAGGGCTCGGACGAGCCATCATGCCGCTCATCGTCACGCTCGGCCGTCCGAGTCGCGGGACGGCCGGATACTTCGCGCGGTTTTCCTCAGGCGGCTGCCTTTTTCGCGCGCGCCGATCGAGTCGCCTTGGCCGCGCGCCCGCCCGAGAGCTTCTGCACGCTCGCGGTCAGTTCTTCGACGCGCTTCGTCAGCGCCTGGATCTCTTTGTTGGTCGGCACGCCCAGCCGCGTCAGCGCGCGCTGCACGCGCTCTTCGAAGACGCTTTCGAGCTTGTCCCACGAGGCGTTTGCCTGTTTCTGGAAGCTGCCTGCCATCTTGGTGACCTTGCTCGTGACTTCGTTGACGCGGTCTTCGGTGAGTTTCATCGTGCGCTTCTGGATCGAGTTGCCTTCGCGGACGAGCGCCTCGAAGACCTTGCTTCCTTCCTCCTGCGCCTTCGAGAACGCGCCGAGGCCTGCCAGCCAGATCTGATGCGCCGATTCCTTGATCGCCGCCGCGAGTTGGCTGTCCTTGCCGCCGGCCGCCATCGCCTTGAGTTTTCGCGCCATGCTCGACTCCTTCCTGTAATCGACGTTTTCGACGATACGGAGTCTATGGCTCGTCGCTAGAGGCCGCCCACTAAATCCCGTCGATCGCGTAGAGCGCGGTCTCTACGCAGCACGCGCCGTCGCTGCCGGGGGGCCGGTGGTTAGAATCGCTCGGGACTCGAAGGACAACTCCAAGGACACGTCGCGAGGAGACGCCACCATGCAGTACTTCGTCACCGGAGCCTCGGGCTTCATCGGCAAGCGGCTGGTCAGAAAACTGCTCGCGCGGCGCGGCGCCGTGGTGCACTTCCTGATCCGTGAGTCCAGCAGGGACAAGGTGCCCGAGCTGCTCGAGTTCTGGGGCGTCGACGAGAAAAAGGCGGTGCCCGTCTACGGCGATCTGGCGCAGCCCGGGCTCGGCCTGTCGAAGGCAGCGATCAAGGAACTGACGGGCAAGGTCGACCACTTCTTCCACCTGGCTGCCGTCTACGACCTGAAGGCCGACGCGCAGAGCCAGGTGGTCGCCAACGTCGAAGGCACGCGCAACGCGGTGGCGCTCGCCAACGAGCTGAAGGCCGGCTGCTTCCAGCACGCATCGTCGATCGCCGCCGCGGGCATGTACGAAGGCGTGTTCCGCGAGGACATGTTCGACGAGGCCGAGAACCTCGAGCACCCGTACTTCGGCACCAAGCACGAAGCGGAGAAGATCGTCCGCAAAGAGTGCAAGGGTCCGTGGCGGGTCTACCGGCCTGGGCTCGTGGTCGGCGATTCGAGAACCGGCGAGATCGACAAGATCGACGGCCCCTATTACTTCTTCAAGCTGATCCAGAAGATGCGGCGCATGCTGCCGCCGTGGATGCCGACGATCGGCATCGAGGGCGGCCGCATCAACATCGTCCCGGTCGACTTCGTCGTCGACGCGATGGACCACATCGCGCACGCGAAGGATCTGGACAACCGCGCGTTCCACCTGGTCGACCCGACACCGTACCGCGTCGGCGATGTGCTGAACATCTTCGCGCGCGCCGCTCACGCGCCGGAGTTCGGGCTGCGGATCAACGCCGCGCTGTTCGGCTTCGTCCCGCCGAGCATCCGCAAGGGGCTGCTCGCGCTGACGCCGGTGCGCCGCATCCGCGACGCCGTGATGAAGGACCTGGGGCTGCCCGAGGACATCCTGCAATTCGTCAACTATCCGACGCGCTTCGACTGCCGGGACGCGACGGCGGCGCTGAAAGGCAGCGGCATCCAGTGCCCGCGGCTCGAGGATTACGCGTACCGGCTATGGGACTACTGGGAGCGCAACCTCGACCCGGACCTGTTCATCGACCGCACGCTCAAGGGCCAGGTGCAGGGCAAGGTCGTGCTGGTCACGGGCGGGTCGTCGGGCATCGGGCTGGCCGCAGCGAAGAAGATCGCCGCCGCGGGCGCGGTCACGGTCATCGTCGGCCGCGAGCAGGAAAAGCTCGACGCGGCGAAGAAGGAGATCGAGGACGGTCTCGGCGACAACCCGAACGGCGGCCAGGTCGTGACGTTCTCGGCTGACCTCGCGAACTACGAGAGCTGCGACAAGATGGTCGCCTGGCTCGTCGAGAAGTACGGCGGCGTCGACGTGCTGATCAACAACGCTGGCCGCTCGATCCGGCGTGGCATCGAGTCGAGCTACGACCGCTTCCACGACTTCGAGCGCACGATGCAGCTCAACTACTTCGGCTGCCTGCGCACGACGATGGGGCTGCTGCCGCACATGGCGGCGCGGCGGCGCGGCCATGTCGTCAACATCAGCTCGATCGGCGTGCTGACCAACGCGCCGCGCTTCTCGGCCTACGTCGCGAGCAAGGCGGCGCTCGACGCCTGGACGCGCTGTGCGGCGAGTGAGTTCATCGACGTCGGCGTCACGTTCACAACGATCAACATGCCGCTGGTGAAGACGCCGATGATCGCGCCGACCAAGATCTACGAGAACGTGCCGACGCTAACGCCCGACGAGGCCGCCGACCTGATCGTCGATGCGATCGTCTACAAGCCGGTGCGCATCGCGACGAGGCTCGGCATCTTCGGCCAGGTGCTGCACGCGCTGGCGCCGCGGGTCGCGCAGATCATCATGAACACGACCTTCCGGATGTTCCCGGATTCGGATGCCGCCAAGGGCCCCAAGGCCGGCGAGAAGCCGAAAGCCACGCCCGATCAGATCGCGCTCGCGAATCTGATGCGGGGCATCCACTTCTAGCGCGGCGAAGCGGCGCCCGGTTTCTCCGCCGCTTCGGCGGATCGAGAGGACGAAGAGGAGGGCGGAACCTGCTCGACGCGGGCGGACGCGCGATGTGTCGCGGCGATCTCGCGTTCGACGATCGCCCACACCCGTCGGTCCTCGATCGACGCGAGGTGGCCGACGCCGTCGATGACGTGATGCCGTGCGCCTTCGAGCAGCGGGCTCGTTCGCGGGACGATCAGGTTGTCGTCCTGCGTGGCGATGCAGACGAACTTCGCGCGCGTGTCGGCGCTCTCGCCGGCCGCCAGCGCACCAAGGAAATAGGAGTCGGGCCGCATCTGCCGCGCGTTGCGCCCGTGACCGAAGCGCGCGAGCAGCGTGCCGTGATGCGGCGAGGCGATCGTGATCGCACGCGCGATCGCGTCGCCGCCGTAGCGGCGCAGATAACAGCGCAACGCGAGTCCGCCCATGCTGTGCGCGACGACCGCCACCTGCTCGGCGCCGCTCGCCGCGCGCAGCCGCTCGACCGCCGCGTGGACGAGGTCGGCATAACCGTCCAGATCGCCGAAGGGGGGCGTCAGATCCACGGTCGCGACGTTGCTGCCCGCGATTCCGCGGGCGTCGAGCCACGGCTTCCAGACCGCGCGGTTGCACAGGTAGCCGTGAACCAGCAGCACGGCCGGCCGCTCGCGGTCGCGCTCGATCGGCGGTTCGGCGAAGCCGGCGAAAAACGGCATTCGCCACGCGAAGGCTCGCAGCGACGCCGATGTTTCGCGCAGCCAGACCGCGAGCACGTGCAGCAACGGTGCCCGCGGGCGGCGCGGATCGACGGCTGCGGCGATCGCGAATTCGATGCCGAGCACGGCGCCGTGCGCCGCCGGCGGGACCGCCAGTCCGATCGCGAGCGCGACCCACGGACTCGTGCCGTCGGGCAGCGACGCAGCCGCGAGCAGCGCGCCGCAGCCGACCTGGACGGCGAGCGACAGTCGCAGCAGCGTCGCGAGCCTCAACGCGATGCCTCGCGGCGGACGGGGTCGACGTCGATCCAGTTCCACTGCCGTGTCGTGAACGGGTGGCGGCGATAGCCGTCGACCCAGGGGTGCACGAGATCGAGGTTCACGCGGTGCAGGTGGAACTTGTACGGCATGTACGCGGTCAGGATTCGCGCCGCACGGTGCAGGAGCTGCAGTCGCTCGGGACCGTCGGGCAGCACGCGCTGGCGCCTGTACAGCGCGTCGTACTCTGGCAATTCGAAGCGCGCGTCGTTCAACTGCTCCTTGTTCGGTCCGAAGCCGAGCCCGAAGAGGTTGTCGCTGTCCGGCCCGCCGACTTGCCGCGCGTAGCCCCACATCATCAGCTTTCCGGCGAGCGACATGCGCAGCAGTTCGGGCCACTGCGCGATGCGAAAGTCGATTCGCAGCCCGACCGCGTTCATGTATCGCTTCCACAGCTCGTTCTGCTTGCGGTCGAGCGAGGTCGCCGTCGCGGCCAGCTCGAGCACGAGCGGGGAACCGTCGGGCATCTCGCGCCAGCCGTCGCCGTCGCGGTCGACGTAGCCGAACATGTCGAGCAGTGCCGCGGCGCGGGGCCGGCTGAACTCGCCCATCTCGCTGCGGTAGTCCGGGTCGTAGCCGAACGTGCCGGGAACGATCGGCGATTGCGCGCGAACACCCTGGCCGGAGAAGATCAGCCGGATGTACTCGTCGCCGTCGAAGGCGAGCGCGATCGCGCGGCGCAGGGCGACCTTCTCGGGCGCGTAGCCTCCGACCACGGGGTGCTCGATGTTGAAGTACGTCAGCGAGACATCGGCGGCCGCCGAGCGGCGCATCCGGACGCCGCGCCTTTCGAGAAAAGGGGCGAGCCGGCCCTCCGGCGCGGCGAGCCCGACGAATTCCAGTGGCACGGCCAGGATGTCGAGCCTGCCCTGCTGGAACGCGAGCCAGCGAGGCTGCGACTCCTCGATGATCGAGATCTCGACTCGATCGACCAGCGGAAGCCTGCGCCCGCGCAGCCGCGCGACTTCGTCGCGCATGTCGGCGGCATCGGCGGCCGGCTCGAACTCGTAGCGCTCGTCGCGATAGTCCGGATTGCGTTCGAGCACGATGCTCGACGAGCGTGTCCAGCGGGCGAGCTTGAACGGGCCCGTGCCGACCGGGTGCGCCATGATCGCGTCGCCGTACGCGTCGACCGCTTCGCGCGCGACCGCGCCGAGCAGCGACGCGTCCGCGAGGTTCTGCACGAAACGCGGATGCGGTTCGGCCAGCCGGATCCGGAACGTATACCGGTCGAGCGCACGCAGGCCTTCGACCTCGCGGTCGTAGTCGAAGGGCTGCTTGCCGCGGACCGCCTGCTCGCGCAGCTCGCTCAGTCCGAGCAGACGGCTGTTCTCCAGCACGAACAGCATCGGGCTCTTCCAGCGCGGGTCGTACAGGCGCTTGAACGAGTAGACGTAGTCGTGCGCGGTCAGCTCGCGGCGCGCGCCCTTGAAGGCCGGATCGTCCGCGAAGAAGATGCCAGGCCGCAGCCGGATCGTGAGGGTGCGATGGTCGGCGGAAACCTCCGGCATGGCCGCTGCGGTGTTCGGACGCAGCGTCGCCGGTCTCGCCAGATAGTCGTACTCGAGTGGCGCGTCGAAGATGTGCCCGATGACCGTTCGCGAGTACAGATCCTGCACCTGCGCCGGATCGAAACCGGTTTCGGCAACCGGGAAGGCGACCCGCAGCGTTTTCGTGCCGTCTCCGTGCGGCGCCACCGCGCCGCGCGCACCCGCCCACGGGGCGAGGGGCGCGGTCGCCAGCAAGCGCCGCCGCGACGGGTTCATCGATCGGCGATCAACGCATCACCTGGCGGCGCGTCCTTGCTCGACCGTGTCGATGTCGACGTACTGCCACCACTCGAGCCAGAACGGCGGACGGCGAAACCCGCTGACCCAGGGGTGCACGAGGTCGTTGATGATCCGGTGCACGTGGAACTTGTACGGCGCGTAGGCGATCAGGATCTTGCTCGCGCGCCTGAACAGTTCGAGCCGCTCGGGCCCGTCGGGGACGACCTTCAGCCGCTCGTAGATCCGGTCGAACTCGGGCAATTTGAAGCGCGCGAGGTTCTGCCCGCCGATCTCCGGGCTGTAGCCGCGCGCGAGAACGCCCTGTCCGTCGGGCGAAGCCGCGCTCAATCCGACGCCCCACATCATGAATTTCCCGGCGCGCGCCTGCCGGAGCTGCTCGGGCCACTTGGCGATGCTGAAGTCGAGCCTCAGACCGAGCAGTTCCATGTTCTTCTTGAACAGTTCGTCGAACTGGCGCGAGATCTGATCGGGCTGCGTAGAGAGCACGAGCCGCAGCGGCGAACCGTCGGGCTGCTCGCGAAAGCCGTCGCCGTCGCGGTCCACGTAGCCGTACATGTCGAGCAGCGCACGCGCGCGCGCCAGATCGTACGTGCCCATCTCGCTGCGATACTCCGGGTCGTAGCCGTAGGTCTGCGGCATCAGCGGCGACTGTGCCGGGATCGCCTGGCCGCGGCGGATGAGCCGGATCTCTCGGTCGATGTCGATACCCAGATTGATCGCGCGGCGCAGCGCGATTCTCTCCGGCGTATAGCCGCCGATCACCGGATCGTCCATGTTGTAGACGGTCATCGTCACGTCGGCGGCGAGCGACCGGTACAGCTTGATTCCGCGCTTGGCCAGGTGCGGCGCGAGCTTGCCGCCGGGGACGACGAGATTGGCGAAGTCCAGCGGCGTGCCGTACAGCACGTCGTGCTCGTCGTTGACGAAGGCGAGGTAGCGCGGCTGGTTCTCCTCGATGATCGAGATGTCGACGCGATCGACGAGCGGCAGCTTGCGGCCGCGGTAGCGGCGTGCGAGCTCCTGGCCCTCCGCATCGTCGGCATTCGGCGTCTCGTCGTACCGAACATCGCGAAAGTTCGGGTTCGGCTCGAGCACGATCCGCGACGAGCGCCGCCAGTCGGCGAGCCGGAACGGGCCGGTGCCGACCGGGTGTTCCATGATCTTGTCGCCGTAGAAGTCGACGACCTCGCGCGCGACCGCGCCGTTCACGTCGGGCGTGGCCAGCGTATACAGAAAGCGCGGGTTGGGCTCGGCGAGCCGGATCTGCAGGGTGTAGCGGTCGAGCGCGCGCAGCCCCTCGACCGGCCGGTCGTAGTCGAACGGCTGTTTGGTCTTCAGCACTTCGTCGCGGTACTCGTTCAGGCCGACCACCTTGTCGAGCAGCCACACCGCGACGTAAGGCGCTTTCCAGCGCGGATCGTAGAACCGCTTCCACGAGTACACGTAGTCGTGCGCCGTGAGCTCGCGCCGCTGGCCCTTGAAAGCGGGATCGTCGGCGAAGTAGATGCCGGGGCGAAGGCGGACGGTGAAGGTCCTGAAGTCGGACGACACTTCGGGCATGCCCGTCGCGGTGTTCGGCCGCAACTGGTACGGTCGCGCGAGATGGTCGTACCGCAGCGGGGCTTCGAAGATATGCGCGGTGACGATCCGGGAGTAGATGTCGCTGATCTGCACCGGGTCGAAGCCGGTCTCCGCGACCGGGAAGGCGTAACGCAGCACCTTGGGCTGCGCCGCGCCGCCCTTCGGTTGCGAGAACGCGGGCAGCGGCACGGCGAGCGCGCCGCCGGCGAGCAGCAGACCGCGGCGGCGGCGCGAGGGCAGGGGGCTCGTCATCGATCGACCCGTCGATTCAGTTCCTGCGGATCCACGTCGACGTACTTCCAGAAGTCCCGCTTGAACACGTTGCGGTGATAGCCGATCACCCACGGGTGCGCGAGATCGGTCCAGATGCGGTGCACGTGGATCTTGTAGGGCATGTAGGCGATCATGAGTTTCTTGGCTTCGGTCATCAGCGCCATCCGCTCGGGGCCGTCGGGCAGCACGCGTTGCGCCTCGTAGACCTTGTTGAACGCGGGCAGGTCGAAGCGCGCGTGATTGGCCTGGCCCTTGTTGCCGCCGTAACCGAGCGCGAGGAAGGTGTCGCCGTCGGGCGCGGCCGCACTCCAGCCCACACCCCACATCATCAGTTTGCCCGCGCGCGACGCCTTGAGGTTCTCGGGCCACTTGGCGTGCTTGAACTCGATGCGAATGCCGATCGCGTCCATGTTCTTCTTCCACAGCTCGTTCAACTGGCGCGACTGCTGATCGGGCTGCGTCGCGTACTCCAGCACGAGCGGCGAGCCGTCGGGCAGCTCGCGCCAGCCGTCGCCGTCGCGGTCGACGTAGCCGTACATGTCGAGCAGCGCCTTGGCCCGGGCGCGGTTGAACTCGCTCATCTCGGAGCGGAATTCAGGGTCGTAGCCCCACACGCCCGGCGCGATCGGCGATTGCGCGGGAACGGCCTGGTTCTTGCGCACGAGCCGGATCTCCTGGTCGATGTCGACCGCCAGGCCGATCGCCCGCCGCAGCGCGACCTTCTCCGGCGTGTAGCCGCCGACGACGGGATGCTCCATCGCGAAGTACGACACGGACACGTCGGCGCGCGCATAGCGGATCATCCGGATCCCCCGCTTGCGCAGGTTCGGCGCCAGCTCGTTGTTGGGCAGCGCCAGGTTGGCGAAGTCGGTCGGCACCTCTTCGATGATGTCGTGTTCGCCGTTGAGGAACGCGAGCCAGCGCGGCTGGTTCTCCTCGACGATGTAGATCTCGACGCGGTCGACCATCGGCAGCTTGCGGCCCCTGAGTCGCGCGGCGATCTCGCGCGCGTACGCGTCGTTCGCCGGCGGCGATTCGTCGTAGAACTCGTCGCGGTAGTCCGGGTTCTTCTCCAGCACCATGCGCGAGCTGCGCTTCCACTGCGCGAGCCGGAATGGCCCGGTGCCGACCGGATGCTCCATGATCTTGTCGCCGTAGAAGTCGACGACCTCGCGCGCGACCGCACCGAGGAACGACGGGTCGGCGAGGTTGTAGACGAATCGGGGATTGGGCTCGGCGAGCCTGATCTGAAACGTATAGCGGTCGAGCGCGCGAACGCCCTCGACCTCGCGGTCGTAGTCGAACGGCCTCTTGTTCCTGATCGCCTCCTGCCGCAGCTCCGACAGACCCAGGATCTTGCTGTTTTCCAGCACGTACAGATTGGGGCTCTTCCAGCGCGGGTCGTAGTGGCGCTTGAGCGAGTAGACGTAGTCGTGCGCGGTCAGCTCGCGCCTACGCCCCTTGAACGCCGGGTCGTCGGCGAAGCGGATCCCGGGCCGGATGCGGATCGTGAACGTGCGGTGGTCCGGCGAGATTTCGGGCAGCGCGACCGCGGTGTTCGGCCGCAGGCGCACGGGCCGCGCGAGAAACTCGAACTCGAGCGGGGCGTCGAAGATGTTCGATGCGACGATGCGCGAATACAGATCGGAGATCTGTGCCGGGTCGAAGCCCGATTCGGCGATTCGGAACGAGTAGCGCAGCACCCGGTCCTGCGCCGGCGCGGCCGGCGCGGCGGCGAGCAGCGCGGCCAGCGCGAGCGCGGCGCGAGCGAGACGGCGGGCGGCGTGCGAAGACATCCGTGGTTTCGGCATCCGAAGCGGGCGCAAGGGTAGCGCAAGGGGCGCGTGTTGCCGATTGGACACTGCCCGTGCTTCGGACAATCCCGACGCGAACAGACCCTTCACCACAGAAGCGATTTGAGGATAATGCGCGCTTTCGCGCGCGGGCAGAAGGTGCTCGCACTGCCGGGCCACAAGCTTGTGCAGTGCGGCGCGTCGATTCAATTCACGTGTCAACGCAAGGCTGACGTGGCTGCGTATATCGTCCGGCGAGTCTGGCAGATGGTCCCCACGCTGGCGGGCGTCATCCTGCTGGTGTTCTTCCTGTTCAAGTACTTCGGGGGCGACCCGGCCGAGATCCTCGGCGGACTCCTCGCCACGTCCGAACAGATCGAATCGATCCGCGAGCAGCTCGGTCTGAACCGCCCGGTCTGGGAGCAGCTCGCGATCTTCGTCAGGCAGATCGTCACGTTCGACTGGGGGCGAAGCTGGGCGACCAGCGAGGCGGTCTCCAACATCTTCATCACGCGGCTGCCCGCGACGCTGACCGTGATGGTGCCGATTCTCGTGTTCGAAGTCGTGCTCGCGATCCCGCTGGCGCTCGGCGTGGCGTATGTGCGCGGCACGCTGACGGACCGCGCGATCATGGTCCTCACGACCGTGGCGCTGTCGATCTCGTTCCTCGTCTACATCATCGTCGGCCAGTGGCTGTTCGGCTTCTACCTCGGCTGGTTTCCGGTGCAGGGCTGGACCGACAGCTTCTGGAAGAACCTGACGACCTACGCGCCGCTGCCGATCATCCTCGCGGTGCTGGTGAGCCTCGCGCCGCAGACGCGCCTTTATCGCAGCTTCTTCCTCGACGAGATCGGCCAGGATTACGTGCGCACCGCGCGCGCCAAGGGCCTGAGCGAGAACACGATCCTGCTCAAGCACGTGCTGCGCAACGCGATGATCCCGATCCTGACCAACGTCGCGGTGCAGCTTCCGGGCGTGTTCATCGGGTCGTTCCTGATCGAGATCTTCTTCTCGATCCCGGGTCTGGGCCGAGAGGTTTATCTCGCCGTCAACCGCAGCGATTACCCGGTCATCCAGGCGGTCACCGTGTACCTGGCGTTCCTGACGATGGTGATCAACCTGCTCGCCGACCTGCTGTACAAGGTCGTCGACCCGCGCGTGGTGCTCAAATGAGCGCAGCCGCCGCACCGTACGTCGAAACGATGCCGAGCCGTTCGCCCGGCGTCTGGATCGCTGCGTGGAAGCGGCTCGCGCGCGACCGCGTGGGCATGGTGTCGCTCGCGATCGTCGCCGCCTTCATCGTTCTGATCGTGCTCGCCGCGACGGGCCTGATCGCCCGCGACTGGCAGCGCGAAGTCGGCGTGCCCTATGCGCCACCGACTTTCATGGGGCCGGCGCCGGCCGAAGTCGCGACGATCATCGAGGCGCCGAAAGGGCCGCCGGTCGATCTGTCCGACGTCGATCCGCTGGCGCCCCGCTACAAAGAGTGGGCCGAGCGCGCGGCGAAGTTCCAGTCGGTCGAAGTCGTCAAGGCCGACACGCTGCCGTTGGGCGGCGACCGGCTCGGCCGCGACGTGCTCGCCAAGGCGATCAAGGGCGCCGAGATCTCGATCTTCGTCGGGCTCGCCGCGGCCGTGCTCGCCACCTTCATCGGCACGCTGCTCGGGGCACTCGGTGGGTACTTCGGCGGCCGGATCGGCGACTTCCTCGAGTGGGTCTACAACGTCTTCACGTCGATCCCCGGCATCTTGCTCATCTTCGCGTTCGCGGCAGTGTTCGGACGCGGCATCGACACGGTGATCCTGATCCTGG
>Ga0209172_10000874_pt1 | contig 74727 bp, 91 predicted proteins | sample LarsenN4metaG_FD_184113 | JGI IMG/M metagenome (GOLD analysis project Ga0209172, IMG submission 184113) | Hot spring sediment bacterial and archeal communities from British Columbia, Canada, to study Microbial Dark Matter (Phase II) - Larsen... ... | reverse complement strand
ACTGAACAACGCTATGCTCTTTCATGGTGGCGTATCTCCTTTGTTCGCTGATCTACGATCTTGACAACCGCATTTCAGCAGAGGTACGCCGCCGCCTCAACTCATACACCAGAATCGATCATAGCTCCCGTGCGTGTGAATTCTGACATAATCCTTCCGATTCGATGCCCTTGACCCCGGTGAAAACGCTTCTCCTCGTAGACGGTTCGTCATATCTCTACCGCGCGTTTCACGCCCTGCCCGATCTGCGCAACAGGCACGGCGAGCCGACCGCGGCGATCTACGGCATGCTCAACATGCTGCGGCGGCTGCAGAAGGACACGCATGCGGATTACAGCGCCTGCGTGTTCGATGCCAAAGGCAAGACGTTCCGCGACGAGATCTATCCCGAGTACAAGGCGACCCGCGCGCCCATGCCCGACGATCTTGCCGCGCAGATCGAGCCGCTGCACCAGATACTCACCGCGATGGGCTGGCCGCTCATCGCGATCGAAGGCGTGGAAGCCGATGACGTCATCGCGACGCTCGCCTGCGCCGCGCACCGCCAGGGCATCGAGGTCGTCATCGCCAGCGGCGACAAGGATCTCGCGCAGCTCGTGTGCCCGGGCATCCGGATCGAGAACGCCAATCCGCGCACCGGCGAGCGCGAGATCCTCGACGAAGCCGGCGTCGAGCGCAAGTTCGGCGTCCGGCCCGAACGCATCACCGACTACCTCGCCTTGATCGGCGACAGCGTGGACAACATTCCCGGCGTGGACAAGGTCGGCCCGAAGACCGCGGCGAAGTGGCTGGCGCAGTACGGAACGCTCGATGCCGTCATCGCGCATGCCGACGAAATCGGCGGCGTGGTCGGGGAGAACCTGCGCCGCGTGCGCGACTGGCTGCCGAAGGCGCGGGAGCTGCTCACCGTCAAGTCGGACGTTCCGCTGCCGCTCCAGGTGACCGATCTCGCATTGCGGCCGCGCGACACCGCGAAGCTCGCCGCGATGTTCGACCGCTTCGAGTTCAGGGCATGGCGGCGCGAGCTCGAAGAGCAGGGCAGCCAGAGCGCGGGGTCGAACGCGGTTTCGGTGCAGGACGAAGCGCCGGTGCCGCAGGAGGCGTACGCGCCGCGGCTCGCTGCGCGCACGCCGCGCAACTACGAGACGATCCTCACGGCCGCGCAGCTCGACGCCTGGATCGCGAAGCTCGACGCCGCGGAGCTGACCGCGCTCGACACCGAAACCACGAGTCTCAGTCCGCTCAGGGCGCGGCTCGTCGGGATCTCGTTCTCGGTGGCGCCCGATGAAGCGGCGTACGTTCCGGTCGGGCACCGCTACGCCGGCGCGCCCGATCAGCTTCCGCTCGCGCTCGTGCTGGAGAGACTGAAGCCGTGGCTCGAAAGCGCGGCGCGGCCCAAGCTCGGGCAGTGCATCAAGTACGACATGCACGTCTTCGCCAACCACGGGATTGCGCTCGGCGGCATCGCTCACGACACGCTGCTCCAGTCGTACGTGCTCGAAAGCCACAAGCCGCACGACATGGACGATCTCGCCGAGCGGCACCTGAATCTCCGGACGCTGAGCTACGACGAAGTGACGGGCAAGGGCGCGAGCCGCATTTCCTTCGAGCAGGTCGCGGTCGATCGGGCGACGGAGTATGCGGCCGAGGACGCCGACGTCACGTTGCAACTGCACCGCTGCCTCCATCCGCGGATCGAGGCCGACGACAAGTTGAGGCGCATCTACGCCGACATCGAGATGCCGGTCACGCGCGTGCTGCAGGTGATGGAGCGCAACGGCGTCAAGCTCGACACGCGGCTCCTCGCGGAGCTTTCGAGTGAATTCGGCGCGAAGATGATGGCGCTGGAAAAGCAGGCGCATGAAATCGCCGGGCAGCCGTTCAATCTCGGTTCGCCGAAGCAGATCCAGGACATACTTTTCGAAAAGCAGCAGCTCCCGGTGCGCAAGAAGACACCCTCGGGGCAGCCCTCGACGGACGAGGACGTGCTCGCGGAGCTCGCGCAGGACTATCCGCTGCCGAAGGTGATCCTCGAGCACCGCGGGCTCGCGAAGCTGAAGTCCACCTACACCGACAAGCTCGCGGAGATGATCAATCCCGATACCGGGCGGGTGCACACCAATTACGCCCAGGCGGTGGCGGTGACCGGGCGCCTCGCGAGCAACGATCCCAACCTGCAGAACATACCGATCCGCACCGCCGAGGGCCGCCGCATCCGCGAGGCGTTCATCGCGGATGCGTGCTGCCACATCGTCTCGGCGGACTACTCGCAGATCGAGCTGCGCATCATGGCGCACATCTCGCAGGACGCGAATCTGCTCAAGGCCTTCGCCGCGGGCGGGGACATCCACCGCGCAACCGCGGCGGAAATCTTCGGGGTGACGCCCGGAGAAGTGGACGCGGAGCAGCGCCGCTACGCCAAGGTCATCAACTTCGGCTTGATCTACGGCATGTCGGCGTTCGGGCTCGCGCGCCAGCTCGGGATCGAGCGCTCGGCGGGGCAGCAGTACATGGACCGCTATTTCGCGCGCTATCCGGGGGTCGCGCAGTACATGCAGCGCACGCGCGAAGCGGCGCGCGCGCAGGGCTATGTCGAGACCGTGTTCGGGCGGCGGCTGTGGCTGCCGGAGATCCGCTCGTCGAATGCGGCGCGCCGCGGCAACGCCGAGCGTGCGGCGATCAACGCTCCGATGCAGGGTACCGCAGCGGATCTGATCAAGCTCGCGATGATCGCGGTGCAGAACTGGATCGAGGCCGGGAAGCTGCGCACGCGCCTCATCATGCAGGTGCACGACGAGCTGGTGCTCGAAGTGCCGGACGAGGAGTTGAGCCGCGTGCGCGCGGAGCTCCCGCGCCTCATGGGATCGGTCGCGACGCTTTCGGTGCCGCTCGTCGTGGACGTGGGCGTCGGCCTGAATTGGGACGAGGCGCATTGATGAATTTGCGACAGAGCCTGGTCGTCGCCGCCTTGGCGAACTTCTCGTCCCATGTCTGGGCGCAGGGGCACGCTCACGTGCACGGAATCGCGACGCTGCAGGTGGCGGTGGAGGGCACGGCGCTCACGCTGCGCCTCGTGACGCCGCTCGAAAATCTGGTGGGATTCGAGCATGCGCCACGCACCGAGCAGCAGAAGAAGGCGCTGCGCGAAGCGGAGGAAAGCCTGCGTGGGGCGACCGCGCTGTTCGTTCCGACCGCCGCCGCGCGCTGCGCGGCCTCTTCGGCCAAGGTCGATTCACCCTTTGCCGTGAAATCGGACGCGAAAGATCGCGGCGAAAAGGCGAAACCGGGTAAGGAGGCGGGCGAGGCGCATTCCGGGCTCACCGCGGAGTACATCTTCCGCTGCGAGCAGCCCGAGCGGCTGCAGGGCGTGGAGGTCAAGCTCTTCGACCGCTTTCGCGGCGTGCGGCGGCTGGATGTGGATCTCGCCGGCCCGCGCGGACAGAAGTCGCTCCGGCTGACGCCGAAGCAGCGGATCATCGCCTGGTAGGGACTGACGATGCCCGCGCCCGTCGTCCACATCGAGAACCTGCGCTTCCGCTGGCGGCGCGGCGACGCGCCGTGCCTCGACATCGCCGGCTTCACGATTGACGGCGGAGAACGCGTTTTCCTGCACGGCGCGAGCGGCTCGGGCAAGAGCACGCTGCTCGCGCTGATCGGCGGGGTGCTCACGCCCGAGGCCGGGCACGTGAAGGTGCTGGATGCCGATCTCACGAAGATGAGCGGGCCGCAACGCGACCGCTTCCGCGCCGATCACATCGGCTTCATCTTCCAGCAGTTCAACCTCGTGCCGTATCTCACCGTGATCGACAATGTGCTCCTGGCATGCCGGTTTTCGAGGCGACGGCGCGAGCGCGCGCTCGCGGGTGGCGCCACGCTGCACGACGAGGCGGTGCGCCTGCTCGATCATCTCGACATCGACGCGCCGCTCCGCGCGCGGCCGGTGGTGCAGTTGAGCGTCGGCCAGCAGCAGCGGGTTGCCGCGGCGCGCGCACTCATCGGGTGGCCCGAGCTCGTGATCGCGGACGAGCCGACCTCTTCGCTCGACGCGGATCGCCAGGCGGCGTTTCTCGATCTGCTGGTTCGCGAGTGCGGCGAAGCGGGCGTCACGCTCGTCTTCGTGAGCCACGACATGCGGCTCGCGGCGAACTTCACGCGCGTGATCGGGCTTGCCTCCTTCAATCGTCCCGCGGCCGAACGGGAGGCGGCGTGAGTCATCTCTTCGCGCTCGCCGTGCGCAGCGCCTGGAACCGGCGCCTCACGCTCGGTCTGACGGTGATCGCGATCGCGCTGAGCGTCGCGCTGCTGCTGGGCGTGGAGCGCCTGCGCGCCGACGCGCGGGAGAGCTTCTCGCAGTCGGTCTCGGGCACCGATCTCGTCATCGGCGCGAGAACGAGCCCGATCCAGCTCATGCTCTATTCGGTGTTTCGCATCGGGGATGCCACCAATAACGTGCGCTGGCAGAGCTATCAGGCGATCGCGGCGCGCCCGGAAATCGCCTGGACGATCCCGCTTTCGCTCGGGGACTCGCACCTGGGGTATCCGGTGCTCGGCACGGACGGCGCCTATTTCCGGCATTTCCGCCACGGGCGCGCGCAGCCGCTCGAGTTCGCCGGCGGTGCGCCGTTCAGGGAAATCTTCGAGACGGTGCTGGGCGCGGACGTGGCGGAGCGGCTCGGTTATCGGCTCGGAGACAAGATCGTGCTCAACCACGGCATGGGGGACGTGAGCGTCGCGGGGCACAGCGACAAGCCGTTCACCGTCGTCGGCATCCTGAAGCGCACCGGAACGCCGGTCGATCGCACCGTGCACGTGAGTCTCGCGGCGATCGAGGCGATCCACCTCGAGTGGCAGGGCGGGGCGCCGATCCCCGGCGTATCGATTCCACCCCAGCACGTCACCAAGTTCGATCTCACGCCGAAGAACATCACGGCGATCCTCGTCGGGCTGCGCAGCCGCCCCGACGTCTTCCGCGTGCAGCGCTACGTGAACGAATTCCGGGACGAGCCGCTGCTCGCGGTACTGCCGGGTGTCGCGCTCGACGAGTTGTGGCGCATCGTCGGCGTGGTGGAGCGGACGCTCTTCGCGATTTCCGCCATGGTGGTGACCGTCGGCCTTGCCGGTCTCGTGGCGGTGGTGCTCGCAGGGCTCAACGAGCGGCGGCGCGAACTCGCGATACTGCGCTCGGTCGGCGCACGGCCGCGCGACATCTTCGTGCTGCTCTCGATCGAGGGGCTCTTCGTCACGCTGTGCGGGATTCTCGGCGGCATCGCGATCCTCGCGGCGGCGACCGCGGCGTTGAGCCCCTGGGCGCGCACGCACTACGGGCTGGTCATCGAGCCGAGACTGGTTTCCCTCGGCGAATTACAATGGGTGCTCGCCGTCCTCGCCACGGGGCTCCTCGCGGCGCTGATTCCTGCCTGGCGCGCGTGCCGGCTGTCGCTCGCGGACGGCCTCACCCCACGGCTGTAACGGAGACGCCATGAAAGTGACCCGGAACATCGTCGCGGCAGCGCTCACTGCCTGCTTCATGACGGGTGCGTATGCGCCCGCACTTCTCATCGCCGCCGAGAAAAGCGAATACCGGATCGGCGACCGCCTGCCGCAGGGCCAGAAGGACGGCCCGCAGTCGATCTTCAAGGAGGTCGCATGGGACGCGCTGATGCCGCCCGACTGGGATCCGATGCGCACGCTGAAAGGTCTCAATCTCGACCAGTTGAGCGACGCCGACCCGCGCGCGATGGAGGCGCTCGAGAAGCTGCGGCAGGAATGGAACAACGCGCCGCCCAATCCCGCCATGAACGGCGCGCGCATCCGCATCGCGGGTTTCGTCGTGCCGCTCGAGAGCCAGAAGAACCAGATCAGCGAATTCCTGCTCGTACCCTACTTCGGCGCGTGCATCCACGTGCCGCCGCCGCCGGCGAACCAGCTGATCCACGTCTTTCCCGCCAAGCCGCTCAGGGACATCCAGACCATGCAGGCGGTGTGGGTGAACGGGACGGTGGAAGCGTTCAGCGCCGACACCTCGATGGGGCGCGCCGGCTACCGCATGAAAGCGGAGAGCGTGACCCCCTACAAGAAGACCCGCTGAGCCGGGCGCTCAGAAGTTCGCGGTCATGACCACCGGCGCGTGGTCGCTCGTGCCGAAGTCCGCCTGCACCACGCACGCGCTCGCCTTGGCGGCGGTCGGCGCTGTGGCGAGGATGTAATCGAGCCGCCAGCCGATATTGCGCTGGCGCATGTTGCGCCACGGCGGCCACCAGGTGAAAAGCGCGGCATTGTCCGGATCGAGCGCGCGGCCGACATCGACGAGATGCGAGCCGATGAGCTCTTCCATCAGCTCCCGCTCCTCGGGGCGTTGACCGATCACGCCGGGCCGGCGCTCCTTCGGATGCACGTCCATCTCGGTGCGCGTGATGTTCATGTCGCCGCAGAGGATGAGCTCGCAGCCCGCGCGGCGGATGTCGCGCGTCCACTTCGCGAGCCGCTGCATGAAGGAGAGCTTGGCCTCGTAGTCCTTGCCGCCGTTCGGCACGTACACGGAGGCGACGACGAGGGACCCCAGCGCCGCCTGGACGATGCGCGACTGCATGTCGAATTCCGGGTGGCTGAAGAGCGGCTCGCGCGCGAGCAGGCCCTTGCGGATATGGAGCGACACGCCCGAATAGGCGCGCATGCCGTGCCAGTACACGTGATAGTCGTCGTGGCCGCACTGCGGCGGCACCTGGTGCCGTTCGGCCTTGAGCTCCTGCAGGCAGACGATGTCGGGCCGCTCGCGCTCGAGCCATGCGCAGAACTCCGCCTGGCGCGCGCGGATGCCGTTGACGTTCCACGTCGCGATTTTCATCGACGACTGCGCGTGCCGCTGCGCTAGCGCAGGGCGCCGAAGACTCTCCTGACGATGTCGCTCGAGGCGCCGACGGGATTCTGGCGGAACGCGCGCTCCTGCTCCGCGATCATGAAGTAGAGCCCGTCCAGCGCTTTCGCCGTGACGTAGCGCTCGATCGTCGCCTGATCTTCGCGTACGAGGCCGAGCGCCGCGCCCTGGCCGGCGATCGAATTGTACTGCTGCGCGAGGCCCACACGATCGGTCGCCTTCCTGACGATCGGCAGGAAGCGCTCGGTCAACTGCCCCTGGGTGGTGCGCCGAAAATACCCGGTCGCCGCCGTATCCCCGCCGGTCAGGATCTGCTTCGCGTCCTCTACCGTCATCTTCTTCACCGCATCGACGAGGAGTGCCTTCGCTTCGGGCGCCGCCGCTTCGGCAGCGCGATTCATCGCGACGGCCAGCTCATCGGCCTGGCGGCGCATGCCCATGACGCGCATGGCGCCTTCCACCCGCTGCAGCGACGGCGGGAGCGGGATCTTCACTTGCGGGTTGCCGAGGTAACCGTTTTCGACGCCGAGCTTGCCGACGGCAATCGCGGATGCATCGGTGAGCGCCTGCCGGAGCCCGCTCGAAGCGTCGGCATTCGTCAGGCTCTCCAGTCCCGCGGCGTGAGCGGGCGCAAGGCTGACAGCACACAGCAAAACAAAGAGAATACCGCGCATGGTTGTCTCCCGGGAAAGCGCCTTACGTAAGGTGTATGAAGTGAAGCTCCGATCGTCGATTCTACTCGCAATCGCGCTTGCCGCCGGCGTGCTCGCTTACCACTTTCTGCCGCGTCCCGCCGCCGCGCCGGCGGTCGTCTTTCCCACGCTGCGGGGCGAAAATCTCGCGCTCAGCGCACTGCGCGGCAAGGTGGTGCTGGTCGAATTCTGGGCGACCGACTGCGCGACGTGCGTGAAGGAAATGCCGGACCTCGTCGCGACCTATGAGCAATATCGCGCCCGCGGCTTCGAGGCGGTCGCCGTTGCGATGCGCTACGATCCGCCGAACTACGTCGTCGCGTATGCCGAGCGCAACCGCCTGCCTTTTACAATTGCGTTCGATCCCGTCGGCGAGATCGCCAAGGCGTTCGGCGAAGTGAAGTTCACGCCGACGACCTACCTCATCGACAGGCGAGGCAGGATCGTGGCACGCCTCGTGGGCGCGCGCGATTTCGCGCGTCTCAATACGCTGATTGAGGAAAAGCTGAGGGATCCGGTGTGATGCTCACACGACGCCGGCTTCGTGGGCCTGGCGGTCGGCGTGATAGCTCGAACGCACGAGCGGCCCGCATGCCGCGTGCGTGAATCCCATCGCGGCCGCCTCGCGGCTGTAGCGCTCGAAGATGGCCGGCTCGACGTAGCGCAATACCGGAAGATGGTGCGCGCTCGGCTGCAGGTACTGTCCGATCGTCAGCATGTCGACATCATGGGCGCGCAGATCGCGCATGACGGCGACGATCTCCTCATCGGTTTCGCCCAGGCCCACCATCAGGCCCGACTTCGTCGGAATTTGCGGAAAGCGCGCCTTGAACGCCCCGAGCAGCGTGAGCGAGTGCGCGTAGTCCGCGCCCGGACGGGCCTGCCGATAGAGCCGCGGCACCGTCTCCAGATTGTGGTTCATGACGTCGGGCGGGCATGCGGAGAGCGCGTCGAGCGCGGTCTCGAGCCGGCCGCGAAAATCGGGGACGAGGATCTCGATTCGGGTGTGCGGGGAAAGCGCGCGCACGGCGCGGACGCATTCGGCAAAGTGGCGGGCACCACCATCGCGCAGATCGTCGCGATCCACACTCGTGATCACGACATAACGCAGCCCCAGCGCGGCGATGGTGCGCGCGAGATTGCGCGGCTCTTCGGGATCGGGCGGGAGCGGCCGGCCGTGCGCGACATCGCAGAACGGGCAGCGCCGGGTGCAGAGGTCCCCCAGGATCATGAAGGTCGCGGTGCCCTTGCCGAAGCACTCGCCGATGTTGGGACAGGAGGCCTCCTCGCATACCGTGTGCAGCGCGTGCTCGCGCAGAATGCGCTTCACCTCGTGGAACCGCTCGCCTTCGCCCAGCCGCACGCGAATCCAGTCCGGCTTCTTCAGCCGCTCCACCGGCACGATCTTGATCGGAATGCGCGCGGTCTTGGCCGCGCCCTTCTGCTTTTCGCCGGCGGCGCTCATCGCAGGGCTTCGATCAGGTGCTGCACGAGCTCCGAGCCGACGCGCTCGATGTCGTGCGGGAGCCCGAGCTCGCGCATCTGCGTCACCGCGAGACCGGGATAGCCGCAGGGATTGATGGCGTGAAACGGCGAGAGATCCATATCGACGTTGAGCGCGATGCCGTGATAGCAGCAGCCGTGGCGGATGCGCAAGCCCAGCGCGGCGATCTTCGCGGCTCCGACGTAGACGCCGGGCGCGTCCTCGCGGCCGTGCGCCGCCACGCCCTGGCGCGCGAGCAAGTCTATCACGGCCCGCTCCATGCGCCGCACCAGCGGCCGCACGCTCAAGGCGCGGCGGCGCATGTCGAGAAGAAGATACGCGATCGCCTGGCCGGGCCCGTGATACGTGATCTGCCCGCCGCGATCGGTGCGAACCACCGGGATTCCGTTCGCCGTGCGCGGCAGATGCTCCGGCCGTCCGGCGAGCCCCACGGTGTACACCGGTGGATGCTCGAGGAGCCAGATTTCGTCCGCCGAGCCCAAGTCGCGGCTCAGGGTGTACGCCTGCATCGCGCGCCAGGTCGTCTCGTACTCGACCCGTCCAAGGCGCCGCACTTCGAGCGTCGGATCGGAAACGGGGGCGCTTTCGCGTGGGGCGATGACGGGGGCGATGCTCATTGCCGTTGTTCGATCATAAGAACAGTAGGAAAATGCCGCAACCCGCGCCAACGACGACCGTATTCATGCACCGGGCATCCTGTCTGCCGAGCCTCCTCGCGCTCTTCGCGACGTTTGCGGGCGCGCTCGCGATGCCCGCGGCCCGCGCGCAGTCCGAAGATCCGATGGCGAGCCTCGCCGTGCTCTACAACGAGCGCCACCGCCTCGTCGCCTTCAAGGACGCCTGCAGCCGGGTGCTGCCCAAGCTGCGGCGCGAGACGCAGGCGGCGTACGAGGAATGGCTCGACCGCCACGAGGACGTGCTGGAAAACCTGGAAGCCCGCTTTCTCGTGATGGTGAAGAAAGTCTCGCGCAACCAGAAGGAGTACAACGAGAATTACCGCAAGTACCGCGCGGTCATCGAGCAGGAGCGGCAGGCGCAGAAGGATGCCTTCCTCGCGATGCCCAAGGAAGATCTCGTGAAGGAATGCAGGGAGTATCCCGCCTACCTCAAGAGCGAGAATTCCGACATGCCGAACCGCTATCCCGAGGAGTTTGCCGCGCTCTACGGACGCCGCAAGCCGTGAAGTGCGGCTTCGTCCTCGTGGTGCGCGTCGTGTACAATCCCGCCGCCTGAAAGGCGAAGGAGGTCGACATGGGTAAAGGCGACAAGCGCACGCGGCGCGGCAAGATCTACAAGGGCTCCTACGGCAAGGCGCGGCCGCACAAGAACAAGAAGAAGAAAACCCCGTCCCGTTAGAGCACCATGACCACCATCGGGTGGTCGCAGAGCTCGCGATAGAGCGCGTCGAGCTGCTCGCGCGAGGTGGCGCGGATCACGCACGTCACGCTCAGGTATTTGCCGCGCTTGCTCGCTTTCATTTCCATCGACGCGCCGTCGAAGTCCGGCGCGTGGCGCTGCACCACTTCGAGCACCGCCTGGGCGAAGCCGGCCCGGGTGTGGCCGAGGATCTTGATCGGAAAGTCGCAGGGATATTCGATGAGCGAAGCTTCGATCATGCCGCCCGTCGCATCACCTTGCGCTTGAAGTCCTGGTAGAGCGCGTGCACGCGGCGGAAGACCGCGCCCGGCTTGCCGGTTCCCACCGCGCTTCCGTCGAGAGTCGTCACGGCGAGAACTTCCTTGGTCGATGAAGTCACCCAGATCTCGTCCGCCGACTTCACCTCCTGCTCCGCCACTTCGCGCACCTCGTGCGGTATGGCGTCCGCCGCGAGGATCTCGAGCACGACGTCATAGGTGATGCCGGGAAGCACCAGATGGTTCTTCGGCGGCGCCAGCACGACGCCCCTGCGGACCACGAAGACGTTGCTTGCCGACGCTTCCGTGAGATAGCCGTCGCGGAACAGCACGACTTCCACCGCGCCGGCATCCACCGCCGCCTGTCGCAGCAGGCAGTTGCCGAGCAGCGAAATCGACTTCACGTCGCATTTGAGCCAGCGATAGTCGGTGGCCGTGATCGCCGGCACGCCGTTCTCGATCTGATCGCGCGGCGGCGTGACGAGCGGGCTGCTCATCATGAATACGGTCGGCCTGGCGCCCTGCGGAAAGGCGTGATCGCGTCGGGCGATGCCGCGCGTGACCTGCAGATAGATCGACTGGTCCTCGCCGTCATTGCGCGCGATGATCTCGTGCGTGAGCTTCGTCCATTCCGCCTCGCTCATCGGGTTCGGCAGGCGGATGCTGTCGAGGCTGTGCTGCAGCCGCTTCAGGTGCTCGGGCAGGCGGAAGGGGTGCCGCGAATACGCCGGGATCACCTCATAGACGCCGTCGCCGAAGATGAAACCGCGGTCGAGCACCGGGATCTTCGCGGCCTCGAGCGGCATGAATTCGCCATTGAGATAAACGGTTTCGCTCATTGCGATCCTCACTTGAAGAGAAGCCGGATCGAATCCCAGCTGCGACCCAGTATGCCCGCGACCGGCACGGCCTCGAGCGCGACCACCGGCAGTTCCCGGTACGGCTTGCCGTCGAGCAGGAGCTTCATGGTGCCTACCTGCTGGCCCGCACCGATGGGCGCCAGCAGCGGCTGCATGCTCTCGATGTTGGCCTTCAGCCGGTCGGCCCGGCCCTTGGGGAGGGTTACGTAGAAGTCGCTCGTGAAGCCGGCTTTCACCACGCTGCTCGCCCCCTTCCAGACTGGCAGTGTAGCGACCGGCTGATTCTTTTCATAGAGCCGCACGGTGTCGTAAGACTGGAAACCGTAGTTGATGAGCTTCTGGCTCTCGATGGCGCGCGCCGCGTCCGAGGCCGCGCCGAGCACGACCGAGATCAGGCGCCGCGCCTCACGCCGCGCCGAGGTGACGAGGCAATAGCCCGCGTTCTCGGTGTAGCCGGTCTTCATGCCGTCGACGGTCGGATCGGTCCAGAGCAGGCGGTTGCGGTTGGCCTGCGCGATGTTGTTGTAGCGATATTCCCGGATCGAGTAGAGCGGGTAGTACTCGGGAAATTCGCGCACGATCGCGGCGGCGAGCAACGCGAGGTCGTGCGCCGTCGAGTAGTGCTGCGGATGGGGCAGACCGGTCGCATTGACGAAGCTCGTGTTCTTCATCCCGAGCCGCCGCGCCTCGCGCGTCATCATCTGCGCGAACGCCTCTTCGGTTCCGGAGATCGCCTCGGCGAGCGCGATGCAGGCATCGTTGCCCGACTGCACGATCATGCCGCGCATCAGCTCGTCCACCGTCACCGGCTTGCCCGGGTCGATGAACATGCGCGAGCCTATCGTCTTCAACGCGCGTGCCGACACCGGCACGACCTGCCCGGGTTGCAGCGTCTTCTGCCGGAGCGCGGAGAAGGTGAGATAGGCCGTCATCAGCTTCGTGAGCGAGGCGGGCTCCACGCGCTCGTGGGCATTGTGGCTCGCGAGGATCTGGCCGCTCGTGAAGTCGAGCAGCACGTAGGCGCGCGCCGCGATTGCCGGCACGACCGGTGCAGCGGGCTGCGCGAAAAGCAGGGAGGGGAGGAAGAGACCGACGAGAACGAAAACGAGCTGCATGGCCGTCGCGGGAAAAGCGCATTATACGGATTCCACGCTTGCGCACATTGCCGCGAGCTGAAAAAATGTCCGCTTTTTTCCGCTCACGCCCGTCGCGCGTCATGTTCGAAAGATCAAGCCGCCTTGCTGCAATCTGTGCGTTGACCGTGGCATGCTGCGCGCTCGCCCCGCCCGCGGCGGCTCAGCAAGTGCAGGTCCGTGAGGCGTGGGCGCGCGCGACGGCCCCGGGGCAGAAGACGGCGGGCGTTTACCTCGAGATCGTGAGCGCCGCGGACGCGGCGCTGGTCGGCGTGCAGAGCCCGCGCGCCGCCCGCGCCGAGCTGCACGAGACGCAGATGGAAAACGGGGTCATGAAGATGCGCGCCGTCGGGAAAATCGCGCTGCCGGCGGGAAAGCCGGTGAAGCTCGCGCCCGGCGGACTGCATATCATGCTGACCGGACTCTCGCGGCCGCTCGCCGCGAAGGAAACGCTGCCACTGGAAGTGACGATCGAAAGCGCGGCCGGCGTCACCTCGAAGCTCACCGTAGAGGTCGCCGTTCGCGGCGCGGGTGGTCACTCGCACGCGCACTAGCGCGCCGAATCATCGCGATTCAGGTAGGCGCGCACGGCGGCGCGCAGCAGGGCGAGGTGCGTGCTGAAATTGCGGCATGCCTCGCAGAGCGGCAGATGCACGCGCACCCGCAGCCGCTCGATGGCGCCGAGCGGGCGGTCCTGGGCCTGCGACAGCAGCTCCGACACTTCGCGGCACGAGGGAATGAGCTTCATCGGTGTCCGAGCCATCTGGTTTCGAGGCATGCGCGCAGGGCGAGCCGCGCCCGGTGGAGCAGCACCCAGCAGTTCGTCGCGCTGATGTCGAGCTCCTTACAGATTTCTTCGGTGCTCAACTCGAACACTTCGCGCAGCGCGAAGACGCGCGCCATGCGGGCCGGCATCGCGCGCGAGCACAGTTCGAACACTTCCCAGAACCGCGCATTCTCGAATGCACGATCGGGATCGCCCCAGCTGCGCGGCGGATCGCGCCAGTGGCCGTCGGCGGCGAACAGCGCGTCCACCAGCTCGGACTCGCTGCGTTCGGCAGCGTCGTCCCCGGCGAGCGGCTGCTCCCGGCTCTGGCGGCGGACATGGTCGATGATCTTGTGCTTGAGTATCCCGGTGAGCCAGGTCTTCACCGAGGACTTTGCGGCATAGCGCCCGCTCGATTCGATCGCCGCGAGCAGGGTTTCCTGGACGGCGTCTTCGGCGGCGGCCCGATCCCGCAGCTGCAGCAGCGCATAGCGCAGGAGATAGTCGCGGTATTGCTCCAAAGCGGCCGGCTGTTGCGGCCCGTCCCCTTTGGCGGTCGTCGCGTCTGCTGCCATCCTCCCTCCCCCCGGCCGGTTGGGCGCGACTCCAAGTGAATCATGAATTTAGAGCTTTTGGCGCGGTCGTGCAAACGGGCATGACAAGCGCCCTTGAAAAGCCGCGCGGCAGGCCCAAATTCGAACCCATGGCGCCGAGCGCCGCAACCCATGAAGGAGAAAGCTATGGCAAACATTACTCGGTTGAATCCGATCGAAGACGCCTTCGATGAACTGTTCCGCGGGTTCTTCGTGCGCCCGGTCAGCTTTGAAGGCCCGGCCGCTGCGGCGCAATTTCGCGTGGACGTATCGGAGAACGACAAGGCTTATGTCATCCAGGCCGAAATCCCCGGCGTGAAGAAGGAAGACATCGGCATCACCATCGACGGCGAGCACGTCGCGATTACCGCGGAAGTGAAGCGCGAGAAAGACGCGCGGAACGGCGAGCGCCAGCTCCGTACCGAGCGCTACTACGGCAAGGTGTATCGTGCCTTCACGCTCGAGCAGGCGGTCGATGAAGCGACGGCGCAGGCCAAGTACGAGAACGGCGTGCTGGAAGTGACGCTGCCGAAGCGTGCCGTGGTGGCCGCGAAACGCATCACCGTGCAGTAAGGCGTGGTCGTGCGCCATCGTCCTGTCAGCGCAGGACGGCGGCGTGTGAGAGGCTGACCGGCGCATGTTGCGCCGGAGCGAAGGACGGCGGGAGTCCGCGTGCGGGCTGTCGCCGTTTTTTTTCGCTCGTGTAAAATCGGTGGGCCCCCACATCCCATCGATTCCCATGCCGCTCAATTCCGCGTCGGGCGCGCCGAAGGCCAAGGTGCTGACGGAAGCGCTCCCCTACATCCAGCGCTTTCACGGCAAGATCATCGTCGTCAAGTACGGCGGCAACGCCATGATCGACGAGGCGCTCAAGGAGGATTTCGCGCGCGATGTCGTGCTGCTCAAGTTGGTTGGCATGAATCCGGTCGTCGTGCACGGCGGCGGGCCGCAGATCGACGATCTGCTGAAGCGCGTCGGGAAGAAAGGCGAGTTCGTGCAGGGCATGCGCGTCACCGATGCCGAGACGATGGACGTGGTGGAGATGGTGCTCGGCGGGCAGGTCAACAAGGAGATCGTCAACCTCATCAACCGCCACGGTGGCCACGCGGTCGGATTGACCGGCAAGGACGGCGCTTTCATCCGCGCGAGGAAAATGCTCGTCAGCGCGCCCGGCGAATCCGACGGCAAGATGGACATCGGGCAGGTGGGCGAAGTGGATGCGATCGATCCACGCGTCATCGGGACGCTGCTCGCCGGCGGATTCATTCCCGTGATCGCCCCGATCGGCTTCGGCGCGAAGGGTGAGTCGTACAACATCAACGCCGATCTCGTCGCCGGCAAGGTCGCGGAGGTGCTCAAGGCGGAAAAACTCGTGGTCCTCACCAACACGCCGGGGGTGCTCGACAAGAACGGCAATCTGCTGACGGGGCTGACCGCGCGCAAGGTGGACGAACTCTTCGCCGACGGCACCATCTCGGGCGGAATGCTGCCCAAGATCAGCTCGGCGCTCGATGCGGTCAAGAACGGCGTCAACACCTGCCACATCATCGATGGCCGCGTCCCGCACGCGCTTTTGCTCGAGATCCTGACGAACGAGGGCGTGGGGACGCTCATCCGGCGCCGCTGAGGCGCGCCCGCATAACGGTCGCCGCGTGGCCTGGACAAAGTCGTGGATCTTCGACCTGGACAACACGCTGCACAACGCGGCGCCGCACATCTTCCCGCACATCAATCGCGCGATGACCGCCTATCTGCAGGCCCATCTCGGGCTCGACGAGAAGGCGGCCGCGGAGCTGCGGCGCCATTACTGGAGGCGTTACGGCGCGACGCTGCTCGGGCTCATGCGCCATCACGGCACCGACCCGCGGCACTTTCTGGAAGACACGCACCGCTTCGAGAATCTCGAGCGCATGCTCGTGTGCGAGCCGCAGCTGCGCCACACGCTCGCCCGGCTGCCGGGCCGCAAGTTCGTGTTTTCAAACGCGCCGGTGCATTACTCGCTGGCCGTGCTGAAGGCGCTCTGCATCGCCGACATCTTCGACGGCGTGTACTCGATCGAGCATACGCGCTACCGCCCCAAGCCCGACTGCTACGGGTTCCTTCGCCTGACGCGCGCGAATCATCTGAAGCCCCGCCGCTGCATCATGGTCGAAGACACGCTTTCCAACCTGCGCACCGCCAAGAAGCTCGGCATGCGCACGGTCTGGGTCACCAAGGCCAAGCGGGCGCCGGGCTACGTTGACGCCAGGATTTCGAGCATACGGCAGTTGCCGCGGGTCCTGACGCGGCTACAATGAGGCTCGCGCGAGCGGGTTGCTGCGATCCGGGCGAGGTGGGGAATGGGAGCGAGGACAGGGGAGCGAAAAACGCAGATTCTGCACACGCTGGCGCAGATGCTGGAAAGCCCGTCGGCGGAGCGGATCACCACCGCCGCGCTCGCCGCCCGGCTGGACGTGTCGGAAGCCGCGCTTTACCGGCACTTCTCGAGCAAGGCACAGATGTTCGAGGGCCTCATCGACTTCATCGAGGGCTCGCTCTTCGGGCTCATCAACCGCATCACGAGCGAGGAAAAGAACGCGGTGCGCCAGATCGATTCGATCATCGGCGTGCTCCTGGGCTTCGCGCAGAAGAACCGCGGCATGACGCGCGTGCTGATCGGGGATGCGCTGGTGAACGAGGAAGAGCGGTTGCAGTCCCGCATCAACCAGGTGCACGACCGCATCGAGGCCGCGCTCAAGCAGGCGCTGCGCATCGGCGTGACGCAGCAGGAATTCCTGGCCGAGCTCGACGTGACCGCGCAGGCGAATCTCCTGATGAGCTTCGTGACCGGGCGCTGGCACCAGTTCGCAAAGAGCGGCTTCAGGCGCGACCCGGTGGAATTCTGGAGCAAGCAATGGCGTCAGCTCCTGGAAGGCGTGATCGCCTGACGCACGGGGCGCGCGCGATACGTAGGGGAAAAGCATGGCAAACATGACGACACAGCAACTCGCGGAGATCCTGCTCGGCATCGCGCGTGCGCAGCAGGCGATCATCGAGGCGATGGAGAACTCCAAGGCGGGATTCAAGGCGACGCATTTCCGGCCGACCCTCGAGGCGGTTTCGCGCATCCGCAGCAATCGCGCCGAATCGCTGACCGATTATCCGTCGCGCCTGCTGCTGCAGTTGCTCGGGCGTACCGGGCCCGCGCTCGATCAGGTCGTGGCGGATCTCGAGGAACTGCTGGCGCGGGAAACTCCGGCTCCGGCCACGCCCGAGGCCGGCAGCACCGCTTATGCCGCGGGCGTGGATCCCGCAACGCTCGACACGCAGCCGACGTAGCGGATCTTACGACCGGATGGCCGGCGCGCACACCGCGCAGCCGCTGTCCTTCGCGAATTTCACGACGCGCGTCTGCATCGCGAGCGCATCCACGAGGAGCAGCCGCCCCACGAGCGGCTCTCCCGTGCCGGTGATCACCTTCAGCGCTTCCGCCGCCTGGATCGACCCGACGATGCCCACGAGCGGCGCGAAGACGCCCATCACCGCGCAGCGCACGTCTTCGTTCTCGCCGGACTCGGGAAAGAGGCAGTGATAGCAGGGCGAAGCCGGATCGCGCAGGTCGAACACCGAAATCTGGCCGTCGAAGCGCACTGCGGCGCCGGAGACGAGCGGCCTGGCGAATTTCACGCAGGCCCGATTGACGGCGTGGCGGGTCGCGAAGTTGTCGCAGCCGTCCACCACCACGTCGGCTGCCTGCACGAGTTCGTCGAGGCGCTCGCCGGAGACGCGTTCGGCGAGCGCGCGCACGCGCGCTTCGGGGTTGATCTCGGCGAGGGTGGCGCGCGCGGAATCGACCTTGTTCATGCCGATCGATCGCGTGCGGTGCATGATCTGCCGCTGGAGATTCGTGAGGTCCACCTTGTCGTGATCGCAGATCGTGATGTGCCCGACGCCGGCCGAGGCGAGATAGAGCGCGACCGGAGAGCCGAGCCCGCCGGCGCCGATCACGAGCGCGCGCGCGCCGAGCAGCTTCTCCTGCCCCTCGATGCCGATCTCGGAGAGCAGGATGTGGCGGCTGTAGCGCAGTAACTGTTCGTCGTTCATCGGCGTGGAAATGAAATGCCCGGCCTGAAGCCGGGCATTTTCCTCCGATCGGTCCCTGAGCCGCGCTTAATTGGCGCGGGCGAGCGTGCGGCTCTTCAGGAACGCGACCGCCTGGTTCAGTTCGTAATCGTTCTTCGAGACGATCTCGCCGGGCTCGGGGCGCATCGCTTTTTCGTCGAGGTCCTTCGGCCGCGGGGCAGGCTTGAAGTCGTACTTCACCGCGGCCGCCTCGGCTTTCGCCTTCTCCTCCGCCTGCTCCTTCTCCTTGGTGACGTCGAGGAGGTGCTTCGTGAGATCCGCTTCACGCAGCCGCAGCCCCGCGGTCTTCTCGCCGGCCGGATCCTCGAGCGGGATATCGGGCACGATGCCCTTGGCTTGGATCGAGCGCCCGCTCGGCGTGTAATAGCGCGCCGTGGTGAGCTTGATCGCGGTGTTGTTCCCGAGCGGGAGGATGGTCTGCACCGAGCCCTTGCCGAACGTCGGCTGGCCCATGATGACCGCGCGGCGGTGATCCTGCAGCGCGCCGGCGACGATCTCGGACGCGGAAGCGGAGCCGCCGTTGACGAGCACCACCATCGGAACGGACTTCACTTCCGGGGGCAGCTTCTTCAGAAAATCCTCCTTGCCGCGCCCGCGCAGGTAGTTCTCCGGCGAGGCCGTGAGCTTCATCTTCGAATCCTCGGTGCGCCCGTCGGTGTACACCACGAGTGACCCCGGCGGCAGGAACGCCGCGGAGACGGCGACAGCGCCGTTCAGGAGCCCGCCCGGATCGTTGCGCAGGTCGAGCACGATGCCCTTCATCGAGCCCGCGTTTTCCTTGAAGAGCCGCGCGATCGCCGCGGCGAGATTCTCGCCGGTGTGCTCCTGGAACTGGCTCACGCGGAAGTAGGCATAGCCCGGCTCGAGCAACTTCGCTTTCACGCTCTGCACCTTGATGACGGCGCGCGTCAGCGTGACCACGATCGGCTTGTCCTCGCCCTTGCGCACGACGGTGAGCGTGATCTGCGTGTTGGGCTTGCCGCGCATGCGCTTCACCGCATCGGTGAGCGTCATGCCCTTCACCGAGGCATCGTCGAGCTTGATGATCAGGTCACCCGGCTTGAGCCCGGCGCGCGCAGCGGGGGTATCGTCGATCGGCGCGATCACCTTCACGAAACCCTCTTCCATGCCGACTTCGATGCCGAGGCCGCCGAATTCGCCCTGCGTGCCGACCTGCAGCTCCTTGAACGCTTCCTGGTCGAGGTACGCCGAGTGCGGATCGAGCCCCGTCAGCATGCCGTTGATCGCCTGGGTGATCAGCCGCTTGTCATCGACCGGCTCGACATAATCGCTCTTCACGCGACCGAAGACTTCGGTGAACGCCCGCAGCTCTTCGATCGGCAGGGGCGCGAGCACCGCGTCCTTCTGCGCGCCGGCCGAGAAATTCAGGCTGATCGCGACACCCATCAGGATGCCCAGTACGATCAGGCCGATGTGATGCAACCTGTTACCCATTGCCGACTCCTTCACCCCTGCTGGAGATGCTTCGCAACTCATTGAATATCCACCCACTTGAGCGGGTCCAGCGGCTTACCCTCGTGCCGCAGCTCGAAGTATAAACCCGAATGCGCATTGCCGCCGCTATTGCCCACGGTGGCGACGGGGTCGCCGCCGCGGATCGCGTCACCCACCCGTCTGAGCAGCGCTTCGTTGTTTCCGTAGAGGCTCATGTACGCGCCTCCATGGTCGATGATGAGGAGGTTGCCGAAACCGCGCAGCCAGTCGGCGAAAACGACGGTGCCGGCAGCGATCGCCCGCACCTCATCGCCCGCCCGCGCGGTAATGAACAAGCCCTTCCAGGTGACTCCACCCTCACGCCGTGGACTGCCGAAGCGGTTCGCGAGTTCCCCACGCACTGGCAGCTTGAGCCGTCCTCTGAGCTGCTCGAACGGACCGCTCGCCGCGGCCGCCTCCGGCACGCGCTCGTTGCGAAGGCGGGGTGCGGCAGGCTTGCGCACCACGACGCGGCCCAGCTCCTCGACGAGCCGCGTGAGCCGGTTTTCGTCGCGCCGGAGCGTTCCGATCTCGCGCTGCTGCCGCTCGACCTCGCGCGAAATGCGCGCCAGAACCCCGCTTCGGGCCTGTTGCTCCGCTTCGAGACGGCGCTTTTCGGAGATTTCTTCGGCGGCCAGCGCCTTTAGCTGCGCCGCCTTGCTTTCTGCCTCGTCAGCGAGCGTGCGCAACGTGCCGAGCGTTGCACGCAGCGCGGCGATCGCTTCGGCGCGCGCGCGCGCAACGTAGCTCAGGTAATGCAGCGTGCGCGCGAGCTGGTTGGGGTCCTGCCCGCCAAGGACCAGCTTGAGCGGCGCGTGGCGGCCTTCGACATACTGGCGGTAGAGGATGCGCTCGATCGTCGCCTGCTGATCGCGCAGCTTCCTTTCAGCCGCGCGCCGGCGGGCGTCGAGATCATCGATCTGGCGGCGGATCTCCTGCGACTCGACGGCCAGCTCGCGAAGCCGGCGGTTCGCCTCCGAAATCGCCTGCTCGGACGCCTTCAGCGCATCCGTCGCTTCGCCGCGCGAGGCTTCCGCGTCCTGCAGCTTCTTCTGGAGCGCTTCGATGCGTGCGCGCAATTCGCGCAGCTCGCTCCGCGCTTCGGATTGCGTGGCGGCCCCGAGTGCCGGAGCGCCCGAGGTCGCGAGGACGAGAGCGGTGACAAGAGCGAGGAGCGGGCGTCCCGGCCTCACGCGAAGCGGATCAGCGGCTTTCCGGTCATCTCGGGTGGCTGCTCGAGACCCATCATGGCGAGCAGCGTCGGCGCGATGTCCTGCAAAGCACCGCGCTCGGCGATCTTCGCGTTGCGTCCGATATAGAGCAGCGGCACGACGTTCAGGGTATGCGCGGTGTGCGCCTGGCCGGTGGCGGTATCGCGCATCATTTCGGCGTTGCCGTGATCCGCGGTGATCAGCACTTCGCCGCCCGACTCGCGCATCGCGGTGACCGCGCGTCCGATGCACTCGTCGAGCACCTCGACCGCGCGCGTCGCGGCCGCGAGATTCCCGGTGTGTCCCACCATGTCGCCGTTCGCGTAATTGCAGATGATCGCGTGGTACCGGCCGCTCCTGATCGCCTCGACCAGCCTGTCGGTCACTTCGTACGCGCTCATCTCGGGCTTGAGATCGTAGGTCGCGACTTTCGGCGAAGGCACGAGGATACGGTCCTCGCCGGGATACGGCTTTTCGATGCCGCCGTTGAAGAAGTAGGTGACGTGCGCGTACTTCTCGGTCTCCGCGATCCTCAACTGCCGCAGACCCAGTCGCGAAACGTATTCGCCGAAGCCGTTCGCGACCGACTGCGGCGGAAAGGCGGCCGGAATGTGGCTGAAGTCCTCTCCATACGAGGTGAGCGTGCAGTAAAGCCCGAGCTTCGGAACGACGGCGCGCTCGAAGCCGTCGAATGCGCGTTCGGTGAGCGCGCGCGTCAACTGGCGCGCCCGGTCCGCGCGGAAGTTCATGAAGACCACGACATCGCCGTCGTTCATGCGCGCGGGCTCGCCGCCTTCCGCAGCGATCGCGGTCGCCTTGACGAACTCGTCGGACTCGTCGCGGGCGTACGCCATCCTGAGCCCGGCCACCGCGTCGGGCGCGCGATAAGCGGCCTTGCCCTGCGTGATGAGGTCATAGGCAGCGGCCACGCGTTCCCACCGCTTGTCACGGTCCATCGCATAGTAGCGCCCGCAGATCGACGCGATGCGCGCGTTGCCGAGCGCGCGGCATTTCGCGTCGAGCGCAGCGAGCGAAGGCTCTGCGCTGCGCGGCGGCGTGTCGCGGCCATCGAGAAAGGCGTGCACGCAAGTGGCGGGCGCGCCGCGACGCGCGGCGAGCTCGAGCATGGCGTGGATCTGCGATTCGTGACTGTGCACGCCGCCCGGCGAAACGAGGCCCAGGATGTGGAGGGTGCATCCGCCGGACTTCGCGACGTCGACGGCCCGGGTGAGCACCGGGTTCCGGAAGAATTCACCGGTCTCTATCGCGTGCTCGATGCGCGTGTAATCCTGGTAGACGACGCGTCCCGCTCCGATGTTCATGTGCCCGACCTCGGAGTTGCCCATCTGGTCCTTGGGCAGCCCGACCCATTTCTCCGAGGCATCGATCGTGGTGTGAGGATACTTCTGCCACAGCACGTTCCAGTGCGGCTTGCGCGCCTGGCAGATCGCGTTGTCCTCGCATTCCTCGCGATAGCCGAAGCCGTCGAGTATGATCAGCAGTACCGGGGTTACTTTCATGATTCGTCGCGCGATCGATCCGCCGCGGGCGCCGCTCGCTGCGGTCGAGTATAGCGCATGGCCACGCCGCCGGCGCACCCCAGCTTGGAGCGAAATCGCAGCGAGACGTTCGCGGCCGCTCCGTACGGTGCGCCTGGCGTGCCGGCGCGATAAAATAGCGCCGCGCGTCCCATGCCGCCCATCTTCCTGGAGTCCGAGTTTGGAGCAGTTTCTCGCGTTTCTGGTCAAGAACCCCTTTCACATGGTGCTGTTCGGCACCGCCGTCGTGACGGGCGGCATGCTGCTCTGGCCGCTCGTAAACCGGGTGGTGCGTCCCGCCCACGAAGTGGGGCCGCTCGAAGCGGTGCAGCTCATCAACCGACGCGACGCGATCGTCATCGATCTGCGCGACGGTTCGGAATATGCGGCGGGGCACATCACGAACGCCCGGCACATCCCGGAAGCGCAGCTTGCGGAACGCGTGAAGGAGCTGGAGAAGTTCAAGACGCGGCCGCTCATCGTCGCCTGCCGCAGCGGTACGCGCGGGGCGAGCGCGGTCGCGCTGCTGCGCAAGCAGGGTTTCGGCGAGGCGGTTGCGTTACGCGGGGGCATCGCGGCGTGGCAGCAGGCCAGCATGCCGCTGGAGAAGTGATGGCCGCCGTGAGCATGTACTGTACGGCGGTGTGCCCGTACTGCCAGATGGCCGAACGGCTCCTGCGCGCGAAAGGCATCGGGTCGATCGACAAGATCCGCGTCGATCTCGATCCAGCGCGGCGCACCGAAATGATGCGACGGACCGGCCGCCGCACCGTACCCCAGATTTACGTCGGCGACCGGCACATCGGCGGCTTCGACGAGCTTGCCGCGCTCGATGCGGCGGGCGAGCTGGAACCGTTGCTTCAGTCCGCCATCTGACTCTCCAACATCCGGAATAAAGACATGAGTGAGCAAGCGCCGCAGCCGGCTTTCGGCATCCAGAAGATCTATCTCAAGGACATGTCGCTCGAGATCCCGAACGCGCCTCAGGTCTTTCTCGAGCGCGATGCACCGCAGGTGGACGTGAGCCTGCACAACGAAGCGCGCCCGCTCGGGCAGCCGGGGCTCTTCGAGGTCGTGCTGACCGTGACCGTTACCGCGAAGCTCGGGGAAAAGACGGTGTTCCTCGTGGAGGTCGCACAGGCCGGCATCTTCGAGATCGTCAACGTGCCCGAGGCGGATATCCAGGCGGTGCTCGGCATACTCTGCCCCAACACGCTCCTGCCGTATGCGCGCGAGGTGGTGGCGAGCACGGTGACGCGCGCGGGCTTTCCGCCCGTCGTGCTGCAGCACATGAGCTTCGAGGCGATCTACCAGCAGCATCAGGCGGAGTTGAAGCGCGAGGCGAGCGCGCCGGCGGCGCATTGACCATGAGGACGCATTGCAGCCCGTGTCGGGTTTGGGTGATCGCGCTCGCTGCGCTGACGGCAGGGCCGGCGTGGGCGCTCGATTTCCGGTCGGTGGCGGTGAATGCCGCCGTCCTCTACGACGCACCCTCGCTCAAGGCGCGCAAGCTCTACATCGTGAACCAGGGCTATCCGCTCGAAGTCGTGGTCGTGGTGGAAGGATGGATCAAGGTGCGCGACGCGAACGGCGAATTCACGTGGATCGAGAGCAGGGCGTTGAGCGACCGCAGGACGGTGATGATCAAGGCGCCGGTCGCGGCGGTGCGGCAGGCGGCCGCCGAGACCGCGCCCGTGGTCTTCGAAGCCCAGCAGAATGTCATACTGGAGCTCGAGGATGCCGCGGCGGGCTGGCTCAAAGTGAAGCATCGCGACGGACAGACGGGCTACATCAAAGCGAGCGACGTGTGGGGCGCTTAGCTCGCCGGACCGCGCGTCCTCTCAACTGTGGCGACGGTCGTAAAGGGGAGATTCCCGGCCGCTCATGAAGATCGTCGTGCTCGGCGCCGGTGCATGGGGAACGGCCGTCGCGATCAGCCTCGCGCCGCGGCACGAGGTGACGCTCTGGATGCGCGACGCCGGGCTGTGCGCGGAAATGCGGCGCGCGCGGCGGAACGTTCGCTATCTCCCCGGCTTCGAGCTTCCGGCCAATCTGGCGCTCCAATCCGATCTCACGGCGGCGGTGACGGATGCGAAGCTCGTCCTGATCGCCGTGACGAGCAATGGACTGCGCGAGGTCCTGGGACGGCTCAAGGCGGCGGGTTGCCATGCACCCGTCGTGTGGCTCTGCAAGGGCTTCGAGACGCTCGCCTCCAAATTGCCGCATCAGGTTTACGCGACGGTCATGGATAAGCCCGTGGCGCATGGGGTGCTCTCGGGCCCCAGCTTCGCGGAGGAAGTCGCCCGCGGGCTGCCGACCGCGCTCACGCTCGCTTCTCCCGAGAGCGATTTCGCGCGCTCCACCGCGCGCGAGCTGCACGGGGCGGCGCTGCGCGTCTATTCCGGCAACGACGTGATGGGCGTCGAGGTGGCGGGCGCCGTCAAGAACGTGATGGCGATTGCCGCGGGGATCTGCGACGGTCTCGCGCTCGGGCTGAACGCGCGTGCCGCGCTCGTGACGCGCGGTCTCGCCGAAATGACGCGCCTCGGGGTGCGCCTCGGGGGGCGCGTCGAGACGTTCATGGGGCTCGCGGGCGTAGGGGACCTCGTGCTCACCTGCACCGGGGACCTGTCGCGCAATCGCCGCGTCGGGCTGGCCCTCGGGGAAGGCAAGGCGCTCGAGGACGTCCTCGAGAGGCTCGGACACGTCGCGGAAGGCGTGCACAGCGCCCGCGCGGTGCGGCGTCTTGCGAATGCGCTCGGCGTGGAGATGCCGATCACGCACGCGGTGTGCCGCATCCTCGACGATCCGGCGGCCGCGCGCGACGCAGTGCAGGAGCTCCTGCAGCGCGAGCCCAAGGCCGAGCATTGGGGCTAGCGCTCACTCCGGCGCACTGAAATCGAGCTGTCGCCAGGCCTCGTAGATCACCACGGCAACCGCATTCGCGAGATTGAGGCTGCGGCTGCCCTCCACCATCGGCAGGCGGATGCGCCGCTCGGGCGCGAAAGCGCTCAGCATTTCACCCGGCAGACCGCGCGTCTCCGGCCCGAAGACGAAGACGTCCCCTCTCCGGTACGCCGTGGCGTCGTAGCGCCGCGCGCCGCGGGTCGTCACCGCGAACATGCGTCGATCGCGCAGCGCATCGAGGCATGCCTGCCAGTCCGGGTGCAGCGTGACGTCGGCGAGCCCGCGGTAGTCCAGCCCGGCACGCTTGAGCTCGCGGTCGCGCAGCGTGAATCCCATCGGCCGGACGAGATGCAGCCGCGAGCCGGTATTCGCCGCGAGCCGGATCACGTTGCCGGTGTTGGGCGGGATCTCGGGCTCGTAGAGGACGATGTCGAACATGGATGGCGTCGTTCCGGTCGCGCTTGCCAGCCGCCGCGGTCAGTACGGACAGTAATCAAGCTTAGCGCCGAACGGCGCGTCATGCCTGAGCGCGCGCGCGACGACCCACACGCGGACCTCGGATGCGCCCGCGCGCTTCAGATTGCGCGCGAGCTCGTTCACCGTCGCGCCGGTCGTCATGACATCGTCCACGATCGCGACGCGCAGATCGCGCACGTCGGCATCGCAGACAAAGGCGCCGCGCACGTTGCGCGCCCGCGCTTTCCACGGGAGTGCCGCCTGCGCCGGCGTGTCGATCACGCGGCGGCAGGCGTTCGGGGCGAGGGGTATGCCGCCTGCGTGCGCCACGGGGCGCGCGATTTCGAGCGCCTGGTTGAATCCGCGCTCACGCAACCGGCGCGTGGAGAGCGGCATGGGGACGAGGAGATCCACCCGTTCGCGGGCAACCGCGTGCGCGAGAGCTTCGCCCAGAAGGCGTGCCACCGCGAGATCGCCGCCGTACTTGAGGGCCTGGATCAATGCATCGAGCGGAAACGCGTAAGCGAATGGCGCCGTGGTTGCGTCGTAGTGCGGGGTCGCGCGGAGGCACTCGCCGCATACCGTTCCCCCGGTGATGGGCAGCGCGCAGACCGTGCAGCGCTCCGGCGGCAGGCGTAGCAGCGCGGCATCGCACGCGGAGCACGCGAGCCGGGTGCCGCTGCGCGCCCCGCACAGCAGGCATGATTGCGGGAGCAGCGAGCGCATAAGCGATGCGCACCTGTTCAGCAGCGCATGCCGCCGATTTGACAACGCCCCGTCCATTCGCGAAGATGCGACGCGTCGCGCGATTCGCCCTTTTCCGTCTGAAGCCGCCATCATGCACGCACCCACCCTTAACGATTCCCGCAGCGTTTCGGTGGACAGCTCCGGGCCTTCCCGCTGGTCCGCCGGCGAGGTGGAGGCGCTCTTCGAGCTGCCGTTCAACGATCTCATTTATCGCGCGCAGTCGGTGCATCGCGCGCACTTCGATCCGAACGAAGTTCAGCTCTCGACGCTGCTTTCCATCAAGACCGGCGGCTGCCCCGAAGACTGTGCCTACTGCCCGCAGGCCGCGCGCTATCGGACCGGCGTGGAAAACGCGGCGTTGCTCTCACTCGAGCAGGTCGTGGCGGCGGCCCGCATCGCGAAGGAAAACGGCGCCACCCGGTTCTGCATGGGGGCGGCGTGGCGCGGGCCGAAGGCGCGGGACCTGAAGAACGTCCTGCCCATGATCAGGGCGGTGCGCGAGCTGGGGCTGGAGACCTGCGCCACGCTGGGGCTACTTGCGCCGGGCCAGGCGGAGGAACTGAAGGCGGCCGGCCTCGACTACTACAATCACAACATCGATACCGACGCCGGGCGTTACGGCGAGATCATCACGACGCGCACGCAGGAGGACCGCCTCGAAACGCTCGCTCGCGTGCGGGCGGCGGGACTCAACGTGTGTTGCGGCGGCATCGTGGGCATGGGTGAGCCGCGCGCGAGCCGGGCCGCGCTCATCGCCCAGCTCGCCAGCATGGACCCCTATCCGGAATCGGTGCCGATCAACAGTCTCGTGCAGGTGGCGGGCACACCGCTCTACGGCACCGAGAAGCTCGATCCGCTCGAGTTCGTGCGCACCATCGCGTGCGCGCGCATCACCATGCCGAAGGCGATGGTGCGGCTGTCTGCCGGGCGCGAGGAGATGCCGGAAAGCGTTCAGGCGCTGTGTTTCCTGGCGGGTGCGAATTCGATTTTCTACGGCGACAAGCTGCTCACCACCGGCAACCCCGACGTCGAGCGCGACCAGGCGTTGTTCGCGAAGTTGGGTTTGCGCGCGATGGGATGACCTTTTCGGCCCTCGCGGACGAGCTCGCGGAGTGGAACGCGCGGGGACTGAAGCGCGAGCGCCGCCTGCTCGAATCGCCGCAGTCGGCGCATGTCACGGTCGATGGCCGCCGCTATGTCGCGTTCTGCAGCAATGATTATCTCGGTCTCGCGAATGATCCGCGTCTCATCGCCGCAGCCCAGGCCGGGCTCGCGCGTTACGGCGTCGGCGCCGGCGCCTCGCACCTCGTGCTGGGCCACGCCGAGCCGCACGCCCGGCTGGAGCGCGCGCTTGCCGACCTGACCGGCCTGCCGCGCGCGCTGCTGTTCTCCACCGGCTTCATGGCGAACATCGGAGCGATCACGGCGCTCGCCGGGCGGAGCGATGCGATTTTCGCCGATCGCCTCAACCACGCATCGCTCAACGACGCATGCCTCCTCTCCCGCGCCCGCTTCATCCGCTATCCGCATCGCGACGTGCGCGCGCTGGAGGAGCGCCTCGCGACCACCCGCGCGCGTCGCAGGCTGATCGTGACCGATGGCGTGTTCAGCATGGACGGCGACATCGCGCCGCTCGCAGCGCTGGTCGCGCTCGCCGAGCGCTACGACGCGTGGCTCTACGTCGACGACGCGCATGGCTTCGGCGTGATCGGAGATGAAGGTCGCGGCGTGCTGTCGGATGCGCGTATTTCCTCGAACCGGCTCATCTATATGGCGACGCTCGGCAAGGCGGCGGGTGTGTTCGGCGCCTTCGTGGCGGGAGAAGCCGCGCTGATCGAGCTGCTCATGCACAAGGCGCATACCTACGTTTACACCACCGCGGCGCCGCCGCTGCTGGCGGCGGCCACGCTGAAGAGCCTGGAAGTCATGCAGTCCGATCGGTGGCGGCGCGAGCGGCTGTACGAGCTCATCCGCATGCTGCAAGCCGGCCCCCTCCCGGCGCGGTGGCGGCTCATGCCGTCGCACACCGCGATCCAGCCGCTCCTGATCGGCGACAACGGGGAAGCCGTGAGCGTTGCCGCGCGGCTCGCCGAGCGCGGGCTACTCGTGCCCGCCATACGCCCGCCGACCGTGCCGCACGGCAGCGCGAGACTGCGCATTTCGCTGTCCGCCGCACACGCGCCGCGCGACGTGGCGATGCTGATCGACGCGCTCAACGATATCGCCTCGCAATGATGCGCAGCGGATCGGACGCAGCGCTACGTGACATCGTGCTGCTGCATGGCTGGGGCACGAACGCCGCCGTCTGGCGCGACGTGGCGAAGCGGCTCGGCGCGCGATTCCGGCTGCACGCGCCGACCTTGCCGTACGGCACGGCGGACGCGGCCGATCACTTCATGAGCGCGGACGGGATCGCGGAGCGCCTCGCGCGCTCGACACCGCGGCGCGCGCTCGTCTGCGGCTGGTCGCTGGGCGGCACGATCGCGCTCGCGTGGGCGTCGCGTGCGCCAGACCAGGTGGCTGGTCTCGCGCTGATCGCGACGAGTCCCTGTTTCGTGCAGCGTCCGGACTGGCGCCACGGCCTCGAGCCGTGGGCGGTGCGCGATTTCGCGCGGGGACTCGCGCGCGAGCCCGCCGTCGTGTTGACGCGCTACATTGCCCTTCAGGCGCAGGGCGACGCCCATGCCGCGCGCGTTGCCCGTCACCTGCGGCGCAGCTTCACGCTCGCGCCGCGCCCGCACCCGGCGGCGCTCGAGCGCGCTCTTGAGCTGCTGTGCGAGGCCGATCTCCGCCACGTGCTGCGCCAGGTGAAGCAGCGGGTGCTCGTCATGCACGGCACGCGGGACCGGGTGGTTCCGCTATCCGCAGCGGAATATCTTGCGCAAACGCTGCCCGATGCGCGGCTGGCCGTCGTCGAGGGCGCAGCGCATGCGCCGTTTGCATCGCAGCCGGAGGCGGTGTGCGCCACCCTCGAGCGCTTTTTCGATGAGTGAAGAGCTCGAGATCGACAAGCGTTCCTTGCGCCGCGCCTTCGAGCGGGCCGCGGCGACCTACGACCGCGCGGCGGTGCTGCAGAACGAGGTGTGCCGGCGCATGGCGGCGCGCCTCGATTACATCAAGTTGCGCCCCGAGGCGATCCTCGATGCGGGCAGCGGCACCGGAAACGCGCTTCCCGACCTGCATGAGCGCTATCCGGCCGCGCGCATCGTCGCGCTCGACATCGCGCTCGCCATGCTCGATCGCGGCCGCAGGCGGCTGCCATGGTGGAAGGGGTTCGTCGGCCGCGGCGTGCAATCGGTGTGCGGCGACATCGAGCGCCTGCCCTTTGCGGAGGCGGCGTTCGGCATGGTGTGGTCCAATCTCGCGCTGCAGTGGGTGAACGATCTCAAGCGCAGCTTCAGCGAGATGCGTCGGGTGCTCGCGCCGGGAGGACTCTTGATGTTCAGCACCTTCGGCCCCGATACGCTGCGCGAGCTCAAGGAGGCGTATCGCGGCACCGACCGGCACACCCACGTCAACCGCTTCATCGACATGCACGACATCGGCGACATGCTGGTCGCCGGAGGTTTCGTCGATCCGGTGATGGACATGGAGTACTTCACGCTCACTTACGACGACGTGCGTCAGCTCATGCGCGAGCTGAAGGCGATCGGCGCGAGCAATGCGACGCGCGGGCGCGCCGCCGCGCTCTCGGGCAAGGCGCAGCTCGCGGCGGTTGAGCAGCACTACGAGCGCTTGCGCCGTGACGGCAGGCTGCCCGCGACTTTCGAGGTGGTGTACGGGCACGCGTGGAAGCCGCTGCCGCGGCTCGCTCCGGGCGGGCGCCGCGTCATCGAAGTGAAACCGCAGACCATGCGATGACCATGCTGCAAACCCGTGCAAGCGGATTCTTCGTCACCGGGACCGACACCGGCGTCGGCAAGACGCTGGTCGCCTGCGCGCTCCTTCATGCGTTTTCGATGCAGGGCTTGCGGGCCGCCGGCATGAAGCCTGTCGCGTCGGGCGCCGCGCGTCACGGCACGGCGCTGCGCAACGGGGACGTCGAGCAGCTCATCGCGGCGGCGAGCGTCGCCGCGCCGCGTACGCTGGTGAACGTCTACGCCTTCGAGCCAGCGATCGCTCCGCACATCGCCGCGCGCCATGCGGGCATCGTCATCGCGCTCGCGCCGATCGAGCGCGCGTATCGGACGCTCGCGCGGCGGGCGGACGTCGTGGTCGTCGAGGGCGTCGGCGGCTTTCGCGTGCCGCTCAACGAGCGCGAGGACAGCGCCGATCTCGCCGCGCGTCTCGGCTTGCCGATCGTGCTCGTCGTTGGCATGCGGCTCGGCTGTCTCAATCATGCCCTGCTCACCGCGGACGCCATCGCGGCGTGCGGCTTGACGCTTGCCGGCTGGATCGCAAATCACATCGATCCGGGAATGGCGTGCGCCGACGAGAATGTCCGGACGCTCGCGCAGCGCCTCGCCGCGCCATGCGTTGCGCGCATTCCCTACGAAGCCGGGGCTCTGCCGGAGCACGCGGCACGCTTTATTCGCATCGAGGAGCTGGTCTCGCCACGTTGACGCATTTCGTGCTTCGTTCCCGCGGCCGCATTTCTTGCGACGCCCTATCGGGTATGCTAAATTCCGCACATTTCGCTCGGGTGTCAGCGCTCGTAATCGAGGACGCTCTGGATGGAATGCGTCGATACCGGGGGAGCGGGCCAGTTTGATTTGATGGTCCGTCGCAACAACTCCCTGTCCACATCCGGCCGCCTGGTGGTTTTTGGTTTGGTTGTTTTCGTCTCGGTCGGCATCGGACTGGCATTCACGTTGGTCTTCGGCGCCTGGCCGATATTGCCGTTCGCCGGGGTAGAGATGCTGATCCTGTACCTGGCGTTTCGCCACGTGGAGCGCCACGCCGGGGACTACGAGCGGCTCGCCATCGCCGGCGACCGGCTGGAGGTGGAAGTGCTGGACGGGGGACGTTACAGCCGCTTTGGCTGCAACCGGCAGTGGGTCCAGCTCGTGTGCGATCGGGACGGCGGCAGGCTTGCGCTGAGATCGCACGGACGCGAATTCGAGATCGGAAGGCATTTGAACGAACAACAACGTCTCTCGGTGGCCCGGCAGCTCGGGCGCAAGCTGCGCGACGGCCGCTGATGCGCACGCATCATCGGGCGCGCGTCTTGTCAGCCGCAGAGGCCCATTCACAGGTGAGGCAAGCATGACCAGCACGTTGGCCAGATTATTCGCGGCCGCTCTCGCGCTCTGCGCGGACGCAGCCCTCGCGGCGCAGTACAACCTGCAGCCGCCGCAGAGCGTGATCGCGCGCGAGATCTACGACCTGCACACGCTGATCATGTGGATCATCGTCGTGATCTTCGTCGTGGTGTTCGGCGCGATGACCTATGCCATCGTCAAGCACCGCAAGTCCGTCGGACACAAGGCCGAGCAGTTTCACGAGAACACCACCGTCGAAATCGTCTGGACCGTCATTCCCTTCCTCATCCTGATCGGCATGGCCTATCCCGCGACCAAGACCGTGATCGCGATGAAGGACACTTCGAGTCCCGACATCACCATCAAGGCGACGGGCTACCAGTGGAAATGGGGCTACGACTATCTCCAGGAAGGGATCAGCTTCTACAGCTCGCTCGCCACGCCGCGCGACCAGATCGAGGGCAGGGCGGCCAAGGGCGAGCACTATCTGCTCGAGGTCGATAACCCGGTCGTCGTGCCGGTCGGCAAGAAGATCCGCATCATCACCACCGCGAACGACGTGATTCACGCCTGGTGGGTCCCCGCGCTCGGCATCAAGCAGGACGCGATTCCCGGCTTCGTGCGTGACACCTGGTTCCGCGCCGACAACCCCGGCACCTACCGCGGCCAGTGCGCGGAGCTCTGCGGCAAGGACCACGGCTTCATGCCGATCGTGGTCGAAGCGGTGACGCCCGAAAAATACGAGGCGTGGGTGAAGGAGAAGAAGGCGCAGGCGCAGAAAGTCGCCGCGGCCGACGCAGCACCTGAGAAGAAGTGGACGCTCGACGAGCTCAAGCAGCGCGGCGAGAAAGTGTATGCGGCGAACTGCGTCGCGTGCCACCAGGCGAACGGCATGGGCACACCGCCCGCGTTCCCGCCGTTGAGCGGCTCGAAGATGGTGAACGGCCCGAAAGGCCCCCACATCGATATCGTGCTGAACGGCAAGCCCGGCACCGCGATGGCTCCGTTCAAGCACCTGAGCGATGCGGACATTGCGGCGGTGGTGACCTACGAGCGCAATGCCTGGAACAACAAGACCGGCGACATGGTGACCCCTGACGAAGTGAAGGCGGCACGCAAGTAAGGAGAGATTATGGAAGCGGCACACGCACACGATCACGCGCACGGCCACGCCGAGCACGCGCATCACCCGGGCGGCATCATGCGCTGGGTGATGACGACCAACCACAAGGACATCGGCACGCTCTACCTCGTGTTCAGCCTGACCATGTTCTTCGTCGGCGGTGTCCTCGCGCTGATGCTCCGGGCGGAGCTCTTCCAGCCGGGACTGCAGTTGTGGCGGCCGGACTTCTTCAACGAGCTCACCACGATGCACGGTCTCATCATGGTGTTCGGCGCGATCATGCCCGCGTTCGTCGGCTTCGCCAACTGGCAGATTCCGATGATGATCGGTGCGCTCGACATGGCGTTCGCGCGGATGAACAACTGGAGCTTCTGGCTGCTGCCGCCCGCGGCGATCCTGCTCGTCGTCTCGTTCTTCGTTCCCGGCGGCGCGACCGCAGCCGGGTGGACGATCTATGCGCCGCTCTCCACGCAGATGGGCCCGGGCATGGACCTCGCGATCTTCGCGCTCCACATCATGGGCGCGTCCTCGATCATGGGCTCGATCAACATCATCACCACGATCCTCAACATGCGCGCGCCGGGCATGACGCTCATGAAGATGCCGCTCTTCGTCTGGACGTGGCTCATCACGGCGTATCTCCTGATCGCGGTGATGCCGGTGCTCGCCGGCGCGATCACCATGATCCTGACCGACCGCCACTTCGGCACGCATTTCTTCAACCCCGCGGGCGGCGGCGACCCGGTGATGTTCCAGCACATCTTCTGGTTCTTCGGCCATCCCGAGGTCTACATCATGATCCTGCCGGCGTTCGGCATCGTGTCGCAGATCGTGCCGACCTTCGCGCGCAAGCCGCTCTTCGGCTATTCCTCGATGGTGTACGCGACCGCCTCGATCGCGATCCTGTCGTTCATCGTCTGGGCGCACCACATGTTCACCGTAGGCATGCCCGCCGCGGCGCAGCTCTTCTTCATGTATGCGACGATGCTGATTGCGGTGCCGACCGGCGTGAAGGTTTTCAACTGGGTGGCGACGATGTGGAAGGGCGCGCTCACCTTCGAGACGCCGATGCTGTGGGCGTGCGGGTTCATCTTCGTGTTCTCGATGGGCGGCTTCACCGGCCTCGTGCTCGCCATCACGCCGGTCGACATCCAGCTCCAGGACACCTACTACGTCGTGGCCCACTTCCACTATGTGCTGGTCGCAGGTTCCCTCTTCGCGATCTACGGCGGCGCCTACTACTGGCTGCCGAAGTGGAGCGGCAGGATGTACGACGAGACCCTCGGCAAGTGGCATTTCTGGCTGTCGATGATCTTCTTCAACATCACGTTCTTCCCGATGCACTTCTCGGGGCTCGCCGGAATGCCGCGCCGCATTCCCGACTATGCGCTGCAGTTCGCCGATTTCAACATGATCTCGACGATCGGAGCGTTCGGCTTCGGTCTCGCGCAGCTCTTGTTCCTCGTGGTGCTGTTCAAGCTGCGCAGCGGTCCGAAGGCGGCCGACAAGTCGTGGGAAGGTGCCGAGGGGCTCGAGTGGACGCTGCCGTCGCCGGCGCCGTACCACTCGTTCGAGACGCCGCCGGTCGTGAAATAGCGCAATGGTGCAGGTCTTGAGCCACCGTGCCCGAACCGCCCTGATCCTGGGCTCCATCGCGCTCGCGTTCTTCATCGGCATCATCGCGCGCTACTGGATATGGGGATGAGCGCCGCTACGCCGCAGAATCTCGTCACGCTGCGCAAGCTCGTCGTCGTCGCGTGCGCGATGTTCGGCTTCGGCTTCGCGCTCGTGCCGTTCTACCAGAAGATCTGCGAGGTGACCGGCATCAACAACCTGCTCAAGGCCGACACGGTCGGCAACACGCAGGTCGACGCGAGCCGCTGGCTCACGGTCGAGTTCGATGCGAACGTGAGAAGCGGCTTGCCGTGGACCTTCACGCCGGTCGAGAAAGCGGTGCGCTTTCATCCCGGCGAGCTGGTCCAGGTCACGTTCGAGATCCGCAACGACGCATCCCGTCCGGTGACCGGACAGGCGATCCCGAGCTACGGTCCGCAGCTCGCGGGCCGCTATTTCAGGAAACTCGAATGCTTCTGCTTCACGCAGCAGACGCTGCAGCCCGGCGAAGTGCGCCGCATGCCGGTGGTATTCGTGATCGAAAAGGACCTGCCGCAGGACATCAGCACCGTGACGCTGTCCTACTCGTTCTTCGAGGTCGAGGGCAGGGCAGGGAAGGCGGGCTGATGCTGATGACCGAGCCGCAGGTGAGGCCGCGCAAGGCGACGTTGCTCGAGGTCGCGAAGGCGGTATTCTGGTCGTTCCTCGGGATCCGCAAGCGCGCCGCCCACGAGCACGACGCGGTGACGATCCGGCCGGGGCAGGTCATCGTCGCCGGGATCATCGGCGCGGCGATACTGGTATTGAGCCTCGTCATGCTGGTGCGCTACATCACGGGCGCATGAACACGTAAGGAAGAGGGAGAATCGCAATGCTGAGCCAGACCGCCCGCTATTTCATACCGCAGCCGTCGTACTGGCCGATCTTCGGATCGGTTGCGCTGCTCTCCATGGCGCTCGGCGCGGCCTCCTGGTTCAACGGCTGGGCGCCGGGGAAATTCCTCGTCATCGCCGGCCTCCTCATCCTGTTCTTCATGATGGCCGGGTGGTTCACGACCGTCGCGCAGGAGAGCGAAGGCGGGCGCTACAACAAGCAGGTGGACACGTCCTTCCGCTGGGGCATGAGCTGGTTCATCTTCTCGGAAGTCATGTTCTTCGGCGCCTTCTTCGGAGCGCTGTTCTACATGCGCGTGATCTCGGTGCCCGATCTCGGCAGCATCGAAAGCCAGCAGTTGATCTGGCCCGGCTTCAAGGCCGGATGGCCCGTGGCCGGTCCCGGCATCAAGGAGCAGTTCAGCCCGATGGGTGCGTGGGGCATTCCTGCGCTCAACACGCTGCTCCTGCTCTCCTCGGGCGTGACGGTGACCTGGGCGCACTGGGGACTGCTCAAGAACAACCGGCTGCAGTTGATCTGGGGGCTCGTCATGACGATCGCGCTCGGCGCGACGTTCCTGGGCTTCCAGGTCTACGAGTATGCGCATGCCTACAGCGATCTCAATCTCAAGCTTACGATGGGGGCGTACGGCGCGACGTTCTTCATGCTGACCGGCTTTCACGGATTCCACGTGACGATCGGCACCATCATGCTGATCGTGATCCTGTTCCGCAGCGTCGCTGGCCACTTCACCCCGGAACATCACTTCGGGTTCGAAGGGGTGGCGTGGTACTGGCACTTCGTGGACGTGGTGTGGCTGCTGCTCTTCATATTCGTCTACTGGCTATAAGGCCGACAACACCGAGAACAATCACAAGCGAAAAACAAGAGGCGCAACAACAAAGGGAGGTCCCGGCCAGTAGGGGAATCGGCGCCGCACGCGAGTGCGGCTTTTTTTTCTCAGAGCTTGTCGGTGATGATGCCGAAGTAGAAGCCCAGCATGAGCAACGCAAACAGCGCGATCGAAAGCAGAACCCGTACGGTGAGCGCCCTGACCACCCGGTCGGTCCGGCCGCGGTCCTTGAGCAGGAAATAGAGGGCCGAAAAAAGGCTGCCCAGGATGAAGACGATGAAGAGCAGGACGATGATTTTCATGGGCGGAGGCAGGCGGGAGGCCGCAGTGTATCTCACGGACCCTGCAGGCGTCACCGATGAGCGCTGATACGCGCTCGCGCGTCCGGGTGGCGGTAGCCGCGACGGCGGGCATTGCGATCACGACGGCGCTCGGCTTCTGGCAGTACGGACGCGGCGAGGAGAAGCGCGCGCTTGCCGCGAAGATCGAGCGGCTGGCGCAGGAGCCGCCGATCGCGGTGGGCGAGCGCGTGCTCGACGCGGCCGATGTCGAATTGCGACGCGTCGAAGCACGCGGGGTATTCGAGCCCAGGTACATGGTGTTGATCGATAATCGCATCTGGAACCGTCAGCCGGGATATCACGTGGTGATGCCGCTCAAGCTCGGCGCAGACGGGCGTTACGTGCTCGTGAATCGCGGCTGGATCGCGGCGGGGCCGGACCGCAGCCGCCTGCCCGAAGTGAAGACGCCTTCCGGCCCGCAGATCGTGAGCGGCCGCGCGGTGATTCCGGGCCGGTTTCTCGAGCTGTCGCAAGACATCGCCGAGGGCCGCGTGTGGCAGAACCTCACCCTCGAGCGCTACCGCAATGCCATGCCGATCGCGATCCAGCCCTTCATCATCCAGCAGGATGCCGACAGCGCACTGGACGATGGTCTCGTGCGCGACTGGCCGCCGCCCGATTTCGGAGCGGACAAGCACTATGGCTATGCGTTCCAGTGGTTCGCGCTGGCCCTCCTCATCCTCGCTCTCTATGTCATCGCCTCTGTCCGAAGACACCGCCCAGCCTAGGTCGAGTCGCGCGCCGCTGTGGATTCTCATCACGCTGTGCGTCGCGCCGATCGTGGCGTCGTACCTCGCCTACTACTGGTGGCCGCCGGCCGGTCAGGTGAACTACGGCGAACTCATCGAACCGCGCGCGCTTCCCGACGTTGAGGTGCGGCGGCTCGATGGCTCATCGTTCCGGTGGCGCGAGCTGTCCGGGAAGTGGGCGCTCACGGTAATCGATTCCGGCCGGTGCAATGCCTGGTGTCAGGAGAAGCTCGTCTACATTCGCCAGGTGCGGCTCGCGCAGGGCCGGGACGCCGACCGCCTCGAGCGCGTATGGCTCGTGAGCGATCACGAGACGCCCGACCGCGCACTCCTCGCCGCACACGAGGGCCTGATGGTGCTGCGCGCTGCGGACAGCGATCTCGTGTCAATGTTTCCGGCGACTCACAGTCGGGCCGATCATATCTATGTCGTGGATCCGCTCGGCAATGCCATGATGCGTTATCCGCGCGACGCCGACCCGCGGCGGATGCTCAAAGACGTGGCACGGCTCCTGAGGCACTCGAAATGGCGCTAGCGTACCGTCGCCTTGCACTCTTCACCGCGGGCCTCGCCTTCGTCGTGATCGTGGTCGGGGCGTATGTGCGTCTCGAGGACGCCGGTCTGGGCTGCCCCGACTGGCCGGGCTGCTACGGGCAGCTCATCGGCGTGCCGGTCGAGCCGCACGAGATCACCCGTGCCGAAGAGGCGTTCAGCAAGCCGGTGGACATCGGCCGGGCGCGCAAGGAGATGCTCCACCGCTACCTCGCCGGCACGCTCGGGCTCCTCATCGTCGCGCTTGCGGTCATGGCGTGGCGCGGGCGCAGCGTGCTGCAGCACTCGCCGGCGCTCGCGACCGCCCTCGTGGGGCTCGTCGTCCTGCAGGCCGCACTCGGCAAGTGGACCGTGACCATGCTGCTCAAGCCGGTAATCGTCACGCTGCACCTCTTGGGCGGCATGGCAACTTTGGCGCTGCTCGTGTGGCTCGCCCTGCGCGAGCACCCAATGGCGGTGAACGCGCCCCGGGGACTGCGCGGGTGGGCGATCCTCGCCCTCGTCGTCGCGGCCGTACAGATCGCGCTCGGCGGCTGGGTTTCGACCAACTATGCCGCGCTCGCCTGCATCGATTTCCCGACCTGCCACGGCGAGTGGGTGCCGCCGATGGACTTTCGCCACGGGTTCCAGCTGATGCGCGAGCTGGGCGTGACGAGCGCTGGCGCGCCGCTGTCCGCCGAGTCGCTGACGGCAATCCAGTGGGCGCACCGGGTGGGCGCCCTCGTGACCCTCTTCGTCGTCGGGGGGCTAAGCATCGCCCTGGTGCGGGTGCCCGCGCTGCGGCTTTACGGCGCGATCTTGCTCGCGATTCTGCTGTTGCAGATCGCCCTCGGGGTCGCAAACGTGCTGTTGCGCCTGCCGCTGGTCCTTGCGGTCGCGCACAATGGGGGCGCCGCGCTTTTGCTCGCGGCGCTGGTGATGCTAAACTTCGCGCTTTCCCGAACCCCCCCGCATTAGATGTCCTCCAGTCTTGCCAGGCCGTATACCGGTTCGCGCGCCTATCAGTACTATCAGTTGACCAAGCCCCGGGTCGTCTCGCTCATCGTCTTCACCGCAGTGATCGGGATGTTCCTGGCGACCCCGGGCATGGTGCCGTTGCAGACGCTCGTCGCCGGCACGCTGGGCATTGCGCTCATCGCCGGCGCCGCGGCGGCCGTGAACTGCCTCGTGGAGCAGAAGATCGACGCGGTCATGTCGCGCACGCGCATGCGACCCCTGCCGAGCGGGCGGCTTACTTCCGCGCAGACGCTGGTTTTCTCCGGCGTGATCGGAGGGGCGGGCCTCGCGATCCTGCATCACTGGGTGAACGACCTCACCATGTGGCTCACGCTCGCGACGTTCATCGGCTATGCCGTGATCTATACGGTGATCCTGAAGCCGATGACGCCGCAGAATATCGTGATCGGCGGGGCCTCGGGCGCGATGCCGCCGGTCCTGGGCTGGACCGCCGTGACGGGCGAGGTCTCCGCCGATGCGCTCCTGCTCTTCCTCATCATCTTCGCGTGGACGCCACCGCATTTCTGGTCGCTTGCGCTCTACCGCAAGCTCGATTATGCCAAGGCCGGGGTGCCCATGCTGCCGGTGACGCATGGCGACCGCTTCACGCGTCTGCACGTGCTGCTCTATACCATCATCCTGTTCGCCTGCTCGCTTGCTCCGTTCGCGACCCGGATGAGCGGCCTCCTGTACCTGTTCTCGGCGATCGGGCTCGGTGCGGTGTTCCTCGCGTATGCGATCCGCATCTACGCGAGCTACAGCGACGGCCTTGCACGGCGGACCTTCCGCTATTCGATTTTTTACCTCACGGCGCTCTTCGCAGCGCTGCTCGTGGATCACTACGTCCGCTTCTAGCGGCGCGGGCCGCTGCGCCATGAAGCGCGTTCTCGTTCTCCTGTCCTTCCTGCTGCTGGGGGCAGCGCTGGCCGGCTGCGATCCCCGGGCGCCCGAAGCCAGGTTCCAGCTCACCGATGTGACCGGCGCGCCGTTCGGCAAGGCGCTGGCATTGACCGACCACAACGGCAAGGCGCGCACGCTCGACGACTTCAAGGGCAAGGTGGTGGTCATCTTCTTCGGCTTTCTGAACTGCCCCGACGTTTGCCCCACGACGCTCGCTGAGCTGGGACAGGTGGCGAAGGCACTGGGGCCCGATGCCGCCCGATTGCAGGTGCTGTTCGTCACCGTCGATCCCGAGCGCGATACGCCCGAAGTGATGCGCCAGTACGTGACCTCTTTTCACCCCGATTTCCTGGGGCTACGCGGAGACGCGCCCGCAACGGCCCAGGCGGCGAAGGAGTTCAAGATTTTCTACCAGAAGCAGCCGCCATCCGGGGCGAGCTACAGCGTGGACCACTCCGCCGGAACCTACATCCTCGATCCGCAGGGGCGACTGCGCCTCTACGCGCAATACGGCACCAGCGCCGACGCGTTTCTCAAGGACATACGCCTGCTGCTGCGCGGGGCCTGAAGCGCGGTACAGCAAAAAAGCCCTGCGGGTTGCGCAGGGCTCTTCCCGGGTATCCGGTGCAGACGGCGGTCAGGCCGTTTCCGAAATCACGTTCTTCATCCTCGAAAGCGCCTTCGCCTCGATCTGGCGGATGCGCTCGGCGGACACGCCGAATTCCGCTGCCAGCTCGTGCAGCGTGGCCGGTTCCTTCTCGTTCAGCCAGCGCGCTTCGATGATGCGCCGGCTGCGCGGATCGAGGCTTTCGAGCGCCTTCTCCAGGCCCTCGCCGCGCAGGCGCGCCGTCTGCTCCTGCTCGATGATGTGACCGGGCTCCGCATCCTCGGCCGCGAGATAGGCGATCGGCGCGTAGGCTTCGTCTTCATCGTCGGTGGCCGCAGGCTCGAGCGCGATATCCTGGCCGCCGAGCCGCGTTTCCATTTCCACCACTTCCTGCGTCTTCACGCCGAGCTGCTTCGCTACCGCCCTGACTTCCTCGCTGCCCATCGTGCCCAGGCTCTGCTTGAGGCTGCGCAGGTTGAAGAAGAGCTTGCGCTGCGCCTTGGTGGTCGCGACCTTGACGATGCGCCAGTTGCGCAGGATGAACTCGTGGATCTCGGCGCGGATCCAGTGCACCGCGAAGGAAACGAGCCGCACCCCGCGCTCCGGATCGAAGCGCTTCACCGCCTTCATGAGCCCGATGTTGCCTTCCTGAATCAGGTCCGCCTGCGGCAAGCCATAACCGGTGTAGCCCCGCGCGATCGCGACGACCACGCGCAGGTGTGAAAGCACGAGCTGACGCGCCGCCTCGAGATCGTTGTAGCGGCGGTAGCGACGCGCGTACTCCACCTCTTCGGCTTGGGACAGGATCGGAAAGCTGTTGACGGTCTGAATGTAGCTTTCCAGGCTGCCGGCGACCGACGGAAGCGTCATCAACGCGTAGCTGCTCATATCGTGATCCCCCTTTATTTGGCGGAAAAGTTTAGCACTCCAAGCATGAGAGTGCTAGCGGCGATTAAAGTTCAGTGAAAGTGTGCGCTAACATACAACCGGATCGACTATAGAATATATTTAAAAAACAATATATTGTAAGTCAATCCGAAGCGAGCTGGGCGAGGTGCCGGCCGACCGATAGGCGGGCGCCGAGCCAGCCGAGCCCTGTCGCGAAGAGCAACACGGCCGCGCTGTCCGCAACGCCCGGAAAATCGAGGCTCAAAGGTGTCCCGTAGAGCAGAGACAGTTCTGCGAGCCGATCATTGAGCAGAAAGATGCCCGCCGCCACGAACAGCAGCGCCGCGAGCCCTCCGGCCAGCCCGGTCAGCGCACCCATGTAGAGGAAAGGCCGCCGGATGAAGGGGGCGGTCGCGCCGATCAGCTTCACGATTTCGATCTCGTCGCGCTGGGTCAGGACCTGCAGCCGGATGGTGTTGAAGGTGACGGCGATGAGGGCGAATGCGAGCAGCGTCCCGAGCAATATGACGGCCAGCCGTCCGAGCCCGAGCAGGGCGTCGAGACGTTGCGCCCACACCGCGTCGAGCTGGACGTGCTCGACGCGCGGCCACTGCGCGAACTCGGCCCTCAGCGCCTGCAGCGCCTCCGTGCCTGCCTCGGCGGCATCGATCACGAAAGCGTCGGGCAGCGGGTTGCGCTCCAGGCTGTCGATTACATCCGCGAGCCCGCTCGCGGCCCGCAGGCTTCTCAATGCCTCATCGCGCGGCACATGCCTGAAGCGCTGTACCCCGGGATGTACCCTCAACCGCCCCTCGATGCGCGCGACATCCCTGGCGTCCGCATCGCGCGCGAGAAACAGCGAAAGCTGAGGTGACGCGGTGAGACCGGCAGCGAACTTCTGGAAGCTGCCGAGCGCGACGTGGAGCGCGACCGGCAGGGCGAGTGCGATGCCGATGACGAGCGCATTGAAGAGCGTCGCGACCGGTGACCGGCCGAGCCGCCCGAGCGTCGCTCCGAGCGTGGCCACGTGATGGTAGAGCCAGGCTTTCACGCGGCCGCCCTCGCCGGTGCGCTCACAAGCGCTCCGTTGCGCAAAGTCACGAGACGCGGCTTCAGGCGCTCGGCAAGCGGCGCGTCGTGCGTGGCGATCACCACCGTGACGCCAACCTGATTGAACGAACGGAAGAGCTCGCCGATCTGTGCGCCGTAGTCCGGATCGAGGTTGCCGGTCGGCTCGTCCGCGAGCAGGATGGCAGGCCGGTGCACGATCGCGCGCGCGATCGCGAGCCGCTGCTGCTCGCCGCCCGAAAGCGTGATCGGAAGCGCCCTCTCCTTGCCGAGAAGCCCCACTTTGTCGAGCGCCGCCCGTACCCGGCGCGCCGTGTCCCGCCGGTCGTAGCCGATGATCTGGAGCGGCAGCGCGACATTGTCGAAGACGCTGCGGTCGTAGAGCAGCTTGTGATCCTGGAAGATGAGTCCGAAATTGCGCCGGAGGAAGGGAATGGCGCGCGCGCTCATGGCGCCCGCGTTCTGGCCGTTCACGATGACGCTGCCGCTCGTCGGCCGCTCGATGGCCGCGATCAACTTGAGGAGCGTTGTCTTGCCGGCGCCGGAGTGGCCCGTAACGAACACGAGCTCGCCCGCTGCGATGCTGAGCGTGATGTCCTTCAGCGCCTCGTAGCCCTGCGGATAACGCTTGCAGACCGCGCTGAGCGAAATCATCCGCGGCGGCGTGAATTCCGCGCCGCCGCCTCAGTCGAGCAGCGCATCGACGAAGTCCTCTGCGGAGAACGGCCTCAGGTCATCGAGGCCTTCCCCGATGCCGACGAAGCGCAGTGGAACCGGGCGCTCGCGCGCGATCGCGGCGATGACCCCGCCTTTTGCAGTCCCGTCGAGCTTGGTGAGGACGAGACCCGTTACACCGAGCGCCTCATCGAAGGCCTTCACCTGGTTGAGCGCGTTCTGACCGGTGTTGGCGTCGAGCACGAGCAGGACTTCGTGCGGGGCACCGGGCAGCGCCTTGGCGATCACGCGCTTCACCTTCCTGATCTCCTCCATGAGATGGAGCTGGGTGGGCAGCCGGCCCGCGGTGTCGGCGAGAACGACATCGATGCCGCGGGCGGTCGCCGCCGCGATCGCATCGTAGATGACGGCGGCCGCGTCCCCCGACTGCTGCGCGACGACGGTGACGTTGTTGCGCTCGCCCCACGCCTGCAGCTGCTCGCGCGCGGCGGCGCGGAAGGTGTCCCCGGCGGCGAGCAGGACTTTCTTCCCCTGAAGCTGGTAATAATGCGCGAGCTTGCCGATCGAAGTGGTCTTGCCCGAGCCGTTCACGCCGGCGAGCATGATGACGAAAGGCCGATGGCCGCCGACCTCGAGCGGCACTGCGATGGGACGCAGCAGCTCGAGCAGGGCATCGCGCAGGCCGTCCTTCAGTGCGGCAGCATCGGTATAACGCTCGCGCCTGGCGCGGGCGCGCAGGCTCTCGATGAGGTGCCGGGTCGCCGCCACGCCGACGTCGGAGACGAGGAGCACGCTCTCCAGATCCTCGTAGAACGACTCGTCGAGCTTGCGCCCGGGGCCGAAGAGGCCGGTGAGCCGCGCGCTCCACTGCTGGCGCGTCTTGCTGAGGCCCTGCTTCAAGCGGCTGAACCAGCTGCCCGCTTCGCCTCCGTTGCGGCTCCTGAGGAAACTTAACATGCGGGCTGAAGTCCGAGACAGGTGAGAACAAAGGCCGCCGGCGCTGCGGCATCGCCTTGGGCACGGCGCAAACGGCTACAATTCTAACCCGAAACGTCTTCCGATCGAGCTCATCTTGAGGAATCTGAAACGCGCGCTCGCGCCGCTCGCCGTCCTGCTGACGCTCGTCGCGGCGTCGTCGAACGTTGCCGCAAGCGCTTCCGCGGCGGTGGAGCGCACGCTCTCCAACGGCATGCGTGTCATCGTGAAATCCGACCATCGCGCGCCCGTCGTCGTGTCGATGGTGTGGTATCGCGTGGGCAGCGTCGACGAAGTGAACGGCGCGACCGGCGTCGCGCACGTGCTGGAACACATGATGTTCAAGGGAACCCGGGACGTTCCGGCGGGAGAGTTTTCGCGCCTGATCGCCGCCGCGGGCGGCCGCGACAATGCCTTCACCGGCCGCGACTACACCGCGTACTTCCAGACGCTCCACAAGTCGCAGCTCGACCTGGCCCTGAGGCTCGAGGCCGACCGCATGGTGAACCTCGTGCTCTCGCCGGAGGAGTTCAGCCGCGAGGTGCGCGTCGTCATGGAAGAGCGGCGCTGGCGCACCGAGGACCGGCCGCACGCGCTGGTGTACGAGCGGCTCATGGGAACGGCGTTGCTGGCCCATCCCTATCGCCATCCGGTCATCGGCTGGATGAGCGATCTCGAGCACATGCGGCTCGAGGACGCGCGCGGCTTCTACGAGACCTGGTATGCGCCGAACAACGCGATTCTGGTCGTGGTGGGCGATGTCACGCCGGACGAGGTGTTTGTGCTCGCCGAGCAGCATTTCGGCGCGCTGAAGCCGAAGAGGCTCCCCGCGCGCAAGCCGCAGGAAGAACCGCCGCAGCTCGGGCTCAAGCGCTTGACGGTCAAGGCGCCCGCCGAGCTGCCGTATGTGGTGATGGCTTTCCGGGTTCCGGGATTGCGCGATCCGGAGAAGGACTGGGAGCCGTACGCACTGGAGGTGCTCGCGAGCGTGCTCGATGGCGGCGATGCGGCACGCTACACCCGCACGCTGGTGCGCAGCGAGCGCATCGCCAATTCCGCCGGCGCGAGCTACGACGGCATCGGGCGCGGACCGGCGCTCTTTTATCTCGACGGGGTGCCGGCGAGCGGCAAGACCGTCGGGGAGCTCGAAGAGGCCTTGCGTCGTGAAGTGCGCAAGGTCGCCGAGGAAGGCGTGAGCGAGGAGGAACTGAAGCGCATCCGCGCGCAGGTCGTCGCGGCGCACGTCTATCAGCGCGATTCGATGTTCTTCCAGGCCCGGCAGATGGGCTCGATGGAGGCGGCGGGCCTGTCCTACAGGACGCCCGACGTGATGCTGGAGAAGCTGAAGCAGGTGACGGCCGCCCAGGTGCAGGAAGTGGCGAGGAAGTACTTCGGCGACGATCAGCTCACCATCGCCTATCTCGATCCCCAGCCGCTCGAAGGCAAGCGGCCGGGCGCGCCGCCGCCCGGAGTGCGCCATGGTCGCTAGCGTGCGCCTGTGGCTCGCGTGCGTCGCGCTCCTCGTCGCGGCGGCGCCGGCGCGCGCCACGCTGCCCATCCAGCACTGGCAGACCCCCGCCGGCGCGCGCGTTTACTTCGTCGAGAATCACGATCTCCCGATGATCGATCTGAGCGTCGAGTTTCCCGCGGGCGCTGCCTACGACCGGCCGCAGAAATCCGGCGCGGCGAGCATGACTCAGCGGCTGCTCAGGCTCGGCGCCGAGGGGATGAACGAGGAAGAGATCGCGCGCGGCATTGCCGACGTTGGGGCACGCCTTTCAGGAAGCTTCGATACCGACCGCGCGGGGCTCGCGCTGCGCACGCTCTCCAGCCGGGAAGAGCGCGACCGGGCGCTCGCCATCTTTGCGCGCGTGCTGCAGAAGCCGGTCTTTCCCGAGGCGGTGCTCGAGCGCGAGAAGGTGCGGCTGATCGCGGTGCTCAAGGAGGCCGACACCAAGCCCGACACCATCGGCAGCCGCGCGTTTCAGCGCATGCTCTATCGCGATCATCCGTACGCGCTGCGCACCTCCGGCGAAGCCGACACGGTGCAGACGCTGAAGCGCGAGGACCTCGTCGATTTCCACCGCCGCCACTACCTTGCGAGCCGCGCTGTGGTGGCGATCGTGGGCGATCTCACGCGCAAGGAGGCGGAGCGCATCGCCGAGGCGCTCACTTCGGGGCTTCCCCACGATGGGGGCGCGAGCGCGGAGATTCCACCCGTCCCGCCGCTTTCCGAGGCGGCAACGCGCCTCATCCCGCACCCCGCAACCCAGAGCCACATCATGATCGGCACGCTGGGCATCAGCCGCCACGACCCGGATTACTTTCCGCTCGTGGTCGGCAATCACATCCTGGGCGGGGGTGGATTCGTATCGCGTCTGACCGAGGAAGTGCGCACGAAGCGCGGGCTCGCCTATTCCGTCTACAGCTATTTCAGCCCTCTCCGCGTGAGCGGTCCGTTCCAGATCGGCATGCAGACGCAGCGCGAACAGGCGCAGCAGGCGCTCGACATCGTGCGCGCGGTATTGCGCGAGTTCGTGGCGCAGGGGCCGACCGAGTCCGAGCTCACCGCCGCGAAGAAGAACATCATCGGCGGCTTTCCGCTGCGCATCGACAGCAACCGTGACATCCACGGCTATCTCGCCGTCATCGGCTTCTACCGGCTGCCGCTCACCTATCTCGACGACTACATCAGGAACGTCGAGAAGCTCACGGTGGCCGATATCCGCGATGCCTTTGCGCGGCGCATCGACCCCGACCGCCTGGTCACGGTCGTGGTGGCGGGCGGAAAGAGTGGCGGCACTACCGCCGGAAACTGAGCGCCGTGGCGCTTCCACGCAGCGCGAATCGCGTGCGCATCATCGGGGGCGCCTGGCGCAGCCGCGTCATCCGCTTCGCCGGTGCGCGCGCGGTACGCCCGACGCCGGATCGGGTGCGCGAAACCCTCTTCAACTGGCTGGGGCAGGACCTCACGGGCGCCGCGTGCCTCGATCTGTATGCCGGCAGTGGCGCACTGGGATTCGAGGCCGCCTCGCGCGGCGCCCGCCGCGTCGTCATGGTGGAGCGCGATGCACAGGTCTTTCGCGCGCTCGAGCGCTCGCGCGACGCGTTGGGTGCCGCGCAAGTGGAACTCGTAAGAGCGGATGCGCTAGAATTCCTGCGCGGCGACAGCGGCCGTTATGACGTGGTGTTCCTCGATCCGCCGTTCGGCTCCGCCCCGTGGCCGAACCTGCTTGCGACGCTGCCGGGGCGACTGAATTCCGGCGCGCTCGTCTATTGCGAGAGCGCGGCGCCATTCGAGATTTCCGCCGGCTGGGGCGTGCACAGGACGGGCCGCGCGGGACAGGTGTGCTTTCGGCTCCTCGAGCGGACGGAACATGAATAACAAGGCGATCTATCCCGGCACTTTCGATCCGATGACGCTCGGGCACGAGGATCTCGTGCGGCGCGCGGCACGGCTCTTCGATCATCTCATCGTCGCGATCGCGGACAGCCGCGCGAAGCAGCCGTTCTTCACGCTGGAGGAGCGGGTGGCGATGGCGAAGGAAGTCCTCGAGGACGTGCGGAACGTGGAAGTGATGGGATTCTCCGGGCTGCTCATGAAGTTCGTGCAGCAGCACAAGGCACGGGTGGTGGTGCGGGGCCTGCGCGCCGTGTCCGACTTCGAGTACGAATTCCAGCTCGCCGGCATGAACCGCGGGCTCTACCCGGATGTCGAAACGCTCTTTCTCACGCCCGGCGAGCAGTTCATGTTCGTTTCGGCCACCATCGTGCGCGAAATTTCGATCCTGGGCGGGGACGTGAGCAAGTTCGTCCACCCGCACGTGGCGAAGCGGCTCAAGGCGAAGATACGCCAGCTCGGCGGCAAGTAGAGGATGACGCCCGATGGCGTTGATGATCACCGACCAATGCATCAATTGCGACGTGTGCGAGCCCGAGTGCCCCAACGAGGCGATCTCGCAGGGCGAGGAGATCTACGTGATCGACCCGCACCGGTGCACGGAGTGCGTCGGCCACTACGACGAGCCGCAATGCCGCAAGGTGTGCCCGGTCGATTGCATCCCGCTCGACCCGCAGTGGGCGGAAACCCGGGAGGCGCTCCATGAGAAGTTTCTACGCCTCACCGGGCAGAAGGAAAAGCAGGTCTAGCTAGCGCTGGCAGCGCGGGCAGTAGAACGTCGAGCGCTGCCCCTGGCGGATCGCGCGGATCGGCGCGGCGCACCGATAACACGCTTCGCCCTCGCGATCGTAGACCAGGAACTGGCTCTGATACGAGCCCGCCATGCCGTCGCTCCCGACGTAATCGCGCAAACTGCTGCCGCCCGCCGCGATCGCGAGCTCCAGTGTCTCCCGCACCTTCTCGACCAGGATTCCATAGCGCGCCATGCCGATGCGATGCGCGGGCTGTCGCGGGTGGATTCCGGCGCGGAAGAGCGCTTCGCTGGCGTAGATGTTCCCCACGCCCGCGACGACGTGCCCGTCCATCAGCACCTGCTTGATGGCGGCGCTGCGGTTGCGCGTTACGCGATGGAGCCATTGCGCATTGAAAGCGGATTCGAGCGGCTCCGGGCCGATCGCGGCGAGCAGCGCGTGGCGCAACGGATCGTCGCGGCTCCAGGTGACGAGACCGAAGCGGCGCGGGTCGCGCAGGCGCACCACGGTGCCGTTCGCGAGCACGAGATCGAAGTGGTCGTGCGGCGCGGGCGGTATGTCGCGCGCGACGATCCACAGCCGGCCCGACATTCCGAGATGCAGGATCAGCGTACCGCGCCCGCACGTGAACAGCAGATACTTGCCACGCCGCCCGAGCCCGACGATCGTCTCGCCCGCGAGCTGCGCCGGGAGAGCGCGCGGTACCGGAACACGCAACGCGCGATTACGCACGATCGCCGCCGCAATCTTCTGATTGACGACGAACGGTGCGAGCCCGCGGCGCGTCGTTTCGACTTCGGGCAGCTCCGGCATGGCCTCAGGGGTGTGCCGCGGGCGACGCGAGCAGCCGCTTTGCGGTCTGCGCGGGAAAGTGATAGCGGATCTTCTCGTCCGATCGCGCAAGGACGAGCTCCGGGGCCGTCTGCACCACGTCGATCTGCACGCGCTTCCCATTCTCGAGCGCGATGCGGATCGTCTCGCTGGGCTTGTCCCCCGACGACGCTTCGGCGCGCAGCGCCGAAGCGTGGCGCCAGGCGTCGAGCCAGCGCTGAACGTCATCCTGGCTCATATGTTCCCTTGCCGGCGACACGCGCCAGCCATCGCTCTCCCTCGCCACGGTAAAGTCGCGGAACTCGAGCCGCACCGGCACTTCGCCCTCCGCGAAGAGCTGTTTACCAACGAGCTGCGACAGGTTGGTGGGAATCATCGCGCCGTAGCGAGGGCTCACCGCGTACACCGTTTCGCCTGCAAGCACGTACTGCTCGCGCGTCACGCTGTTCACCGCACCGAAGCTGAAGCTCTCGCCGTCGATCGCGAGGCGCGTGAGCGGCGCCTCCAGCTCATAGCGGGCGAGGTCGTGTACGGGCAGGCGATGCCGTGCGGTCGCCTCCAGAATGGCGAGGAGCCGCTCGACCTGAAAGGGATCGGCGCGGGCCTCGAGCGGCGCGGTGATGTACCACCCGCCTCGCCTGCGCTCGATCACGACGCGCGGATCGCCCTTGCGCTCGAGCGCGATGCGCTGCGCCGACGTCGCTTCGAGCCGCGAGAGTCGATGCGCGGTGGGCGCATCGCTTCCCGGCCGGTACGCGACGAACAGCCCGAGCGCGCTCACCGCGAGGGCGAGCAGCGCATTCACCACCCAGCCCCGTCTCATGTCGCCCGGCGTCGGTGCCACCAGACGACCGCCCCACCGACGGCAAACGCGAGGGGCAGCGCCAGAAGAAAAGTGAAGGCGATGAGGTAAAGCGCGACCTGGTCGATCTCGAGACTCACGTCCTGCGCCGGTCGCGGCTCGACCGTGATCAGATTCTCCGCGCCGGTCAGCCAGTTCACGATGTTGATGCCGAGATCGAGATTGCCGCCGTTGCCGAGGAAGCTGTTCGCCAGGAACTGCCCGCTGCCGACCACCACCACGCGCTGCTGGCGATCCCCGACGGCGCGCTCGAACGCCTGCGCCACCGGCACCGGGCCCGGAATGTCCCGCGCCTGATCGAAGCTCACTTTCTGGTCGAGCTTCCCCGACTCGACCCAGCCGCGCTGCGCGACTTCGACCAGCGCCGTGACGCGCCAGTCGCCTTCATCCGTAGCGGCGATCTGGCGCGCGTGGGGAAAGAGCGTATTGAGGCGGAAGCCACTCGTGATGGGGTGGCGACCGTAGTTCGCCGCGGCCCCGACGGCGAACACCGGCGGCCCGCTCCTCGGCTTCAATTCGAAGTCCACGATCGTGCCGGGCGTGAGCACCAACCCGAGCAGCTCGGCGACCGGCTGCAGCCCACGCAGCGGCTCGGGATCGAGCAGCCACAGCAGATTGCCTCCGGCGTCGAGATAGCGCTTGATCTTGTCGACTTCGTCCGGAAGAAGCTCGGTCTGGGGACTCGCGATGACGAGCAGCGCGGCGTTGTTCGGCACCTCCTGCGCGACCGCCAGATTGACACTGCTCAGGCGAAAGCCGCGCTGTTGCAGCTGACGGCCGAAGTCGCCGAGGTCATGGTTCGCCATCCCGTTCCAGCGGCGCTCGCCATGCCCGTCGAGCCACAGCACGAGGCTGTCGGAGCCCCGGGCGAGCCGCATCAGGAGGTTCGCGAACTGCTGTTCGCTGAAGTCCTCGACCGGCAGATGCTCGGTGCGGCGGCGGTATTCGATCACCAGCTCGTTCGGCGTGCGCAGCCCCGCCGCCTCGGCGAGCTTCGGCTGCTCCCGGGGATCGACGAAACGCACGTCGATGTCGGTCTTCGCGCGGCGGTAGGGGCGCAGCCGCTCTTCGATGCGCTTGTGCAGATGGGCGCCCGAGCCATCGACGGGCGTGGCATACGCAGTGATCGTGAGCGGACCCTCGAGCTGGCGGAGCAGCTCGAGCGTCGCGGCGGAGAGGCTGTTGCGTGCGGCACGGGTCACGTCCCACTCCTTGCGGTACTCGCGCGCGAGATAAGCGATGAGCGCGACCAGCACGATGAGGAGAATGACGAACAGCCCGTTCTGGACGAGCAGCCGCTGGCGCAGGCGACGCGAAGCTTCCACTGCCGTCAACCGCGCAGCCGCAGCGCGTCAAGCCGGCGCATCGCCAGCAGCAGTGCACCCGTGACGAGGAGCAGCGAGCAGACGACCGCGTAGGTATCCACCACGCCTTGTCCCAGCGGCTCGAAGTTGCGCACCGGCGTGAAGACCCGCATCAGGGCTGCCGGGAGCTGCCAGCCGCGGGCACGCAGGCTGTCGCCTGCAGTTTCGCCGGCGAGCAGCATGGCGAGCAGCACGCCGAAGGCGCCGATCGCCGCGACCACCGGATGGGTAGTGAGCGAGGAGACGTAGAGACTCACCGCGGCAAAGGAGGCGGCGAGCAGCACGATGCCGCCGACCAGGCTCGCGAGCAGTCCGTAGTCGAGCACGGTGCTGCCTGCCAGCGAGAACGGCATCAGCGCGATGAGCCCGATCACCAGCATGAGAAACGCCATCAAGCCGAGAAACTTGCCGAGCACGATGTCGGCGACCGTCACCGGCGCGGAGTTGAGCAGCACCATGGTGTGATTGCGCCGCTCCTCCGCGATGAGCCGCATCGCGAGCACCGGCACCGCGAACAGCAGCACGACGGCCGCGGTGCCGAACGTCGGCGCGACCACCAGCTCGGTTACGCCGGGTGCGCTCGCCATCTGGGTGAGCCGTGGCTGGATCTGCAGGTAGTCGTCGATGCGCCGCAGGAAGGTGTAGCCGAAGACGATCTGTGCCAGCGTCAACACCACCCACGCGAGCGGCGAGGCGAAGAGCAGCTTGAGCTCCTTGGCGGCGATCGCTGCGATCATGCGGCGAGTGCCTCGCTGCGCGTGAGCTGCACGAAAACCTCCTCGAGCGTGGTCTGCGCGCGTGTCAACTCGTACAATCCCCAGTTGCCAGCCACCGCGCACCGCGCGATTTCCTCGGCGGGATCGGCGCCGTCCGCGCAGCGCACGCGGAAGACCGTTTCGCCAGCGCGCTCGACGGCGGTCACGCCGGCGATCGCGGCCAACGCGCTTTCCGGCGGCGGCCGACGCAGTCCGACGAGCAGCGCCCGGCCGCTGTGGAACTTCTCGAGCGCGCCGATGGTGTCGCTATAGACGAGCCGTCCGTGGTGCATGATCTGCACGCGGTCGCACACCGCCTCGACCTCGGGCAGGATATGCGTCGACAGGATGACGCTGTGCCTGCCGCCCAGCTCCCGAATCAGGCTGCGGATTTCGCGAATCTGATTGGGATCGAGCCCGGCGGTGGGCTCGTCGAGAATCAGCACCTCGGGATCGTGGACGATCGCCTGCGCGATGCCGACCCGCTGCTGGTAGCCTTTGGAGAGCGCGCCGATCAGCTTGCGCCCGACTTCCGCGAGGCCGCACCTGTTCCGGGCGCGCCCCACCGCCGCTGCCCGCGCGCCGCGTTCGATGCGATGAAGGCGCGCGGCAAGCGTAAGGTACTCGTCCACGCTCAGCTCCCGGTAGAGCGGCGGAATTTCCGGCAGGTAGCCGATCTTCGCTTTCGCCCGCGTGGGCTCTTCCAGCAGATCGATGCCGCAGACCGAGATGCTGCCGCGCGTCGGCGCGAGGTTGCCGGTCAGCATGTGCATGGTCGTGGTCTTGCCGGCGCCGTTGGGGCCGAGGAAGCCGAGCACTTCGCCGCGCCTCACCTCGAAGCTCGCGTCCTCCACCGCGGCATGATTGCCGAACCGCCGCGTGAGACCCCGCGCGCAGAGCGTCGTGGCGGTTTGGTGTTCGGTCATCGAGTGCGCAAAGCAGGGCGGGCCGCGTCTTGTGAAGAGCGCAAAATATACCTAATATGTGGTGCTTTATGAAGCCGCGCCCCGGCTTTTTGATTCCACGGCTTTGTCCCGCGCGGCCGCGATCGGCCGCCACATTATGAAGAATCCCGCTTGGCTCGTGATCGCGCTCGGCGCGCTGCTCGGCGCTTGCGCGCAGCAGCCGCTCACCCCTGACGCAGGCGACGCGCCGCAGCGCACCGCAGCGCAGCCCAAGGCGAAAGTCGCGGCGAAGCCCGCGCGGCCGCAGCTTCCGGCCCAGGAGCTGACCGAGCAATTCATGCTGAAGCTCATGCTCGCCGAAGTGGCAGTGCAGCGCGGGCAGCCGCACGTCGCGGTGCCGGCCTATCTCGAGCTCGCGCGCGAGACGCGCGATCCGCGCGTCGCACAGCGCGCGACGGAAGTCGCCTGGAATGCGCGTTTCATCGATTCCGCGATCGAAGCAGCCGGGATCTGGCTGCAGGCGGATCCGCAGTCGCAGCAGGCGCGCCAGGTGCTCGCAGCACTGCTCGTCAATCAGGCACAGCTTTCCACGGTCCTGCCGCACCTCGAGACCTGGCTCAAGTCCGATCCCGCAAACGTCGGCCAGAGCTTCCTGCAGATCACCTCGCTGCTCGCCCGGCACAAGGACAAGAACGCAGTGCTTGCCCTCATGCAGGGACTTGCCCGCGGCTACGGCGAGGTGCCCGAAGCGCGCTTCGCCGTGGCGCAGGCGGCATGGAACGCCGAGAACGTGGAACTCGCGCTGAGCGAGGTGCGCGAGGCCCTGCGCCTGCGGCCCGACTGGGAACTCGCTGCGATCTTCCAGGCGCAGGTCCTGCAGCGGCAGTCCGCCGCCGACGCGGTCGGCTACCTCGCTTCGTACCTCGAGAAACATCCGCGGGCGAAGGACGCGCGCCTCACCTATGCGCGGCTGCTCGTTTCCGAAAAGAAATTTCCCGAGGCGAGGAAACAGTTCGAAGTGCTGCTCGCCGAGCATCCCGACAACCCGGAAGTGACGATGGCGGTGGCATTGCTCGCGATGCAATTGAAGGACTACGACGCCGCGGAGGCGCAGCTCAAGCGCGCGCTCGAGATCAATTACCGCGATCCCGATACGGTGCGCATATATCTCGGGCAGGTCAACGAGGAGCGTCAGCGCTACGACGAGGCGCTCGAGTGGTACGGGTCGATCAGCTCGGGGGAGCAGCATCTCAGCGCGCGGCTGCGTTACGCCGGCGTGCTTGCGAAGCAGGGGCGGCTCGCGGACGCGCGCAAGCATCTCCAGGCGATCACGCCGCGCAACACGCAGCAGCAGGTGCAGCTCACGCAGGCCGAGGCGCAGCTTCTGCGGGAGTCGTCGGCATATCAGGAGGCGTTCGATCTCCTGGGGCAGGCGCTCGACAAGTATCCGGACTATCCGGAGCTGCTCTACGACCACGCGATGGCGGCCGAAAAGGTGAACCGCATCGACATCCTGGAGAAAAACCTGCGCAAGCTCATTTCGCTGCGTCCCGACCACGCGCACGCCCACAACGCGCTCGGCTACACCTTCGCCGACCGCAACGAGCGGCTGGACGAAGCGCGCGAACTGATCGAAACCGCGCTCAAACTCGCGCCGGAGGATCCGTTCATCATGGACAGCATGGGCTGGGTGCTCTACCGCCAGGGACAGCTCCCGCAGGCGCTCGATTACCTCAAGCGCGCGCACGCGCTGCGGCCCGACCCCGAGATCGCCGCGCATCTCGGCGAGGTGCTGTGGGTCAGCGGCAAGCGCGATGAGGCGCGCGCGGTGTGGGACGAAAGCCTGAAGAGCCACCCGACCAACGAAGTTCTGCAGAGCACCGTCAATCGCTTCCTGAGGACCAACCGCCCCGCCGCGCGATGAGCCGGTTCCGTCTCGCTGCGCTCGCCGTGGCGTTCACCGCCGCGGCGTGCGCCACGTTCGGCCTGCCGCCGCGCGCGCCGTTGCCGTTCGACCTGTCCGGACGGGTGGTCGTGAGCTACGACGGGCGCGCATTCTCGTCCGGGCTGCGCTGGCATCACCTCCCCGCACAGGACGAAATCTGGCTGCTCGCGCCCTTGGGACAGGCGCTTGCGCACATCGCGAGCAGCGACGAAGGCGCGACGGTCACCGGGCTCGATCGCAGGCAATACAGGGGTGCCGACGTCGAGGCGCTGACCCGCCAGGCACTCGGATGGGAGCTGCCGCTGACGCGGCTCCAGTATTGGGCGCGCGGCGAACTCGCGCCCGGGAGTCCGGCGCAGGATGTTCAACGCGACACGCAGGGCCGCATCACCGCCTTTGCCCAGAACGACTGGCGCGTCCGGCTCGAGCGCTATCCCCAGGACGAGCACGAGGGCTTGCCGCGGCGGATCGAGCTCAATCGCGCCGGGAACGAATCGATCCGGCTGATCATCGACGACTGGCGCAAGGTCGCGACCGCGCCATGAATGAAGTCGCGCGCTATCCTGCGCCCGGCAAGCTGAACCTCATGCTGCGCGTGGTGGGCCGTCGGGCGGACGGCTACCACCTTCTGCAGAGCGTGATCCGCTTCATCGACCATGGCGATACGCTCACCTTCCGCGTGCGCGAGGACGGCCTCATCCGCCGGACCAATGACGTGGCGGGCGTGGAGCCGGAATCCGACCTCGCCGTCCGCGCAGCCCGCCTGCTGCAGGAAGTGACGTGCTGTGGACTCGGTGCGGACATCGGCGTCGAAAAGCGGCTGCCCCTGGGCGGGGGATTGGGCGGGGGCAGCTCGGATGCCGCAACGACCCTGCTCGCGCTCAACCGGCTGTGGCACCTCGACCTTCCGCGCGCCCGGCTGCTCGAGATCGCCCCGCGCCTGGGAGCGGACGTTCCGGTCTTCGTGTTCGGTGAAACCGCCCTGGTGGAAGGCATCGGTGAGGTGCTCACCCCGCTCGCCGTGCCCCCGGCGTGGTATGTCGTCCTCTGTCCCCCCGTAAGGGTCTCCACCCCTGCCATTTTCGCTGCGCCGGAATTGAAACGGGACTCGAAAGAAATTAGAATACAAGGCTTTTCGGTCGATCTCGCGGGCAACGATCTCGAGCCCGTCGCGTGCCGGAAGCATCCCGAAGTGGCGCACCATCTCGAGTGGCTGCGGCAGTTCGGACCGGCGTGGATGACCGGTTCGGGCGCCTGCGTGTATGCGGCTTTCGATACCGAAGCGGCCGCGCGAGCGGTTCTGTCACGGCTGCCCGGCAGCATGAAAGGATTCATCGCGCGCGGCGTGGATCGCCATCCGCTGCGCGACTTGGCGCGCTAGGGTGCGCCGTGTGACCGAATCAGTTGGGGAGTCGCCAAGCTGGTTAAGGCACCGGATTTTGATTCCGGCATGCGTGGGTTCGAATCCTACCTCCCCAGCCCAACTTTAGAGCGGCGGGCGACCGTCCGTCATGGGGTGGCACTGTGGCCTTAGACCGATTGATGGTGTTTACCGGCAACGCCAACCGCGAGCTTGCCGAGAACGTGGTCAGCCACCTCAACATCCATCTCGGCCGGGCCAAGGTCGGCCGCTTCAGCGACGGCGAGGTCATGGTCGAGATCCTCGAGAACGTCCGCGGCAAGGACGTTTTCGTGCTGCAGTCGATCTGCGCGCCGACCAACGACAACCTGATGGAGCTGCTCGTGATGGTGGACGCGATCAAGCGCGCGTCCGCCGGGCGCATCACCGCCGCGATCCCCTACATGGGTTACGCGCGGCAGGACCGCAGGCCGAGCTCGGCGCGCGTGCCGATCACGGCGAAGGTCGTCGCCAACATGATGACGAGCGTCGGCGTGGACCGGCTGCTCACGATGGACCTGCACTCGGAGCAGATCCAGGGCTTCTTCGACATCCCGGTCGACAACATCTACTCGGGACCGATCATGCTGGGGGACGTGTGGAAGCACGACTACGAGAATCTCGTGGTGGTGTCTCCCGACGTAGGCGGTGTGGTGCGCGCCCGGGCGCTCGCGAAGCGGCTCGAGGCGGATCTCGCGATCATCGACAAGCGGCGCCCGCGGCCCAACGTGGCGACGGTGATGAACATCATCGGTGAAGTCGAAGGCCGCACCTGCGTCATCGTCGATGACCTCGTGGACACGGCCAACACGCTGTGCGAGGCGGCGCAGGCGCTGAAGCGTCACGGGGCGGTGAAAGTGCTGGCCTACTGCACCCACGCGGTGCTGTCGGGCAACGCGGTCGAGCGCATCTCGAAGTCCACGCTCGACGAGCTGGTGGTGACCGACACCATTCCGCTGCGCGAGGACGCGCGCTCGTGCAGCCGCATCCGCGTGCTGTCGGTCGCGAGCCTGTTTGCCGAGACCATGCGGCGCATCAGCGCCGAGGACTCGGTGAGCTCGCTGTTCATGGAGTAATTTTTTGCCGGGGCGATCTGGTCGCGGACGCTCCGTTACCCAGGAGAAGTGAAATGAAGATCGAAGTCACTGCCTTTCCACGAACGCGGCAGGGCACGGGTGCGAGCCGCCGCCTGCGCGGGAGTGGTCGCGTCCCGGGCATCATCTACGGGGCCAACAAGCCGGCGCGGGCGATCGAGCTCGACCAGCAGGCGCTGCTGCGGCACCTCAAGCTCGAAGCCTTCCACGCGTCCATTCTCGACATGAAGGTCGACGATACGCGCGAGCAGGTGCTGCTGCGCGACTTCCAGATGCATCCGTGGAAGCCGATGGTGCTGCATGTCGACTTTCAGCGCATCGACAAGTCGAAGAAGATCCACATGTGGGTGCCGCTGCACTTCACGAATGCCGACATCTGCCCGGGCGTGAAGACCGGGGGCGGTGTCGTGCAGCACGTCATGAACGAAATCGAGATCCAGTGTCTGCCGGACGACCTGCCCGAGTACATCGAGGTCGATCTCAAGGCGCTCGAGGTCGGCGATTCGATTCACGTGAACGAGATGACGCTGCCCAAAGGCGTCGAGCCGGTCGCGAAGCTGAAGCACGACAATCCCGCCGTCGTCACGGTCCAGCTGCCGAAGGCGATGGTCGTGGAGGAAGAAGCTGCCGCGCCGGTCACCGAAATCATCGGCGAGGCGCCTGCGGAAGGCGAAGCCGCGCCGGCCGAAGGCGAGAAGAAAGAGCCCGAGAAGAAGGAAGCCGGCAGGAAAGAATAGACCCGACCTGCTTTTTCAATCGGCCCGCCGGCGGTCCTCACGGACGCGGCGGGCTTTTCATCCTGCACACAGCGATGGGACATGCCATGGAATTCCCGCAAGCACTGAAAACGCCGCGCCTTTTGCTCACTCGCCTCGACCCGGGTGATTTCGAGGATTTTCTGGGCACGAGCGGCGCTCACGATGCACAGGCGTTGCACACGGACGAGGCGGCGATGCGCTTCCGCGCGCACGTCGAGCACTGGCAACGCCACGGCTTCGGTTGGTGGGCGGTCCGCGATCCGCAGACACGCCGCTTCGTGGGCTGCGGCGGTCTCGAGTCCGCTACCATCGATGGCAGGCGCTCGACGATGGTGAGCTGTGACGCGTGGGACCGGGCGTATGCGGGCGAGCTCGTCCGTATTGCAGTCGCGCAAGGCTTCGTGGGCCTCGACGTGCAGGAAATCCTCGCCGCACCCTCCGCTTCGGATGCAGTGAGCCGCGTGCTCGAGCGCGCCGGATTCACCCGCGCGGAAGGCCCGCAGGCGGCATACCGGCTGACGGCGCAGGCATGGTGCGCATCAACCGGCCCCCGCGGTCGCGCCGCATCCCGGGCGTTTCAGGCGGCCTGATCGGTGAAATTGATCGTCGGGCTCGGCAATCCCGGCCGCAAGTACGAACTTACGCGGCACAACGCCGGATTCTGGCTGATCGAGCGCTTCGCCGCGAAAAACGGCATCGCGTTGCGCAACGATGCCAAATTCCAGGCGCTCCTCGGCCGTCATGAGCCAAGCGGCGCGTGGCTCCTCATGCCCCAGGCGTACATGAACGCGAGCGGCCGCCCGGTGCAGATGCTTGCGAGCTTCTTCAAGATCGCGCCCGCCGAGATCCTGATTGCGCACGACGAGCTCGACTTCGCGCCCGGGACCGTTCGGCTCAAGCTGGGCGGCGGTATCGCGGGGCATAACGGTTTGAAGGACATCTCGGCACGGCTCGGCACCCACGACTACTGGCGGTTGCGGATCGGCATCGGCCACCCGGGCGCGCGCGATCTCGTGACGCACTATCTGCTCAACAGCCACCCGACCGCGGAAGATCGCGGTGCGATCGATGGAGCGCTCGACCGCGCGCTCGAAGTGATGCCGCTCATCCTCTCCGGCGACATGCAGGGCGCGATGCACAGGCTGCATACGCAGGACAAACCGCCGAAAGCGGATTCCGCGCCGCGTGCAGCGGGCGCGAACCCATCTTCGGGCCCGCAGGCCGAACCGGCGCAGGATAAATGAGCCTCAAGTGCGGCATCGTCGGCTTGCCGAACGTCGGCAAGTCCACTCTTTTCAACGCGCTCACCAAGGCCGGCATCGCGGCGGAGAACTACCCGTTCTGCACCATCGAGCCCAACGTCGGCATCGTCGAAGTGCCGGACCCGCGGCTCGGGGAGCTCGCGCGGCTGGCGCGGCCCCAGAAAGTGGTTCCGGCGGTGGTCGAGTTCGTCGATATCGCGGGCCTCGTGGCGGGCGCGTCGAAGGGCGAAGGGCTCGGCAACCAGTTCCTCGCGAACATACGGGAAACCGACGCGATCGCCCATGTCGTGCGCTGTTTCGAGGATGCCAACGTCGCGCACGTGGCGGGCAGGATCGATCCCGTCTCGGACATCGAGACCATCGACACGGAGCTCGCGCTCGCCGATCTCGCGAGCGTGGAGCGCCAGCTCGCGAAGTACGGGAAGGTCGCGCGGGCGGGCGGCGACAAGGAGGCGCAGCGCCTCGTGGCGGTGCTCGAGAAATGCCAGACCGCGCTCAACGAAGGAACGCCGGTGCGCGCGCTCTCCTTCTATGAAGAGGAAAAGGCGGTGCTGCGCACGCTCTTCCTCCTCACCGCGAAGCCCGTGATGTATGTCGCGAACGTCCGCGAGGACGGGTTCGAGGGCAATGCGCATCTCGAAGCCGTGCGCGCCCACGCGGCGCGCGAGGGCTCTCCGGTGGTCGCAGTGTGCGCCGCGATCGAGGCCGAGATCGCCGACATGGCGCAAGACGACAAGCGCATGTTCCTCGCCGACATGGGCATGAGCGAGCCCGGGCTCGATCGCGTGATCCACACCGGCTACGCGCTGCTTGGCCTGCAGACGTTCTTCACCGCCGGCCCCAAGGAAGTGCGCGCGTGGACCATTCACCGCGGCGATACCGCGCCCAGGGCGGCCGCCGCGATCCACACCGACTTCGAGAAGGGCTTCATCCGCGCCGAAGTGATCGCCTTCGACGATTACATCGCGTGCGGCGGCGAGCAGGGCGCGAAGGAAGCCGGGAAGATGCGGCTCGAGGGCAAGGACTACGTCGTGAAGGACGGCGATGTCATCTACTTCCGCTTCAACGTCTGAACTTTCTCGAGCAATCGTTTCGTATCGATCGGCTTGGCGAAATAGGCGTTGCAGCCGGCGTCCATGCACCTTTGCAGGTCTTCGGGCATCGCCTTCGCGGTGACGGCGAACACCGGCAGATCGCTGAAGCGCTCGTCCGCCCGGATGCGGCGGGTCGTTTCGTAGCCGTCCATGCCGGGCATCATCACGTCGACGAGCGTGCATGCGATGTCGGGATGCAGTCGCAGCAGATCGAGGGCGGCCTCGCCGCTTTCGGCCTCGATCACTTCATAGCCTTCGGACTCGAGCACCGCGCCGAGCGAGAAGCGGTTGCGTGCGTCGTCGTCCACCACCAGGATTTTTGTCTGTTTCATCATGCCAGACTCTGCGCGTCGAACGAGCTTAGCGTACCGCGGCTCGGACATATTCGGCACTCGGCGTTCCGCTGACAGGTATTTCCTACCGGCGGGGAGCGCGTTCTTCTTCCCAGATGATGTCGGCGTTCCTCTTCGCCGCGCGCTGAAGCAGCTCGATCAGAGGAAACGCGCGCTGGCGGATCGAAACCGGCGGCTCGCCGCGCTCGTCTTCCGTCGCGGCGCGCGGCGACTCCGGCTGCGCCGCGACGGCGCTCTGCAGGCGCGCAAGCGCCGCGGGAATGTCGGCGGCCAGTATCGCGCCCGGGATGCTCCCCGACTGCCCCATCATCCTGAGGAGCGCGACGGCAACGTCGCCGAACATGATCATGTCGCCTGCATCGCTACGAAAGCGGACCAGCATGTCAGACACCTTCTCTGTCGTTGAACGGAAACTGGACCATGGCCAGCGCGCGGAATTCGTTCGCTAAGCCGTTCGCGCCCCCGGTTTCAGGCTGATCGCGACGACACCCACCAGCACAAGCGCCGCGCCGGCCATCTGAAGCGGCGTCATGATCTCGTCGAGTCCGAGGTAGCCGAGTACGATCGCGGTCACCGGCCCCAGCGCGCCGATGATGGCGACCTTGTTGGCGCCGATGCGGCGCAACGCCTCCGCAATCAGAAATCCGGGGATTACGGTGCTCCCCAAGGCCATCGCGATGGAGAGAATATACACCGCCGGCGGCAGGTCGAGCGCCGACAACGGGCGCAGCAGGAAAAACTGCAGTATGCAGGCAGCGCTCGCAACCGTCATGGCGTACGCGGTGAAGCGCACGGAGCCCACGCGCGAGATCACTTCGCTCCCCGCCACGAGATAGATCGCGTAACACACCGCGCTTGCAAAGACGAGCGCCGCACCGAGCCAAAGGTTCAACTGCTCGCCGCCGATCGCATGCCAGAAGACGAGCACGAGGCCCGAATACGTCAGGAGCAGTGCCGCGCCTTCGCGCAGCGTCGCCGGCTTTCCGAGAAAAAGCGCCGAGAGCAGCACCACGACGGTGGGATAGATGAACTGAAGCAGCCGGCCGAGCCCCGCGGAAATGAACTGCAGGCCGAGGAAATCGAGAAAGCTCGCCACGTAGTAGCTGAGAAGCCCGAGTCCCACGATCGCGGCGAGATCGCGCTTTGCGAGCGGACGCCGCTCCGCGCGCTGGCTCGACCAGAGCGCCGTCGCGATGAAGAACGGGACGGAAAAGAGCATGCGCAGCGCGAGCAGCGTCACCGGATCGACGACGTAGGCATAGGCGAGCTTGATGAGGATCGGGCGCAGCGAGAAGCACACCACGCCGACGATGGCGAAGGCGAGCCCGACGGCGAGATAGGCCGAACGCTTCTCGGCCGCGCTCACCGCCGCCTGCCGCCGAGGAGCGAGCCCAGCACGCCGCGGATGATCTGCCGCCCGACCTCGGAACCGATGGCGCGGGCGGCGCTGCGCGCGGCCGCTTCGATCGCGCCTTCGCGTCTGCCGCTGCGCGGGCCCGTCGATCCGCCCAGTATGGTGCCGAGCGTTCCGAAGATTCCGCCGGATGCGCCCGCGCGCGCCTCATGGCCGGCAGCGCCGGTTTCGGCGATGCGCTGCGCGAGTTTCTCGTAGGCCGACTCACGATCCTGGATCACGTCGTATGCGCCCGCCAGCGGTGAAGCCCGCATGAGCGCCGCGCGCTCCTCCCTGGTAATCGGGCCGACGCGTGTCCCCGGCGGCACGATGAACGCGCGTTCGACCACCGACGGCCGCCCTTTGGCGTCGAGCAGCGAGACCAGCGCCTCGCCGACGCCCAGTTCGGTGATCACCGCCTCGACGTCGAGCCTGGGATTCGCGCGCAACGTCGTCGCCGCCGACTTCACCGCCTTCTGGTCGCGCGGCGTGAAGGCGCGCAAAGCATGTTGCACGCGGTTGCCGAGCTGTCCCAGCACGGTGTCCGGAATGTCGAGCGGGTTCTGCGTGACGAAATACACGCCGACGCCCTTCGAGCGCACGAGTCGCACCACCTGCTCGATTTTTTCCAGCAGCGCGGGCGGGGCATCGTCGAAGAGCAGATGTGCTTCGTCGAAGAAGAACGCGAGCTTCGGCTTTTCCGGGTCGCCGACTTCCGGCAACTGCTCGAACAGCTCCGCCAGCAGCCACAGAAGGAACGTCGCATAGAGCTTGGGCGCGCTCATCAGCTTTTCCGCGGCGAGGATGTTGATGACGCCGCGACCCTTCCCGTCGGTCTGCATGAGATCGCCGATATCGAGCGCCGGCTCCGCGAAGAATTTTTCCGCACCCTGGTGCTCGAGCGCGAGCAGTCCGCGCTGAATCGCGCCGATCGAAGCCGAGGAGATGTTGCCGTACTGCGTGGTGTAGGTGCGCGCGTTCTCGCCGACGTGCTGCAGCATCGCGCGCAGGTCCTTGAGATCGAGCAGCAGCAGCCCGTTGTCGTCCGCGATCTTGAAGGTGAGCGTGAGGACCCCCGCCTGGGTCTCGTTCAGATTGAGCATCCGCGCGAGCAGGAGCGGCCCCATCTCGGAAACCGTGGCGCGCACCGGATGGCCCTGCTCGGCGAACGTGTCCCAGAGCACGACCGGGCACGCCTCGAAAGCGAACTTCCTGAGCTTGAGCTGATCGATCCGCTCCTTGATCCGGCCTTTCGGCTCGCCCTTCTGCGAGAGGCCCGCGAGGTCACCCTTCACGTCGGCCATGAACACCGGCACGCCGATGCGGCTCAAGCCCTCCGCGATCCGCTGCAGCGTGACGGTTTTTCCGGTGCCGGTCGCGCCCGCGATGAGTCCGTGGCGGTTCGCCATCGCAGGCAGAAGATGAATTTCATTCTTCGCTTTGGCGACGAGAATCGGCTCGACCATGGCGGTCTCCAGAGGAGCGGTGTGTTAAAATTCAAGGCATTTTAGCGGCTAATTCGCAGTCGAGAGCAGCGTATGGCGGGCCATTCGAAGTGGGCCAACATCCAGCATCGCAAGAACCGGCAGGATGCCAAACGCGGCAAGATCTTCACGCGCCTCATCAGGGAGATCACCGTCGCGGCGCGGCTCGGCGGCGGGGATCCGGGATCGAATCCGCGGCTGCGCCTTGCCGTGGACAAGGCCTACGACAACAACATGCCGAAGGAGAACGTCGAGCGCGCGATCAAGCGCGGCACCGGCGGACTCGAAGGCGCGAATTACGAGGAGATCCGCTACGAAGGCTACGGTATCGGAGGCGCGGCTGTCATGGTGGACTGCATGACGGACAACAAGCACCGTACCGTCGCGGACGTGCGGCACGCGTTCACCAAGCACGGCGGCAACCTCGGCACCGAGGGATCGGTCGCCTTTCTCTTCAAGCACTGCGGCCAGATGGTGTTCGCGCCGGGCACGAACGAAGAGAAGCTGATGGAGGCGGCGATCGACGCGGGCGCGGAGGACGTGATCACCAACGACGACGGCAGCATCGAAGTCGTCACCGGCCCGCATGATTTTTCCGGAGTGAGGAAGGCGCTCGAGAGCGCAGGCTTCAAGCCGGAGCTCGCGGAGGTGACGATGAAGCCGACCACCGAGAACCTGCTCAAAGGCGAGGATGCGGCGCGCATGCAGCGTCTCATCGACGCGCTGGAGTCCCTCGACGACGTGCAGGAGGTCTACACCAACGCCGTCTTCGAGCAGGCGGCATGAGGAGCGCGGCGGCACGGGGAGGACGGCGCCCATTCGCATACTCGGCATAGATCCCGGCCTGCGCGTGACCGGATTCGGCGTGCTCGACAAGTCCGGCCAGAAGCTCGCCTACGTCACGAGCGGCTGCATCCGGGTGCCGGGCGGCGAACTGAGCGTCCGCCTCAAGTCCATACTCGACGGCCTCAACGAGGTCATCGCGCGCTGCCGTCCCGAGCAGGTCGCGCTCGAGAAGGTCTTCGTAAACGTCAACCCCCAGTCCACGCTGCTGCTCGGCCAGGCGCGCGGGACGGCGATCTGTGCCGCGGTGCTGCATGAGCTTCCCGTGTCCGAGTACACCGCGCTGCAGGTGAAGCAGGCGGTCGTCGGCAACGGGCATGCCGGCAAGGAGCAGGTACAGGAAATGGTGAAGCGGCTGCTCAACCTCGACGGCGATCCGGGCCCCGACGCGGCCGACGCGCTCGCGTGCGCGATCTGCCATGCCCACGGCGGCCAGGGTCTCGGCCGGCTTGCGACGGCGGGCTTTCGCGTGCGACGCGGGAGGCTCGTGTGATCGGGCGGCTCAGCGGGCGGCTCCTCGCCAAGCATCCGCCGCAGGTTCTTCTCGACGTGCAGGGCGTGGGCTACGAGATCGACGTGCCGATGAGCACCCTCTACCAGTTGCCCGCGACCGGCGCCGAAGTGACGCTGCTCACGCATCTCATCGTGAGAGAGGACGCGCATCAGCTCTACGGCTTCGCGACCGAGGGGGAGCGCGCAGCGTTCCGTCAACTCCTGCGCATATCGGGCGTGGGCGCGCGCACCGCGCTCGCCGTGCTCTCCGGCATGAGCGTCGCGGATCTCCAGCAGGCAGTGAGCGCGCAGGACGCGGGCCGCCTCACCAGGGTCCCCGGCATCGGCAAGAAGACCGCGGAGCGCCTGCTGCTCGAGCTGCGCGACAAGCTTGAATTCGGTGGTGCGGCCGCTCCCGCCGCAGGTAGCGTCGAAGGCGGGGACATCGCCAATGCGCTGATGGCCCTTGGCTATAATGACCGCGAAGCGGCGTGGGCGCTCAAGCAGTTGCCGGAGGGCATCAACGTCACGGACGGCATCCGCCAGGCGCTGAAGCTCCTGTCGAAGACGCCATGAGACACTTCGAGCGATGATCGAGACCGACCGCCTCATTTCCGCCGCGCCTGCCTCGCCGCAGGAGGAAGCCTTCGAGCGCGCGCTGCGGCCCAAGGCGCTCGACGAGTACATCGGCCAGGAAAAAATCCGCGGGCAGCTCGCGATCTTCATCGAGGCGGCGCGCCGCCGCCGCGAGGCGCTCGATCACGTGCTGCTGTTCGGCCCGCCGGGACTCGGCAAGACGACGCTCGCGCACATCATCGCGCGCGAGATGGGCGTCAATCTGCGGCACACCTCGGGCCCGGTGCTCGAGCGCGCCGGCGATCTCGCCGCGATCCTCACCAACCTCGAGCCGAACGACGTGCTCTTCATCGACGAGATCCACCGGCTCTCTCCGGTCGTCGAGGAGATCCTCTATCCCGCGCTCGAGGATTTCCAGATCGACATCATGATCGGCGAGGGGCCCGCCGCGCGCTCGGTCAAGCTCGATCTTCCGCCGTTCACGTTGGTCGGTGCCACGACCCGCGCCGGGATGCTGACGAATCCTCTGCGCGACCGCTTCGGCATCGTGGCGCGGCTGGAGTTCTATTCGCCGGACGAGTTGACGCGCATCGTGCAGCGCTCGGCGCAGCTCCTCGGTGTCGAGGCGAACCCCGAGGGCGCACGCGAGATCGCGACGCGCTCACGCGGCACGCCGCGCATCTCCAACCGGCTGCTGCGCCGCGTGCGCGATTACGCCGAAGTGAAGGCGGCCGGCAAGGTGACGCATGAAGTCGCCGCCGCGGCGCTCAGGATGCTCGACGTCGATCCGCTCGGCTTCGACGTGATGGATCGCAAGCTGCTGCTCGCCGTCATCGAGAAATTCGGCGGCGGACCGGTCGGCCTCGACAACCTCGCCGCGGCGATCGGAGAGGAACGCGACACGATCGAGGATGTGCTCGAGCCGTACCTGATCCAGCAGGGCTATCTGCAGCGCACGCCGCGCGGGCGCATGGCGACCGTCTCCGCGTACCGGCACTTCGGTCTCGTGCAGCCGCAGGGCGCCGGTGCGCCGGGCCTGTGGGATGAACCGCGCGCGGGGCAGCCCTGAGCATGGTGCGATGAGTTCCGGCAGCAAGCTCGCGGTGCGGCGCGCTCCCGCCGCAGCGAGCGGGTTCGCGTGGCCGATCCGCGTCTATTTCGAAGATACCGACAGCGGCGGCATCGTCTACTACGCGAACTACCTCAAGTTTCTCGAACGCGCGCGCACCGAGTGGCTGCGCGCGCTCGGCTTCTGCCAGAGCGAGCTTGCGGCACGCGCAGGCGTGGTCTTCGTCGTGCGCTCGCTCGCGATCGACTACCTGCGACCGTCGCGGATCGACGACAGTTTGCAGGTGACGGTCGAACCCGTTAAGGTGGGCGCCGCCCAGCTCGTCGTCGCACAGGAGGTGCGGCGGGACGGCGCGGTGCTCGTGAGCGCGGAGGTGCGGCTCGCCTGCGTCAACGCCGCAACGCTCAAGCCCGTTAGAATCCCGCAGGCGATCGTCATAAGAACAGGAACGACCACGTGACTTCCACGGTTACCCACGACATGTCGGTGCTCAGCCTGATCGCCAACGCGAGCGTACTGGTCCAGCTCGTGATGGCGCTGCTGCTGCTCGCTTCGGTGTTCTCCTGGTACTACATCTTCATCAAGGTATTCGTGCTGAAGCGCGCGGACCGGCTGGCCGACGACTTCGAGAAGGAATTCTGGAGCGGAGCGGATCTTAACGAGCTCTATCAGCGGGCGGTCAATGCGCGCCGCGCCGCCGGCACCATGGAGCGCATCTTCGAGGCCGGCTTCCGCGAATTCGTGAAGCTCAGGAAGCAGACGGGCATGGATCTCGTGGTGGTGATGGACGGCACGCGCCGTGCGATGCGCGCGACGCTCCAGCGGGAGATGGACCGCCTCGAATCGCACCTGTCGTTCCTTGCCTCGGTGGGCTCGGTGAGCCCGTACGTCGGATTGTTCGGGACGGTGTGGGGCATCATGAATGCGTTTCGCGGGCTCGCCAACGTCGCGCAGGCGACGCTTGGCCACGTCGCGCCCGGCATCGCGGAGGCGCTGATTGCAACCGCGATGGGGCTCTTCGCCGCGATCCCCGCGGTCATCGCCTACAACCGCTTCGCGGGCGACGTGAACCGGCTCGCGACGCGCTTCGAGTCCTTCATGGAGGAGTTCTCCAACGTCCTCCAGCGGCAGGCGCACTAGAGGATCGCGACGTGATCATCGAGAAACGCAGCAGCCGCCGGCTCATGAACCAGATCAACGTCGTGCCGTACATCGACGTGATGCTGGTGCTGCTCGTCATTTTCATGGTGACCGCGCCGTTCATCACGCCGGGCCAGGTCGAGCTGCCGCAGGTGGACAAGGCTTCCACGCCGCCGGTGCAGCCGCTCGAAGTGTCGATCCGCGCCGACGGCTCGCTGTGGCTGCGCGACCGCGCGCGCGGTACCGCGGACCGCCGCGTCACGCGTGACGAGCTGGTGCAGGCGATACGCGAGAAGCAGGCGCAGAACCGCGAGCAGGCGGTCGTCATCGCGGCGGACAGGGAAGTACGCTATGCCGCGGTGCTGGAAGTGATGGACATGCTGCAGCAGAACCAGGTGACCAGAGTGGGACTGCTCGCCAAGCCGCGCAAGTGAGCGTCGACGAAGTCAGCAAACGGGAACGCACGATTTCCGGCGCGCTCGCGCTGGGAATGCACCTCCTGTTCCTCATTCTGCTCGTGGTCGGGATTTCGTGGCAGCCGAAGCGGAGCAGCGCGCCGGTTGCGGTGGAGTTGTGGAGCGAATTGCCGCCGGTCCCGCGCAAGGCCGAGCCGCCGCCTCCGCCGGAGCCGGAACCCGAGCCCGCGCCGCCGAAGCAGGCGCCACGCCCCGAGCCGCGGCCGGAACCCAAGCCGGACGTGAAGCCGGTTCCCAAGCCCGACATCGCGCTCAGGGAACGATTGCAGAAGGAGCGCAAGCGCAAGGAGCTCGAGGAAAAGCAGATCGAGGAGCGCAAGAAGAAGGAAGAAGCGAAGAAACGCGAAGACGAGAAGAAGCTGTCGGAGCAGAAGAAACGCGAGGAAGAGAAGAACCTCGCGGAACGGAAGAAACGCGAAGAAGAGGAGAAGAAGCGGCTCGCGGAGAAGCAGCGGCAGGAGGAACTCGCGAAGGCGGCCAAGGAAAGGGAAGCGGCGATGCAGAAGTTGCTTGCGCAGCAGGCGGCCGAGGCCGAGTCGCGCGGGCGGCTCGACGCCTACAGCCGGCAGGTCGCGGACAAGATCCGGCGCTTTATTGTCGAACCGCCCAACGTGCAGGGCAATCCGGAGGCGGTGTTCACGGTCATACAGATTCCTGGCGGCGACATCATCGACATCAGGATGAAGCGCAGCAGCGGCAATGCGGCCTACGATGCGGCCGTCGAGCGTGCGATTCGCCGCGCGCAGCCGCTCCCGCCACCCCCCGACCCCGCGCGCTTCAGCGAAGTGCGCGAGCTCGAACTCAGATTCCGGCTCAAGGAATAGGAAGCATCACAATGCGTACACAGGCCATTCCGTATCATTTCCTCATGCGCGCGCTGCAGGGACTCATGCCTATCCTGGCAGCACTCGCGATGACGCCGGCGGCTCGCGCCGCGCTCACGATCGAAATCATCGGTTCGGGCGCGAAGCAGATCCCGATCGCCATCGTGCAGTTTCGCGCGGAGCAGGGGCTGCCGCAGCAGATCACGCCGGTCATCTCCGCGGATCTGCAGCGCAGCGGGCTCTTCCGCATGATCGACGCGGGCGGCGTGAACCCGCTGCCGACCGAGCCTTCCGAAATCAATTACGGCACATGGACCGCCCGCGGCGCCGAAGCGCTCGTCATCGGCAACGTCATCACGCTGCCGGACGGACGCTACGAAGTGCGCTTTCGTCTGCTCGATCCGCTGAAGCAGACGCAGCTCGCCGGTCTTGCCTATACCGCGAGCGCCGCGCAGCTTCGGCTCACGGCGCACAAGATCGCCGACGTGATCTACGAGAAGCTGACGGGCGACGTCGGCGCGTTCTCCACGCGCGTCACCTATGTCGTGAAGCGCGGCACGCGTTACGAGTTGCAGGTGGCGGACGCGGACGGCTACAACGCGCAGACCGTGCTCGGCTCGAACGAGCCGATCATCTCGCCTTCGTGGTCGCCCGACGGCACGCGGCTCGCCTACGTCTCGTTCGAGGCGAGAAAGCCGGTGGTCTACGTGCAGTCGCTCGTCACCGGCCAGCGCCAGGCGGTCGCGAACTTCCGCGGCAGCAACAGCGCGCCGGCGTGGGCACCCGACGGCAAGCGGCTCGCGGTCGTGCTGACGCGCGACGGCAACTCGCAGATCTATCTCATCAACGCCGACGGCAGCGGCACGCCGACGCGGCTCACGACCAGTGCCTCGATCGACACCGAGCCCAATTTCTCCCCCGACGGTCAGCTCATCCTCTTCACTTCCGACCGCGGTGGCAGTCCGCAGATCTACGGGATGCCCGCGAGCGGTGGCGCCGCGCGCCGGCTCACGTTCGAAGGCAACTACAACGTCTCGCCGCGCTTCAGTCCCGATGGCAAGAGTTTCGCTTTCGTCCAGCGCAACGGCGGGCGCTTCAACATCGCGATCCAGGACTTCGCTTCGCGTCAGGTTCAGGTGCTCACCGACGGCACGGTGGACGAGTCGCCGAGCTTCGCGCCGAACGGTCGCATGATCCTCTATGCGTCCACCGTCGGGGGGCGTGGTATATTAGCCGCGGTCTCGAGCGACGGCCGTGTGCGCCAAAGGCTCACCGAAACAGCAGGGGACGTGCGTGAACCCGCATGGGGCCCGCTGGTCAAATGACATGGTTCTATTTTTTCCGAGGAGAGGATACATGAGAAGAATCCTTATGGGCGTGGCGCTCGCCACGCTGCTTGCGGCATGCGCGAGCACGCCCGACGAACAGGAAGGCGCAAAAGTCGAGGAACGCCTGCCTGCCGCGCAACCGACGCAGCCGGCGAAGCCGGTGGAGCCGGGCACGGCGACGAAGCCGCTGGACACCGGCAGGGTCGCCGGTGATCCGTTGAAGGATCCGGCGAACATCCTGTCGAAGCGCAGCGTGTACTTCGATTACGACAGCAGCATGGTGAAGGATGAGTTCAAGCCGATCATCGCTGCCCACGCGAAGTATCTCAGCCAGAACCGCTCGCGCCGCGTGCGCATCGAGGGCAACACCGACGAGCGCGGAAGCCGGGAGTACAACCTCGCGCTGGGACAGCGCCGCGCGGATGCCGTGAAGCAGATGATGCAGCTCCTCGGTGCGTCGCCCGATCAGATCGAAACCATCAGCTTCGGCGAGGAGAAGCCGAAGGCGGCGGGGCACGACGAAGCGGCGTGGGCCGAGAATCGTCGTGCCGATATCCGCTATCAGGGAGAGTAGTCGGCGGGACCCGAGCGCATGAACGCAAGCACGCGCGCCTTCGTCCTCGTCGCGGGACTCGCGGCCGCCGCCGCGATGCCGGCCGGCGCGGCGCTCTTCGGCGACGATGTGGCGCGCAAGCAGATCGCGGATCAGCAGCGGCGCGTCGATGCGCTGTACCAGCAGCAGGAGCAGCTCGCCGAGCGCCTCGCGCGCGTGGAGGAGACGCTCAGGAACCAGCCGGTGATGACGCTCGCCTCGCAGATCGAGGCGATACGCGAGGACATGCGGCAGCTGCGCGGTCAGATCGAGGTGTTGGGACACAACATCGATATGGCGGCCAAGCGCCAGCGCGACATGTACGTCGATCTCGATTCGCGCTTGAGAAGGCTCGAACAATCGGGGGCGGGCGGCACACCGCCGGCGCCTTCACCGTCGGCGCCCGCGCCCGGCGCAAGTTCGCCACCGCCACCGGCAACGGCGTCGGCACCGCCGGCGCCTCCGTCGGCATCGGCCGCGGCGCCCGTTGGCGATGAAGGCAAGGCATACGAGGCAGCGCAACAGCAGAGGCGTGCCGGCAATTACCAGGCCGCGATCGCCGCGTTCCAGACGTTCATCGCGCAATATCCGAAGAGCCCGCTTGCGCCGCGCGCGCAGTACTGGATCGGCGATTCGTACTACAACCTGCGCGAGTTCAAGAGCGCGATCGCGAGCCAGCAGAAGCTCATCGCGACCTATCCCGACAGCTCGTCGGTGCCCGATGCGCTGCTCAACATCGCCAGCTCGCAGCTGGAGCTCGGCGACAGCGCCGCGGCGCGCAAGACGATGGACGGCCTCGTTGCGCGCTATCCGGGCAGCGACGCTGCCGAAAAGGCGAAGCGCCGGCTCGCGACACCGCGCTGAAGTGCCGTTCGCCGCGCCGGTGAGCTGATGCGCCGCGCCGTCATCCTTCTTTCAGGCGGCCTCGACTCGGCCACTGTCCTCGCGATCGCGCGCGAAGACGGCTTCCATTGTTACTGCCTGACCGTCGATTACGGGCAGCGCCATCGCGCCGAGCTGGAGGCCGCGGCCCGCGTGGCCGCGCAGCTCGAAGCATCCGCCCACCGCGTGATGAAGCTCGATCTCACCGCGTTCGGCGGGTCCGCGCTCACCGATCCCTCGATCGCGGTGCCGGAAGCGCCTTCGGCCGGAATCCCGGCGACTTACGTTCCGGCGCGCAATACCATCTTCCTTTCGCTCGCGCTCGCGTGGGCCGAAGTGCTCGGGGCGCAGGACATTTTTTTCGGTGCGAACGCGGTGGACTACTCCGGCTACCCCGACTGCCGGCCGGAATACGTGCGTGCGTTCGAGGTGCTCGCCAATCTTGCGACCAAGGCCGCAGTGGAAGGCAACCGCATCATCTTCCACACGCCCATCATCGCGTTGTCCAAGGCGGACATCGTCCGGCGCGGCACGGCGCTGGGCGTCGACTTTGCGCTCACGGTTTCGTGCTACCAGGCGGATCCTGCAGGGATGGCCTGCGGCCGCTGCGACGCGTGCCGGCTGCGCCGGGCAGGGTTCGTGGCGGCAGGCGTCCGCGACCCCACCCGCTATGCCGTGCCTGGAGGGCCGCATTAGAATTTGCTAATATGAGTTCCGCGCCGGACCTCACGCCGAAGCCGCCATGGAATTCACCATACATCATCAGGTGCTGCTCGCGGTGTTCGCGGTCGCGCTCATCATGGGCGCCGTCGCGAACAAGACCAACTTCTGCACCATGGGCGCGGTCTCCGACTGGATCAACATCGGCGACACCGGCCGCATGCGCGCGTGGGTGTTCGCGATGGCGGTCGCGCTCGCGGGCGTGCTCGTGCTCGAGGCGGCCGGCACCGCGAATCTCTATGCCGAGACGTTCCCGCCCTATCGCACCGCGAATTTCGCCTGGCTGCGCTACATCCTGGGCGGTCTGCTCTTCGGAATCGGCATGACGCTCGGCAGCGGCTGCGGCAACAAGACGCTCGTGCGCGTGGGAAGCGGCAATCTCAAATCGCTGGTGGTGCTCGTCGTCGGCTCGATTGCCGCCTACTTCATGATGTGGTCCGCGCTCTACGAGAAGGCGTTCGTTCCGTGGATCAACCCCACGACCGTGAACCTCGCGCAGTATGGCGTTCCCAACCAGGAGCTCTCGACCGTGCTCGCGGCGATGTTCGGCATGCAGTCCGCGCCCTGGTTCCACCTGCTCGCCGGTGCGTTGATCGTCGCCGGCATGCTGGCGTTCGTGTTCCGCTCGCCCGATTTCCGCGGCAGCCGCGACAACATCCTGGGCGGCGGCGTGGTCGGGTTGGCGATCGTCGCCGGCTGGTGGATTACTTCCGGCGACTGGGGCAAGCGCTGGAAGGAATACGCCGAGATGGCGATCGACGTGCCGAGCCGCGTGCAGGTGCAGTCGTACACGTTCGTCAGTCCGATGGGCGACACCGCGCGCTATCTGCTCGACCCCGCGAATCTGCTGCTCATTAACTTCGGCGTGATGGCCCTTGCGGGCGTGATCGCGGGGTCGTTCCTTTATGCGCTGGCGACGCGCAGCTTTCGTCTGGAGTGGTTCTCTTCGGGCAGCGACTTTGCGCGGCACGCGGTGGGCGGGGTGCTGATGGGCGTGGGCGGCGTGCTCGCGATGGGGTGCACCGTCGGCCAGGCGATCACCGGGGTCTCGACGCTCGCGATCGGATCGTTCCTTACCTTCCTGTCGATCGTCATCGGCGCGGCCGGCACGATGAAGTACCAGTACTGGCGCATGATGCAGGAAACCTGAGGTGTCTCTCCGCGAGTAGCCGTATACCGTCTCCCGGGGCGTCTCCCCGGCGAAAGCCGTATATCGTCTCCCGGGGCGTCTCCCCGGCGAAAGCCGGGGTCCAGAAAAAACCGCCTCGACCGCGCTCCAAAATCTGCTCGTAATCAGGCAGTTTTATTGACCCTGCAGCGTCCGAAAAGTAGAATGACGCGCTTTTCCCGGGCGGTTAGCTCAGTCGGTAGAGCAGCGGACTTTTAATCCGTTGGTCCGGGGTTCGAATCCCCGACCGCCTACCAATATATGTCAAAGGGCCAGCTTGACCGCTGGCCCTTTGTTTTGTGGCGAGGTGAAAACGTGGAGAGCTGTATTACGTTTTTCGCCCTTTCCGTTCTCAATTCGAGCCGCCGCAACCGCCAGAGGCTCGGTCACATGCTTCGCTTAACGGTCCACCGTTACGCGCGACTTCCAGTTTCAGCGCACCGTGTGCTGCACGCCGCGGGAGGTGCGTGCTTGGTGAACCGCAGGACAGCCGATCAAAGCGCCTTGAGGTTGGTGGCCGAGATCTTGCCGTTGTCGCCGCGCTCGGTGTCAAAAGACACTTTCTGATTCTCGTTCAGTGTGCCGAGGCCTGCCCGCTCGACGGCGGATATGTGGACGAACACGTCTTTCGAGCCATCCTGCGGGGCGATGAAACCAAATCCTTTGGTCGCGTTGAAAAACTTTACGGTTCCGGTTTGCGTAGAGGTAGTCATGGTGAATTCCGATGAATAGAACACATCCTCGCGCGACATTGCGCAGAGGAATCTAGTGACCAATCGGGGGAAGTCGGTATGCACCCGGGAAGGTGCGCGAGGACCGGCCGATAACCAGTTCGATCCGGTCAGTATGGGCGCGATGAGCCCGAATAGCAAGCGAATAATCTGAGGGGTATCGCTAGTGCTGAGTGGGTTTCCGCGAGTGGGTCCTGACGGCATCGGCGAGCTGGCGAAGCAGCGCGCCGGCGCGCGCAGGTGTTTCTGCGAGATCCGCATGCGTTCTCAGGAGGCGCACGACTTCTTC